>Ga0194047_10000332_pt1 | contig 32083 bp, 29 predicted proteins | sample JunL225m_MetaG_2_FD_160070 | JGI IMG/M metagenome (GOLD analysis project Ga0194047, IMG submission 160070) | Anoxic zone freshwater microbial communities from boreal shield lake in IISD Experimental Lakes Area, Ontario, Canada - Jun2016-L221-5m | ecosystem: Environmental > Aquatic > Freshwater... | reverse complement strand
TTGGATATTTTTAAGGATTTTTCTTTTTCAATATTATTTATGACAATAGTCGGATTAATAACTTCATTTATTGTCGGCTTTTATTCTATTAAATTAACATTGGGAATTGTAGGTAAAAAAGGTTTTTTCCCATTTATGATTTATAGACTATTATTGGCATCAGCTATATTAATTTTTTTCTTTTCTGGATTATTATAAGTAAAATATTTAGAAATATTTGCCATTTTTTTTCCTTTAAAGCATAATAAATAACAGTATTTTCTATTAATGGTTGATAATAATTATAAAGGATTGTCTTCGAAAGAAGCGAAAAAAAAGCTTGATGTTTATGGTTTGAATCAAGTTGAAGAAAATAAAATTTCTATATTGAAAATTTTTCTACATCAATTTTCGAGTCCTCTTGTTTTTCTTTTAATTCTTGCATCGACAATTTCATTTTTTTCAGGCGGCATTTCAGACGGTATCATAATTTTGATCATGATAATTATGAATACTGTTTTGGGTTTTACTCAAGAATATAGATCCAACAAGACATTTGAAAAATTAAAGCAGTATATAAGCAATGAAAATACAGTTATTAGAAACGGTAAAATAATAAAGATAGATAAAAAGTTTATTGTTCCTGGAGACATATTAATTTTCAAAATAGGAGATATTGTATCTGCTGATTGCTATATTTTGGAGAAGGAAAATTTATTAGTTGATGAATCGTCGATTACTGGCGAATCTATTAGTATATACAAAGACATTAATAATAAAAGGAATGTAAATAAAAGTATAGGTAATTTATATTCTGGTTCATCTATTGTAAAAGGTGAGTGTATAGCTGAAGTTTTTGCTACTGGTAAATCAAGTAAATTTGGAAAAATTGCGGATCTTTCTCTTAATACGAAGAAGCATAGTGAATTTAATGAAAATGTTAATACATTAAGTAGATGGTTCACAATGATTTCTGCAGTATCTTTGACAATAATATTGGCTTCACATCTAATGTTTTCAAAAGATAATAATTTTGCAGAATTATTTTTATTTACATTAGCAATTGCGATTACTATAATTCCTGAAGCATTACCCGTAATAACAACGCTGGCATTGGCAAAAGGTGCGAAAAAATTATCTCGAAAAAAAGTAATTATTCGAAAAAATTCATCAGTTGAGGATTTGGGAAATGTTGATATTATTTGTACAGATAAAACAGGAACGCTTACGAAAAATTCTATTATTATCAAAGATTTTGTAACACAAGATGAAAAGAACTTTTTTAAATATAGCTATTTATTAACTGCTGACAGTGAAGATAATTATGACATAGCTTTGTATCAATATTTGAAAAAAAATAAAGTAAAAAAAGAGAATGTTGATGATTTCAAAGACATACCATTTGATCCGGTAAATAGATATTCAGGCAGGGAATTTGATGATTACACTATAATTAAAGGTGCTTCAGAATATATTATTGAATTGTGTAAAAACTCAGGTCCTGATGAAGAATTAAGAAGTAAAATTAAGGATTACGAAAAAGAAGGTTATAGAGATTTTTCGATTGCAATGTTGAAAGGTAAAAATTATGAATACTTTGGTACATTTATTTTTGAAGATGAAATAAAAGAAGAAACATACGATGTAATTCAAAGAGGTTTGAAACAAAATATTGGTTTCAAAATTATTACAGGTGATTCTTTGAGTGTTGCGACAAATGTAGGAAGGAGAGTAGGGCTTTTGAATGATGATAAAGATGCCATCGAAGCCCATCATTTGGACTTTGAAGATGATGAAATATTACGAATTCAAGTTGAAAAATATCATATATTTGCGAGAACAGATCCAGAACAAAAGTATAAGATTATAAAGGCTCTGCAACAGAAATTTCATGTTGGTTATATGGGAGATGGTATAAATGATGCACCATCACTAGCTTTGGCAAATGTGAGTATTGTTGTAGATACAGCGTCTGAAATTGCGAAATCGAATGCTGACATAATCTTGTTGAATAAAGATCTGGGACTTATTGTAGATGGAATTATTGAAGGTAGGAAAATATTTATTAATATTGATAAATATATCCGTCACACGCTTTCTGCAAATTTTGGAAATTTATATACTATTGGAGTCATTTCAATTTTTTTAAATTTTTTGCCTTTATTGCCAGTACAAATTCTTATGAATAATTTACTTGGAGATTTCCCAAGTCTAGCCGTACCGAATGATAATGTAGAAGTTTCTGAAACGAGAAAACCTAAGCATCATAAGATTAATATTGTTATTTTTTATTCTATAATTATGGGTGGAGTTGCGGCTTTATCCAATGTTATTTTTTTTCTATTGATTAAAGATTTTTCTGAAAATTATATTCAAAGTATGTTATTCGTGTTTGCAACTCTATCTGAATTACTAGCCATGTTTTTGATGAGAACTAGAATGTTTGTTTTCAAAGGCAGCAAGCCTTCTTTTGGTTTAAGTATATTGTCATTAATTAGTGTAGGAATAGTAATTTATGCAATATTTTTCGGAATAAGTTTTATTAAAGTTATAAAAATAGAGATACCAGAATTAATAATTTTATTATCTGTTATTGGTTTTTATTTAATAATTAGTGAAATAGTTAAATTAATATTTTATAAATTTGTTAAAGATAATTAAATAACGGTATAATCATTGCATAATACAAACTATATGATTTATCTAATTGGTGGCGTCCCTAGAGCTGGGAAAACAACATTAAGAAAATTTTTATTTGAAAGAATGAATATTCCAGGCACAGATACTGATTCCATGATTGAACTACTTCAAGAATCTTATCCAGAATTGGATGTGAAATTTGGAATGCCTCAGGAAGTAAATGAAAAAAGACTTTGGCCATATATTAAAACATTAATAGGGCAAAATTTAAAACAAGGAATAGATTATGTAATAGACGGCGACTCACTAGTTCCTGACTTTCTAAGCCAAATTATGAATGATGAAAATATTAGAATCTGTTTCATAGGATTAGAAAATGTAAATTCACAAGATAAATTAAATATTATCAGACAGCAAGCGGTTAAAGGCGAATGGACATATATGCACACAGACGAAGAATTGAAATCATTCATTGAAGGATATATGACAAAGAGCAGAAACCTCCGCGAATCATGTGAAAAATATGGGATTAAATATTTTGACACATCGGTCAATCACGACGAAGTTCTGGAACAAGCATATCAGTATTTGGTGGAGTAAGATTTAATAAAATCTCCCTCTAGCATGAGATGTGCCGAACCTGTCTTCCGAAAGATCCCTCCCCACGGGAGGGTTCCCGCTGAGCGGGAGGAAGGGGTTTGCGAAAGATGAACTTGTGTTCCGAAACTTTAGTGTAGGAACAAGCGGGGTGTGTTCATTTTCCCAATCCCAGTCCCCTCTATTAAGAGGGGTGCCGAAGGCGGGGTGGGTCATTTTCCAGATTCTCCCCTTTTAAAAAAGGAGAGATGTCCGTTAGGACAGAGAGGTTATTGTATTCATTTCCCCAATCCTCTCCTTCGAAAGGAGAGGTGCTGAGCAAAGCGAGGCGGTGAGGTCAGTTCTGGGGTTTGCACCACCCCTTGATCCCCTCCTCGGCAAGGAGGGGAAAATAAGCCCATTTCACCTGTATTAATTCCCCTCTATTAAGAGGGGTGCCGAAGGCGGGGTGTGTTCATTTTCCAGATTCTCTCCTTTTAAAAAAGGAGAGATGTCCGTTAGGACAGAGAGGTTATTGTATTCCTTTCCTAATTCTCTCCTTTTAAAAAGTGATAACTCAAATTATTTGCAGATATTAATTTGAAACTATCTAATACGTAATTAGCCCTTCGACAAATGTCCGTTAGGACAGAGAGGTTATTGTATTCATTCCCCAATTCTCCCCTTTTAAAAAAGGGGAGATGTCACGCTTTGCGTGACAGAGAGGTTATATATTAATTTATTCCGTTTGCATTCAAGTTTTCCTACAGTCGCCCTTCGACAAGCTCAGGGTGACAACTTTAGACCGTCGGTTTTAAAATAATCCAACGAGATCCTGACTGTTCCTATATTTTGCATACTATTCAAGAAGACACAGTACTACAATTAGATGAAGTAGATAATGCAAAATGGTTCACAAAAGATGAACTTGAGGATTGCGATACATGGGATATAGTAAAAAAGATTGCGTACCAAGTGCTGAACTGAGTGATAAATATATACAAAGCAACAGGTGAAGGCACTATTACTAATGCCTTGCGGCCTCTGCCGCTTCATATCTCATATTATAACATGAATGGGATTATTTTTTTCCCAAACGCGCCATAACCATTTCAGGCATTTGATTAATTGTTCCAATTTTAAAATCATTAATTGCTGCTATCATAGCATTATTATTTAATATTTCTTGATATGTTACTGTAACCATAAGTCTCCCTCCATTTTTTTTACCTTTAATTTCATCATAACATTTTTGACACATTCTGTGACCAGTCTCTTCGAAAGGAACATTGACTGATAATCCCTGTTCTAGTTGAAGAGTTAAAATTTCTAAATCTTGTTTTGAAATCTTATTTGCTAATAAACCCACTAAACCATACCCCCAATTCCTGCAATAAACTGGATGATAGCCATAAATCGAGCATCTTCTATCAACAAGAAAGACACACTCTTTTAATTTTTTATCTTTAGATTTTTTTAATGCTGCGTATAAAACTTCAATTGGTATTTTATTATTCTTAAAAGCTGATGCTAACTTATAAACATCTTCTTCTAATATTGGAACACCAAAATCTTCACAGCATTTACCATTTCCTTCTTTTAAACATGGATGATCAATTTTTTCCATTTGTTTCTGTACTCGTTGAGCTTCCTTCAGAACAGCTACATATAGTTCACTATGATTTTTCACCACTTAAAAATTATTAATATAGGACAATTATAATATATTTGGTATATTAGCATCGTTTTATTACTTTATTTTTGACAACACTAAGCCAAGAACTCTCGGTAATTCGAGTCGGAAAATCGATCAAGATTTTTTGTCGTATTTAGAGAGAAATAATTATTGATTTCTTGGTTCCAATAATCCTCTTCTACCTCCGTCTGAATCATCAGGCAATTCTGGAGAAGGAGGTACTCCAGCTACAGTTTCTCCATCGGATGTAGTATAAAAACAAAGTACATCAATATCCAATAGACGTTTTTGTATTATATTACGAGCTAATCCAGGTACCACACCATTTAATGCCGCTGCATATACATCATTTCCATCACTACTAGAAAAAGGGCTTCCAATATTACCTTTACCACCAAATTTGAAGCCTTTATATTCTAATGCTTTATATACAGAATTCGGATCAATCGATAAATTGGGATCAGGTATATCTGTTTCGCCACCGACCCAATTTCTTCCATCTTTAGAACGCACGAATAAAATTCCTTCTGTATCATATATTCCAACCCCACGATTACCATAAGCTTCTTTTATGGTTCTTAATTTTAAATCTGGGTAGAATGTAGAGGGAGATTCTAATGGTATCTCGCCAAAATCAATAAATACATGGTCTACGCCATTGACGCTTAATACTCCAATTAATTTTCGTCTATCGTCAGCACTCATCAGTTCAGATTGCGCAGTAGTTAAATTCTTTAACAAAGGTTCTATTTTAGCGGCTAATTCTGTATGTTTATTGGGATCATAAGTTTCAAGCATCTTATTTTGTATGACTTCAGAAGTAGGTTTATTATCGCCACGAGGACCAAGGAATCGACCTAAATTGATAGACATGATAATTGTTTAAAGTAAGTAATAAGATTTCTTATTGTATTACATTTAACATACAGAATCTAAGGAAATTAGGAGGGAAGGGGAGCGTATTATTTCTTTAAAATCGCCTGTTATTACAAGTGGTAGGGGGCGAGAATGTAGTTTACACATTTAAGTGTCATATAAAAAATATTTGTTATTAATTAATGCGTGAACTATAATTTGGGAAAATTATTGTAATATTTTGACTAATTTCGAAATGAGCCCTCAAGAATTAACATTTATAACTAATGAAAATAACAAGTCTTTATTAGACAAATTTAATACACTTATTCCAAAATATACTAAACAATTTGATACCATTGTTGGTTATTTTTATATTAGTGGCTTCTATAAAATATATAAATCACTTGAAAATGTAGATAAAATTCGAATATTAGTGGGATTAAATGTCGATAAGAAAATAGCCGAAACTATTATTAATGAAAAAGGATTAGGGTTTGAATCAAATAAACAGATAAAAGAAAATACAACTCGAATAATTCAAGAAGAAGTTGAAAAAGCAGATGATAGTAAAGATGTTGAAGATGGTATAAAAACATTTATTGAGTGGCTTCAGAGCGGTAAAATGGAGATACGAATATATACCAAAGCTCCTTTACATGCAAAAGTATATATTATGACATTCAAAGATGGGGATAGAGATCCAGGAATGGTAATAACAGGCTCTAGTAACCTTACTGCTGGAGGTTTGGATGGTAATCTCGAATTTAACGTACAGTTAAGAGATCCTAGAGATTATAGATTTGCATTAGATAAATTTGAAGAGTTATGGAAAGAATCTATAGAAATTACCGATCAGTATATTGATACTATCAAAAATAAGACTCACCTCTCGGACGAAGTAACTCCATATGAATTATATTTGAAATTTCTTTATGAATATTTCAAGAATGATTTGAATAATCAGTTCCAAGATGAAAACGAACTACCAGGAGGATATTTAGATTTAGATTATCAAAGACAAGCCGTTGTAAATGCTCAAAGAATAGTAGAAGAGTTTGGTGGTGTTTTTATTTCAGATGTTGTCGGTCTAGGTAAGACTTTTATCACAACTAGATTAATTAAATCTTTAAATCAAAGAACTCTTGTTATAGCCCCCCCTTCTTTATTAGACGAAAACAATCCAGGCTCTTGGCCAAATGTCTTTGATGAATTTGGAATACGACATAGAAAATTTGAATCATTAGGTAAACTAGATCATATATTAAGAAATGAACTAGATAAAAATATTGATGTTGTTGTAATTGACGAATCTCATCGTTTTAGAAATCAGTCGACTGATACTTATAATCAACTCGCAGAAATATGTAAAGGGAAAAAAGTTGTTTTAGTAAGTGCAACACCATTCAATAATACGCCAAGTGATCTGCTTTCTCAAATTAAATTATTTCAAAACTCAAGAAAGAGTTCTATACCAGGTGTTCCAGATTTGGATAATTTCTTTTCAAAATTAAATGGAAGATTAAAAGGTTTGGATCGTAAAAGCGATTATGAAGATTATATGTTGACTGTAACCGAAAATGCAAAAGAAATTAGAGAAAAGATTTTAAAATTCTTAATGGTCAGAAGAACAAGAAATGAAATACGAAAATATTATGAAACTGATCTTTCTAAGCAAAGTCTAAAATTTCCTGATGTTGCAGATCCAACAGCAATTTATTATGAATTAGATGAACTGGAGGAAACTGTTTTTGATCAGACAATATCATTTATCAAAGCATTTAAATATAGTAGATATTCACCGATGTTGTATTACAAAGGAGATATAACACAACAAATTAAACAAGGACAAAAGAACATGACAACGTTTATGAAAATGTTGTTAGTAAAAAGATTTGAAAGTAGTATTTATGCATTCAAGAAAACACTTGATAGATTTATAAATTCATATGAGGTTATGATTTCAGAATATATTAAAGGATTTGTTTATGTAAGTAATGATAGTGCAAATACACTCTTTGAATTATTATCAGATCAAGATGAAGAAAAGTTATTAGATTTAATTGAAAGAGGTAAGGCAGAAAAGTATGATGCTTCTGAGTTTGAAACTAATTTACTTGATTACTTAAAATATGATCTAGAAATTCTAAAAAAAGTTGCTAGTAGCTGGGATAAAATTAAAAGAGATGTTAAATTAGATACTTTTATTGACTTACTAAAAGAAAATAAAACATTAAAAAACAATAAACTTTTAATATTTACAGAATCAAAAGAGACTGCAAATTACTTATATGAAAATATTAATAAAACATTTCCAAATATTGTTTTAAATTACACTGGTAGTTCATCAGCTAATCAAAGATATGAAGTAATAACAAATTTTGATGCAAAGTCTAAGAAACAAGATGATAACTACAGAATATTAGTTACAACAGATGTTTTAGCCGAAGGTGTGAATCTTCATAGATCTAACTGCGTTATTAATTATGATATTCCTTGGAATCCTACAAGAATGATTCAGAGAGTTGGTAGAATCAATCGTGTTGATACTAAATTCAAAGAAATATTTACATACAATTTTTTCCCTACTACTCAAGCAAATGATATTTTAAAATTACGTGAATCTGCTGAAGCCAAAATAAATATGTTTATCGAATTATTAGGTAATGATGCCCGTTTATTAACAGAGGGAGAAGAAATCAAATCTCATGATTTGTTTAATAAACTTTTGTCTAAAAAAACAATTACAGGTGAAGATGAGGATTTTGAAAGTGAGTTAAAATATTTACAAGTTATCAAAGAAATAAGAGATTTAAATATTATGCTTTTTGATAGGATAAAAAAGTTACCAAAAAAATCAAGGGTTGGGAAAATTTTTATCTATAATCAAAATGCATTATTAACATATTTCCAAAAAGGTAATATTGATAAATTTATAATTAATAACAATAATATGCCAGAAGAACTCGGATTTTTTGATGCTATCAAAATAATGGAGTCTGATATAAAAGAAAAAAGAAGAAATATTACTGATGACTACTATGAATTAATAGAAAAAAATAAATTATTATTTGAACAATTAGTCTCTCAAAATGATGAGGATCAAACTATTAAACGAGGAGGAGATTCAGCTCAAAAAATAGTAAAGCGATTGAGAATAATGCTAAAAGATAAGAATCAGCTTACAGAAGAACAAGAAATATATTTACAGAAAGTTGTAGAAAAAACAGAGGAGGGTGCATTATCAAGAGGAATAGCAAAAAAGATTTGGGATCTTATAAAGAATAAAAGTTTAGGAGTCGAAGTTTATTCAATTATTAAATCTAATCTATCAGATAACTGGCTTAAGAATACATATATACAAGATAGTAAATCAGGCGAAGGAAGAAATGAAGTAATTTTATCTTTAATGTTGTTTCCCAAATAAATTAAATTATTAATTAAAAATATAATGAATAATTTAAAAATAGCTTTGTTTAAAGGTAAAAAAATTAGAAAAATATTATTTGAAAACGAATGGTGGTTTAGTGTGGTTGATGTAGTGCAAGTACTCACGGATCAACCTGAGACTATTATCGCTAGAAAATATTGGAATAAATTAGCTCAAAGGTTAAGAGAAGAAGGAAGTGAAGTGGTGACAAAATGTCACCGTTTGAAACTCCCTGCTGAAGACGGAAAAATGCGTGAGACTGATTGTGCTGATACAGAAGGATTATTTCGTATTATTCAATCTATTCCTTCGCCAAAAGCTGAGCCTTTCAAAAGATGGCTGGCTAAAGTTGGTTTCGAGAGAGTTAAAGAAATTGAAGATCCTGAATTGGCTACGAAACGAACTCGTATGCTATATAAACTCAAAGGTTATTCTGATGATTGGATTGAAAAAAGAATGAGAGGTATCGCAATCCGAGAAGAACTTACTGATGAATGGAAAAATCGAGGTGCACAAGAACAAAAAGATTTTGAAATATTAACAGCTGAAATATCTAAAGCTACATTTGGGATAACTCCAAGTGAATATAAAAATATTAAAGGTTTGAAAAGAGAAAATTTACGAGATCACATGGACGATTTTGAATTAATATTTACTATGCTTGGCGAGAGATCTACTACAGAGATTCATAAAATAGAAAATTCAGAAGGTGTAGATAAACTAAAACAAGATGCTAAACGAGGTGGTAATATAGCAGGTATTGCTAAGAAGCAATTAGAAAAAGAACTTGGAAGACCTATTGTTTCCAAACAAAATTTTTTAACAAAAAAGAAAAAACTAAAATAATTTATGAGCACATTTTCAAAAACACAAATAAGAGAGGTTTTTAACAATAAATTTAATAAGGAGAAATTTAAAAATTTTATTTTAAATTTACTTAATGATATTGACAATAATTCTAGTTTTACACCTCTTCGTGGTCAATATATTAAGGCACCTTTTCGTTCTGGAATACACGAATATGAGCGTGTTTGTAAATATAAAGATTCTTTTAGTAATGAAATGGATGTTTTGATAGTTAAACTTACTGACAAGAATAAATTAGAAAATGCCAGAACTTTTCAAAGAAATTTTGTTGTAGATTATATATCAGAAAAGATGAGAGATGGAGCTCTAGTTGCATTTTATTCAGATGATTCAGATGATTGGAGATTTTCTTTTGTAAAGTTAGAATATGAACTAAAAGAAGAAGAAGGTAAGGTATTGGAACAGAAAATAATGACTTCGGCCAAAAGGTATTCTTTCTTAGTAGGGAAAAATGAAAATTCACATACAGCACAAAGTCAATTATTACCATTACTTGAAGATGAAACAAATAATCCTACACTCAAACAAATAGAAAAAGCATTTGAAGTAGAAACAGTTACTAAAGAATTTTTCGAAAAGTACAAATGTCTTTTTGATAAAGTTAAAACAGAACTTGATATAATTGTTGATAAAGATGAAATTCTAAGAAAAGATTTTGAAGATAAAGAAATTAATACTGTTGATTTTGCGAAAAAACTTTTGGGACAAATTGTATTTTTATACTTTTTACAAAAAAAAGGATGGTTCGGTGTAGAACGTGGAAAAGAATGGGGTTCTGGTTCGAAGAAATTTTTAAGGGATTTGTATGAGAGGAAAGTTATTAAATATGATAACTTTTTTAATGACATATTAGAACCACTTTTCTATCAAACTCTAGCAAATGATAGGACTCATGACGATCATTTTAGTTCTCATTTTAACTGTAGAATTCCATTTTTAAATGGAGGACTTTTTGATCCTATATGTGATTATGACTGGATTGGAACAGATATTATTATTCCAAATGAATTATTTTCAAATTCATATATTTCTGATGATAAACATAAAGATGTTGGTACTGGAATATTAGATGTTTTTGATCGATATAATTTCACTGTACGTGAAGATGAACCTTTGGAAAAAGAAGTTGCTATCGATCCGGAAATGCTGGGAAAAGTCTTTGAAAACATGCTCGAGGTCAAAGACCGTAAATCCAAAGGAACATATTACACTCCAAGAGAAATAGTTCATTATATGTGTCAAGAAAGTTTGATTAATTATCTGGAAACAAATCTTGAAAATAAAGTAAATCGAGATGATCTAGCTCATTTAGTGAAGAAAGCTCAGTTTGAGACAGAAAAAGAAAAAGCTGCAATGGCAGGAGTTAAAAAATATGAAGAATTTATTAGTGATACTATTCAAGAAAATGCAACCTCGATAGATAATTTATTGGCAAATATCAAAGTCTGTGACCCCGCAATTGGCTCTGGTGCATTTCCTGTAGGTATGATGAATGAAATTGTGAAAGCAAGGTCTAATGTTTCACAATATATTTCTGATAAAAAAGATAGAACAGAATATGAATTCAAAAGACACGCAATTGCCAATTCTCTTTATGGAGTAGACCTAGATCCTGGTGCAGTAGAAATAGCAAAATTGAGACTTTGGTTATCTCTAATAGTTGATGAAGATGATATAAGAAATATCAAGCCATTGCCGAATCTGGATTATAAAATCATGCAGGGAAATAGTCTTATTGAAGAATATGAAGGAATTAAACTTTTTGATGATAATTTATTAAAAATAGATGATTCAAAAGAAAAAGAGATCGAAAAATTAAAAGAAAATCAACGAAAACTACAAAAACAATTTTTCGAAGTTTATCAGAATAAAGAGACTAAACTAGAAGCCGAAAGAATAAATGAAGAACTGAATAAAATAAAAAAGAACTTGGATAATCTAAAGAAACAGCCTAAAGAAAACGAGTCAACAGATATGTTCGCCTCAAAGGATGAAGTACGAGAGAAAGCAGAAAAACTAAAAAAACTTCAAAAACAATTTTTTGAAACTTCAGAAAAAGGTAAAAAAAGAGACTTAAAAGATGAAATAGATGACCTTATCTGGGATCTGATAGAAACAACAGTAAAACACGAAGGAAAAATAGATAAGCTTGAGCATATTAAAAAAATCAGAAAATCTAATAACAAACCTTTTTTTTTGTGGAAGTTGAACTTTGCTGATGTGTTTCAAGAGAAAGGAGGGTTTGATGTAGTGATCGGAAATCCACCGTATGTGGGACATAAAGGAGGAATAAAAGAAACTTTTAAAATTATAAAAAATACTGAATTAGGTAGAAACTTTAATAATGAGAGAATGGATCTTTTTTACTATTTTTTTCATTTTTCAGTTAATAATGCAAAAGAAAATGGCGTAATAACATTCATTACAACAAATTATTATTTAACAGCAGATGGAGCTGTCAAATTACGCACTGACTTCAAAAATCGATGTAATATTAGAATATTATTTAACTTTAGTGAGTACAAAATATTTGATTCCGCTCGTGGTCAACATAGCTTAATAACATTAATTCAAAAATGCTCAAAGAAAGATCAATATAAATGTAATGTTTCCTCTGTTAATAAAATTGGTGTAGCAAATAATAATACACTTACAAATATTTTAGAAAATAATGACAAAGAAACTAAATTGCAGTCTGTTCTACAATCTGAACTTTATGAAAGTGAATATAATTATATACGAATTTTATTAAAAGGTTCTAAGTTTGAAAATGTATTAAATAATATATTATACAAAATAAGGATTAAAAGCATTTTAGTAAATGATATTTGTGATATTAGTCAAGGGATTGTAACTGGTTGTGATAAGATAACAAAAAAACATATTTCAATAGATTCTAATGTATTAGCTGGTTCAGGAATTTATATTGTATCAAAAGATGAATTAGACATAATTGGAGATTCTAATCTAATAAAACCTTGGTTTAAAAATTCTGATATCCACAAATATAAAACAAACAACCTATCGTATCACTGGGTTATAAAGATTTCGTCTCAAGAAAATATTTTTGATTATATAAATATAAAAAATCATTTAGATAAATACAAAAGATTTATTACTATGCGAAACTATGATAGTGGTGAACTAAGTAAAGCTAAAAGAAAAGGTGCCTGGTGGGCTTTATCATCTGCTAGATCAGAATTTGATTTTAGTCAAGCAAAAATTGTCGCTCCACAAAGAAGTAATTCGAATACATTCGGATATAATGAAATTCCATGGTATGCAAGTGCGGATGTTTATTTTATTACTCAAAAAGATAAAAATTATTCTCTTAAATATATATTAGCTTCACTAAATTCAAAACTATATTATATCTGGCTTTACTACAAAGGAAAGAGGAAAGGCGATAGTTTAGAGTTGTATCAAAAACCACTATCAGAAATACCTATTAGAATTGCTGATGAAAATGTACAACAGCCTTTTATCCAAAAAGTTGACCAGATTCTTTCTATCACTCAAACAGAAGATTATCTAACAAACGATTCTAAAAAATCTCAAGTAAAACTACTTGAAAAAGAAATAGACCAGATGGTTTATAAACTTTATGATTTAACAGATGAAGAAATCATTATTGTGGAGGATGTAGTCAATACGGTAAAAAATGAGAACAGAACCGTGAGGTTTAAGGAGAGAGCCTATAGTATTTCATAACCGAGACCTTTGAATTTTGTTTCTGGATTTTTGGTCTGAAATTTCTTTAATGTTTGTATTGGTGCTTCGTAATTATTAAAACTGTGTGGTCTTTCTGTGTTGTAAAAAGTGATCCATTCTGAATATATTTCTTTTAAATTATCTGGTGTTAAATAATTGTTTCCCAAACCTTCATATTTATCTGTTCTAAATGATCTTTCCACAACTCCATTGTGTTCTGGTGTATAAGCTTTAGTGAATTCTAGTGTTGCATTTATCTGTTTTGCTAATTGTTTGTAACTATTAGCTATATAACAAGAACCATTGTCTGAGATTACCTTAAATGGACTGTTAAAGCACATGTCTGACAATTCTACTAAAAGCTTTTCTGAAACTATGCTTCCACAAAATGTAGATATTTCAAAACATAAAACTTCTCTGTTAAATATGTCAATCATTTTAAATATATAAAATGGTCTTTTATCTATATGAATATGTGTAAAATCTGTTTGAAAAATTGTTCTTGGAAGATCACATGTAATGTGACTATGGTTAAATGTGTATTTAGATGGAATATGTGCTCTAGCCAGCAATTTTTCATTTCTCATATATTCTTTTACAGACCTGAAAGAACAATAAAAACAGTGGTTTTTTAGATAATGAGTGATCATTACATAACCCCAACCATATCTAAAATTAAGTTCCTTAATTTTCTCTTGAACAGAATAATTGAGAACAGTAGCTTTGGATTTATGTAAAGTTTTAGGTTTTGGTTTGTAATAAATTTTATTATTAGAAACCCCAATAAGTTTAATAACATTACGAATAGAAACCTTATTTGTAGAACAAAGATCTTTTATTATCTGTTTATTCCAAGTTTTTTTTTAAGAACAGATAAAGCAGTTTGAGATTCAGCTAGAGCAATTTTAGTATTTTGTAATTCTGCATCTAAAGATGCAGAATCGACAGGAGCACTAAAATCTTCAAAGACATTTTGAGAATTTTTAATAAACTTATCTTTAAGTTTCAGAAAGTATGACTGAGAGACAGAATATTTGTTGCAAACAGCAGAAATAGAAAGTCTATTAATAATATGATCTAAGACCATATCTGCTTTTTGTTTAGATGAGAACTTACGTATTTTCATAAAAAACCTCCTTATTATTTTGATTGTAAATGAACTTATATATGAATGAAACTCTCCTTCATACGTTCTCATTTTATATGTTTAGCTACAGATCAACAGTTTTAGGAAAGAAAGAAGAAGAAATATTAGAGTCAATAGAGCATAAGAAGGAATTAACTAATGAAGAAACAGCAAAAGCCCTAGGTAAATTAGGAGGATTTATAGGAAGGAAGTCAGATGGAGTCCCAGGAGTAAAAAGCATATGGTTAGGTATTAAAAAGCTTTACACTCTCTTAGAATTTCGGCACTTACTATATAATTCTGGGTAACGATTAGTCTAACAAGAGGGGTGCCGAAGGCGGGGTGTGTTCATTCCGTTCTTTGTTTTGAAATTTTCCAACAGTCGCCCTTCGACAAGCTCAGGGTGACATTCCCTTCGACAAGCTCAGGGTGACATTCCCTTCGACAAGCTCAGGGTGACATTCCCTTCGACGGGCTCAGGGTGACAACTTTAGACCGTCGGTTTTAAAATAATCCAACGAGATCCCTCATTTCATTCGGCATAACATAAAAAGGAAGGGTTAGACCCCACTCAGCGTGATGGCTTAATTTATAATTGTTAATTGTTAATTGTTAATTTTTCATCGCCCCAACTATCCCCATTACGCTACCGTTGACTTTATAAAATTTCATGCTAATATTTATTATAGTTTAGATGTCTTAAGTTGCTTGAAAAAGTATTAAGCCACATCCGAATCATCCTCATCATCTGCTTGGTATTTTCATCAATTATTAGCCCAATAAAAGCAGAAGTCCCTGATCAGTCAATAAAGATTGAACAGAGCGGAAAAGTCATTGCGGAGAAATTTCAAGATAATAAGCTAACTTTAAATGAAGTATTTACTAATAACTTAGACTCATCATGGATAGAGTTGTTTAATCCTTCTGATACGAATATTTCGACCGATAATCTAATAATAAACATTATTGATAGTGACTGTAAGAATATAATTAGTTCTAACCTTGTTGATCTTTCAACTGTGAAAGTTAAGAACTTTCTTACTATAGATCTTCCTGATATTTTACCAAATTCGGGAATTGTTAGTTTAATTAAAGGAAAAATATTATTAGACGAGATTGAATATGGCAATTGTTCAGAAAATATTCCTCCATTAAATAATATAAACTCTATAGGTAAATTAAATGAGAGTGATGTAAAAATCGGTCAATTAATCCCATCAAAGAATCAAATTAACAAACCTTATATAGTAAAAGAAGTATCTGATTTAAATATTGTTAAACCTGAACCAATTACTGTTTTGGCTCCATCGATTCCTCCCACGATCACTCCCACAATTTCTCCTACAATTCCAGTTATAAATTATTCTGATTGGAAAATAGCTATAAATGAAATATTTCCAAGTCCTTCAACTGGCAAAGAATGGGTGGAATTATACAATAATAGTGGTATAGAAAGGGATTTAACAGGATGGGTTATCGACGATAGCACAACTACTGCTGCAAAATGTATAACGATATCAAATAAATCTGATTACATCATTGCACCGTTTTCATATCTACTTTTGTATTGTTCGTCATCAGTATTAAATAATAGTGGTGATGAAGTATATTTATTTTCTCCTGATAATATTCAACAAGATTATTATAAATATACTAGTACAAATTCGGATGAAAGTTGGAATAAATTCACATCTGGCTGGGAAAAAAGCAATGAAGCTACTCCTGGAAGTGAAAATGTAAGGATTGAAGTTGTGGATTATTCCAAATGGAATATAAAAATAAATGAAGTTATGCCATTCCCAAGCGAAGGTGAAGAATGGGTTGAGTTATACAACAATGATAATGTTGAAAGAGATTTATCGAATTGGATAATAAAAGATTCTTCCGGCTCTACGAAGAAATTAACTGCCATCATTCCTACAAATGGATATAGTGTTATCAAATTTTCTTCAATCTTTAATAATACTGGAGATAGTGTATTTCTTTATGATCCCAATTCTGTTGAAAGAGATAATTTCACATACGGCAGTTCCGAGAAAGGTTCGTCATGGAGTTTGATAGAAGGAAAGTGGATTATTACGAATAGACCTACACCGGGGTCTATGAATTTGCCAGGCTTAATTATCAATAATGAAGTGACAATACCAATAATAGAAGCTAGAAAATTAGATAACGACTCAGTTGTTAATATTTCTGGAACAGTTACAGTTGAGGCAAATAAATTATATAAGAATGTTTTTTATATTGAAGATCAAACAGGTGGAATTCGAGTCGAGTCAGATGAGACAATTACTGTTTCAGTAGGTGATTTCGTAAATATTAGAGGTGCGATTGATGAAATTAGAAATGAGAAAAGAATATTAGCTGACAAAATTGAAATCGTTGGTATATCAACACTTCCTATAGCAAGAGCTGTAAAATTAACTGATTTAAAGGAAGTAAATGAAGGTAGGTTAGTAAAAATTAAAGGAACTGTTTCAGCTACTAATGGTTCTACTGTTGAAGTAACAGATGGTAAAAACAAAGCTATCGTATACATTTCTTCGTTAACAGGGATTAAGAAACCATATACCCGGTCTGGGTATTTTATTTTAGCATCTGGAATATTGACTCAATATGGCGAGAAAGATGGAGATCCATATTATAGACTAATGCCTAGATATCAAGCAGATTTTAGTATAAGTAAGTCAGCCTTACTTGCCGATACTGGAAATATAATATTACCAAATATAATTTTGGCAAATACAATTATACTTAGTTTAGTAATGATTAATTACAAAAAGCTGAAATTCTGGAAAAAGAAAGCGTAAATATTAATCCAAACCATACATTCTTTTTTTAGCATCTGCTTCCACCATATCCAAACTCCATTCAGGATCTGTGACAAAGGTAATATTAGCTTCATCTATATTTTCTTCGTCTGCAAGAGAAGTTTCTATATCATAGCGAATAGTATCTTGCAAAGGACAAGCAGGAGTGGTCAATGTCATCTCAATATCCAGCGTATTTGTATCTGTATCAAAAACCATATTATAGATAAGACCCAAATCCACGACAGAAATTCCTAATTCAGGATCATTAACTTCTCGAACTTTTTCAATTATATTTTTTGGCGGTAATATTTTCATCACATATTATACACTATTTAATTATATCATCTTCTAATTCGTTCAATTTCAATTTTTTTCCAAAATATCTAGATATGAAAATAACAACACTCAAAAAGAGTATTCCCAAAGATATACTTGAAATAAGAACTTTCATGTTATCACTTTCCAAACCAATCCCAATAATAGAATATGTTAAAGCAAGGGGAAATAGCCCTATGAAAGAGGCTAATATAAACAGATATAACTTTACTTTGGTCAGAGCAGCCGCATAAGAAGCTATATCAAATGTTACGGTTGGAAAAATACGAAAGAATACCATTGCCTCAAAACCAAATTTTTTTGCTATCCTATTAACATTTTCCATGACATACGGAGCATGCTTGTAAAAATATTTTCTTCCCAATTTCCTAATTATTAAAAAATCCAAAACCGCACCAAGTAATGAACCAAATAAAATTATGACACCTCCAAATACTGAGCCATATAAGAAAATTGCCGCTATAGCAGCAGGAGAATCAGGAAATGGACTCATCACAGAAAGAGCCATTATAATAAATAAAAAGATTATGCCAAAAGCACCGAAGCCATCTACATAATTTTTAATTTGTTCTTTGGTAATTCCAAAGTTCGTAATTAACATTAAAAGTAAAATATATACTGCAATAAATACAATTACTCCTATTACTAATTTGATAATATTATTCTGTATATTCATATACTCATTGACTATTTTTAAACAATTTATATATAATAATGCATTATGATACTAAATAAAATCATAACTAAATATTCGTTTTTTTGGTGGCGCTAAGCGCCCGATTCATCACCTCTAAAAATACACTCTTTTTAACACTGAATATTTATAAAATGAATACTTTTTTCAAAGAACACGACTTTAGATATGTCGATACAACTACAATTTTTCGCAGACCAGAAACAACTGCAACATCAGGCTTGACTATTTTATCCATCAGAGAAGATGTTGAAATAGCAGGTTTAAAAGAAAATTTTTCATATTTAAGATCTCATATTTTCCCATTAGGAAAGAGAGAATCAAAACAATTAAATACTTTTTTACGCCTTGCTAATTCATCGATGCCAGTGGAAATATATGCCGCATCGTGTCCTGACTATTCAAACCGTCTTTGGCAACTACACATTTGAAAGTCTCGGTGACAGCGTTCCTCTTTTGACACAAACACATCTCAACGCAGATATAGACCTGTTAAATATATTGCATGATCATGGTATACCATTCAATTACCATATTCTTGTTGCAGATATTGAAGGTACAGACTCGTTTTTTGCAAATAAATTCACATCGGGTAATGAAAGCGAATTTATTTATAGATGTCAAAGTTCTGCTTCTGCAACTACTGATTATATAAAAACATTGAACCTAGAATATGGCGATAATTTTTTTTCAAGTACATTTTTTGATCATTTTGGGAGAGAACGTTTTGAATTTTTTCAAAAACAATATTTTGACTTACTTCTAGCAAAATACCAGAACGATAATAAATTTATAAATAAGGTTTTATCGGATATTATCCAAAGAAGTCAAATGTATGACAGATTATATTCTTTAAAAAATATGTCCGTTAATGAAAAGACAGAATTTCTAGCAGTCAGAACTATGCGAACCATGGCTCAATATTTAACGTTATCCAGATTAATTTCAGCCTCAAATCCTTTACCAATAATAATAAATCACGAGACTGTTAATAATGGATTATTTAACGAAGGAAATAAATATTTATTGGAAGGAGATAAAGATCAGCAAAAGGCAATACCATTAATAATTTTGAAAAATGAGACGAAATGAAAAATATAATTGTAATGAAAATTTATGAATATGACCCAACATTTGGAGGACTATATTCAAAATACGAAGGATATAAAAGAATATGTCTGCAAGAAGAAGATCCAGGTATATGTAATATTTCAAATTCTAATATCATCAGTTGTGAAAGTCTCTATTCTTCTAAGCTAAAAAGAGGTATTGAATCTGCAGAAATATTATCGAAACATGGGGATATTTCATTCAAATCGACATATTTGTTAAATGAAATAATTTTTGATATGTCTAAACTTCTTACGGAAACTGAATATATTGAATTTGGAAGTTTTTTAGTTAGAAAACGATTTATTGATGCATTTACAAGAAATGAATTAAATGAACCATTAGATAACATTCATGATAGAATTGAAAAATTACTATTTTTACTTTCAATCGATAAAAGTAAAAAGATTACATTGGTAAGTCACAGTTTTTTTATGAAAATATTTGAAATATATTTACAGGATAAAGATTTGTTCACTTTTCCTGAACGTATAAAAAATTATTTCGATCCGTACAAAAAATTATATAATTTTGGTGAAAGCTTTGAATTTACATTATTAAAATAAATATATGAATAACTTTGAATTATTAAAAAATAAAATTGAGAAAAATAATATTTCAGCGAGTATTATTGAAATTAACGCACCAACTCTAAGTGTTGATGATCATGTAAAAACTCTTGGTATTAAATATAGGGAAGGAATGTCAACTTTGCTATATCGTGAGGGAGATAATTTCTTTGCACTGCTACGAAGAGATGATACAAACATAGATATGAAAGCATTGAAAGCAATAATTGGCACCAAGAATTTTAGATTCTGTAACGAAGAAGATTTGAAAGAATTAAATTTTGAACCTGGTTTAGCATCGCCGTTAATATTAAACGATACACAAGATAAATTTAAGATAAGAATTTTGATAGATAGTGCTGTAACAAAAATGGATAAAATTATATGCGGATCTGCACATCCTAATTATGGCTTAGAAATAACTTATAATAATTTAGTTTTAAATATTGGTGAATACGAAGTTGTAGACGTAACAATTCCAAACCCCAATAGACAAGATGAGATTATAATTTTAGATTCAAATATTGAAATTCCATTAGCCGAGAGAAAAAGAATATTAACTGGAGATAGACCAACAGGAAAGTTGCATATAGGCCATTTAATTGGTTCTCTACAAAATAGAGTCAAATTACAGGATGAATATGAGCAATTTATATTAATGGCGAATATACACGCTCTGAGTGATAATCGAGATAATCCGAAAAAAGTTCGCGATTCACTCGAAGAATTAATGTGTGATTATTATGCTGTAGGAATAGATTTTGATAAAACTACTGTTTATATTCAGAGTGAAGTTCCTGAAACGCATGAAATATTTATGTATTTAGCCAATTTTGCTTCTGTACAACAGATTAATCATAACCCAACAATAAAGCAGGAAATTAAAGATAACCATTTTGAAAAATCGACTCCATTGGGTTTCTTCATATATCCTGTACATCAAGCAGCTGATATTCTTACTGTTAATGCGGATTTAGTGCCAGTAGGAAAAGATCAAGCACCAATGGTTGAAGATTGCAGGGAAATTGCCAGACGTTTTAATGATGCTTATAATAGACGTATTTTGAAGGAAGCACAGTCACTATTCGGACTTGATAAAAATGTACCTGGATTTGACGGAAATCAGAAGATGGGGAAAAGCCTAGGCAATGCCATATATTTATCTGATAGCGAAGAGGATCTTAGAAAAAAAATATTTATGATAAAAACAGACCCAAATAGAATTCATGCAACTGATCCAGGTAATGTGGAAGGCAACACAGTTTTCATTTATCACGATATTTATAATTCTAATAAGGAAGAGGTAGAAGATTTGAAGACTAGATATAGAGAAGGTAGAGTAGGTGATGTCGAAGTAAAAGAAAAATTATTTTTAGCAATGAATAATCTTCTCACACCAATTAGAGAAAGAAGGAGAGAGGTAGAAGGTAAAAAGGCAGAACTCATAGATATTGCCTTAGAAAGTAGTAAAAGAGTTAGAGTAATTGCTAGAGATATCGCGGATAAGATGAAAGAGGCGATGATGATAAAATTTGATTAAAAGTTTAAACACCATGTATCTGCATGGTGTTTTTTAATTTATCGAAATATATGATTTCATAGAGTAAGTATACTATTTTTAATTTTTCTTATAAAATAGCTCATATTCATTATAATATGGAAGTTGTTTTTTCTACATTGTTACCTCTACACGAAACGATAGGTGGTGAGCTTCGACGAGATATAATAGCATGTGCTAATACAGCTATTTGTGCATCTGTAGTTGGTTTAATACCATATTCATCATTATGAAGTGATGAGGAAAGTTTAAAAGCACTGCTATTATTGAAAAGAGAAGAAACAGCAATAAGTTTTTCCCACTTGGTTGGTTATCAAAATAGAAAAACTCTTCATGTAGAACCATTGAAATATTCGCTTCAATCAGGGTTATTATTAATACCAGATAATGATCAATTTCTTTTTGGTGGTTATATTACAACAATTGACCTAACAGATGAATCAACAGAAGATTTAATATTATTTTATCCAAATGGAGAAGAAGTTTGTTTAGAAGAGGATGTTACAAATATATTAAGAAATGAAGCAAATGTTCTTTTAACAGGATTTTCTGGGACCTTATTTAAAAATTCATGGGGATTATTACAGAACCCATCACAACGAATAAGTAGAATTGGCCCATCATTTCGCATAATTATTACTAAAACGACCAATAATATAAATGAAGATGGTAAGACAATAATTAAGAACGTATTCGAAAAAAGTTAAATAATAGTCTTTTGATAATATCCAAACATTTCCTCTACTGTTTCTTCGTATGTTTTGCCCCAGTTTTGGATAATTATCGCGTCTTGAGGAATTGCTAATGGTGAGAATTCTCGTTCCATATCCATTTTATCTCTTTCTATCACTTCATTAGAAACATCCTCTAATGTAATATTACTTTCTTTAATTTTATGCTGTTCAAATCGTCTTGCCGCTCTTTCCTCAACTGGTGCATCCATATAAAACTTTAATTTGGCATCAGGAAAAACTATAGTACCAATCTCTCTTCCAGACATAACTGTATTTTTACCTTCTGCAAATTTTCGTTCAATTTTGTGAATGGCATCCAATGCTTTTTTCTTTGTTCCAATTATTGCTACATTTGTGTTTATTTCGTGTGTTCTAAGCTCATTCGTCAGATTCTGACCATTGAGATATACATTAACTTCTTTGCCCTCTACAACAAATTGAATATCAAGTGTGTTTAATATTTGTTCGTTCTGTTTATCATCATTGATATCTAGTCCATCTTTTATGACAAGATATGTGACAGCTCTATAAAACCAGCCTGCATCTATAAACTGATAATTAATTTTTTGGGAAAAAAGAAAACCAACTGTGCTTTTGCCTGAAGCAACTGGACCATCTATAGTTATAATTGTCGGAATATTAGCCATAAGGATTTTTTGCTTCGATATTACACCATAATAATTGAATTTTTACAATAGATGACTCTTGACAAAAATTAGCGGTCTATATTATAGTTTGCTAATTACTTATTAATTTTATCATTATGGCATTAATGAGAAGAAATTCACAAAATGGTGTGACATCATGGACACCAGTAAGATCTATGATGGATGAATTTTTAAGAATTCCGGATTTATGGGATGATGCTGGCATAGGATTTGGTAAAGGTGCTGCCGCAGATATGTGGGAAGAAGAAGATAAAATATGTATCAAAATGTCTTTACCTGGTGTCGATCCAGACTCGGTCGATATATCTATAGAAAATAATGTAATAACAATTCGTGGAGAGATAAAAGACGAAATTGAAGAAAAGAAAAAAGACTTTTATCAAAAACAAATTAGATATGGAAATATTGTCCAATCTTTTAGTCTTCCATCAGGTGTAACCCCAGATAATGCTCTTGCAGATTTCAAAAACGGAATGCTGTTAATTAGTATACCAAAAACAGAGGAAACCAAGCCGAAGCAAATAAAATTGACGGTTAATAAATAAAACGCCATAGAATATGAGGGTGGCATTTTATCTTAAAGGAGCTTATGCAATGTTTTTCACACACTAATAAAATTTTGAGCTGGAGAAGTCTCTGGCTCAAAAGTATTTAAATAATATACATTACGATTAATGTAGTTTTTACCTCATTTTCATCTAAGCCTTTTCATATTCTCAATAACGCGATACAATTCAGACAGCTGCAATCGGAAGAATAATATCCAAATTATAAAACATGAATAAATATTTCTTCGATTATACAACTCTAGATAATGGAATAAATGTGCTTTGCTATCCCAGAAATGATATGCATGGCGCAGGAATTGAGGTCGTAATAGGAGTAGGATCCATTGATGAAACAAAGCCAATAAATGGAGTTTCTCATGCTCTTGAGCATATGATTTTCAGAGGAACTAAGGATTTTCACAACAGAGATGATATTATTAACTACGAGAACGAATTTGCATTAGACATTCATTCAGCTCACACAGCAGACACGTACACACTTTTTGAAGGATACGGAATTTTTTCTGATATTGAAAGAATTATTTACATTCTATCTCAATTGACCTGTCAACCAAGTTTAAATCCAGATGACTGGACTATAGAGAAAAAAATTATATTGGATGAAATACAAAGAAGAATGGACCGGCCTTGGTTTCAATTATTTACTGTGTTAAATAAAGATAGATTTAAAGACGATTATTACTATCTTGGACACGAAGTAGCTGGTTCGCAGGAAAATGTTAAAAGCTTAGATATTGATAGCATTTCTAATCACCACAAAGAATATTATACTCCTACAAATATGAGAATTTCTGTAACTGGAAATATAAATATTCCTCAAATTCATGATTTAATAAAAAAGTATTTTCCAAAAAATAATTTACAATCTGTTCATCATCCACATAGAAAAATTCAAAATATAAGTTCAGTTTATTCAGATTTAAATTTAACAACAATAAAAAAAGAAGACTCAAGAGTTTATCTCGCATTTACATTCCCAGGTTTATCAAGAGAAGAAAGTCCAAAAAGTAGGATGACATCCACTTTATTGAAAGCTATATTTTCTGATAGGATGGATAGTATTTTATGGAAGACATTAAGAGAAGAAAGGGGACTTGTTTACGACGTATCATCAACAAATATTATTGAAAAATATTATGGGCTATTTTCTGTTCAGTGTGATTTCCATTATGAATACATAGATAAAGTAATTGGAGAAGTTATACATGCGATAGAAAGTATAAAAAAAGGTTTATTCGATGATAATATGCTGACCAATGAAATTAATATAAGAAATAAAAGATCTTTATTAACATTCGATGATATTCGTAGCGCAATTAATTGGCTGTCTAGAGAGTTGGACGAAGATCAAATTAGGCTCCCTGAATATTATGTAAATATGAGAAGTAGTATTACAAAAGAGGATATAATAATTTGTGCAAATAAAATTTTTGACTGGTCAAAGGTAAACATCGGTATATTGGGTCCGACAGAAAAGCCAGAGATTGAGGCGATTTTGGCGAAATATATACAAAATATTAATTTTTGATATAGAAGTCACAAATATTATTCAAAGGACATAATTCACATTTTGGTTTCCTCGCATTACAAATTTCTCTGCCGTGAAATATTAACCTATGAGATATGTTTCCCCATTCTTGCTTTTTAAATATTTTTATAAGATCTTGTTCAACTTTTGTAGGATCCGAATTTTTTGTTAAACCTAACCTATAAGAAACTCTTTTCACATGTGTATCAACGACAATTCCTTCTGGTTTATTATATACTTCGCCTAAAATTACATTAGCAACTTTTCGTCCAACACCTTTGTATTTTAGTAAATCTTCCATTGTTGAAGGAATTTTTCCTGAATAATTATTTATAGTTATATCGGCATCTTCTATTATGAATATAGTTTTATTATTAGAATAATTAATATGTTTAGTAATATTTTTTAATTCATCAAATCCAGCTTTTTGAATATCGTATGGGGTTGGATATTTTTCAAAAAGTTCTTCAGTTACTTTATTAACTATTATATCCGTTGTTTGAGCGGAAAAAATGGCGACTACCAACATTTGCCAAGGAGATGACCAAATTAATGCAGATTTTGGATTAGGATATTTTAAAGATAAAATCTTATTAATTTCATCAGCTTTATTTTGAACTTTCATTTTCTATTCTCAATATCTTGCAATATTTTAAAAGTATTATAAGATTTTATATCGGATATAACCACATTCGTCAACATACTGCAAAAATCCTAGTCCTTTTCCAGTTATTTTCAATAATTTAGTTTCTTGTTCTATTTCTACTAAACCTTGAGAAATTAAAAATTTAATATAATTCCATGCAGTCCATGTTCCAAAAACTGGATTAGTGTCTTTTAAATTTTTAAAATATGTTTCAATTGTTTTGTACTCCAAATGTTTAGTTTCTGCTATCAAATCCAATAATACGATCTGACTTCCAAAAATTAAATTATATATTCTTTCAAATTCCAACTGAATATCCTTTTGGTCTAATTCAAAATATAAATTTTCCAAAGGCTCATTCTTTTTTCTTTTTTGACTTTTTTGCTGTAATGAATATATTGTTTCATCAATTTCATTTTGTTCTTCAACTTGTTTCTTTTCTCTTTCTACATCGGATAATTCTTTACTAGCATCTTCCTGAGCTTTAATCATATGCTCTGCCTGGATTTCAATACCAATCGGACCTTTGATGGTACGAAGCCTATCAATCAATCCAGAAATATTTTCTTTGTACAGGATAACTACTACTATTGCGACAATTGGCCACACGAGGATTTTTGTTAACTCAAGGAATAAACTGAGGACGTCCATAGTTTATACTTAATTATAAAAGTATAACATATTTTAATCATGTTTTTTTTGCAGTATACAAAGGCTTTCTACGTGAGGAGTATGAGGATAAAAATTATACCCTTTAAAATATTTTATTTCATATTTATCCTTTAGCAATGTGAAATTCTCAGCCTGAGTCTTAGGATTACATGACATATAAATAATATGTTCCGGCAATGATTCTAATATTTGATTTATTACTTTCTGATGAAGTCCAGCTCTAGGTGGATCAATTAGTAAAATATCAGTATTAATAAACTGAAGACCATCTTTTTCTGCCATACATTCATAAAAAGAAAAATTTTTAACTTTATTTCTTTCTGCATTAATTTCAGAATAATATTTTGTCTTTGGCGTAATTTCGACCCCTGTAACGTGTTTAACATATGGAGCACACAGAATTCCTATTGTTCCAACACCTGCATAAAGATCAGATAAATTTAATTTTTTTGCATTTGGTAAACCTTTAATATAATTTGAAATATCTGCAGCTGCCTTGCTGAAGACTTCTGGATTAATTTGAAAAAATCCATTATATGCATACTGAAATTCCATATTTAATACTTTTTCGACAATTTCTGTATCACCTGCAGAAGCTTTGACTTCAGTTTCTACAAAAGCAGGAGAGAGAAAATCAGAATGAATAAATAGAATTCCTTTCAGTTGATTATCAAGTAATTTATTTAATTCAGATTCAGAGATATTAACCAATGTGTCTTTGGCAAATATACAAGCAACGACTTTGTTTTCTAAAAAAGAATATCTAAATAACAATCCTTTTAATTGTCGAGCTTTAATATTTAGCGTATTAATATAATCTATAATTTTTTTTGCACATTGATTAACTGTATCAGGAGCTAATAAGCAGCCATCAGCAGGATCTTTATGAAAACCACTTTCTCTTTTATGAAAAGCTAAAGTAATATGTTCATCAGCATGACCGTATAATGAAAATTCATTTTTATTTCGATAAGCATAATCTACTTTATTAGAAGCGATTAAAAATTGAGGTAAACTAAAATCAGCATTTTCTAAATAAAATTTTTTAATTAGTTCTTTCTTGAAATTATTTTCTTCTTTAACTGGAATAATTTGCCATGGGGAGCAGGACAAATAATGATCTTCCTTAGCTTCAATCCTATAATCAGCTTTTTTTAAAAATTTTATAACTTCAGCAAAATATACCTTTTTTTTCTTTTTATATACTCTTGCGATAATTTCTTCGCCTGGTAAGGAATTTAAAATATGTATTGTTTTTCCTTCATATTTGGCAACACCATAACCTCTTTCTTCAAGGCTTTCAATTATAACTGTAATTTCTTGATTTAACATACGCTTTTGAATACTAGTAATAATACTATTTAAATCATTATTAATCCACTATTTAAGTGTTTTTAAATATTTCTCAATAATTTCATCGTGTTCAAATGCTGTTTTGCCTTTAATTGAAGCTATATCTTTCCAAACTGGTTTCCCTTCCCAGCTATTTTTTAATTCTCCAGAGCTAATTTCCGCAGTAAATATAATACTATTTGCATAAGGAATTTTTTTATTTACATCTTTATATGAAAAATATCTTACGTTTTTTATTTCATAACCTGTTTCTTCACGAACTTCACGACTTATTGATTTTTCCAATGATTCTCTTGCTTTGGTTAAACCACCAGGTAAACAAAAGCCTTGTTTATCCGCACGTTCTTGCATTAAAAATTCTCCTTTGTCATTTACTATAATCGCACATACTGATGTGATTTGCGGCAACTTATAAAATGTTACCGTATAAAAAAGCTTTACTATCACACCTAACGTCTTAGAAATTATGTTAAACATATAAAATCAATTATGCATTATTATACAGCTTTTATTTATAAATTTTTGATTTTTGATTAAACATTACCGGAACAGCAGTAGCCATCCCGGGTTTTAGGTATTATGATTAACTACTTTTAGAATCAACAGCAATACGACGGCTCCCACAACAGAGATCAGAATACTAGATAGATTAAAGCCCGTAAAAGCAGACGAAAATTCAAATACACCAGATTGTATAAATTGAACTATTGTACCTCCAATAAATGCACCAATAATTCCAACAATTATATTTGCTATTATTCCCATATCATGACTATCATTTGTGATAATACTAGCTATCCAACCAGCAATTCCACCAACAAGAAGCCAAATAACTATTGACATATTAATTCATTAATATTTAAATTTTTAATTAAACACAATTATTTATAATTAAAACATTAACTTATTTATAGTGAAGATAACGTGAATATGCATTATTTAATTTATAAAGTGGTCATGGTGAGCTCTTCGATAAGCTCATGGTGACAAATTTAAGTTGTCATGGTGAGCTCGTCGAACCATGATGTTGAAATACTTTTCTTAATTAAGTATCATACCTAACTAGTCATGCCACTTAGCGACATCTCGCCCTTCCTTTCTATGTCATGCCGCTTAGCGACATATCGTCGGATTAATTAACGAGATTTCTCACTAACGTTCGAAATGACATCTTTTTCAATTCGATGTCATCCCGAATGAAATGAGGGATCTCGTTGGATTATTTTAAAACCGACGGTCTAAAGTTGTCACCCTGAGCCCGTCGAAGGGAATGTCACCCTGAGCTTGTCGAAGGGCGACTGTTGGAAAATTTCAAAACAAAGAACGGAATGAACACACCCCGCCTTCGGCACCCCTCTTAATAGAGGGGACTGGAACAGGGTAAATGAACACACCCCGCCTTCGGCACCCCTCTTCCCAGAGTGGACAAAAACCTCAGCTGGGAGTTTTTTTATTCGATAGTATACAAATCATAAATTTTTCCTGATTCTAATGATGCACATAGATAATATTTTGTTCTATCATTAGAAACGCTATACCCAATTAATAAATTAGTAGATGACGGTATACTGCCACAATTAGTTATTTTATTATTTTTAATATCTATCTTTCCAGTCAAAGATAAATTAAGATCCTGACCCGATTTAAATATACGTGAGTCCCCTATATATAACTGATTATTATTTATATATAAGTCAGATAATTTGGGATAAATTCCATTTTGTATATAATACATTTCAACATAATTTTGCACTTCTAAGACATAAGTCTTCCTTTCTGCATCATGAAGCGAAACAGAAATGCCTTTAGATCCCACAGAAATTAGACTAAATACTCCAAACAATACTATTAAAATAAGACTCACAACAACTACAGATATTATAATTGCCCTTTTATTATTTGAAGTTTGGACTGGAAAAATAATAGGTGTGTTATTTGGGTTCATATGTTTAATTATTTTATAATATATCTTATCATAACAATATATCTTGTTAAATTGTTATGAAAGAATTTTCTGAAATATGTGAGGAAATAATATCAGTATCTTCAAAACTTGAAAAAGTAAAAATTCTTTCACAATATCTGCAATCTTTAGATGGATCAGATCTACATTTTGCTTGCATATATTTCACTGGTTCAGCTTTCGCAGCCAAGGATGCTAGGAAATTAAATCTTGGCGGACAAATGATAAAAAAAGCACTAGCTTTGGCAGTTAATATGACTTCTGAGGAAGATTTTGAAATTATCAATCAATTATCAATAAAATTTAGCGAAGCAGGTGAATTAGCTAAATATGTTCTCGAAACTTATTCTGGTAAAAAAGAGGAGAAAAAGTCTGATTCTTTGTTTATTCAAGAAAACAAGTTTAAAAGAAGTAATTTTAGTATTACAGAAACAGAATATTTTTTTAATAAAATATTTGAAACTCCTGGTAGTATAGCAAAAGTCAATCTATTATCTGATCTTTATTGCATACTTGATCCATTAAGTGCAAAATTTGTTACTAAAATTTTAGCTGGCGATTTACGAATTGGCTTGAAAGAAGCTAGTGTAGAAGATGCAATTGCTTCTGCATTTGATGAAAAATCAACTTTAGTAAAATCTTCAAATATGCTGATTGGAGATATTGGAGAAGTTGCAGAAATGGCGAAAAGACACGAATTAGACAATGTGAAATTAACTCCATTCTGGCCTATAAAAGCAATGCTTGCAACACCTGCAGAAGATGCAGATGAGATTATAAAAAGAATGGGAGAAAATTTATGGGTTGAAGATAAATATGATGGAGTAAGATGCCAAGTACATAAATTTAAAAATGTTATTAAATTATTTTCGAGAGATCAAAACGAAATTACTGCTCAATTTCCAGAAATTGTTAATTATGTAAAAGAAATTTCACATGACATTATTTTGGATGGTGAAATAATGGCTTTTAAAAATGGTGAAATTATGAGATTTTTTTTCTTACAACAAAGATTAGGGAGAAAGACTTTTACCGAAGAATTTTTGCAAGAAATACCTGTCGAATATTTTGTCTACGATATGATTTACCTTGATGGCAAAGAACTTCTAACCACAACAATTAGAGAAAGAAGGGAATTACTAGAAAATATATTAGGAAATAAAAAAAATAAATACAATGATAGTAATTATGCTGGTTTGCACTTATCTCATAAAGAAGAGGTTGTTGGTGCTATCGAATTGGAGAAAGCATTTGATGCTGCAAAAGCAAGAGTAACTGAAGGTTTAATGGTAAAAAAATCTGATAGTGCATATAAACCAGGTCGCAGAGGGATTGAATGGTTAAAATATAAAAAGGCAATGGAACCGCTGGATGTAGTGATTACAGGTGTAGAATATGGCAATGGTAAAAAAAGAGGATTATTGTCTGACTATACATTTGCTGTCAGAGATTTGGAAAGTGGAGAATTAGTAAATATTGGCAAGGCATATTCTGGTGTAACAGACGAACAAGTTCGTAAACTTACAGACAGATTTATGAAATCAACTTTAGAAGAATCCGGTCGTTTCAGAACAGTAGTTCCTGAAGTAGTTCTAGAAATATCTTTCGAATCTATACAAAAATCTAATAGATATAAATCTGGATATGCACTACGTTTTCCGAGAATTACAAAAATTAGAATAGGGGATAAGGGGATTGATGAAATAAATACTATTCAAGATGTAGCAAAAATGTATACTAAATACTTTGAATACGAATCAATACCCGAGTAATTATGTGAGAATAATGCTTCCATCAGTATTTTTAAATACAAAACTATAACCACTATTATCTTTAGATCTAAGTAATTTTTTATATGCTTCATCCATTGATAATACAGCACGAGTATCAACTGACCGGTACCCTATAAACTAGACAATAATTCTATAGAATAGAAAAAATAGTTTAGTTAAAATCATAATGTATAAAGTAATAAAAAAAGAGATTAAAG
>Ga0194047_10000331_pt1 | contig 32089 bp, 21 predicted proteins | sample JunL225m_MetaG_2_FD_160070 | JGI IMG/M metagenome (GOLD analysis project Ga0194047, IMG submission 160070) | Anoxic zone freshwater microbial communities from boreal shield lake in IISD Experimental Lakes Area, Ontario, Canada - Jun2016-L221-5m | ecosystem: Environmental > Aquatic > Freshwater... | reverse complement strand
GTTCATTTCGAGCCAACTGTAGTGCCCGAGCGCAAATCGCTTTTAGGCATGATGCGAAACAAATACATGGAACTGAACGATTACAATCGCAATCTTATTTCGGTGCTCGTGCAAAACCAAAACATCGAAATGATTGAAATACGAACCGACTTATTTGGCTTGATGCCGCTCAACTCAACCAATCTCATCGCTTGGAGATTCAAGAAATAAATTAAACGCACTTTGCAAAACAAATTGAACATAGGAATCATCACACAGGCACGCATGACAAGCACACGCTTGCCTGGCAAAGTATTCAAAGAAGTAAATTCAAAGTCGCTCCTACTCTATCATATCCAGCGTTTACAACAAACCGGATTCGATATTGCCATAGCTACTACTACCAACGATACGGACGATTGCATTTGTCAATTTGCAGAAGCCAACCATTTGCATTACCATCGTGGCAGCGAATCCAATGTGCTTAGCCGTTATTACGAAACAGCAACCAAGTTTAAGTACGATATCATTGTGCGTGTAACATCCGATTGCCCGCTCATCGACCCACACTTAATACGTAACAACGTTGAAAAATATTTGAAACTAAACAATACCAATTTATACATGGCAAATGGCGTTGAACGTACCTTTGCGCGTGGTTTCGATTTCGAAGTATTTAGTTACAACTTATTGAAAGAGGCGTATAGCAAGGCTTCTGACGAAGGCGACCTAGAGCATGTAACGCCTTATATTTGGAAAAACCGCTCGGTCAAAGTAGAGTTTTATCATGTAAAACAAACCATCGACCATAGCGCTTTCCGAATAACAGTAGACACAGCAGACGATTTCGAATTGATAAAAACATTGATAGAAAAATACAACGCTGATACATTGCCTTATACCGAAATCGAGAGCATACTTGCTCAGCACCCCGAATTGGTTGCCATCAATGCTCACATCGAACAGAAAAAAGTATAAATCATCAACAGACTATTTATAAAAATGAAAACCACACTCACCATTGACAAAGCAGGATTCGATAAGGGTGGTTATACACTTATCAAATCAGTGTTCACTCCCGAAGAGATTGAAAACATTAGGAAACTAGTGTACGAACAATTCGAATTGGATACAAAAAATGGACTCACCTTTCAGTTGCCTCACTTGCCTACCAAAGCACGTTATGCCAATGGTGATATTTTGAGTAAAGAAAAACTTCGCCACATCCTGCTTGACGACCGCATTTTAGAAATAGTGAAAAAAGTTTTAGGCTCTGATGATATCATCTATTTTGGCGATAGTTCTTACCAAATAGGCAAAGGCCTGCGCGGCTTTCATCGCGATGCAATCGACCGTACCGACTTGAACGGCCCCGATTGGCAAGGCGATGATTATTCTCTGTTACGTGTAGGGATTTATTTGCAAGACCACAAAGACCATAGCGGAGGAGTGAAAATGAAAAAAGGAACTCATAAAAATGCAGATGGCGAAGTAGTGTTTGTTGATAACGAAATAGGCGATGTTGGCGTTTGGAGTTATAAAACTATTCATAGCGGCAATGCTGTTCGCTTCAAATGGTTTCCTAAATTATCCATCAACAGAGCAACTCGCGAAGGCTTGATACCAGCCTTCCTGCGCAAGCCCGAACAAAAGGAACGCATCGCTATCTTCATGGCATTCTCCTTAAAAACAAAACATCTCGACAGATACATCAAAGAATTCTCCTTAACAAGAGAAGACATGCTGAAACACTTAAAAGCTTCTAAATACAATGAAGAAGCACTTGAATCAGCGAAAAAGAAAAACATAACGGTAATGAAACTAGTTCCTGAACAAGGATAAACAATGAAACCAACAATTGTCATTCGTGCAGATGGCGGAACATCAATGGGCATGGGTCATATCGTCCGTTGCCTTGCTTTAGCAGAAATGCTGAAAGATGATTTTCTTATTTTCTTCGCCATCCAACAACCGGATGAAAGCACTCGTAAACTTATCGAAGCTGTTACCATCCAAATTGAGGAAATGCCGATAACTACTGATTATGCAGCAGAAGCAATTGCGTTTACCAACACCTTAACCAAAGAGGAAATTGTAATTTTAGATGGTTATCATTTCAATACCGAATATCAGCAAGCCATCAAAAATAAAGGTTGTACCCTTGTTTGCATTGATGATTTACATGCATGGCATCAGTTGGCTGATGTGGTTATCAATCATGCTGAAGGCATTGATAAATCAATGTATTCAGCCGAACCCTACACAAAATTTTGTTTAGGTCTCGACTTCGTTTTACTCCGTCAACCTTTTCTTCAAATTAAATCGGAGACGAGAAAAATCCATTCGGTAAAAAAAATATTCATCAGCATGGGAGCTGCTGATATCAACAACATCACACAGAAATTCACTGAAGCTTTAATACACACACAAGGCATTGAAGAAATCCATTTAATGCTCGGAGCTATTAATCCTCATCTAAGCAAATTGGAGCAATTGATTGAAGAGAATAAAAAAGTTAAAATTGTAAAACATTTCAATATCTCTGCATCCGAATTAGCTGATTTACTTCGCCAATGCGATGTTTCCATTTGTCCTGCTAGTAGCATTTCCTTAGAATCATGTGCGATAGGAATCGGTTTAATTTCAGGGCATACAGCCAATAATCAGTTAGGAATTCTTTCAGGATTAATAAAACACAAAGCGGCAATCAACTTTGGCGATTTTAATTCATTAAGCTTTGATGAAATTAAGGATAAACTAAATGGTGTAGTGCAAGAGCCTCAAGAATTGAATGAGTTGGTAAACAACCAATGGAGAATGATAGATGGCAAATCGAAAGAACGCTTATCAGGTCTGTTTCATCAATTAATCCACATTGCGAACCAAGACAATTTACATTTTCGATTTGCAAACGTGATGGATACCAATTTATATTTCGAATGGGCCAACGATGATGCGGTAAGAGCGAATTCATTCAATCAAGAACCAATTCCATATGATAACCATGTAGAATGGTTTCATTCAAAATTCGAATCACCCGAGTGCTTTTTTTACCTATTTTTATCGAAACACAATCTTCCAGTAGGACAAATTCGTATTGATAAAAGCGGGGATGAAATAATTATAGGAATCTCGATTGATAAGCATTTCAGAGGACTGTCTCTTGGAAGCAAAATGTTAAAGATGGCCTGTGATGATTATCTTGAGAAGTACCCAAATAGAGAAATTGTAGCGTACATAAAAAAAGAAAACCTTGCATCAATATCCATTTTTATGAATGCAGGTTTTAGCGATAAACAAGAAGTAATAGCGCATAACATGGATAGTTATAAGCTCACAAAAAAGTTCTAAAATGAATGATATAAAAATAGGAAATTATACAATTGGGATTAATCACAAGCCCTTCATAATTGCCGAGATGAGCGGCAATCACAACCAATCATTAGATCGTGCTCTTGAATTAGTAGATGCAGCAGCCCAAGCAGGTGCTCATGCTTTAAAACTTCAAACCTACACCGCTGATACCATCACCATGAAAGGGGCTTATACCATTGAAGATAAAAATTCGTTGTGGAACGGTCAGGAATTACACAGTCTGTACAATACAGCTCATACTCCTTGGGAATGGCACAAAGCCATCTTCGATAGAGCAAAAGAAAAAGGAATGGAGGCTTTCAGTTCTCCTTTTGATGAAACAGCAGTCGACTTTTTAGAATCATTAAATGTACCTGCATATAAAATCGCTTCCTTCGAAAACACTCATCATCCTTTATTAAAAAAAGTAGCCGCTACAGGCAAACCCGTAATTGTTTCTACAGGAGTAAGTACATTAGAAGATATTATTGACAGTGTAAAAGTGTTGCGCGAAGCTGGTTGTAAAGACATAATCCTTTTAAAATGCACCAGTACTTATCCTGCAACACCTGAAAACACGAACCTCTTAACGATTCCTGATATGCAATCGAAACACAGTTGCATCATCGGATTGTCCGACCATACAATGGGCACAGGTGTTTCTGTTGCTGCCGTAGCGTTAGGTGCCAGAGTTATTGAAAAACACTTCACACTTAGAAGAGCGGATGGTGGTGTCGACAGCGCATTTTCATTAGAGCCCGAAGAACTCAAATCATTAGTCGTAGAAACCGAAAGAGCCTTTTTAGGAATGGGGCATGTATTCTACGGAATACAAAAAGCCGAAGAAAAATCACTGCTATATAAACGCTCCATTTACGTTTCCAAAGACATTAAAAAAGGGGATACCTTCTCTTCTGAAAATTTAAGAATCATTCGCCCTGCCCTCGGATTAGCTCCAAAGTTCTGGGATGATGTTGCCGGAAAAAAAGCGAAAGTTGATTTAAAAGCGGGCACACCTTTAACAACAGGAACTTGGGAATAATAGAAAAACAAGCCACTAAAAACGTAATCTTTTCCTACCTTGGTGCTGGATTAGGATTTTTAATTGTTTTGTGGTCTGCTCATTTATTTACTCCTGCTCAGAATGGTGTAACCAAATTATTAATCTCCTACTCTGCTCTTTTTTCTCAATTTGCCAACCTAGGTTTCACTGCTGTTACCATCCGTCTTTTCCCCTATTTCCGGAATAAAGAAAAGGGTCATCATGGATTTTTATTTTATGCCATCCTTGTCTCCGCCATCGGATTTCTGCTTTGCTGGATAGTTTATCTTTTTATCAAACCTCATTTAATTGAAACCAATATCGAAAAATCAGCATTGTTCGTTGATTATCTTATTTACCTAATGCCTCTTACTCTATTCACTGTTTACTTCAACATTTTCGATAGTTACCTCAGAGCCACCTATAGCTCTGTTGCAGGTGCATTTACAAGAGAATTACTTCAACGAATATTATTAATCGGTGTTTTGATATTGTTCTTTTTTGATTTGATTTCATTTTCAGTATTTGTTTTGCTTTTTGTTTCTTTTACCTGTTTACCAACATTGATGCTTCTTTATTACATCGTCAAACAAAAGGAATGGCATATCAAACCCGTTCGAGGATTTGTAAGTAAAGAGTTGAGAAAAGAAATGATTAAACTAAGCCTTTATTCTATTCTTGCCGGTGGTGCTGGTGTGATTATTCTAAACATTGATGCTATTATGGTAAATAAATTTCTAGGTGAAGCCAAGACCGGGGTGTATGGAATAGTATTTAATTTCGGAAGTTTGATGTTGATACCTGCACGGTCTATTTACCGCATCACATCAAGCATAGTTGCTGAAAACTTTAAACAAAATAAAATCAATGAAATTCATAAACTATACATCCAAAGTTGCAATACACAACTTGCTATTGGTGTGTTGCTCTTCATTGGTATCTGGGCTAATATTGATAACATCATGTTATTGCTACCCCCTGCCTATGCTTCAGGTAAATATGTTATTTTGATTTTAAGTGCAGGATATTTAGTTGAAATGGCAACAGGCATCAATCAGGTGATTATTGCCAACTCCGTATATTATCGATACGATGCTTATTTTGTTATCGCTATTGTTGGATTTGTAATTCTCGCTAACTATATCTTCATTCCTTTATTTGGAATTACCGGCTCAGCAATTGCCACTGCTTTAACGGTATTACTGAGCAATACATTTAGGTTTATGTTTCTTATTTTAAAATTCAAAATGCAGCCTTACAATTTTAATTCTATAAAAATAGTATTAATCGCTGCGGCTTCTTTCCTTCCAAGTTTTTTTATTCCATTTTTGAACAACCTTTATTTGGACATTGCAATAAGAAGTACAATTGTTGGAGGGATATTTATTTTACTAATTCTTAAATCCGAAGCAACACCTGAATTGAACGGAAAGATCAGAAAGAACATTTCCCTTTTTTCCAAATAACATCTATTTATTTTTCTATAACCAACTTCTTACATTGAGTTGAAGAGAAGTAAGAACATCTAATTGTATAAACTCCGTTTGAAAGAGAAGTCAAGTCAATTTTATTATTCAACATATACAATTCTTTTACAAAAACTTGTTTACCTAAAATGTCAATTATCTCGAATTTCACTGTACCTACACTAGCAGAAAAATTAAGATTTAGTTCGTCATTAGCTGGATTCGGGTAATACTCAAAGTTGTGGTCTATTGAAACTTCGTCAACTCCTTCATGAATGCATCGATTTACTTGAATAAAAACAAAACCTGTATCACATGACGAAAAACAATTATTATCACATAAAACATAGGAAATGGTATCTTTTCCAATAAAATTTACATTCGATGTATATTGAATTGTATTATTTGGTTGAAGCTGAGTAGTACCATTAGACGCGAACGTAAGAATAGAAACATAATTGGTCATTAATGGATTGGAATTCGAATCATTATTTAGAATATCGATATTGATTGTGACTACTGAATCTTTGCACAATAATGTCGCAGAGGCGTTATCATTTATCACAATTGGATGACTTGGTTCATTATTAAATAAAGCACATTTTGAAAATCTAGAATTAAATGATTGACCTGTAGTTAAGTTTAAAGCAAGAGGATTCACAGAGCAAGCAATTCCAACAGAATCAGGTTTATTTATCGCTCCTATTATACGGTCATCATTTGTATTAGTATTAAAATACAAAAAATATATTTTTCCATCAGGACCTCTTTGCATACCGGTTATTACTTTTTGATTATCAGTAGAAGGATTATTGAATACCACAGATAATGGAATCGATGGCGTATTCAAATTGTATTGATATATTCTACCTGCACTCACTGGTGTATACATCCGGTATTTTGATAGATATAATTTGCTACCATCAGGAGAAAATTCTAAATCATGCCAACCATTATAAATATTGGTACAAGTTCCGACAGGTGTCCCAGTAACTGTTGAAACAGTTGAAAACGTACCAGAATTTGAATTAAAATTGATTAATAATGCAGGGTCATTTTCAACTACACTTATATAAGCCACTTTGCCCGCGTTTTCTGAATATTTAATAGAGAATGAACTATTGAATACCGTTCCAGTATGAAAGGTGTTAGAATAATTGATTCCTCCTGAAGTGATTGAAAATATCTTAATTGAATCTGAATTATTCATCGGTACTATTAACCAATAACTATTCCCACTAGGTTTTCTAACTATTGTATATGCTTCGGTTGAATTAGTTGTCACTAAAGTGTTTTTTGAGATGCTTTCTACATCACCTTTTGGGGAAGAAACCGTTCCATTTCCTGATAAGTTCATATTTACAATACTATAGCGAATACTCCCTGAATATGGAGAATCTGCATCATTTGAGAACACATAATATCTGTTGCAATATCCTGGAACTTGAACAATATCGCCTTTAGAAGCACATGATACACCTCCAGAAAGCCCAGTACCGTTTGGCATTTGAACATTACCATTATCATAAACGTTTACTGCATCTGTATAAAACATCACATTACCCGTAACAGGGTTTGATGCAATTCCACAACCATGAAGACTCGTTAACGAAGCATGTCCAGAAATTACTGAAGGGATATTGGTTATGGGGTTAAATTGTATTCCTTTGTTCGTTGGACTAAAATACCAAGTATTATTTTGTAATTGAGCATAGATTAAGGTTGAGAAAAAGGAAAATGTAAGAAGTAATCTTATTTTCATAACTGTCAAATTTTGTACAAATTTATAAAAAAAATCAAACCAAAAATATGATTTGCTATCCTTAAACATTAAATTTATATTATTATCTCATTATGATTAATAAATCTTAAAAGTTCTTGCACACATTTTATATATCTTTGCGAACAAATAATACTATGTCGGTCGATATTGTATAAACTTCAGTGAACATCCTACAGGAGAACTCGTTTAAAGGTTTTCCGAAACCGCTGATAATTGGATTTAAACTAAATGAATAAGTATAGAAAACACTTCCTTTCACTCCTAGTTTTTCTTAACCTCTCTGTTATCATTGAGGCTCAAATAAGTATTAATAGTATTTCTACTACTTATTCCGAAAATTTTGATGGTCTTGGTTCTACAGCTACAGCAACTCTTCCTAGTGGTTGGAAGGTAGGATCTGGCCCAATAGCCACTTCCCCATATACTTCGGGTCTGTCCGCTACGATTTCAGCTGCAGGAACTGCTGGTGTAGGCATCTTATTTGGTACTTCAACAGGTAGTTGTTATAATTTTGCGAACGGAGTTACCGCTACCTCAACCGATAGAGCGGTAGGGTTTCTTAATTCCGGATCGTACACAAGTCCTAGATGTTTAATGGTTCAATTATTGAATAATACTGGAATCACCATTACCGATATGAGTATTATTTATGACATCGAAAAGTATAGAAGTGGAAGTCGTGCTTTCACGGTTAACTTTTATACAAGTGTTGATGGTATAACTTGGGTCTCGACTACTACCGCTGGTGATCAAGCTTATGCTGGTGATGCTGCGAATACAACCGTGTACAATCCTCCTTTGGCTATTAATAAAAACTTTTCTCTGTCAGGCCTATCTATAGCCAATGGAGCTAACTTTTACCTGAGATGGCAGATAACAGGTACTGGAGGAAGCACAAATGGTCAGGCATTAGGAATTGATAATTTCTCACTTAATTGTTGCCCATCGAACACTTACTTTTATGAAACAGTTTCTTCAGGCAATTGGAGCAATCCTTCCACTTGGGAAGTATCTCCAACAATTGGAGGCCCATGGTCGGCTGCTTGCTCTCCTCCTTCTAATACAGCATCAGGTGTAACCATTTTGAATGGACATACTGTTACAGTGGATGTAAATTCTTCGTCACCCGATTTAACCATTAATAATGGTGGAACCTTGCAAGCAAATACCACCTCTTCAGTTAATCTTACAATCATTGGAAATATTACTAACAATGGAACATTACAGATGTACGATGGCGTTGCAAATGGCGTATACGTTATTTTTAATAAAAATGGTAACCAAAATATTACGGGTACAGGGGCCATAACCAATTTTTATAGTATTGGCCTGAATATGGGTACCTCGAATGGAAATCTACTTGATATAAGTTCCACCAATTTTTCGAGTTATAACCCATCCTTGTTGCTTATCAATAGCGGAGGAACGAGTGCTTTGCAAAATGGAACAATCCGTTTTTCAGGAAGCTATACCTATGCAAATAGTCTTTTTAATATCGCTACTCCAACTATTCCAAGCACAGCAGGAATTTGGATTAACAACCCAAATGTTACCATAACGGCTAAAAATTATAATCTTAATAACTCAGGGAGAATAAGGGTTTCCGCTGGCACATTCAATTTAGGCACAAATATCAATAACAGTATCTTTCTTCTTAATTCATCTGTCATGATAATAGATGGTGGAACGGTGAATGTTGCGGGGAGGATTCAAGCTAACAATAGTGCAGGGGTAGCACAAAGTACAACCTATACTCAAAGTGGTGGGGTAGTAAACTTGATGACGGTTGGTTCTGACGACCTCAATAGAAGTGCATTAGAATTTGATAATAATACTGACAATTTCTTTATGTCGGGTGGAACCATTGTTATTCGCAATCAGGTGAGTTCGCCTTCGACCACCGTGGAAGTATACAATAGTGCCAATATCAATTTTATTGGCGGAACTTTGCAGTTTGGTGATGCTTTATCTACTAATATTACTTCACTTGGCTTCTGGGTGTATAGTAGTTCGCATTTGCCATCCATTCTCATCGATAATTCCGCAAGCTTAGCCACCAACCTTGAACTTAATTCGAACATTGTGGTGGATGGAAGTATCACTATTAATTCGGGAGCTACTTTAAAAAATACACTTATTAAAGATATTTCCTTAAAAAAAGACTGGACAAACAATGGAACGCTAGTTAGTTCGAATAATATAAGTTTTATTGGAAATACCCTTCAGCACATGACAGGAAGCACCACTACAAGTTTCAATAATCTAATAATAAACAACACTTCGGGTGGGGTGGTTTTGCAAACTCCAGAAAATGTTAACGGATTATTGACTCTTCAATCTGGTCTAGTAAACACCTCAACCAACCTATTAACTATGAATGCTGCTTCATCGGTAACGGCTGCTAGTAATACAAGCTTTGTGAATGGCCCGTTGGCAAAAGTTGGAAGCAGCGCGTTTGTGTTTCCTGTTGGTAAAGATGCCGAATATCGCCCGATTGCCGATTCTGCCCTTTCGGGTAGTGATGTGTTTACGGCCGAGTACTTTCATGCAAATCCTTCGCCTATTTATGATAGTAGTTTACATGATGCTACCATCGACCATCTTGAAAGATGCGAATATTGGATATTAAATCGTGCTGGAACAGCTAATGCTTATGTAAAGCTTAGTTGGGACACTTATAGTTGTGGGGTCGATCAATTGTCCGACTTAACCGTAGTTCGTTGGGATGGCAGTATGTGGACAGATCAAGGTAATGGAGGAACTACAGGAACTACTACGTCAGGAACGGTAATTTCAAATGGATTAGTTAGCTCTTTCAGTCCTTTTACATTAGGCTCCATCTCTCCTTCCACTAATCCGTTGCCAATCGAATTATTAAACTTTTCAGCAAAATATAATGAACTTAAAAAAGTAGATTTAAGTTGGTCAACATCAAGTGAAACAAACAACGATTTTTTTACCATTGAGCGTAGTGGTGATGCGGTTTATTTTGATGAGTTGACCAAGGTAAAAGGAGCAGGAAACAGTAATCAAATTCTCAATTATGCCACCAAAGATAATTCTCCTTTACCTGGCACCTCGTATTATCGGCTGAAACAAACTGACTATAACGGACAATACAAATACAGTTCGATTATAGCTGTTGATTTAAAGTCGGATTCTAAATTTGCTATCTTGAACACCTATTCGGCTTCATCAGAAAGTGGATTGGAAGTAACCTTTAGTTGCAATATTGATGACAAAATTGTATTTGAATTGTATAATATAATTGGCGAAATAGTTTTTAGCATACAACCACAATCTAATTCTTTGATAAATAAACTTGTTATTCCTACCAACCAATTCCCAAATGGGATATACCTTCTCACTTTTTCGAATGGAGAGAAAACCATAACCAAGAAGATCGTAAACTAAAGTATTTATCTTTCGTGTTCGTAAACTTAATGTTTGTTTAATAATCTCGTAATTATTTGCAAGTTTATTATACTTAAATTTGCAAAGTAATTAATAGCAATTATTAGTTTAATTAATTTGACAGTGAATACCCTATAGGAAACCTTGACTTTGACAAGGTTAAATCCGAAACCACTGTGATATATCAAAGCATGAAATTTAAATACTCATTTTTTTCAATTCTTTTACTATTCGCTATAGAGACATACTCTCAGGTGAGTATAACAAGCGCAATAACGTATTCTGATTTATTAACTGCTAGTTTGGGTGTTGCTGCTCCAGCTAATTGGACATGTACAGGCACGGGTACAAGAGGCGGCACATTTAATGGAACTGCGCAAACAACAGGAAGTTCAGGCGGATGGTACGGAAATGGGAATTTATCGTTTTTAGGTTCAGGTTCCGCCTCAAATGGAAATGCAACATGGCAATTGCAGAACAACACAGGTGCGAGTATCACCTCTTTTGTTCTTTCTTACGATGCTTTTCTTTTTAAATCTGGATCATCAAGCCCCACTGTCACTGTTTCGTGGACAAATAATGCAAGTGTTGCCATTCCTGCATCTGGAAATCTTACGTTTATCAGTTCTTTTAATGATGCTTCATCAACTTTAACAGGAACGAATTATTCATTTACAATTCCATGTACCATACCTAGTGGAGATTATATCTATATTCGATTTCTTCATTCAGGAGGAAGCAGTTCGGATAATTTAGGTTGGGATAATATCAATTTCACTCCTTCCATTACGTGTTTAGCTCCTGTGGTGAGTCTTCCTCCATCGAATACAAGTGTTTGCGAAGGAGCTACCGCTAATTTCACTACCACTGTGACCGGAAACAGTTTAATTTATAAATGGCAAGAAAATACTGGAAGTGGATTTGTGAATATCAATGATGGAGGTCTCTATAGTGGATCTAGCACTTCAGCGCTTACTTTAACCGGTGTGACACTCGGAATGAGCACATACTCTTATCGCTGTTATATTACCAATTCATGTGGCAATACTACCTCTTCTTCTTCGAGCTTAACAGTAGCAGCATCACCTCCTACTCCTGCAATACCAACTACTACAGGAGCTAATCCAACCTGCAATTCGAATTCATTAAATAGCTTAACTCCATTGTCAGGGCAAACATGGTATTGGCAAGGAACTACCGCAGGAGGAACTAGTACTTCGAGTCCTACATCTGCCACCTATCCAATAACTAGTACAGGAATATATTACGTCAGAGCTCAAGACAATACTTCGATGTGCTGGTCGGTGGCTAGCTCAAGTGTTTCTGTTACCATCAATACAGCACCTTTAGTTACCACTTCTCCTGCTAATTCAACTGGTTCGGTAGGAATGAGCACTAGTTTTAATGTGGTAGCCACAGGAAGTGGTTTAACTTATCAATGGAAAGAAAATCAAGGAAGTGGATGGGTTTCGCTCACTGACAATGCTGTTTATGCTGGTTCATCAACCGCTTCTTTAACCATCAGTAATCTTACTCTTGCAATGTCGGGATGGCAATATCAATGTGTGATTACAGGAACTTGTGCGCCTTCGGCTACTTCTTCAGCAGCAACTTTAACAGTGGTAGCTTACGTAACGGGTGACTACCAATCAATTGCTTCGGGCAACTGGAGTATTAATACAAGTTGGGCAAAATGGAATGGTGTGGCATGGGTGGCATGCGTTTCTGGAGATTATCCCAACGTGGGTACAGCAAACGTAGAGATTATGAATACGCATACTATTGTGATTAATGGTACTGGACCTTATAGTTGTAAAAACTTAGTTGTACATACGGGTGGAGCGGTTTGGGTTGGTGCTTTTGGAGGAACAAACAAGTATCTACAAATTTATGGAAACATTACTTGCGATGGTACTATTGGTGTGAGTACAGGTGATGATATAAGTTTTCGAATAGCAGGTGGAATAACCTGTACCATTTCGGGAACAGGTTCATTTTATGCAGCTCGTATACAAAAAGCAACTTCTATCAACCCAACATTGAACTCCACCTTGACCATCAACATGAATATTTTTCTATTTTGGAGTGCTTCTTCAGGAACGGTTTTATACAATAATGCATCCAATTCGTATTTTGATGTGATTGTGAGTGCAGGTAAAACATTGAAAGGTATCACCACAGGTGCTGTTTCGAACAACATTGCTATTGACGGAGTGTTAGGCACTGATGTAAACGAAAGCGGAGGTTCTATTACAGTGTTTGGAAACATAGAAATTGATGGAACTTTGTATGCAACCACTAACAATACGGTGCGTACTTGCTCTATTATCATCAAAAATGGAGGAATAATAAAATGCGCCTACGTTACTGCTTCTGCTTCGGGTACAGCCAATTCTGTATTAACCATTGAATCGGGAGGTAAATTAATACTAACAGCATCAGATGGAACTTCGAATGCTTGGTCAACATTTAGTACCTCAGGCAATGTGTATAATTTCAATTCGGGTTCAACAGTAGAATATGCAGGAGCTGTGGCTCAAAACGTAGAAAGCCAATTAACCTATTCCAACATTACTTTTTCGGGCGGTGGGGCCAAATTCTTGAATGGAATAACAAACGTGAACGGAATTGCCACTTTCACAAATGGGATTGTTTTTACTATTACCTATATGCTGAATATGGGTAATGCCTCTTCGGCTGTAGGTGCAAACAACCTAAGTTTTGTTTCGGGGCAGGTGGCGAAAACAGGGAATACTAATTTTATCTTCCCAGTTGGAAAGGTGGCTGAATACAGACCAATCGCTATATCATCACTCACAGGAATTGAAACATTTAATGCCGAGTATTTTTATACCAGTGCCTTTCCTCCTTATGATTTAACATTGAAAGATTCTACCATCGACCATTTGAGTTATTGCGAATATTGGATACTCGATCGCACAGGAACACAATCGGCTGCGGTAAGTTTGAGTTGGGATACCTATAGTTGTGGGATCGACACTTTATCTACCCTAACGGTGGCTCGATGGGATGGTAACTTATGGAGAGACCAAGGCAATGGTGGAACCACCGGAAACACCTCCATGGGAACTGTTATTTCGAACGGGTTGGTCAACTCGTTTGGGCCATTCACATTGGGCTCAACCACGCTCAATTCAAATCCATTACCGATTGAATTAATTAGCTTTTCGGCACAATATAATAATGTGCATGATAAAGTGGATTTGAAATGGGCAACATCGAGCGAAACCAACAACGATTTTTTCACTATCGAACGAAGTGGTGATGCCATTGCTTTCGAAGAGTTAACCAAAGTGGATGGTGCAGGAAATAGCACTCAACTGATGAATTATGCTACCAATGATGGTTCGCCATTGCCAGGTACGTCCTACTATCGACTCAAACAAACAGACTTTAACGGAGCCTATAAATACAGTGCCATAAAAGCGGTTCAAAAAAACAATTCGACCAATTTTGATTTAATAAGCAGCTATTCTTCTCCCGAAAATGGATTGGAAATAAACTTTACTAGCAACTCAATAGTTCGATTGGTTTTCGAATTATTCGACATCACCGGAAAAACTGTTTATTCCGAAACCATATTCAGCAGTTCCACTTACGAAAAGATAACGCTACCCACACAGTATTTGAGCAAAGGAATCTATTTGCTAAAAGTAAATGGTGGCGATAAAATTATCACCAAAAAAATTCTGAATTAATTTTTGATTGGGCAAGAAAGATGATTGAGTTAATTGCTGTGATTAACTTAACTTAGTATTTGCCAGAAATACTCGAAGGCACGAAGAAAAAAATTATATCACTAAAATTCGGCACTAAAATTCGAAAAATCTAAAATTGCTATTCGTATTTCGGAAATACATCTAAAACTAAAATCACATCCCGAATTTTCTCGACCAAATCTAATATTGATATTAGGGAAAATTGTTTCGACTTAATAGGTGTAATTTTTGGAAAAAAGACGATGTTGTTGAATTTATATCAAGTTTTTGAAAATAATTCGATTTCGTAACTTCCCTAAAAATCAGTTTTTTGACTTTTATTGAAGCTCCAAAATCATTTTTGAACTTTACTTTTCGGGGAAAAGTATTGAATTGAGGAGGTATGAAATAGTTTTAAAGTGGTATGAAATGATTTTGGAGTGGTAAAAAATGATTCCTGAGAGGTTTAAAATCTTTTCAGAGAGGTAAAAAATGTTTTCAGGGAGGTAAAAAATGATTCTGGGGAGGTAGAAAATGATTTTGGAGTGGTAAAAAATGATTCCAGAGAGGTTTAAAATCATTTCAAAGAGGTAAAAAATGATTTTGGGGAGGTAAAAAATCATTTTATACCTCATTATTTTTATTGTTTTCGAGCTAGAAACCACTTTTTTTTGATTTTCGAATCAATAAAACAGGATTTTTGGAACGTTCTTCCCCTATTCTATCTCAATAAAAACCTATTAAAATGCTTGCAGTTAAAGGATTTTAACTTTTTATCAATGAAAACACCTCGGTATCGAGAAACTGTTCGTTGAAAAAGTAATTTCCTTTGAAGTAAGCCTCTTTCACAAATTTATTGTTGAGCAACAAACGTTTCGAAAACGTATTATCGGTGTCAATTTTAGCTTCAATGCTATGGAGTTTCATTACATCAAATCCATATTTAATCACACAAGGCATGGCTTCGCTCAAAAAACCTTTGTTCCAAAACGGTTTTCCTAGCATGTAACCTATTTCAGCACGGTGATGTTCACTATCTATAAAGTGAAACCCGATAGTTCCCATTATTTTGGTTTCTCCTTTCATCGAAATGCCCCATGCAATGGATTGATTCTTGCGAATGCCAATTTGTATTCGTTTTATCAACGATTTCACTTCGCTGATGTCTTGAGCCAATGGTTTGCAAATGTATTTCATCACTTCCGGGTCGGAGCGCAACGGAAACAAATCTTTTGCATGGCGCATGGTTACTTGTCGGAGCACCAAGCGTTCGGTTTCTAGCCGTGGAAATGGGTTGAAATTAAAACTTAGCATCTAGGTTTATTCTTTCTTATTAATACTATCCTTTGCAGGAGGTACATTTATGAGTAGCTTGGTCGAATCTTCAGCATTCAACACATCGCTTCCATCATAGTTACCATCCCAATCATAAATGTTTACGCTTCCTTTCGGAATCTCAATCATGTATTTCTTCTTGTCCACATTAGTCAGCGCATTGGCCCTAAGCCAAGGATTAAAAATTTTAAGCATTTTGTAATTGATACCTTGCGCTAGCGCGAAATTGGTGAGATTATGTATCGTGCTGTCAACATATATCTTTCGAGTGGAGATTACAGGATATAAATCCTTTTTTCGAAGCAAAAAACCATAAACCTTTGGCCGCGAAATAATTTCTTTTACGGCCAATAATCGAAAAACATATCGAGCTGTTTCTTCGGTAAGCATCAAATCATAAAATTTATTTGCCTTTTGTTTGTCCAATTGGGCTTGCACTCCCGTAATTCCAAGATTGTACGAAGCTGCCACTAAGGTCCAATTATTAAATTGTTTATACGCCTCGTTAAAATACTTACATGCGGCCTGTGTAGCCTTTGCCACATCATAGCGTTCGTCTACTTCATCCGTTATTTCCAATCCATAACCTTTTGCGGTGGGAGCAATAAACTGCCAAAACCCAGTAGCTCCTTGTGGCGATACCACATTTGTTAGTTGACTTTCAATTAGGGCAATGTACTTGAAATCATCGGGCACATTGTTTTGTTTCAAAATTGGTTCAATCACAGGAAACCATCTGTTGGCTCGTTTATGAAGCAATAATGTTTGCGATTGCCAGTAGGTATTAATCAGCAATTCCTTTTCCATCGCTTCTCTTACTGTGAAATCGATTATAGGAACTTTTTCGCCAGCAAGGTTTAAGTTTTTAGGGATATTAATGCTAAATACTTTGTAAGCAGCATTAAATAATCCACTGTAATCCTTGTCCGAATTAGCTTCGGAATATGAATAGATAAAAACTTCAGCAATAAAAAGTACCACCACACAGCATGCAAATGCAATGAAATGTTTTTTGAATTTAGATAAAAAAGGAGGTATTTTATTAAGTATGTTTCTTATCATTAATGACCATGTTTGCGCGTTGGGGCAAACAAAAACCAGAACAAGGCAATGAAATAAATGGAGAATAAAATGATGTGAAGATAATTCCAGTTATCAATATACTTAATGATAAGAAAATTGAAAAACATGGAAATAAAACAAATACCAGTAAATAAAATGGCTATGCGTTTTTCGGTAATTCCCATAAAAAACAAACTATGAGTCGTATGGTCTTTCCCTCCAACAAAAGGCGATTTGCCTTTAAGAATCCTATTGATAAAAACTGTTGTAGTATCTATTATAGGAATAGCGAAAGCCAAAATAGTTGCAAAAAACTGTTTCGATTGAATTAAATTGGAATGAACATCAGGAGTATTCCAAAAATACATAATACCGATGGCAGCCAGAAACAATCCCAAGAATTGACTACCAGTATCGCCCATAAACATCTTAGCAGGATGCCAATTATAAATAAGGAATCCGCATAAAGCAGCCAAAACGCCAATCAACAAGATGATATAGATGTTTCGTCCATCGCTGTTGAGATATAAAATAAGCAATGCGTTAAGAATAATAGTGATGGATACCAAGGTGGTGATGCCATCCATATTGTCTAGCATGTTTATGGAATTCATCAACCCAACTACCCAAAATATGGTTAAGAAATAATTGAAATAGTCGTTTGAAAAAATTGAAATATGAGTACCTGTAACAATTAAAATAATGGCACAAATCAATTGAATAATAAATTTTAGTAATGGTTTGGTGTTGTAGGCATCATCCGATAGTCCCATTAAAAAAGCAACAGTGCATGACGACAGAATACCAAGCAATTTTATATTTAACAATTCATTTCTTTGTTGTTCGAAAAAGAAAGAATAACAGGCAACAGAGATAAGGAAGATAAGGAAGAAAGATATCCCTCCTAACGAAGGTTTTGCCTGCACACTCCATCTAATAAAGTTCTCGCTTTGATTACGAATTCCAAGATTAGATGCAAACTTCAAGAACAATCTATTAATCAAAAATGAAAGCAAGAAAGTGCATACAAAAAACGAACTGTAAACAATGAGTAAATAGACAGTGTCGCTCATACTAATTGAAAAATAAAATTACATTCATTAGTTAATATTTGTTTCTTCAGTTCAAAATTAGTTAAAAGGACTGATAAAATCTTTAAATAATTTGCCTTGTGTATCTTTTTCTGACAAAGAAGGATTTTTTACATCCCAATTGATATTAATATCAGGGTCATTCCACAAAATACACTCCTCGGAAGCTTTATTATACACATTAGTGCACTTATAAGAAAATATGGTATCAGGTTCAATAGTCAAAAACCCATGAGCAAACCCAACCGGAATCCAAAGCATCGTTTTGTTTCGTTCATCAAGTACAATGTCGAAATGTTCTCCGTAAGTAGGTGAATTCTTACGAATGTCCAAAGCAACATCTAAAACTGCACCTTTTATAACTCGCACTAATTTTCCCTGCGCAAAAGGAGGTGCTTGAAAATGCATTCCTCTAAGCACACCTGTTTGCGACAATGATTGATTGTCCTGAACAAAATTCTCATTAATTCCTTTTAATTTAAAAAGATTCTCGTTATACGACTCAAAAAAATACCCTCTAGCATCTTCAAATACTTTTGGTTGAACAATAAATAAGTCTTTTATAGCTGTTGAAATAAGTTCCACGTTAATAATTTTTTACAATTTAAAAATATTTTTCTTGGTTTTTGTTTTCGCTTTATCATCGTCATAATAACCGTAACTAGAACCATATCCATATCCGTATCCATATCCATAATTATAACCATAATTTTTCCTATCAATATCCACACCGTTCAACAAAACTGACAAACGTTGTATATTTGCTTCATTAAATAAACGATCTACATTCTGAATAAAGTTTCGCTTTGAATAATCAGCTCTAAAGATATAAATAGGATAATCCGCTCTTTGAATCATGGCAATGCCGTCACTCACCAAACCAACAGGAGGGTTATCAATAATGATTACATCATAGATAGTTTTAAGATAAACTAATATTTCATCCATTTTCTGACTAATAATTAACTCAGAAGGATTGGGAGGAACAGGACCAGCAGTAATAAAATCTAAATACTCCAAGTTACTTTTCTGAATGGTTTCTTCAACGGTATTTTTGCCAATTAACAAAGTACTCATCCCTTTCGAGTTTTCCGCACCAAAACCAATATGAATTTTCGGTTTTCTCATATCCAAGTCAATAATCAAAACTCTTTTACCTGAAAAAGCAATGATACCCGCTAAATTAATTGCTACAAATGTTTTTCCTTCCCCAGATATAGTAGAGGTTAACGCAATTATCTTCGAACCTGGTTCGTTTGATATGAATTGTAAATTAGTTCTTACTGATCTGAATGCCTCTGCAATAAGCGACTTTGGACTTTTATCAACCAATAATTGAGATACAGGGATGTCTACTTTACATTTCGGAATGATACCGAGTATACTTATGGATGCATTTGTATATTTAGTTATTTCGTTTAGAGAGTTAATTTCATTGTGCGATAAATACCTTGTGAAAATAATAAGTAAACTCACAACCAAAGCGGCAACCATATAAAGAATGAAAGTGGTTTTACGATTAGGAGAAACTGGACTGCTAGGTACATCTGCTTTATCAAGAACAGAACTTTGAGAAACAAATCCAGCTTTTGAAATAGAATATTCTGTTTTCTTTTCAAGTAATAAATTGTAATATTTTTCATTAATAGAATACAAACGTTGTAAACGACTATATTCTATTTCATTTTGAGGTAACTTGTTGTTCTTTGTTTCAAAATCTAGGGCTTTCAATTTTAAGTCGTCCTTTTTTACAGTGATTGAGTTCTTTACCGACTTTAAACTCTCTTTAAGTAATTTTTTTTGAATTTCTATACTGTGTTCAATTTCCTTAACTCCATCGTTTTGGGGTTTAACATCAAAAAGCATTTTTTCTCTTTGTATTAGTAATGTTTGTAAACCTTCTATTATTGTTTTGATGTTAGATTCAACGGAAGCCCCTGCCACAATTGCTAATAATTTGTAGGTATCTGTGCTGTTTACATTATCAATATTCGACTCAATCCTGTTAAATACACTTTCTTCCAATTCCAATTCAATGATTTGATCTTCCATTGAATTAACACGATTAGTATTTGATAAAATTACATTCTCGTTTTCATTCACATTGTTGTTCTTTCTAAAATCCTGAATACTATATTCTGACAACTTCAATTGATTATATACTGTGTCCAATTGATTATTAATAAAACTAATCACACTATTAGAACTTTCACCTTTGTGTTCTACATCAAAACTTTTATACTCTTCTGTTACTGTGGTAACAATATCTGCTGCTTTTTGAGGATTAAAATCTTTGAATGAGATTTTTATAGTTTTTGCTTGCTCATTCAGAAGCTTTACTTCTAGACTCGAATAATACTCATTCAGTACAGAATTAGTATCATTCAATGTAAAAAAATAGGCATTTTTCTTTACCAAATTCTGTTGTTTCTCAATGTCTGAATAGTTTAAAATGTCAATCTTAATATCAACATCAGGGAATTCAACCCATTGATTTCTTTGATAATCTTTCGAATATTTTGTACCCTCAAAATCGAAATTTATTTGCCCTTCCAAGTTGTTCTTAAAATCAACATACATTTTCGTGCCCAATATTTTGGGATTCTTTATCCTAGTTTCAACTGAATAGGGAGCGAATTTATACAATTCAAAAACTTTGAATGTGCCTTCAGCAAAATAGCTGATTTGAAGAGGAAGCTTTGAAAGCACACGTTTAAAAAATACTTTGGAACGAAGAAATTCAACCCCTTCAGCCAAACCATTTTCTGATTCGGTTAACGCATCAACGTTCAATACCTGCTTTGCTTGATTATTCGTCTGAATTTGAATTATACTTGTAGCCTCAAAAACAGGTGGGGTGTATCTAAGATATAAATAAGCACCACCAATAGCAATTCCGAAAAGCAAAATGATCCAAATAATACTTTTACGTGCAATAAAAAGAAATAAACCTAATTCAAATTCACCACTAAAATTTGAAAGACGTTCTTTGTAACGCTCAAAATTATCATTTGTATTAGAAATATTCTCTTTTAGCATTGAATATTACAAATGAATTATTTAGTAAGACTTGATATCGTCCTGCTGTAAGTATAAAGAATGAATGTACTAGTGAGTAAACTGACTATTGGAGCAACTTCTGTTAATAGTTTGACACCGTATCGTCTTCTTGGTTCTACATAAATGATATCATTTGCTTGTAAAACAGTACTTCCTAATTGCAAGCCTTGAATAGTAGCCAAATTCACTAAATATACAGCTTGCTTTCCATTAACATTTCTAATAAGTTTAACTACTCGAGCTTTTCCATCATAAGATATTCCTCCTGCAAGTGCTAAACCTTCAAGCAAAGTCGTATTATCATTATCTATTTGAATAACTTTCGCAGCCCCAGGTTCACCTGGAAAAACAATTATCCTTCGATTTGTAACTTTTATATCGGCAAATGGTTTCACATAATAATCTGCATACATACCTTCTAGCATTATTTCAGCTTCCTTTAAGGTTAAACCACTCAACTTCTTTCTTCCTAGAATTGGCAACTTTACATTTCCATCAGACTCTACATTATATATCGCTTGATTAGTTGCACTCATTGCCGTCCCCAATCCGGTAGCCGATGTATTCAAGGAAGTAATATCGATTAATTTAAATCCATCATTTGAATAGATTTTTATCTGCAAATAATCATTTGGAGAGATTTTGTAATTGGTAGTACTTGTTGAATCTATATTCTTACTAAACTGATAATTTTTTCCTGTTTTTAACATAATGCTTGGGTTCAACCAACCACAACTAGAGAAAAACAATAATAAACCAGAAAGATAAAGTATTTTACGCATATTTATTTTTTTAACCGTGCGAAGTTAAAAAAATAATTCAAACCCGTTCCAATTTATTAAGAACACTAGTTTGCTAATAACTTTTTATATAACGTTTCTACATTCCTGACTAATCGAGTAAAATGGAACTTTTCATGTACTTGTTTCCAACCATGTTTAGCCATTTCTGAACGCAAAGCATCATTCTCAACAAGAAAAAGCAACAGTTCTGAATATTCCTTTATGTTATTATTTTCACATAAAAGTGCAGTTATTTGAGGAATAACAATATTCTCAATTCCACCTACATTCGTTGAAACGATCGGCACATTGGCTGCCTGCGCTTCTATCAAACTTACAGGAGTTCCTTCATTAAACGAAGTGAGGGTAAGAATATCACTTCCAGAAAGGACAATATCTATTTCTTTTATCCATGAAGTAAAAGTTAAGATCTCCTTCTTCTCACTTTTTGAACTGTCAACGAAAGGTATATCTAATTCCTTTGCTTTAAACTCAATACTTTGTCTACATTCTCCATCACCAACAATAAATGCTCGAATTTTCTTTGTTGTCTTTTCTGAAACATATTTAATACCTTCAAGAAATAATTGGTGATTTTTCACCGGAACCAACCTACCAATAATGGTAATTACTATTTCATCATCATCAACATGGTATTTTTTACGAAAAGATTTTCTTTTTTCGAAAATGTTCTCTTGAAACTTTGATAAATCAAAACCTAATGGGATAACATGTACTTTATCTGATCTACAAATATTATTTTCAACCACTAACTCTTCTTTTTGTTTTTCACTTATGGCTATGATTGCGGTAGTTTTTCCAGCCAAATATCTTTCAATATTTTTGTACAAGGTTGTTTTTATTCTTCCAAAATAAGAATGAAACACATGACCATGAAATGTGTGAACGATAACGGGAACTCCACAATGGTATGCAGCCAACCTACCTATTGTTCCCGCCTTGGATGCATGAGTATGCACAATATCGGGTTTGAATTCTTTTATTATTTGTTTGATTTTTCGATAGGCATTAAAGTCATCAATCAAACTAATTTCTCGTTTCATTTCGTCAATGATTATTGGTTTTAAACCTAAATCAGTAACAATGAAATCAGAACTTTCTTCGGTATCATCCTTAGCTCCACCAACCAATAATGTTTCATATTCGCCAGACATATATTTAGTAAGATAAGCTACGTTATAAGTAGGGCCTCCTAAGTTGAATCGATTTATTATTCGCAGTACCTTCACCATTTACTTTAACTGTTTTTCTTCCACCAATATTGAAAAACTATCAGTGCCCAGATTTTCTCAACTGCATCATTCGGGCTGGAAGAAAACAATCTTGTTTTAATTTGTTTTATTGTCTCAACATTAAAAATATTCTGCTCTTCAATAAACCAATCATTAAGTAAATCATCTACTATTAATGACCTTAAGTCTGTTTTGAACCACTTTAGTAATGGAACTTCGAATCCCTTCTTATCTCTGTTAAGTAGCTCTTGAGGTAAGAGATTTTGAAAGGTTTCTTTCAATATCTTTTTTCTATCCTTCGAGTCGATTTTATAATTTGACGGAATGGAAAATGAAAAGTCTACCAATTTAGAATCAAGAAATGGAACTCTAACTTCTAAACTTTGACACATACTCATTCTATCCACCTTGATGAGCATATCATTTTCGAGCACAAGCTGCATGTCGGTTAATAATACTGAATTATAATCCTTATTAAGGGATTTTAATATTTCACTCTTTCGCTTATTTGCTTCTTTCGTTCGTTCTTTATTTTTCGAAACTAAAATTTCATCGCCTTCAAATCCCGACCATTTTGCCCATTGCCAATACCTCTCCTTATAATCGAGTTTCATACCTTCAGCAAATTTATTCAATTGCCTCACCTTATTACCTGCTTTAGAATTTCTTGATTTTGGCAATTGTTTTAATAAAGGATGAGCCTGTTTGATTAAATTGCCTACTATACCTCCATTTCTCACTCTCAATTCGGCTGCATGCTTATTATATCCTGCAAACATTTCATCAGCACCATCACCTGAAAGAGCCACTTTTACATGCTTTCTGGTATGCATACTTAATATATTTACGGCAAGTGCCGAAGAATCCGCGAAAGGCTCATCAATATAATCAAGTACGGTGAATAGGTTTCCATACAAATCATCGTTTTTTAATTTAAAAACTGTATGGTTGGTTTTGTTTTGTTTTGCTACCAATTCAGCATAATAAGTTTCGTCAAACAAAGGTTCGTCTTCATATCCGATGGAGAAGGTATCTAGGTTTTTCGAATGTTTAGCTGCGATTGCTGTAATTATGGAAGAATCTATTCCTCCACTTAAAAAGGTCCCAACCGTTACATCTGCTATCATCCTGTTTTGAACCGACTCTTCGAGTAAGTTCTTGAGTTGTTTTTTAGCCGATTCGTAGTCAGGAGGACTTGTAAGGTTTTCATTATAAGGTATGGTATAGTATGTAACTTCCTTTAATTCTTGCTTAGAACCAACCAATAAATAATTTCCTGCACCAAGTTTAAACACATCTTTATATATAGAATAGGGTGCTGGTATATAATTCAAATGAAGGTAAAGCTCCAAAGATGCTTCATCAATTTGCTTTGGAACTTCATATTGAATAAGTGCTTTTAACTCCGAAGCGAATACAAACTTATTTTCGTTTTTATAATAATAGAAAGGTTTAATACCAAATCGATCACGAGCTGCAAACAATACTTCCTCGATATTATCATAGATAGCAAAAGCAAACTCTCCGTCTAGTTTATCAAGACATTTTTCTCCATAATGGATATACATATAAAGTAAAACCTCGGTATCACTTTCGGATTTAAAACTTATACCTTTTGTCTCTAATTCCTTTCTTAATTCCTTATAATTAAATATCTCACCATTAAACACTATAGTGTATCTACCTGTTTTATCTGTGAATGGTTGAGAAGCTATGGAGCTAATATCGATTATAGATAATCTTCGGTGTCCGAGGGCAGCCATCTTGTGAGTGCAAATGCCTTCTCCATCAGGTCCGCGTCTTATTAATGCTGAAGTAGCCTCATTAATCTTTGATAAACAATGTTTCTCTTGTTCATTAAAAATAAGTATTCCGGTTATTCCGCACATTATTCAGCCAAGTTTGAATGTGTACATCTTTGTTGATATACTTTGTTCATTAGAATAAAAGATAAAATATAATTCATTTTCTTTGCTCTCACTTATTTTGAAGTGCACAAAAGTATAATATAATTTTTATTCTAAATTTATTATTAATAAATTCTTAAATGTCATCAACCATCATCCTTATTTGTGTAGTTGCCTACTCCATTCTATTGTTCGCTGTAACATGGATAACCTCGAAGGGTGCCAATAACGAAAGCTATTACGTGGGTAACCGTTCTTCCAAATGGTACCTTGTTGCATACGGAATGATAGGTGCATCGCTTTCGGGCGTAACGTTTATTTCGGTGCCTGGTACAGTTGGCAAACTCGAAAGTGCGAATGGGCAGTTCAGTTATTTTCAGGTAATATTAGGTTATCTCTTCGGTTACATGGTGATAGCTTATATCTTGTTACCATTGTATTATCGATTAAACCTGACATCCATTTACAGCTACTTAAAACAACGCTTTGGCAATTATTCGTATCGTACGGGTGCTTTCTTTTTTATTTTATCGCGTGTTGTTGGTTCTGCCTTTAGGGTTTATGTGGTGGTTAATGTTTTGCAAAGTTTTGTGTTTGACGAATTGGGTGTTCCCTTTTATGTAACCGTTGCTGTGTTTTTAGCACTGATACTGCTCTACACGTATCAAGGTGGTGTGAAAACTATTGTTTATACTGACACGCTTCAAACCACTTTTATGTTGCTGTCGGTGGTCCTATCAATTGTGTTTATTATGAAACAAATGGATTTGAACATTTCAGGTGTTTATGATAAAATCTCGCATTCTAACTACACGCAAGTGTTTTTCGGTGAATGGAGGTTGAAATCCTATTTCCCTAAACAGTTCTTTGGTGGGATGTTCATTGCCATAGCAATGACAGGATTAGACCAAGAAATGATGCAAAAAAACATCTCTTGTAAAAATGTAGGTGAAGCTCAGAAGAATGTAGTAACCTTTACTTTCATTCTTTTGCTTGTAAATATTCTATTCCTTGTATTAGGAGCTTTGCTTTATATATATGCAAACGAACAAAGTATTCCACTATTGATGGATAAAGATATGAAAATAGTTTCGGACAATGTGTTTCCTTCCATTGCCCTACATTCCTTGGGTACTCTTTCGGCAGTGTTTTTTATTATCGGACTTATTTCGGCTGCTTATCCTAGTGCCGATGGAGCGCTTACTGCTTTAACATCGGTGTTCTGTATCGACTTTCTAGGCTTGAAAGACAATACTACTAAAACCGAAGAAGAGAAAAAGAAAATCAGATACCTTGTTCATTTCTCGTTTGCAGCTATACTGCTGCTTGTGATTGTTGTCTTCAAGTTGATTAACAACGATTCGGTGATTACCAATCTTTTCACATGGGCTGGATATACCTATGGCCCTTTGTTAGGTTTGTATTCATTCGGTTTGTTTACTAAAAAACAAGTGCACGACAAATGGGTTCCTATCATTTGTATCATTGCTCCCATTGTTTGTATTGTGTTAAACAATTATTCTACTTGGCTATTCAACGGATATCGATTTGGATTCGAAATGATCATCTTAAATGGATTGTTCACTTACATTGGTTTATCCATCATTGCTAAGAAAAAAGAAACTCTAGTGTCGGAATAAAATGATGCATATGCGAATCAGACTGCTTATTACGCTTAGTTTTATTTTTATTCAACATTTCATTTGCATTGGACAAACGATTGATGATTTTATGAATGAGGCGAACAAAAGGATTGAATTTGGTAACATCGAAGGCGCTATTGAAGAGTTCGATTTATTATTGGCGAAATACCCCAAAAACTCCATTACCTATTTCGATAGAGCCATGATGAAAGGCAAGATAAATAATACCATTGGAGCAATTGACGATTTTGGAAAAGCCATTGCAACAGATACAATTCCTAATCCTGATAATTACTATTTGAGAGGTAAGCAAAAAGAAAAGTTGAACGACCACAAAGGCGCTATTGATGATTATAGCCATGCTTTATCATTAGAAACAGATAATGCTGATGCTTATTATTTCAGAGGTCGGGCGAAGGCGAATCTGCTCGATTTTAACAAGGCTTTGCTTGACTATACCGAAGCTATTAAAATACGTACCAACCATGCTGAAGCTTATGCTTACAGAGGTTGGGCTAAGGCTCAGCTTCATCAATACATGGCAGCGCTTACCGATTTAGACTCTGCTATTTATTTCGCTCCTGAACTAATCTCAGCTTATTATTTCAGAGGTAAAACAAAAGGAGAAATGAATAGGAAATGGGAAGCCATTCATGATATTGCCAAAGCCATCAACCTTAAATCCGATGCTGATAGAGCATTTGAAGATGATTTAAGTTTAAATATTTCTGCAAAAAAATACAAACACAGCCTCCATAAATATTGCCGTTCTATTCAAGTAACTACCGACTCGGCTTTCCTCAGAAGGGCATTGTTGAAAGCCTATTTGCATCAATACAAAAGTGCTTTGCGAGATTATAATACCTTGCTGATGATGAACCCAAACATCGAAACGGGATACTATGGTAGAGGAATAGCAAGGATGAATACCAAAGATTATGCAGGCGCTATACAAGACTTTTCGAATGCTTTTGTTATCAACCCGGTGAACAAGGAAGCCATTAAAAATAGAGGATTGACTAAAGCGCTGAGCAACGATTACCTTGGAGCGATTCAAGATTATGACAGATTGATTGAAATGGATAAATTCAATGCAAGTTATTATTTAACGCGTGGCGAGTGGAAACTCATCATTGGTCAATTGGAAAATGGATGCAAAGACATTGCTAAATACAATGCCCTTGGCGGAACGTATGGCAAAGCGGCCATGAAACTTCCTTGTAAATAATTTTCTTCATTCTGCTTGTATACTTCGAGATTAATTCTCGATTTATCTATTTATAATCATCAAGAATTAATTTGCATTAAATTTGCCCACCATGCAAAAGTCGCGAAACCCGCTTGTCTTTATTTTCATCACCGTATTTATCGATTGCCTTGGTATTCGCATTATTTATCCTGTGGCAGCAAGTATAGTGGCCGAAGTAGGCAAAGTGAGCATCACCGAAGCGGTTACTTACAGTGGATGGATGATGGCTTCCTATGCCATCATGCAATTTATCTTTTCGCCTATACTTGGTGGCCTTAGCGACCGTTTTGGCCGTAGACCCATTTTATTACTTTCGATGATGGGTTTGGGTATCGACTATATCTTTCTTGCCATGGCCAATACTTTACCTTTATTGTTTCTAGGCCGCATCATTGCAGGTATATGCGGTGCAAGGTTCACCACTAGTTTTGCTTACATTGCCGATATCAGTCACAACAGCAGACGAGCTCAAAACTTCGGAATCATTGGTGTTGCCATTGGTTTAGGTTTTACGTTTGGGCCTTTTATAGGAGGACTTTTGAGCGAATATGGCACCCGTGTTCCTTTTATTGTTTCGGCATGTTTGTCGTTGCTCAATTGGTTGTACGGCTTTTTCATTCTGCCCGAATCGTTGCTGCCCGAAAACAGACGGCCTTTTAGCCTAAAACGTGCTAATCCATTAGGCGCTTTTGTTCATCTTCGCAAAAACAAACCATTAAGAATGTCGTTTGTAGTGCTATTTTTCCTTTTTCTGGCCGGACAGGTGATGCCATCCGTTTGGCCTTTTTATACAAAGTACTTATTTCATTGGAAAGACCTCGATATTGGTTATTCGTTGGCTTTTGTTGGGGTAATATTGGCCTTGGTAAAAGGAGGACTCATCAAAAGGTCGCAAGCCAAGTTTGGTTCTAGGCGTTCAGTGGTTATCGGCTTGGTGTTTTACATCATCGGCCTCTCGTTGTTTGCTTTTGCCAGTCAACCGTGGATGTTGTACGCTTTCACCTTTATATATTGTATTGGCGGCATTGCCCCTCCTACCCTACAAGGCATTATTTCGGGACGCATGGCTGCCAACGAACAAGGCGAATTGCAGGGAGTGATTACCTCGCTACTGAGTCTTGCCAATTTTATTTCACCTTTAATAATGACTAATTTGTTCTATTATTTCACCAAAGACAATGCACCCATTCAATTTGCCGGAGCCCCCTTTGTGGCAGCTGCAATCTTTACTTCCGTTGGCTTATTCATTTATTTAAAAGAGAAGGTGGTTGATTGAGAGTTTTGCCTCACAGCTCCCGAAGGTTCAGTACAGTAAAAGACACTATGGCGCAAGGGTTATTAATTCCTCACTACCCCTTTTTTGGTTTTTCTTTTTCGAATGAGATTTTTACACCTATTGTGAAACCAACCGAACTAAAAGGAAAATAAAATTTTAAATCTTGTTGGGGTTGAGTTCTATCAGGATTATTAACCAATGCATAACTTGTTACATAATCAGTTTCTTTATCATAAGTAGTAAGAAAAGGAAGGTAATCAGCACCTAAAACTGTCATACTTGTTTCAACAGATTTTTTGGGAGAATAGCTTTGAAAAAAGCCTGTTAGTTCAGCAAAAACGCCAATCTTATTGGTGAACATATAACTTGCTCCGAGCCCGCCTTTAAATCCATAACTTAAACCACCAGTGTATACCCTAGTGTCTTGCCAAGGAGGGAAGATATTATTGTTCGTATTCATTGTATTTGATTCCTCATACATAGTTACCTTAGTACCCAAACCTATTATAAATCCTGCCTTCGAATACATTTTTAGCTTGTGTTCTCCTAAGGTAAGTTTTAGAGTAGGTATAAGTCGATACATGGTTCCAAATAATGTAAGATTTTTATTCCCTTCTGAGAGAGCAGAATAGAATTTGAATTGTTGACTTGCAAGATAAGAAGCACTAAGTTCGGCACTGAGGTGTTTGGTGAAGGTATACCCAACAAATGCTCCGGCATTAAATCCTTTGCCCAATGAGTAAATAACAACATTATACTCCTTGGTGTCTGTATTCAATCCATTTGTATAATTAGGTGTGGTGAAAGTGCTTTTACAAGCCGAAAATCCATAACCTCCTTCTACTCCAAAGTAAATGCCGTTAAACTTTGTGCTATCATTATCTACAGTTAATGATTTCGATTCAGCTGCATTTACTATCAACGATAGGAATAAAGCTAATTTGAGTAATCTTTTCATAGCTTGTTTTTTTATGATTAAATTATTGTTTTACTAGTTTCTTCCTCACTATTCCTTTCTCGGATTCTATTTCTACAAAATACACCCCAGTATTCCACGTGCTCACATCTATGCTTAGTTGTTGGTTGTTAGTTGTTAGTTGTTGGTACACCGCACTGCCAAGCACATTATATATATGTATGGCATTAATTCTTAATTGTGAATTCTCAATTGTGAATTGATTAGTTGCAGGGTTGGGGCTTATGCTTATATTTTGTTCTGCTATTTCCTCCACCCCATCATTTGTGCAATCTCGCACCGTAACATCATCTATAAAGTAATAGGCTGCTGAGTAATTATTATGATATAGAACTCCTATGGTATCTGTATGTGTATTAAAATTGCCAATCGTAATGTACTTTTCTCCTCCGTGTGCTATATAAGTTCCCGAAATCTCTGTCCAATTTACCGTATCATTCAAATACACCCCGGGAGGAGATTGTATTTGCGGAGTATAGGGAATAGTGTGTATATCAGAAAAGATAAGTGTATCGGATATATAAAGTCCAAGTTCAGTTATTGCTACATTATTATACCATAAAAGTGATTTTGCATAAGTCACATAAAAACTTACACAATATTTCCTGTTTTGTATCAGGCTATCGATTAATTTCACTCCTAAATACTCTTCTCCTTCAATAGAACCTGTTGTTGCACTATAACAGTACATTCCTGCATAAGCAACACCCGTTTTAGCATTTTGATACCCCATACCGTTATATGGAACATCTACCCATGGATATAGTGTACATGCATTAAAATAATCGGGCGATTTGCCTGCAGTATACCATGGGGTTGCGTAATCAATTTCGCTACCTGTATCAGGGCAAAGGCTATCAATCTCGAAGCTCCAATTAGGAACAAGGTTGTTTTGTCCTTGAAGAAGAACGATAGAAAAAATAAAAGTAATGAAGGCTCCAGTTTTTTTCATTTGTATAAAACTACCTTTGTGCAACATAATGCACAAAGGTAGTTAATTTGTTTTTTTATTTTTTCCGCCCTTGTTGGTCTTCCTTTAAAGTAAGCAGAAAAGATGCCTTTGCAGGTGTTTTTTCACCTGCAAACGTTCTAATCTTTATATACCGATTATTTCCCACCTCACAAAGATACAAAACCTTTCACATCCTCCCCATCCCAAAACATGACAACAATCGTACATATAAAAAAACCTCCACATTCCAAAGCCTCTTAAATTTGTCTAGCGGAAAACTAAATGACAGCGGAATTTTTCGAGTGAAATAGCATCCTATCTTATTTCCTTTAAATTTAACGGCAAACGATGGTATTTTTTTCAATTATTCGTAAAAAATACAGCGTTCTTTCTCATTCTGTTTCAGTTTTAGCTAATTTCCCCCTCTATTAATGTAAATTGCTTATTATCAACAATTAAATCAAATTAATCACCGTCCAAATCGTACCGAAGGTCATCCAAATCGCCTCGGACGTCATCCAAATTGACTCGGAAGTCATCCAAATCGCCCCGAAGGTCATCCAAATTGACTCGAAGGTCATCCAAATCGACTCGAAGGTCATCCAAATCGACTCGAAGGTCATCCAAATTGACTCGAAGGTCATCCAAATCGACTCGAAGGTCATCCAAATTGCAAACGATGTCGCTCAAATCGGCTCCGATTTTACCCAAATTAGCTTCAACCGAACTCAACTTAAACACAATAT
>Ga0194047_10000330_pt1 | contig 32115 bp, 31 predicted proteins | sample JunL225m_MetaG_2_FD_160070 | JGI IMG/M metagenome (GOLD analysis project Ga0194047, IMG submission 160070) | Anoxic zone freshwater microbial communities from boreal shield lake in IISD Experimental Lakes Area, Ontario, Canada - Jun2016-L221-5m | ecosystem: Environmental > Aquatic > Freshwater... | reverse complement strand
AGTGCTGTTACTGTCGCTGCCTAATCCCTGTAACGAATATTTTTTATGCGCTGGTATAAACACCGCGCAATTTTTTTGCTTTCAACCTATAATAAATAAAAAAACTTATTGTATTGGCAAGAATTGCTTATGAAGCTAGTTATCGGTAGTACCGGATTTATAGGGCGAGCATTGGTAAAAGCATTAGTGGAACGCTATCCGGGGCAGGTGAGGGCGTTGGTACGCCAGAATAGCAAATTGCTCGACCTAGAGCAGTTGCCCGGTCTGGAACTGGTGAGGGGCGATATACTTGAGCGGGAATCCCTAACTAATGCGATGAAAGGCGTGGACACGCTATTTTATTTTGCGGCAATAACCGCAAATATCAAGAATAAAGAAAATATCTACTGGAGAATCAATGCGGAAGGCACATATAACTCTATCAAAGCCGCCGAGCAGGCAGGAGTAAAACGGGTGGTGCTGTGCAACGGTCTCGGTACCGTAAAAAGCGCACCCGGAAGTTATATGCGTACTCGTTGGGAGATGGAGGAAGCCGTTCGCCAGAGCAATATTCCGTGGATAATTCTGCAACCGGGGGTTGTATTTGGGGCTGGCTCTGAGTTCTTTGAATCACAGGCACGTATTATCAGAAAAGCGCCAATCGCGGCAATGATAGGTGGCTCAAAAATGCGCTTCCAACCCGTTTATGTAGGAGATGTGGTGCGTGCGGCTGTTGAAGCTTCAGAGCGGGCTGATAAAATCGGAAAAACAATCGAGTTGGTAGGCGTTGAAAATTATACATATAAAGAATTGATTGATTTGATTCTTGTTACCATAAAGAAAAAGCGCCTAAAAATCTCTATACCTCTATGGGCGGCAGGAATAGGCGCAACTATTCTTAATATTTTACCCAACCCTCCGCTTACTCCGGCTCTTGTTGAAATGTTCTCATTTGATAATGTTGCTGCTGACCCCAATGTGATTGAGCATGAATTTGGCTTCAAGCCCTCTCCCCTGATTCCATATTTGGAAAAACACGGCATCCGATTTTAGACTTAACAAAGTCAGAGTCAATGAAAAAAACCAGCTTCAAAAGATTGCATTTCGCGTATCAATCGGCTATAATTGTTTGGCTTGAACAGGCAATGTTCGGGTGTCGTCTAATGGTAGGACAGCAGACTTTGAATCTGTCAGTTGGGGTTCGAGTCCCTGCACCCGAGCCATTTGTTTGAGAGTATCGGGTAGGAAGAAGGGCAGTCGCTGGTGCAAACCAGAGGAAAGTCCGAGCTACAAAGAGCGGGGTGTCGTGTGGAGACGAAAGTTTAAGCGCGAGAAGCGACCTTACGAGGTCGTTGACAGTCCAGATTGGGTCGGTCGTTAAGCTTGCTGAAAAGTAAGAGCAACGGCAGGCAGAGCAACAGAGACGAAAACCCTTGTGCAAACAAGGGGGTGAAAAGGGCAATCCTCCCTGTAGCAATCTCCGAGTTGGCGGATAAAGACGGTTGCTCGCCGGAGCCAGAAGACGAGAGCAGTCGTGAAGGCGACGACACGACCGGTGCTGCAAAGTACCGAGATAGATGACTGCCATAAACAGAACTCGGCTTACTCTCTTTCTACCCGTTATGGTGGGTGTAGCTCAATGGCAGAGCACTTGATTGTGGATCAAGGGGTTGTGGGTTCGAAACCCATCATCCACCCTCTAGCTTATTACAAAAGGCTAAATCAGCTTCTATACTCAAGTATAGGAGCTTTTTTATGTATGGAAAAACTCTTAATATTCAAAACCCCCCCAGTTGGATGCACCGTTATTACACTTTTTCGATGTAAAGTATTAATTATGCAAATTAAATGTAATATTCACCCAATATTTACCTATACACACCTCTATTTTTACCTCTGATGATTTATAATGTATAATTACTACCTAATATATCTATTGTACGCAGCAAGAAACCCTCTTAATTATTCTTATAAAATAAAATCTTTCTCCTGAGAAACCAGACTACAAAGCTGGAAATTTATATTTAACAAATGGTTTGTGCTATAGTAGAAAAAGCACATAGCAATCCGGTTTTACCCGTATAAGCCTGAAGCCACTCAAATTTGGTTTTGTGCTTTGCATGGATAGAGTGGATACCTCTTTTTCCGATTAGTAGTAGTGTTAAAATTGGACAATGAAGTGGTTAATTTATTCAAAGGAGAAGCAAATGAGCGGGTCTAATGGTACCCTTTCGTTACAAGTATCTGAGATTGAACGCCTTCAAAACCGCCTCAATGACCCCCAGGTTGCTGCGGCTTTAAATCGCATCCTAGATAACATAGACCTGTTGGCTCTTTCTGTTACAGCCCTTGATGGTTTTCTCAAGCGCGGCGACGTAATCGTCGATAGCATGGCAAAAACCGTCAGTGAATTAAAAAATTCTACCCCTTCTGTAAAGCTGGATATAGCAGAAACCTTGGCTACTGCACTAAAACTCAAAAAAGCCGCGGATGGGGTATTGTCTGTTATTGAGTCTGAGGAATTTACCGCATTGTCAAAATCAGGCGTTTTCGACCCCAAAACGGTAAGTTTAATAGGTGAAGCCGGCACAGCCTTGCAGGAAACCTATGCAACACAGCGAAAAAGCCAGCCAAAACCGTTGGGCTTCTTCGGTTTGCTAAAGACCTTGAAAGACCCGGAAATTCAATGGTCGCTTAACTTCCTAATAGAATTTTCAAAACGGTTTTCCAGAAAAGTCAATGCATGAGCTTTCAATAGCATATAACTTGGTCGAAGTGGCTGAAAAGGCAGCGATTGAGGCAAAGGCTATACGGGTTCAAGCTGTTTATCTCAGGTTAGGTATGCTAACCGGAATTGTCAAAGATGCCTTACTTTTCGGCTACGATGTGGCTGTTCAAGGCACTTTGCTAGAAGGCTCTCAATTAGTAGTAGAAGAACTTCCTGTTATTGTCTATTGTGCTGTTTGCAAAACCGAAACTATATTGCCGGATATTCAGCATTTTCGCTGTTCCTTGTGCAACACCCCCACCGGGGATATTCGGCAAGGCAAAGAGTTGGAACTTGCATCATTGGAGGTAGTAGATGAAGCCCCGGATTCTTGAAATCACACAGGGAGTGTTGGAAAAAAATGACCGATTGGCACAGGCACTTAGAACACGCTTTAAAGCATCGGAAGTTTATGTGATAAACATGGTTTCTAGCCCCGGTACCGGCAAAACTGCTTTTCTGGAAGCTACCTTGCGAATGCTGATAGCAGAAGGACACCCTGCTGCCGCGTTGGTGGGCGACCTTGAAACCGAAAATGATGCGAAACGATTGGCTAGAAGCGGTGCTGCGGTTCGTCAAATATTGACGGGCGGTAATTGCCACCTCGAAGCTGAAATGATTGAAACCAATCTACAGGATTGGGATTTGAACGAACTAGAGTATTTATTTATCGAAAATGTCGGCAATCTAGTTTGTCCTGCCAGCTACGACCTCGGAGAGTCGCTTCGCTTGGTATTGCTTTCAGTAACAGAAGGCGAAGATAAACCTCTGAAATATCCCACCGTGTTTAACTCAGCCGCTGCCGCCATTATTACTAAAGCTGATTTGGCGGAAGCGGTTGAATTTGATAGAGAAGCCGCACTTGAAAATATTGAGTCGGTACGTCCCGGTATGGTTGTTATCGAGACCTCTGCCAAAAAGGGGCAGGGGATGGAGCAATGGTTAGCATATCTCAAAGCGCAGCGTCAAAAGCAATATCCAACAGCGAAAGCAGTTGTAGGTGTAAAATAATTTACATTAAGGAGATTTGGGCATGACCAGTTTATTATGGCTTCAGGGGGGAGCTTGTAGCGGTAATACTATTTCGCTACTGAACGCCGAGGAGCCAAGCATTTGCGACCTTGTCACCGATTTCGGAATTGAATTAATTTGGCATCCTTCGCTGGGACTTGAGCTAGGGGAAAATGCCAGAAAAGTGATACGAGATTGCGCCAGCGGGGCGCGTCCGGTTGACATCTTTGTATTTGAAGGCACGGTTATTCGAGCGCCTAACGGCACAGGGCGGTTTAACATGTTTGCTGGTCGCCCGATGAAAGATTGGGTAACTGAGTTAGCCAGCCAAGCTCAGATTGTGGTGGCTATCGGGGATTGTGCTACTTGGGGTGGCATTCCCACAATGGCACCAAATCCTTCCGACTCGATTGGTCTGCAATATATGAAGCGTGCAAGAGGCGGCTTCTTAGGTCCAGATTTCCGCTCAAAAATGGGTTTGCCAGTTGTTAATATACCGGGCTGCCCTGCTCATCCTGACTGGGTTACTCAGATACTGGTGGCAATTGCCAGCGGACGGGCTAAAGATATTGCTCTTGATGATTTGCAGCGCCCTCAAACCTTCTTTTCCACCTTTACTCAGACTGGTTGTACTCGTAACCAATTCTTTGAATACAAACAATCTACCACTGAATTTGGGCAGGGTACTCGCACCGGTTGTCTCTTTTACGAAATGGGCTGCCGTGGTCCTATGACTCACTCGCCCTGCAACCGTATCCTTTGGAATCGCCAATCTTCTAAGACCCGCGCCGGAATGCCTTGTATCGGTTGTACTGAGCCTGAGTTCCCATTCTTTGATTTGAAGCCCGGAACCGTCTTTAAAACTCAGAAAATTAGCGGCTCTGTGCCTAAAGAAGTGCCTACCGGAACCGACCATCTTACTTATATGGCACATTCGGCAGCTGCCAAGATTGCTGCGCCGCAATGGTCGAAGGAAGACCTTTTCAAAGTTTAACCGTTATTCTTATAGATCAACTCATGGAGATATAGAAATGGCAACAAAGGCAGTTGACCTGCATGTCAGTCCCCTTGGACGGGTTGAGGGAGACTTGGATGTACGAGTAACAATTAATGATGGGGTCGTGACCGATGCTTGGACCGAAGCGGCGATGTTTCGCGGCTTTGAAATTATCCTGAAAGGGAAAGACCCCCAAGCCGGGCTTATCGTAACCCCTCGTATCTGTGGTATTTGTGGCGGTAGTCATCTTTATAAAGCGGTATATGCTCTAGATACCGCATGGAATACCCAAGTTCCCAACAATGCCACCCTGATTCGCAATATAGCGCAAGCTTGCGAAACCATTCAAAGTATTCCACGCTGGTTTTATGCTCTTTTTGCAATTGACCTGACCAATCGGAAATATGCCAAATTCAAAGGCTATGATGAGGCGGTGCGTCGCTTTGCTCCGTTCGTTGGAACGAGCTATGAGCCAAGCATTGTACATTCTAGCAAACCGGTGGAAGTTTACGCTCTGTTCGGCGGACAGTGGCCTCATTCCAGCTTTATGATACCCGGCGGTGTGGTGTCTGCGCCTACCCTTTCGGATGTTACCCGCGCAATCTCAATCCTCGAATTCTGGAAAGATGCGTGGCTGGAAAAAATCTGGCTGGGCTGTTCCATTGATCGCTGGTTGGAGAATAAAACTTGGAACGATGTCCTTAACTGGGTAAATGAAAACGAAAGCCAGTATAACTCGGATTGCGGTTTCTTTATCCGTTTTGCTCAGGAAATTGGGCTGGATAAATTTGGTCAGGGTGTAGGCGGTTTTCTGGCAACCGGTACATTCTTCCAGCCTGAACTTTATCAGAAACCCACCATTGAAGGACGTAATGCTGCATTGATTACCCGTGCTGGCATTTATGACGGTAAAAATTATCACGATTTTGATCAAGCGCAAGTACGGGAAGACCACACCAACTCTTTCTATCGAGGTTCAGGGCAATTGCACCCCTTTGATGGCGTAACTGACCCGATTGACCCTGAAGAAGGGCGCAAGAACGGTAAATACACTTGGGCGAAAGCGCCGCGCTATGAAGTGCCGGGAGTCGGTTCTTTGCCATTAGAGGTCGGACCTTTAGCGCGTCAAGTTATCGCCGGACGTTCGGGGGCAAGCGCCCATCAGGATACTGACCCGCTTTTCCTTGATGCCCTTAAAACAGTTGGTCCAAGCGTATTCATTCGCGCAATGGCTCGTGTACATGAAGCAGCTAAATATTGGAAAATGGCTCGTGGCTGGCTGGATCAGATTGATTTGCACGAAAAGTTTTATATCAAACCGATAGAGCATGCCGAAGGTAAAGGCTTTGGAGCCACTGAAGCCGCCCGTGGCTCGCTTGCAGATTGGATTGTTGTCAAGGATGGCAAAATCGAGAATTATCAGGTAATTACGCCGACTGCTTGGAATATCGGACCACGCGATTCCAAAAATGTTAAAGGTCCTATGGAAACGGCTTTTATCGGTTCAACCATATCTAATATTGATGACCCGATTGAGCTAGGTCATGTGGCGCGTAGCTTTGACTCCTGTTTGGTCTGTACCGTGCATGCCTATGACGAAAAGACCGGCAAAGAGTTGACCCGTTTCAAGGTTAATAACTTCTGTTAATTATCTACGGAGGGTGGGGATTATTAATCTCTGCCCTCTTTTTTGGGAAAATCGGCAATGGGAATAGTCATTATTGGTTGCGGCAACTTGCTACGTGGGGATGATGGCGTAGGTCCGATTTTAATCAGGCATCTGTGGGAAGAGGGTATTCCGCCCCATGTGCGGTTGGTGGATGGCGGTACAGCCGGGATGGATGTAGCCTTTCAGATGCGTGGGGCAGACGAGGTTATTCTGGTAGATGCTTGCCGCAGCAATTCACCACCCGGCACACTTTTCAAAGTACCCGGAGCAGAACTTGAAAATCTACCATCGTTAAACGAAATACATTCTCATGCTTTTAGGTGGGATCATGCGCTGGCTTTCGGACGTTGGTTGTTGAAAGACGAATATCCCAAACACATAACCGTGTATCTGATTGAAGTCAGTGATATAAGCCCAGGTATTGAATTAACCGCTCCGGTAGCGCAGCAGATGAGAAAACTAGCACAACATTTGCTTGAATATGTGAACGCTCCCGGTTAAAACATGATGATTTGAAGTTGGTAAGACTCAATCTATTGGGTTGCTCTTTGAGGGGTAATATGAGCAACAAAGATGAAAGCAAGGTTTCATCTTCAGTAATCGAAGAGAGCGGGCAATGGGCGGTTTATCTGGAAGTGACCTACTTTAAACCCGGTGGGGTTGAAATTGCCCTCATTCACCGTAAATATATTCGGTCTTTCTCGACCCGTAAATCAGCCGAAGTCGCGGCTTACTGGTACAAACGCACGGCAGAGCGCGATCCGGGTTTTGCTGACGAAGGGGTTTAAAAATTTCAGGCTTTTAATAGGACAAATAAAATGCAGCAGTTTCGTTTAAATCCTCAGCCGCTTGGTATTTTCCCATTACCAGTGGGCTATCTCATTTTGCCTTTGGTTGAGCAGAGCAGCGACACTTTGGCGCTCTTATTGAAAGGTGAAATACCGGTAGAAGTTCCGCTGGAGTGGCGTTTTTACATGCTTGCGCTTGCGGGTGATTTAGAGCATGCCTATGATGAACTGGAAAATGACAACTCACCCGAAGCTCAATATAACCGCTTTGTGCTGCAATCCAGCCCTTCTGAGTATGTTCGGCTTAATAATTCTCTGGAAGGTGAATTTAAATTTTTACTTCAGGTAGTAGCTTATACTTTAGGATATATTGCCCAACCTCCGGCAGAAGTTGATGATATTACCCCTGTACTGGCTGCCCTTGTTTTGATGGCGCAGGCAACCTATTGTTTGGAACTAAACGAACCTGAGTATGCCATTACCTTGCTGGAAAGAGCGGTTGAGGTTGCTCGCCCGGTGTCCCCGATATTCGCGGCGCAGTTGCTTGGAACTTTGGCAGATACAAAGCGAACCTCGCAAGGTTCCAATTACACGATTATTCAGGAGTATCAGGAAGCTATCCGATTGTTGGAATCTTCTAATTTGGCGGTTGCGTGTGGGGAATTGTGGCTTAATCTCGGCATAGCCAATCATGAACTTGCACAAGGCAGGCGTTCCGTATTGCTGGAAGCGGCTCGCTGCTATCAGGAGGCTTTGCAGACGCTTGACCGTGAGAAAAGCCCCGAACTTTTCGCGATGGCGCAAAGTAATTTAGCTCTGGCGTATCTGGCAATGCCGTTACAGGAAGCCAGTGACCGTTTAAGAGTGGCAATCGCGGTACAAGCTCTTAGGGCTGCGCTGGAAGTATATCGTCGCGAGACGCACCCGGAAATGTGGGCAAGCACACAGTTGAATTTGGCAAATGCGCTGGTGTATCTACCTTCCGGTCATCCCGAAGATAATCTGGTACAGGCGGTGGAAATTTACGAGGAATTATTAGGGGTGCGGAGTCGCGAAAACGACCCGGCGGGTTATGCTCGGTTGTTGGCAAATCAGGGCAATGTTCTGTCACATTTGGGTATATTTAACCACGCTATTTCAAAATTACAAGAAGCTATAACTTTATTTGAGAGTTGCGGGGAAGCAGAAGCTGCCGCTTCGGTAGCCGGGCTACTAGAACAACTTGAATTGCATCAGACTGCCGGAGCGGGTTTAGACAATGGAAATTCATGAGCAACAGCAGTTTGATTTTCTTCTGGTTACGGCGGTTGCACGCTATACTGAGCGGTTGGCACACCGTAACGCCGGAGCGGAAAACGCTTTGCAAAAGCTAAGGGAAAACCAACAGGGCGATGGCATTTGGTTAAATCAATATGTGGACGCAATCTTTCAAGACTTTTTGCTGGATAATGTGGCTGGAGCTTGTTTCATTCTCAAAGCCCTTTCCAAACGCAACCTTACAAACGATATTACTTTGCAAGGTTCTGTTGAGCAGGTATTGATAAGCATGGCAAAACAGGTTTTTACCGAGCTATTCCGGCAGAAGGTGGAAGAGTCATTGGAACAGGCTACCATATTTTGAGAGGTTTTTAGTATGATTGCTACCGATACAACCTTTACTAATAAGGAATTTGAAGCACTGGCGCAAAAAGTTGACCTTGCTTTCAAGGAAATCGACACTTTCAGCCGTGAAGACCGGCTAAAAGCGCTGACGCTGAAAAATTCGATTGAAGAATTTCACAAATATGGTCTCACCAAAATAATACAACGCTTAAAAGCTGACCCGCGTGGTAAAGAATTGTTGTTTGAATTGGTGGACGACCCTGCGGTCTATGCCCTTTTCGTGATGCACGACCTGATAAAGATTGATATGACAACTCGCGTGAACAGGGCTTTGGAATTGGTCAGACCCTACATGCAATTGCATAGCGGTGGGGTGGAAGCACTGGAAGTCAAAGAAGGTACACTCTATTTGAAGTTGCTGGGAGCATGCAAAGGTCGTTCCGAGTCTGCCACCACCTTGCGTAATTTAGTGGAAGAAACGCTCAAGGAACATGTGCCGGAAATTATAAATATAATAGAAATACCGGAGGAACCTGCAAAAGGACTGATTCAGGTAGCCTCGCTTCAGAAGTCGAAAAAGAGCGGTTGGTTAAAAGGACCCGCTTTCGAAGAGGTGTCGGAAGGCAAGCCATATTGCTTTGAAATAGGCGATTCCAGCTTTTTACTGGTGAAAATTGGGGAGCAATTGGGCGCTTTCCGCAATCGCTGCGCTCATAAAGGCTTATCGTTGGAACGCGCTGTAATTGACCTAGAAGATGGCACTCTTACTTGCCCTTGGCATGGGCATCGCTATGATGCTTTCACCGGGCAGTGCCTGACTGCACCTCAAGAAGGACTGGAAAGCGTGCAGATTGGGATTATAGAGGATTACATATGGGTGATGCCCTAATGGAACCCTTGCTTTGGTTAGGCGCAACTTCGCCGGGCGGTTTAGCTTTGCCGGATGCTCACCCCACCCCCTCTCAGATGTACGGTCCACGCGGCGTATTTATGGATGATAAGCTACTGGTGGTCGCCGATTCGGGCAACCATCGCATTCTAATTTGGCATAACCTTCCTGACCATGACGGGCAACCCGCCGATGTGGTATTGTGCCAGCCCGATTTTTTCACTGAAGGTACTAATGCCAGTGGGCGCGGCGCACAAAATGGTTTACATCTGCCAACAGGGGTAGGAGTCTGGGGAGGTCGGTTGTATGTGGCGGATGCGTGGCATCATCGGGTGTTGGTCTGGAATGAAGTGCCACAGAAAAACGATACTTCCCCCGATTACGCCCTCGGACAACCTGACCTAGATCTAATCGAACCGAACAGCGGAAACGCAATCAGTGCCTCCGGAATGTACTGGCCCTATGGATTGGGCTATTGCGGCGGTCGTTTTTATGTAGCGGACACCGGAAATCGGCGTGTGTTGGGTTGGCAGGGTTTGCCTGAACCAGGGCAACCTCCCTCATTGATTCTGGGACAGGATTCTTCCCTAACAGGTTTGGAAAACCGAGGCGACCAACTAAACGCGGCTTCTTTCCGTTGGGCGCATGATTTTGCCGGAACCGATGATGTTTTATATGTGGCGGATGCAGGGAATCATCGAGTGTTAGGCTGGTCGCCTGTTCCATCAGAAGATAAACCCGCAAATCTGGTACTAGGGCAGCCCAACTTTGAAACAGGGCTTGAATTGCCGTATGTGCCACAGGGCGCACAGCGTTTGCGTTTTCCCTACGGCATTACATGTGATAACAAACGTTTAGCCGTAGCTGATACCGCCAACAATCGGGTGCTAATCTGGGATAGTTTGCCTGTCGAGGGTTGTTTTGCGGAAGCGCAGGCTGTAATCGGGCAACCAAATTTTAATGCTAACGGTGAAAATCACTGGAAAGCTGTTACTCACTCCACTTTGTGCTGGCCCTATGGCTTGCATCTGCATCGCGACCTCTTGGTTATTGCCGATTCCGGCAACAATCGGGTGGTTATCTGGAAAATAGGGTAAAATAGTTCGCTAACTATAGAATTATTCCGGCTGTAAAATCATAGAAGGAGCTAGATATGTGTTTGGCAGTACCGGGTCAGGTTAAACTGATCTACGAAGTGGGCGATATGCGTATGGGTAAGGTGGATTTTAGCGGAATACAAAAGGAAGTTTGCCTAGCATATTTACCGGATATTCAGGTTGGCGACTATGTGATTGTGCATGTAGGTTTCGCTATAACTAAGCTTGACGAAAAATCGGCGCTAGAAACGCTGGCGCTCTTTCAGGAAATAGGATTGCTGGAAGAAGAGCTTGATTTTAAGGTATAGAAGTAGTAATTATGAAGTATTTGAGCGAATTTCGCGATGAAAATTTAGCAAAGTCAATGCTGGATGAAATACGCCGCGTTACCACCCGCAAATGGGCAATTATGGAAGTATGCGGTGGGCAGACCCATTCCATTATTCGGAACGGTATTGACCAGCTTTTGCCTTCTGAAATCGAACTGATTCATGGACCCGGTTGTCCTGTTTGTGTTACCCCGCTGGAAATGATAGATAAGGCTTTATTGATTGCTTCCCGCCCTGAAGTTATATTCTGCTCGTTTGGCGATATGTTGCGGGTTCCCGGTAGTTCCAAAGATTTGTTTCGAGTGAAAAGCGAGGGAGGGGATGTTCGTATCGTCTATTCCCCATTGGATGCTCTGAAATTAGCCCGTGAGAACCCCACAAAAGAGGTGGTATTTTTCGGCATTGGCTTTGAAACTACTGCTCCCGCCAATGCAATGACCGTTTTTCAGGCAAAGCAACAGGGGTTGAAGAATTTTTCAATGTTGGTGTCACATGTGCTGGTGCCACCAGCCATCGAAGCAATCCTTAACTCTCCTCATAACCGGGTGCAGGGCTTTCTCGCAGCAGGGCATGTGTGTAGTGTAATGGGTTACTGGCAATATGAACCGCTGGCGGAAAAATATAAAGCACCAATCGTTGTTACCGGCTTTGAACCGCTCGATGTGTTGGAAGGAATTCGGCGCACTATCTTACAATTGGAGGCAGGACGCGCCGAGGTTGAGAACGCTTATGAGAGGGCTGTTAATCATGAGGGCAATGTAGCTGCTCAGAATTTGCTGAAACAGGTTTTTGATGTTACCGATCAGAAATGGCGCGGAATTGGGCTGATACCTGCCAGCGGCTGGAAATTGGGCGAAAGTTACCGCGATTTTGATGCTGCTATTAAATTTGCGGTGCATGACATCCAAACCCAAGAGTCGGATTTGTGTCATAGCGGTGAGGTACTTCAGGGGATGCTCAAGCCTAACGAATGTCCTGCCTTTGGCAAAGAATGTACTCCCCGCAAGCCACTAGGGGCAACAATGGTTTCTTCAGAGGGCGCATGTGCTGCCTATTATCAGAATGGTCGCTTTATCAAGCTGGAAGTAGTAAGAAAATGACCGATGAGTTGAATTTTGAAGGTTGGAGTTGCCCGTTACCCTTGCGAGATTATCCTAACATAGTGATGGGACACGGCGGGGGCGGCAAATTATCTGCCGAATTGGTGGAACATCTTTTCCTACCCGCTTTCAAGAATCCGACCCTACAAGCGTTGGGCGATTCTTCTGTGCTTGAAGTTTTGGGTGGGCGGTTGGCTTTTTCCACCGATTCTTTTGTAGTACAACCGCTGTTTTTTCCCGGTGGTAGCATCGGAGATTTGGCAGTAAACGGCACTGTAAATGATTTGGCAATGAGCGGGGCTACTCCCCTTTATTTGAGCGCGGGTTTTATAATCGAGGAAGGCTTATCCGTAGCAGCTTTACATAAAATTGTAGAAGATATGGCAGTAGCCGCCCGAAAAGCCGGGGTTATGCTTGTAACAGGCGATACCAAAGTGGTGGAAAAAGGACATGGCGATGGTATCTATATCAATACCAGTGGCATCGGGCTTATCCCAAATGGGGTTAACATTGCCCCAAACCGCGCCAAACCGGGCGATGTGGTAATTGTCAGCGGTACGCTTGGCGATCACGGTATGGCTATTATGAGCGTGCGCGAAGGTCTGGAATTTGAAACAACTATTGCCAGCGACTCGGCAGCCCTCAATGGTTTGGTGGAAGTGATGCTAGAAATTACCAGCGATATTCATGTGCTGCGTGACCCTACTAGAGGCGGAGTGGCGGCAACTCTGAACGAAATTGCCAAAACCTCACAGGTAGGTATCAGCCTTGATGAGCGGAAAATTCCAGTTAAGCCGGAGGTGGCAGCCGCTTGTGAATTGCTGGGGATGGATCCCTTGCATGTAGCCAATGAGGGCAAACTTATTGCAATTGTGCCTCAACACAGCGCGGATAAATTGCTTGAAGGCATGCGAAAGCATCCGCATGGCGAAGGCGCGGTTGTAATTGGCGCGGTTGTGGCGCAGCATCCCGGCGTGGTGGTAGCAAAAACAGGCATTGGCGGTACTCGGGTAGTTGATATGCAGATTGGCGAACAATTGCCCAGAATTTGTTAGCTTACCACTACAAATTGATGGTTGTCAGATACATGTACAACTATTCCTATTGTCTTTTCGTTTGTCCCTGTGCAGACGCTTGAAAAATCTCGGTGTTCCTCAAAGGTCTGCCATCTCGCGCTATTTCTTATCGGCGGCGCGGCGCTGGTAAAAAGCTGATTCGTTTAGCTCGACCATGAACACTTCGTTGGAGCGAAGGGGGAGCGGATGTGGGCTGTAGCCCGTGATGACCCCTTTCGATTGGAGTTTGTCCAACGCCTTTTGCAAAATCTGGGTGGCGCGGGTCACGTTTTTGGTGGTGATACCCGCTTTCTCCAGCGCAGTGCTTCGCGCAATCCCAATGCTCAGCTTGCTGTATTTTAACTCTTTGTAGCGGGTGTAAAGATAGCTTTCCATACGATCTTCGGTGCGGGTGTGAACCGGGTTTGCCAGCGTCTTAGGTTCGGCGAGGCGTGGTACTAGCGTATAATTGTTGCCCGGTCTGCCGTCTCGCCGTCGCACTCCTTCGTACCATTCCTGCCCGATTTGCACCTGAATAATATCGCCCGGCACGCCTTTTTCGAACAATTCCCAAGTGGAGAGGTTGCGGTTCGCTTCTTCCTCGTTATCGTAGAGGGTGCGGATGCTGGTCAGTAGTGCTTGCAAAACGGTGGCGCGATAGCTCTTGCCCTTGTCGTACACTGGGCGTTCTGCCGCAATCTGGGTGGTCAGCAATGCCACCAGCGTTCGCATCAGGTAACGGCGGTTCTTGCTGTAGTGAATGCCGCGCTTGTCACGGGCGTAACCTAAACGGTCGAGAAAATCGTTGACGGAGAAGGTAATATTGGGGGTGCGCCAGTGCGGGTAATCGTTGGCAATCTCAAAGAGCAGGTGCATCACACGAGCGGCGTAATCGCCTAGAGCGGCGCGGGCAATTTCCGTGACTGTCACCATCGCCATTTCACGCCGAACCTCATGTTCGGTCAGCAGCGGCGGGTTCTCATCCTCATCTAGCGGCTCGAAACCGGGCAAGGGGATTTGTAGGCTCAGCCGACCTTCCTTGCGTTGCAGGATAAATTTGTTGCCTTGCACAACGCCCTCACCCCGTTCAAACTGATGAATGTCCGGGCGCAGGTAGTTATACACCGTATCCATTGCAATTAAACCGCGTGCGCTATCGGTTTCGATTTCGTGGCGTAGCCTCGCCTCGTCTGGGTCGAGAACCTCCTCGCCTCGCAGACGCGCCAAGTAATCCTGAGTAACCTTGATTTTATCGCGTACTTCTTCTAGGCGCGAATTTAAGGTGGGTTCGTCCAGAAGGTTATTATTGAGCAGTTCTTGCTCTTCGGTGTGGCACTGTTGCAGATAACGTTCGGCAACTGCCTCCACCTCAGCCTCGCTGTAACCGGTGCGGGCAAATCGATCCATTTTCCCCTCGCTATCGCTAAAATTGTCGGGTAATTTCAGCATGACAAATTGTAACTCATATAGAGGAGTCCTTCAACATGTCATACTTGAAGGGGCTAGGGTTTGGTTGAGCTAATATAGGAGGAAAGGTTACTAGGACTTGGGATAGACCCGGAGAGTGTGTTAAATAACAAAAAAGCAAGGAGTTCTAAAACCCCTTGCCTGACCCTATGCTTATCCTTAACCGCGGTTAGGGCGCTCTACATTGTGGCGTGTCACCAGCGATTTTTGGGTTATCTTGTCGAACACATGTATTTGGTTCAGTTCAAACACTACCTTCATATCATCGTTCGGGCGGGTGCGGGTGCGAGAGTCGAGACGGGCGATAAAGCTATGCTTGCCGCTGGCTAGGTACACATAAACTTCACTACCCATTGGCTCAACCACTTCCACCTTCACGTTGGCGGTACTGAATTCGTTTGAATCTTGCCCGGATAGAGCTTGGTCGCTGATATGCTCAGGACGAATACCCATAACTACTTCCTTATTGAGGTAAGGAATGAGGTCACGCTTGAATTGCTCTGGAACTTTGACTTTGAAAGAACTGGCATCGAGAAACTGAGTTTGGCTGTCCCCGGTGAGAACCGCATCGAAGAAGTTCATGGGCGGGCTACCAATGAAACCAGCGACAAACATATTGTCAGGGAAGTCATAAAGGTTTTGCGGGGTGTCAGGTTCTTGCTGCAAAATACCATCTTTGAGAACCACGATACGGTCAGCCATCGTCATAGCCTCAGTTTGGTCGTGGGTAACATAGATGATAGTGGTCATCAGGCGCTGGTGCAATTTGCTAATCTGGGTGCGGGTGGCTACGCGCAATTTAGCGTCAAGGTTCGAGAGCGGCTCATCCATCAAGAACACTTTCGGCTCACGCACGATAGCTCGACCAAGCGCCACGCGCTGGCGTTGACCACCGGAGAGTTGTTTCGGCTTGCGATCTAGCAAATGACCGATTTCGAGCATATCGGCGGCTTCCTGCACTTTTTTCTTAATCTGGTCTTTGGGGGTGTGGCGCAACTTCAACCCGAACGCCATATTATCGTAAACGCTCATATGAGGATAAAGCGCGTAGCTTTGGAATACCATCGCGATGTCGCGGTCTTTGGGGGGTACATCATTGACGCGCTTGCCCGCGATTACGAGGTTGCCGGATGAGATTTCTTCCAAGCCCGCTACCATGCGAAGTGCGGTGGATTTACCGCAACCGCTAGGACCTACCAGAACCAGAAATTCCTGATCTTTGATTTCGAGGTTAAGGTCTTTAACCGCGATAAATTCGTTGCTGTACTTTTTGTACACGTGTTCGAGCGTTAGACCTGCCATGGGTCATTTCTCCTTTGCATATCAAAAACAGAACTTTTCGGTAAAACCGACGCGCCAGCCACTGAGTCGTACTCAGGCACCGGGTATCGTCGGGGGGTGATTAAAAAAACGCAATCACCGGAAACCGCTTATTGATAAACCGCTCGCCAGACCATCGGGTTGGTTTGAAGTATGGGGAGAATCCCGGTATTCTTCAAATATAGAAACTGAGAAACTTTGCGAGGGTTTTACCCTATTAGCCTATAGGTTTCTGAGCATTTTGTCAATTAGCAATGTGTAAATTTATTCACCAAAACCTTATGATATAATTCTCAGTGAAACCTAAAAAAAACTGAAAAGGTAAATAAGCGTGAATCAAACCTATAACCCGTTAAACCCGCTGATTATCCAAAGCGATAAGAGCGTTTTGCTGGAAGTAAATAATCCTCAGTATGAGGATGCCAGAAACGAATTGAGCCGTTTCGCCGAACTGGAGAAAAGCCCTGAGTATATCCATACCTACCGGATAACTCCATTATCTCTGTGGAATGCGGCGGCGGCGGGCATGGGTGCAGATTCAATCGTGGAAGCTCTCGCCCGCTACAGCAAATTCCCCTTGCCCGGCAATATCATAGTTGATATTAAAGATTATATCTCCCGCTATGGGCGCATCAAACTGGAAGTAGATAACGGGCGTATGGTTTTGCGTAGCACGGACAAGCTACTAATTACGGAGGTGGAACGCAGCAAAAGCGTTTCGGAATATGTCTGGAAACGGCTGGACGAACACACCATTGAAATTGACCCGGCGCGGCGGGGGTTTGTAAAACAGGCGTTGGTGGCTTTCGGCTATCCTGCCGAAGACCTTGCGGGTTATGTGGATGGGGAGCGGTTGGAGGTGGCGCTGCGAAATGTTACCCTAAGCGGTAAAGCCTTTGGTTTGCGCGATTATCAAATGGATGCGGCGGGCAGTTTTTATGCGGGTGGTAGTTCTAGCGGCGGTAGCGGGGTAATAGTGTTACCTTGCGGTGCGGGTAAAACCGTCGTGGGTATGGGCGTGATGGATTTGGTGCAAGCCCAAACTCTCATATTGACTACCAACACCATCGCGGTGCGCCAATGGATTACCGAAATACTGGATAAAACCACACTTACCGCCGATCAGGTGGGTGAATATACTGGTGATAAGAAAGAAATCAAGCCCGTTACTGTCACCACCTACCAAATGATTACCTACCGCCCTATGACGGTTAATCGCGAAACGGGCGAAGTGGGAGCGTTCCCCCACTTGCAATTGTTTACCGCTTACGATTGGGGTTTGATTATCTATGATGAGGTGCATTTGCTACCCGCTCCGGTTTTCAGAATTACCGCCGAAATACAAGCACGTCGCCGTTTGGGGCTTACCGCTACGTTGGTGCGCGAGGATAATCACGAAACCGATGTATTTTCCCTTATTGGTCCAAAGAAATATGATATGCCTTGGAAAGAACTGGAAGAAAGTGGGTGGATTGCCACCGCTGAGTGCTACGAGATTCGCACCGATCTACCGCAAGAAGAACGGATGGAGTATGTGCTGGAAGAAGATAACCGCGTCAAATATCGCATCTCTGCCATAAGCTCACGAAAATATGCTCTGGTAAACGCTATTCTGCGAAAGCACACCGAAGATCATGTGCTGGTTATCGGGCAATATCTGGAGCAATTAGGGCGCATTTCCGCCATGATTGGAGCACCCCTGATTACCGGAAAAACTCCCAACACAGAACGCGCCAAATTGTACTCAAAATTTAAATCGGGCGAAATCAAGGCACTGGTGGTAAGCCGGGTTGCCAATTTTGCTATAGACCTGCCAGATGCGAATGTGGCGATTCAGGTTTCCGGCTTGTTCGGTTCGCGACAAGAAGAGGCGCAACGCTTGGGTCGTATTTTGCGCCCTAAATCAAACGGGTTGCCCGCTTACTTCTATTCGATTGTGACACGCGATACCCGCGATCAGGATTTTGCCAGCAACCGCCAATTGTTCCTAACCGAGCAAGGCTACCGCTACACTATAATTGACTCTAAAGAATTTCTGGAACAAATTTTAGGCGTTTACGGTGAGGAAGTTACCGTAAAAGATTTGGAAACGCGCCTGTTGCCACCACCACCGATAGAAACTGCCTATCTTGAGGCATTACATCACCCGCCCATGCCTGACCAAGATGAGGATAGCTCCAACGAAGAGGAAGCCGAATTTCAAGAGCTTGAAAAGCGCGTGGAACAGCAAGCAAATTCTAACGTTGAGAAAAAGAGCGAACGAAAACGCGACCATTTGCGTATCATAAAGTAGGCTTCTAATGGATTGGGAGCAGGCGCTGAAGAACATCGGCGCGATGACGGGCTTGCTGGCGCTAATGTTGGCATGGCTCGTTCAGGCGGTGTGGATGATGGTAGAAGCGGACAAGCGCGGGATGCAGGGCTGGCTATGGGCTTTTATCGGTATAATCACACCACCGGTGGGGCTGGTTTTTTTCCTGTTCTGGCGCGTTCGTTACCAGGTTCTTGCAGAAGTAGCCGAGCGCGATGCTATTTTCAGAGAGATGGCAGAACGCAAAGTGACTTATTACCAGATTTTGCAAGAAAAAGACTGTGCCGAAACTGAAAAAGAAGAAACTTCTCCCGAAGCGTAATTGCGCCCATTTCGCCATGAAATGAATAAATAAAAAAGCCGGGTGGGTAGTCCGACTTTTGTTTTAGACTGCTTGGTGGCGGGGAGGTATTAGGAGGAGTATTTTTTATTTCAAGGTGGGGAAATAACTTCTCAACTTAGGTACTATGTTAGGCTTGCTGATAACTCCTTTTAGCTGGATACCAGAAGTATCTACTATCTCATTCTCAAAATCAGTAAAAATTAAAAATTCTGTGGTTTCCAAACCCGGAATTGCCTGAATATTCTTACAAACACCAATGCAATGACTTGAGTCAATAATGTTATCCATTACCACAATCTGCGGTTTGTATTCAATTGCTTGTGAATAAGCTTCACCAGAATGACTGGCTTCTACCACATCGTATCCTTGCAATTCACAGAATGTACGCACGACTTTTCGTAAGGCAGGAGTTTCATTAACAACAAGAACCACCATGTCACCTATTTCCTTTATGGCAAAATTTGGCATACGTAAAATAAGCGGGGTAGCGGATTAGCGCTACCCCTGATTACATAATGTGGCGGTAAACTTCTCTATCGCGCCATTGAGATAGAGAACATAACGCAACCTACCGCACCGTTGAAGTAGGTCGAATCAAAAGATATGTCTATTAAACCACAGAACTATAAACCAAAGTGATGCTTGCTATAACGAAGGATTATGAGCCATTGCTTTAGGTCGAATTAGATTGCTAATAGAATCTTATAATAAAATAATTGCCGCATATAATGTTCCACTTGCTACTTACCTAGAATTAATCTAAGTGGAACCTAAAAATATAAAGAAAAAGCTTTATAACAGCCTGATTCCATATTAACATTTAAACGAAAATTTGTAAATCCCCTACAATAAATCTAAATGATTCTAAATACACTCTAAAAGAATAAAGAACATAATTATAAAAAAGTCTAATTTTATAACAACACTTAAATCTAACTTTATAAACTTTTCAGCAAAAAAGCAGCTCTATAATCCGACATTAACCTTGAATCGCTCATTTTGACACTGCCGTTATTCCAACACGGCACAGTTACTGCACTGAAAACCCCAACTTTCTCATTTAGTAAATCAAGATGGGCTAAATACTGGGTCAATAAAAAGCAATGGTGCTTTCGAGCCTGCCATTGCAGAGCTTTAGCCAGTTTCTAACGTAGGCAACCCTACGCCAATAAAGATTAGAGATGTTGAAAGACAGGACTTCGTTTGTTAAGACTTCCGGTTTGTCCTGAACTGTCAAAAACCGCTCAATCTGTTTTAGGGTAAATTCCAATTAAGCCATTAAAAAAAATTTAATTACTTTGTAATGTTGCAATTAATATTTAAATGAAAAAACGAGTTATAATGATATTGGTGTTATGTGTATTAACTAAATATACATAACGAGTATATGCTTTGGTATAAATAGGGTTTTGCTTCATTAACTTATACCTGTCCAATGTCAGAGGAGTTACCTAGCTGCGACAGGTATTCGAGCGGAAAGGATGGTATTGATTTTATGAAGATTCAACGTTCCCATCGGTTGGTAGCGCCCGGAATTTTCGTGGTACTATCGCTATTATTGAGCCTTATGGTGGCTGCTTTTAGCCCCTTAACTAAGGCGAATTTTTCCGAAACTCCTGTTGTGAAACAAGCTTCTATGATTTGTAATATGGCGGTTGTACCAGACCGTTCTTTGAAACCTGCTCAGGAAACGGTGGTGGGCGCATCTTTCAAAATCACCAACGAGGGGAATGGTCGCAGTTTTGACCAACACATCGAAATGCCCTTCGATGCTACGCTGGTGACGGGCTACACTACTTTCTCCGATCCCGGAATGTGGGTAAACTCAGTTGAAGCGGGCTTGCTGAGAATCAATTTACCGGCTTTGGAACCGGGCAACTCGTTGAGCGGTACGGTTTTCTTCCGCCCGAACCCAGATAATATGCCTGCTGTAGGTAAGGAACTGAGTTTCTTTTACTACTTGAAATATACTACCGGGGAGGATCTACCGGTTTTTACAGCGGATAGTATCTATAATTTCTCTAGCGCTCTTGGATATTTCAGGACACAAGGCATAACCAACGGTACTTGCACCAGCAATACCGTAAAAGTCAGCTTTGCAAGTGACAATCGCAATGAGACTGACGGCAAGGTTATGCCGTTAACCCCAAGCGAAACCGCTGTGAACGCCGGAACTCTAGTGACTTTGACAGGCGACATGTTTATCGCAGGTGATTTGCTGAGCGCTTGGATTACCAACCCTAACGGTCAGAGTACGGCATTAGCAAATGGTAGAGCCAATGATAAGGGCGTAGGCAGCTTGACGGTGGATACCACCGGGCTGGCGGCAGGTTCTTATGTAATCGCTATTTATGGTCAGCATACAGAAATAACAGGTCGTACCATTCTGACAATCAAATAACCTGTTTAAGCTATTTTAGCCCCTTTTCGTTTGTCTTCGGGAAGGGGTTTTTTGTTGGGAAGGAGCTTAAACGCAGTATATGCTAATAAAAATTAATAAGGCTGTTAGGCTTCCTGTAATGTTTATTTGGGAAAATTAAGTATAATTAAAAAATAAGACGAGGTTTGAGACGATGGAAGCCTAAAGATGAAATCTGGCAGTTTTACACGACAATCAATATTGGTGGCGCTGGTTATATTTTTTGCTTTTCCCTTACTGGGACTTTCGTTTTGGTATAAGTATGCTTCCAAAGAAACCGGGATGGCAATACTATTTTTAGGCAATAGTTATACTTCTAACAATTCACTACCTACTCTTTTTCAGAATATTGCAGATAGCGCCGGTTATGACCGTCCTGCGGTTAGCGCATATACGCCCGGCGGTTACACCTTCAATCTTTTTTTGGCAGACCCCGCAGCGCAAGCGTTAATAAAATCCGGTGAGAAACAATGGGAAGTCGTTATTTTGCAGGAGCAAAGCGAAATTCCGGCTTATTCAAGTGCAAACCCCACTCTTCAACGCTCGTCAATTACCGCAGCGGTGGGTTTAGCCCGGCTTATCAAGCAATCCAACCCGCATGCTCGAATTATTCTTTTTGAAACATGGGCGCGGGATGCTCGGCTTTGGCGCACAAATGTCGTAAATACGGATGGGGTTGGCGCAAACTCCGATGAGATGCAAACGCGCTTGCGGTTATGGTATGAAGAAGCGGCAAACGCCATGTCTGCTTCCATCGGCGAGCCGATAAGTATTGCGCGAGTAGGCGACCTCTGGCAAACCAATTATCACTCTGCCCGTCCCATTCAGTTGCACGATAAGGATGGTTCGCATCCGAACCCGGCAGGTTCATATCTGGCGGCTCTGGAAATCTTTTCAGAGGTGTATCGCACCTCTCCGCAAAAGGCGCAGTATCAGGGTGAACTCACCCACGCGAATATGACAGCGTTAAAGAATATTGTAATCCAACACTATACCAATGTCCCATGATAAATCTGACAAAGGTTAAATATCAACAAGTTCTGGGCGAATCGGGTTAGTACCTGCTCCGTTCAATTCGCGGTGCATCCGATTGGATTTTATAAAGGCGGGCGCACCCATCGCCAACCCTGCCATTTCCACCATCACTAGTTGCATGGGGTATTTTTCACGTCCTCGCAAGATTCGGTAAATGCGTTTAGCATACCACAATGGTAAATCGTAGAAAAGCTTATGATAAACTCGTTTATCTCTGTCACTAATCAGACAGCGTAACTGGTAACTAACTTGTCCTTTGAGATAACCATATAGCTGTTTACGCAAGGCTTTCATGCTATTGCGGTGTTTGTGCCAGACATAGGCGGCAGGTTCGTAGTAGCAAAGATGCCCAAGCTTGAGAATACGGTAAAACATATAAATGGCTTCGCCCTCTCCTGTAGGGGAGCCAGTACCTAGTGTTTCGTCAAACATCCCGGTTTCGCGTATAACGCTCTTGCGAATCGCCACATTGGCAGTACCGCCAAGTTCCCAGCTTTGTACCACATGTTTGGTGTTGAAGAATTCGCTGCCGAAGACTCGCGGGACGTAACCGCGCCCCAATCCGCCGTATTTCTCGAACATTTCTTGGCTATCGGATTCCAGTTCCAGCGGCAAAACTAATCCACTGACACACATTACCCGTTCATCGCTGAAAGGGGCTAGGATTCGGCGCAACCAACCGGACGTTACAACTACATCATCATCAACGACGGCTACAATATCGCCTCTTGAAGCTCGCAAACCTTTGTTTCGGGCATAGGATACGCCCTGTCTGGGTTCCGGTTCGTAGCGTACCCCCGTAAATTCTTTTACTATCGGTGCAATCTTGCCGGAAGAAGGATGGTTATCCACAACGATTAGTTCAAAGCGATGCTTGCCAGCTTCTAGTTTAATTAGGTTTTGTAGGCAGCGGCGCAAATCGTCCGGGCGGTCATAAGTGCAGACGATAATGCTCAGGAAGTGGGTTTGTCCAACAATCGGCTTCATGGTGGGCAGCAGCCTTGCCAGTTCTGGTTCTTCGGCAAATTCGGGCGGAAGCGGCTTTTCAAATTGCGCTTTATCCCGGAAATCTTTGCCGCTTGTCAACGTCCAATTCATCTGGCGCACTATTTCGCTGCGTAAAAATTCTTGCGAAACAGGCATATGCCCGTTATCAATAACCGTTACCCCTAAAGGTACGCCCTCCCGCATAGCAATTGCCCAAACGGAGTCGTAGTTTTCCGCTCCTTCGATTGTATTCGGTAAAGGCTTGCTCAATTCTACAGTCACAATTTTGGTGGACATTTAAGATTAGAACTCCTAGATTATAACAATTGGTTTTGGTACACCCCTACGCGCCTATTCCCCGTGTTTACCAAAGCCAACGTGGAATCATCGGAATGCGCCCTTGCCTAAATATTAGTAATTTCTTTGGCGCGTTTTACGGCGCGGCGATAATTGCGCGGGCCGGATAGCGCACCCTTAATTGAAGAGAGTAAAATCCGTTGCTCTGGAGAAAGTTTTTTCAGGCGCAGGGCAATAGTAGTTAGTTCGGCAAGGCCAAATTCTTTGGCAAGGCTCTGTAGATACCACCTGAAAAAAACAGCAATGCTCTCTTTCAAGACAGCGAGTCGGTTAGAAGGTTCTTTGATAAAGCGCTTGGTTAGGAAAGCGAAAAAGCCGTTTGCTCCCAGAATTTCATGGTTTATCAGACATTGGAAATCATCGGGATAGCTGATTCTGACGCATGCAGAAGGCTCGTACATGATTGTTTCGTATTCGCGCACCATACGGTAAAATAAATCGGTATCAGATGTGCCGTCTTCTAGCACTACATTAAAGCCCCCGTATCTTTCCAATACACCTCGCCAAGCTGCTAGGCTATAGGCTACCCCATAAGTATTGGCATTGAAAAGGTTAGCCGGAACGTCTTGTGCTAACTGCGAATATTCCTTGCGAACAAAGCCATTGTCATGTCCCCAATTAAAGGCACAATGTAGCTGAGCTTCGTTATTAATTTCCAATGGGTAGGTAGCGCCTAACACTAGACTGGTGGCGGGACGCTGTAAGTAAGCTACTAACGTGAGTAACCAAAGCGGGTCAGGGCGGGCATCATCATCAGTAAAGGCAATTATATCGCCCTGCGCTTCCCGTATAACACGGTTACGCGCCCAACTAACGCCCGGATGCGGCTCAACGATGTAGCGAATCTTTGGCGAATTATAGCGTTCCACCACTCGCCAGGTGGAATCATCTTCAGGCGCATTGTCTATCACCAGAATTTCAAAGTTAGGGTAATCTAATTTTGCCAGCGCATCGAGGCAAGAACCCAAACGCTTTGCGCCGTTGCGGGTGTATAAGCCCACCGTGACCGACCAAGTAGCTTTCGCACGCCTCCAGCGAATGCAGGGTGGCTCAATTCCTTCTTGAGTTTGCAGGCTCGCCAGCAGGCTGACAAGACGTTCGCGCTCTGGTTTTTCGCCCGCTGTAACTTCCGGGATAAAGTCGGCAGAATAGCAAGATTGCGTCAGCAGGCTATCTTCCAGCAAGTGCAGCAGAATGTTCCAGCCCAGTTTGGTTACAATTTTTTCTATCAGAAAATCAGGCTCAAGGGGTGGAATTGCATAGGGGATTTTTACATCACCTACAGGTAAGCCGTGCAATTTGACCAGTAGCCAAACTTCACCGTTTCTTTCCAGTGTAGTGAGCGGGAGCAGCGGCTCGGATAGCTCAATTTCAATTATATTGATTTTTTCCGGCTTATGAGTTTTCAAGAGTAATATTTTACCTTAAAGTTTTTGTATGCCACGCCGTACAGTGGTTTCGCGCCAATTTGCTGCCCCAATACGATTTGCTTCTCGGCGAGCTATCAAGTAAGAGATAGGACCTTGTAATGCGCCAATTGCTTCAACTAGGCGTAGTTTGCGATGAGTCTCTTCTGATTTGAAGATGCGCTTGACGTATCGCTGCCAGTACCATACTATTCCTAGCCTAAACACATCCCAACGCATTTCGGGGTCGGTCAGAAAAACTTTTGTCCAGAAAGCGTAAGAACCACGCCCCCAACTGTTTAATTGCCTTTCAAGCGCCTTGTAGTCGCTGCGATGATAGTGCCAGACTAAAGCTTCCGGTTCGTAAATCATTGTGTAGCCGTTGCGAATAGTTCTATAGTACATCTCAAGATCGCTCCCCCCGTGTGTGGGAGTACCTACGCCTAACGACTCATCGAAGCCGCCCGTTACCTCAAACAGGCTTTTGCGGAATGCCATATTTGCCCCGGTGCCGAACATACCGGCTCTGAGCGCGAAGGCTGCGCCCTTGCGCCTTTTTTCGGGCGTGTAGCAGCGTTTCTCGAAGCCCTTGCCAAACCCGTTGTATTGCTCGAAAAGTTCTTGGGCGAGAGTGTCACGTTCGGCGGGCGCAACCAGCCCGTTTACGCACATCACATTAGGTTCTTCAAACGGACGGACTACGGCTTTGAGCCAAAGGCTGTCAACTGCCACGTCATCATCAGTATAGGCGATAATCTCGCCCTGTGCCTCTTTGATGGCACGATTACGCGCCCAATCCAGCCCGGGTCGCGGCTCAACCACGTAACTGAATTGAGGGAAGCGGGCTACCACTTTTTCGGTAGCATCATCGGGTGGGGCGTTATCAACTACTAGCACTTCCAACTTGTCGGCGGGATAATCTAGTAACAGTAGGGATTTGAGAGCGCGTTCGAGGCTTTCAGGTCGTCCCCGTGTGCAGATTGCCACCGTGACATTGGGTAGGTAAGGTTGAGGTAAGCTGTTATGGCTCAATAAATCCTTACGTAGCATATCTAGCATAATGGGCATACTCACATGATAGGCGATTTGCAGGGTAATTACGTTTGGCTCAGGGGGTACGGCAGTTAGCTTGAGCCAGCAGTAACCGAGCGGTCTGCCTACTTGCTTCACCAATATTTGCAGCCAATCGTGCCGTGCCAAATCTAGTTCTGCCGGGTTCAGGGCGGCGATTTTATCCAGTTCAGTTTCAATGATTTTAGTTGCCATGCCCTAACTACTCCTATTGGAGAGAACAGTTTCTGGTTTGCCCCTTCGTACAGTGGTTTCGCGCCAAGTTGCAGTCGCAATGCGTTTTGCCTTTCGGCGAGCTATCAAGTAAGAGATAGGACCTTGTAATGCGCCAATTGCTTCACAAGCACTGAGTTTACGATGAGAACCATGCGGTTTGAGGATGCGTTTGACGAATCGCCGCCAGTACCATAGTATCCCTAACCATAATGTTAGCCAGCGCATTTCGGGGTCAGTCAGAAAAACTTTAGTCCAGAAAGCATAAGAGCCACGTCCCCAACTCCGAATTTGCCATTTTAGCGCTTCGTAATCGCGACGATGATAGTGCCAGATTAACGCTTGCGGCTCGTAAACTAGTGTGTAGTCCTTGCGAATAGTGCGATAGTACATTTCAAGATCGCCCCCGCCGTGTGTGAGCGTGCCTACATCCAATGCCACATCAAAGCCGCCCACTTGCTCAAACAGGCTTTTGCGAAATGCCATATTTGCCCCGGTGCCAAAACCACCCGCGCCAAGCGGGAAGAAAGCCCAATTTCGGCGCATGCCCTGCACGTAGTAGCGCTTCTCGAAGCCCTTCCCAAAGCCGCTATATTCTTCGAAAGCCTTCTGGGCGGGGGTCTCACGTTCGGCAGGCGCAACCAGACCAGTTACGCACATTACATTAGGTTCTTCAAAGGGGCGGACGATAGCTTTGAGCCAAAGGCTGTCAACTGCCACGTCATCATCGGTGTAGGCGATAATCTCACCCTGCGCCTCCTTGATGGCACGATTACGCGCCCAATCTAGTCCGGGGCGTGGCTCTACCACGTAGCTGAATTGGGGAAAGCGGGCTACCACTTTTTCGGTGGCATCATCAGGTGGGGCGTTATCAACTACCAGCACTTCAAGCTTGTCGGTGGGATAATCTAGCAACAGCAGCGATTTGAGGGCGCGTTCGAGGCTCTCTGGTCGTCCTCGTGTACATAAACCAACCGTAACACTGGGCCAGTTGTAAGTCTCATCTTTCCAAACTCCAATCGGTTGCGTTCCAAGTTGGCGTTCCAATTCTACAAGGTTGAGGCTGTCATATAATTGCTTTTCAATTTCAATCTGAATAAACTCTTCTCGCAAAAAATACTGGCTGCGGACATGTATAAAAGCATAACCGATAGGCTGCCCCTGTTTTCGCACTAGTATTTGAAGATGTGGGTAATGTTCAATATCGTGGTTGGTGAGGGATGGTAAAGGCTTATCTAAATCTATTTCCAGAACTTTGACGATCAAAATCATCACTCCTTAACTTCGGGCGAAATAGGTGAAAAGGTGGAAGTTATACCTTAACCCAATAATGGCTTATTCTACAAGCGCCGATACAGTAGGTGTTATTCCGCACAAAGCCCCACTTATACTATACAACTATACTTAATTGTAGCAATGCTACATATTTTATGCAATAACTCTTTTGCTCTTTCACAGGGCAGTTGCAAGAAAGAAATTGTTTCCTATAATACCCTTCTCAAAGGGGTTTGGGCGGGATGCGCCCTTGTTGGATAAGTTCATTCGGGAAGGGCTTATTCAAATACACCACTACAAAAACGATTTTCTTGCGCTCGCTGTTTTTAGAGTGGGATTCACCTTAAAGATTAAAAATGTATAAAAATATAAAAAATGACATGAAATAGAGGTAGTATTAGACTACTTATATACTATATAATCTCCATGAAGCAGAGAATTTAGACAAAGAGAGTTTGGTGTAAGGTATGTAATAAAGGCTATGACAACATCTAGAAAAAAGCATTCACCCAACTCACTTCTGCTCCAATCACTAAAACCGCGCTTTTCAACCAATCATTAAAGAGTGTGGCGCACTTTTTCAGATTGTAACATAGCCTTCCGTTATGTCGTTCAATCATACGATTAATTTTTTATTAAAAATCGTTTTTGTGGAGCAATTCTTTGTACACATCTGTCAGGATTGAAGAATGTGGTGAGGTAACTTTTACTTCACCCTCATGGGGGATAAACCACTTTCAAAGCTTGACTGTAGTTATTCCCGCATATAATGAGGAGCGTTTTATCGGAAGCGTGGTTATTCATGCTCTTCGCTACGCTCCAAGAGTAGTTGTTATAGATGATGGTAGCTCTGATGCTACTGCCTATATTGCCGAACAAGCCGGAGCAACAGTTATAAAGCATGAAACTAATCTGGGTAAAAGTGAGGCGGTAAATACTGCGCTTAAGTGGGCTAAGCAAAACGGTACCCAAGCACTCGTTTTCATAGATGGCGATGGGCAGCATAAACCAGACGAAATTTTAAGAGTTTTTGAACCGATTCTGGCAGGCAAAGCCGATTTGGTGGTAGGCTCACGCTTTTTAACGATTAAAAGTGAAATCCCAGTATATCGGCAAATTGGTCAGCATTTACTAACCTCCTTTATCAACCTAGCAAGTAATGTTGCAGTTACTGACTCACAGAGCGGTTTTAGAGCTTATTCACGCCGCGCGATTGAGGTATTACATTTTAATGGTTCGGGTCTATCGGTTGAATCAGAAATGCAATTTCTGATCGAAGAGCATACTTTGCGAGTGGTTGAAGTGCCAATCAGCGTTATTTACAAAGAAAAGTCCAAGCGCAACCCCTTTTCACATGGTATGCAGATAGTTTCAAATGTGGCACGTTTAATGGGACAGCATCGCCCTCTCTTAATGTTTGGGTTACCCGGTTTGTTTGCCCTAGTGGTGGGCGTTATAATGGGGCTTCTAGTATTTGACATATACTCCAAAACCCATGAAGTAGCATTGGGGTACTCTTTAATCACTATTATGCTAATAATACTGGGTGTATTATCAATCTTTGTAGGGCTAATTCTTCATTCGGTAAGAGCCTTTTTTTTGGATTTGAAGAAGACGGTGCAACATAACTGCGTACTTTCCAATGGAATCGGCAGGAGGTAAAGCGGTTTTTGGCAGGAAAGCATTCATTTGAGTTAGGATATATGGGTTCGTCTGTGCAAAACCCTCAAACAAGGGCTTACTTTTACCAAAATACCCAAGAATATTCAAAGATTGCCACTATTACAATAGTTTGTTTTAACCATAGCCATCATATAGAAGCCTGTCTTTCTTCCGTACTAAAAACGCTTCCGGCAGATTGTGAAGTAATAGTGGTAGACAATGCTTCTACAGATGGAAGCGCCGAACTGGTGGAGAAGCATTTCCCTCAGTTTAGGCTTATAAAGAATAAGGTAAATGAGGGATTTGCCGGAGCCAATAATACCGCTTTTAAAGAAGCTCATGGTCGTTACCTGGTTGCACTCAATCCCGATACAGTCGTTAATGAGGGGTGGCTGGAAGCTCTAGTGGCTCCTTTCAAGGAGGCTGAAACCGGACTGACTACTGCCCGGATAATGCTGATGCAACAACCAAGTCAGGCAAATACATGTGGTAATGAAATGCATTTCACCGGCATAACCACCTGTCGAGGGCTGGGTTGGTCTTTAGATGAACCCGAACTTTATCGCTCCACAATAGTTCCGGCTATTTCAGGGGCATGTTTTGCAATCAGGGCGGAGTTGTGGAAAGAGTTGGGCGGGTTTGACCCCACTTTCTTTACTTACCTAGAAGATACCGATTTATCGCTTAGAGTACGTTTGTCTGGTTATAAATGTATCTATGTACCGGACTCAGTGATATATCATGATTACACCAATAAATTTTCTTCCCGCAAGCTCTATTTTCTGGAACGCAACCGCCTGTTATTACTATTAAAATGCTATTCAATGCGCTCTCTATTGCTTTTATTACCGGCTCTTTTGTTGGCAGAGGCACTGGTTTGGGGCTATGCGTTTACCCATGGCACTACTCGCTCAATTCTGGAGGCATATGGCTGGGTTTTTATGCATCGCAAGGAGATACTCCAGAAACGGAGGATTGTAAAATCATACAGGCGGATAAATGATTATGACTTGTTCCGTGAAATGCAATGGAGGCTAAGTATCGGGCAGTTAAGCGGTCCAACATTGGCTAAACTTGCAGATTTAGCTCTAAATCCGCTCTTTTGGCTTACTTATAAAGCCTTCCAGCTTAAGATGTGGCGTTGATGAGTGAGGTTGTTACTCCAACAACTGCCCGTACTACCCCCAACTGGCGACCGCTTCGCATCGCGCAGGTCACTGCTACCTTCCCACCTTATCATGGCGGCACCGGAAATGTCTGTTATTATAGCTCTAGAGAACTGGGTAAGCTCGGTCACCAAGTGCATGTTTTTACCCGAACATTGAAAGGGCTTCCCGCTCAAGAAAAGGGGGATGGGTTTACGATTCATCGCCTCAGACCTCTTATAAGAATTGGGAATGCTCCGGTTTTGCCGGGGCTTTTGAAAGAGTTGCAAGGTTTTGATATTATCCACCTCCATTATCCCTTCTTCGGAGGCGAGTTGTCGGCTCTTAGCGCGGTCTTGAGCGGTGTACCCCTCGTAATAACTTATCACCAAGATGTATTGCTAACGGGGGTTTTAGGAGTAGTTGAAAACATATTGAGCCACACCACAGGGCGCATGACCCTCCGTAGCGCCGCCAAGCTTCTTTTCACCTCCACCGATTATGCAACCTATTCTAACGCTCGCCCACTGCTTAAAGGGCGTGAGGCTATCATAGGTGAGTTACCAAATGGGGTTGATACTACTATCTTTACACCCGGCGTACCTCGTTTGGATTTGCTGGCTCGGTACAAGCTAGAGCCTCAGAATCGAATTGCGCTTCTTGTAGCGGCATTGGATCGCCCCCACTATTTTAAAGGGGTCAATGTTTTCCTCGATGCTATGGCGTTGCTTCCGCCCTCGTACAAAGGGTTAATAGTAGGCGAGGGGGAATTGCGACAGGAATACGAGAAACATGCCGAAGAGCTAGGAATTAAAGCTCGGATAACTTTTGTCGGTAGGGTTAGTCAGGAAGAGTTGCCGGATTATTACAGGCTGGCGCATATCACCATCCTTCCTTCAATAACAAGAGGCGAAGCCTTTGGCATGGCACTGCTGGAATCCCTAGCCTGTGGAATCCCGGTGATAGCTACCGATATGCCGGGTGTGCGTACAGTGGTTGCATCGGGCAGCGATGGGTTGCTGGTCAAACCGGGTGATTCGCTACAATTGAGTCAAGCGATTGCACAGCTTTTAGAATCGGATGCGCTGCGTCTGACAATGGGAATACAAGGGCGGGCTAGAGTTGAAAAGCATTACAACTGGCTTTCGCTCATTTCCCGTTTGGAAAAAATTTATTTTCAGGTGCTGAGTGAAGTCGGAACAGACCAGCGAGGTTTAGCTTGACAGCGGATGTCTCACATATCCCATTTGAGTATTTGTATGCGCTGGATGCTGTGATGCCGTTGCTTGCGAAAAACGGCTATAAAACAGTTCTGTGTAATAGTCAGGAATTACTCTCAGAACTGAATATGCGTTTGGAAAGCGTTGAAAATAGAGCGGTTGGGGGCGCAAGCTTATGGATAGAACCTCAAGCCGATGATTGGCAAGCACAATTGAGCCATTTTTCAACTTTAATTACAAGCGGAAATACTTTGCTTATAATTGCTTCAAGACCACTGGCGCGGCTATTACCGGAACGACGTTTATGGCAGGGCAACCCGCTGGGATTGCAACCGGGAGGTATCCGCCAGCTTAAGAAAAGACTGCCGCTGTCAGGTTTTCGGCTTGAAGCTGAACACGGGATTCACACGCTTTTATCAACCGGGATAAATAGCTTTAGTACGGTGCTTGGTAAGGCTCAGTTGCCTTCTCTCTTCGACCGCTTGTACTTTGCCGCCCGGCTTACTTACAGGGCGAGCGGTTGGCTTTCATCTCTTTCCACTGTTTCGCTGATAGAAGCAACTGCCCTGTAAATCTGTAACCCTATATTGGAAAAAATAAT
>Ga0194047_10000328_pt1 | contig 32180 bp, 35 predicted proteins | sample JunL225m_MetaG_2_FD_160070 | JGI IMG/M metagenome (GOLD analysis project Ga0194047, IMG submission 160070) | Anoxic zone freshwater microbial communities from boreal shield lake in IISD Experimental Lakes Area, Ontario, Canada - Jun2016-L221-5m | ecosystem: Environmental > Aquatic > Freshwater... | reverse complement strand
ATTGCAGTATTAGTTTGGATTGCCAAGTCTATGGCTGCTTGTCCAGCACGTTGCATAGCATAATAAGATCCAGCAATGTCAGGATCAGAAGAGTTACGAATGTCATTGATAGGTATAGTCATCATTAACCTTGATTAATTTGCTCTCATTTAAGCGTGAACACTCATTTTTAAACCGAGTGCATTTATTACTTTTGATATGGTATCAAATCTTGGTTGAGAACCCTCTGATAAAGCTTTATAAAGACTTTCACGACCTAAACCAGATTTTCTGGCAACTGTCGCCATACCTTTGGCTTTGGCTATGTGACCAAGAGCGCGAATGAGCTCAGCATTGTCACCATCTTCTAAAACTTGTGACAAGTACTCAGCCATTGCCTCTTCACTATCTAGATAGCGTGTGATATCAAATGCTTTTAGTTTTTGTGTTTTGTTCATGATTTAAAACTCCTTGGCTAACTGAATCGCTTTTTTTATATCCGATTGTTGAGAACTTTTTATTCCTCCAACCAATAAAATAACGATAACTCTTTCACGCACTGTAAAGTAAATTCTATAACCAGCTCCGACATCAATTCTCATCTCTGAAATGCCGCTACCTAAAGTCTTAGCATCACCTAAATTGCCATGCTCTGCTCTTTCAATACGTCTTGCGATAGCGATTTTGGCTCTAAGATCTTTAACGGATTCATGCCATTTTTCAAATGACTCTGTTTGTTGAATAAAGTAAGGCATTTACTTATTGTATCTAATTGGATACAATAAGTAAAGCATCTTTTTAAACCGTCAGCTTGATGGGGGATACTACAGTAGTCAATACATAACGGTAAAAAAGAAAAAGGCTTCAAAAGCAAATCGCCTTTAAAGCCTTTTATCTATTTGGTAGGACGGGCGAGATTCGAACTCGCGACCAACGGATTAAAAGTCCGCTGCTCTACCGACTGAGCTACCGTCCCAATTAAGATAATCTAATATTATATCAACAGTTCAGACGCTTCGACGAATTGTTGGAGGATTTTTTTCTAAATACTGGTAAATGCCTTTTAAAATTGCGCTACAAATACGTTCTTGGTAGCCCTCATCAAGGAGTTTAGCTTCCTCTTCAGGGTTACTGATAAAGGCAGTTTCTACCAAAATTGATGGAATATCGGGTGCTTTTAATACTGCAAAGCTAGCTTGCTCTACAAAGCTTTTATGTAATGAAGCAAATTCTCCAATTTCTTTGATGATTGAACTGCCCAATTGCAAAGAGTCTTTGATTTGGGCTGTAGTGGCCATATCTAATAGAAGTTGAGCTACTTGAGGGTCTTTGGTTTTAATATTGAGTCCTCCAATGAGGTCAGAGGAGTTTTCTTTATTAGCTAACCACCTCGCCGCAGTGCTGGAGGCACCTTGTTGGGATAATGCAAAGACAGAGGCTCCCTTAGCGTTGGGTAAAACAAATGCATCGGCATGAATGGAGATAAATAGATCTGCTTGAACACGTCTTGCTTTTTGGACCCGAGTTCCCAGTGGAACAAAGTAGTCTGCATCGCGGGTCATGAAGGTTCTAAAATCAAGATGTGCATCCAGCATTTTTTTTAAACGCAACCCCATAGATAAAACGATATCTTTTTCTTTTGATCCTGAGCTACCAATGGCTCCTGGATCTTCACCGCCATGGCCTGGATCAATTGCTATTGTAATCATTCGAGCAAATTTCTTTTTAGGAATGACCTGAGGTGGTGTATTTGAAGTCTGTGGTGTTATTGAACCCCCCATATTTTTCTTCACAATGGAAGCAATTTCGTCTTCATCCTCAAGCTTGGTGATATTTTTACTTAAGAAAATAGCAACTGGATCTGGTGGATTGGCTGAATATAAATCAAATAAGAGTCTATTTTTATAATTTCCTACGGGGGCAAGGGAAAATAACTGCGGTTTAATTTCTTCTTTTAGATCAAAGACTATTCTGACAATTTTTGGTTGAAATTGACCTACTCTGACCTGTGCAATAAAGGGATCATTTTGACTCACTTTTGAAACAAGCTCTTTGATAGAAACGTTTAAATCTAGTCCTTGGATATCAATGACTAAGCGATCAGGACTTTTTAGCAATTGATGGTTAATTTCTAGAGGGACATCAGACTCTAATGTCACGCGGGTATATTCTTCAGCAGGCCAGACGCGCACTGCGATTAAGTTAGCTCCATAACTAAGCTCATGTGGGCCTAGTGTTAAGAGTAGGCTTGGCGCAGACCATATATAAAAGAGCTTTTTAAGAGATTGGCGTTTTATATTTCTCATCAATTAAAGTGAAAGTTGGGTATTTGATAGGATTACAGAGCCTAAAGAAGAGTGCGCACAGATTTCTAAATCCCGAAGATCATCACTCAGGTGGGTAAGTTTGACTTCCATATCAGGGGTTGGTAGAGTCCCCTCTGCCTTTTCTGGCCATTCGATAAAAGATATACCTGGATGAGTGAGAATATCTTTAAATCCTGCTTCCACCCATTCAGTTGGGTGATTTATTCTAAATAAATCAAAATGATGAAAAGACAGGGGGGCGGGTAAAACTTTTTCAATTTCAAGCTCATAAGACTCACATAAACCATAAGTGGGACTTTTTACTTTCCCATCAAAACCCAGTGCTCGAAGAAAATAGCGTGTGAAGGTTGTTTTGCCCGTTCCTAATTCGCCGATAAGCCAAACATTTAAACAAGAGCTTGTAGAAATGTTTTGAATGGTAGACTTTGCCAATGCATGGGCAAGTGTTTGCATTTGGTTTTCAGATAGGTGCTTAAAATATTTTTTCTCAGTGAATTGATCCATTAATGGTTACTCCAGATTATTTTGAACTCGTCAAAGAGATTCGCAAAGAAGCTAAGCAATTGGGGTTTGCAGAACTGCGCATCACAGATTTGGATATGAGTGAAGCTGCACCGCATTTGGCGCAATGGTTGCAAAAAGGTCATCATGGTGATATGAATTATATGAGCGACCAGGCATATTTGCGAACTCATCCTCAAGAATTATTGCCAGGGGTCATTAGAGCAATTTGTGTCAGGCTTGATTATGTTCCAGAAAAGTTGCTTGAAAAGGGCAATACCTGGCGCGAAAATGAGCTCCATCGTCTAGAAAACCCATCAGAGGCAGTTGTTTCAATCTATGCGCGCGGGAGAGATTATCACAAGGTTATTCGTCAAAGATTGCAGGCTTTAGCAACAAAAATCCAAGAAAAGATCAGTGTTTTTTCATATCGCGTCTTTGTTGACTCTGCCCCTTTAATGGAGGTTGAATTTGCACAAAAATCAGGAATAGGGTGGAGAGGAAAGCATACTCTCGCGCTCAATCGCGAAGGGGGGTCTATGTTCTTTTTAGGAGAAATTCTAATCGATTGCCCATTACCTTTAGACGAACCCATTAGCTCACATTGTGGAGATTGTCAGGCTTGCATCGATATCTGCCCAACGCAAGCGATTATTGGTCCTTATCAAATTGATGCAAGAAGATGCATTTCTTATTTAACAATCGAGCATAAAGGTGTGATTCCTGTCGAATTTAGATCTCTGATGGGTAATAGGATTTATGGTTGTGATGATTGTCAATTAGTTTGTCCTTGGAATAAGTTTGCTCAAAAAAGTTTAGTTGAAGACTTTCAAGAGCGAAACCAATTAGGTCAATCTGAACTACTGGAATTATTTAGTTGGACAGAGGAGGACTTTAATAAAAAATTAGAGGGTAGCCCCATACGAAGAATTGGTTATGAACGGTGGAGTAGAAACTTGTCGGTATCACTAGGTAATACGCTACGAGATAAGAACTTGTCTTTTGAAGAAAAGGATCAAATTATTTCAGCGTTAAATATTAAATTTGAAAGTAGTACAGCAATGGTAAGAGAGCATATCTTGTGGGCATTAGCACAAGATAAATTCGATACAATAGAGTAATGACAGATCAAACCCCTACAACCTATCCTAATCAGTCATTTAAATTTGCTTTACTAAAAGGAATGAAAGCTGCCTTTTTAGGCCCCGCATTTGTCTTGGCAGGAGGGATGATTGGTTTTGGAGCTATGGCCCATGCAGCGGGGATGGATCTTTCGTTGACTTTGGGGATTACTATTTTTTTACACGCTTTACCGGGTCAAATTGTTTTTGTTGAAATGATGTCTATGGGAATTGCTGCTAGCGTTATTGCTCTTGCAGTTTGTTTTACGGCAACACGATTTTTAACGATGACATTAACATTACTTCCTCAGATCCCACAAGATAGATATATGTTATCTCGGTTTTTATCCGTACATTTTTTAGCGATGAGTTCGTGGACATATTGCATGCGTGACTTTCCTAAAATAGAAGCAGAGCTCCGCTATGGATATTTTGTAGGAATGGGATTGACGTGTTGGCTTATTGCGCTTCCCTCCACTGCTGCTGGATATTTACTCACTGGTCACGTACCGCAGTGGATTACTTACGGGTTACTTTTTATTAATCCTTTGTTTTTCCTATTGAGTTTTACGGAAGTTCCAATTCCAGCCAATCGAGTCGCTATTGTTTTTGGAGGTATTGTTGGCGTCTTAATCCATTTGGTTTTACCTACCCAATCTTTATTAATTAGTGGGCTAGGGGTAGGTACTCTAGTTTGGTTTATAGATTTTGTCATCAGAAGGCGTCGCTTGAAGGGGCAGAGATGACAACAGAAGTTTTTTTTCAGTACGGGGGGTGGTGGGCTGTATTGTTAGTAACAGCGATTGCGACCTATTTCTGGAGGGGTTTAGGTGTCGTTTTGTCTGGACATGTCTCCCAAGAGGGTGAGATTTTTCGTTGGTTGTCTGCAGTGACCTATGCATTACTGGGTGCCTTAGCTTTTAGACTATTAATATTGCCAATTGGCCCTCTTGCTGAAGTAAGTATTCTATTTAGATTGCTTGCGTGCGTGATGAGTCTTGCGGTGATGTTAAGTAAGCCCGGCCGACTTTTCCCTTCACTAATAAGCGGTTGTGGGCTGGTCATGGCTTACGGCCTCTTTCAATAACTGAGTAATTTCATTATCAATCGTGGGGATAAATAACCCTACTCCTTGAGTTTTAAGCGCCTTCATAAATGAGAATGATTATCATTAATATGTAGTTTAATGATTAATTATTTATGAAGGAATTGAAATTTAATGTTTAGTAAATCACAACAATGTAAAAAAGCTTTACGAGTCAGTTCGGTGTTAATAGGATTTTTCTGTGTTTCAAGTCTCACCCTAGCTGGAGAAGGTAATTTTGGATGGATTTATGGTCTAGATCTTCAACCAAAAGGAAAAGCAGAAATTGAACAAAAATTACAGTTAGTGAGGGGGCAAGCTGCTGGTACATACGATTATTGGCAGGGTAGGACTGAATTGGAATATGGTCTTACAAACGATATTCAGATCGCAGGATATTTAAATAGCTACTCAATAAATTCAGCTAAAAATTATACAAATCCAGAAGCGTGTGATCAAGGTGTAAATCCCTGCACTGGAGGATATGGGTTACCAGGGAGTGCAAATACATTAGATCAATATCATGCCAAAGGGATCGATGGAATATCACTTGAAAGCATTTGGAGAATATCAAATCCTGTCACTTCCCCAGTAGGGCTCGGAATTTATTTGGAGCCAACTTTAGGAAGACTTAAAGATGCTTTTGAAGGGCGAATCATATTGCAATCGAACTTTCTTGACGATAAATTACAACTCGTTAGTAACATCATGTTTGAGGTTGAGAAATTAAAATTTGATGATGATGTTATAGAGGAAACTGTATTTGATATATTGGCAGGATTTACTTATCGAATAGCTCCAAAATGGACTGCTGGTTTGGAATATCGATTTCACAATGACTTTGATGGATATGGCTTTGGTAACCAAACACAAAGGGCGCACTTTCTAGGACCAAACCTACACTACGCAACAAAAAACTGGTGGCTAACTTTAGCGATGCGCTCTCAAATTGGAGGACAGTGTTGGGAGCCTGGTACAGCAGAATGTTCTGATGGAAAGGTATGGGATAGCCATGGAAATAACGAATATATTGTAAAAGTAGGAGTGCCATTTTAAATGGTCTGGAAACCATCATCACTCTTGGCGGGCATATCTATCTTAGGAATGACGGTTTCTGGACAAATAGTTGCAAGGACATATGTCTCAACAGAAGAAGTTAAACAAATTATATTCCCAGGAGAGTTATTAACACATTATCCAATCAAGATTTCAAAAGAAATTGCAGTTGAAATGAAAAAACAATCAAGCGTGAGCCATGCGCTCGATCCAGACAAAATTTGGAAAACAGCGCATGGCGCATGGTTGGTTATCGATGAAGTAGTTGGGAAGCATGAAATGATTAAATATGCATTAGGGATCAATCAAAGAGGGCAAATAGTTGGTTTAGAAATAATGGAATACAACGAATCATACGGATATGAGGTTATGGAGAAAAAGTGGAGGGGACAGTTTTTAAATAAAACAAGTAAGGATCAAATTAAGTTAAATCATGATATTGAAAATATTACAGGCGCAACTCTATCCTCAAAGCATGTAACTGATGGAGTAAAAAGAATTATGGTGTTGTATCAAACCACTTTGGTAGCGGTGAGATAAATGAGAAGGTGTAAAAATTTACTGGGAACATTTATAGAAATGAAAGTTGGGACTTTATTACCGGGCGAGAAAGAATTTACTGCTGAGCAAATAAAACTGTATCAATACGTAATCAATATCGCTTTTAATGAGATACAAAAAGTTCAAGATTTGATGTCATTTCATAATCCATGTAGTGACTTATCTCGGATCAACCGAATGGTATATGAAGGCATAAAAGAACCGATTGAGATACATCCTTGGACTTATGAGTTGATTGTTAAGGCAAAAGAAATTTATACACAAACAAATGGTGCATTTGATTGTGGAATCGCTTACCAATTAATCAAATGGGGAATTCTGCCAAATATCTATCCAATCAATATAAATAGAAAATTACATAGTTCAAGTCTTAGTGAGGTCGAGCTTTTGCCTTTAAGAAGGTTGAGAATAAAAAAAGGAGTGTGTTTAGATTTTGGTGGAATCGCTAAAGGATACGCTGTGGATCGTGCTATTGAGGTTATTCGTTCTTGTGGAATTAGTCAGGCGGTAGTTAATGCTGGGGGTGATATTAGAATTTTGGGGCAGCATCCAGAAAAAATATCTTTGAGAGAATGTATGGATACATCCTCATATTTAAGTTTGGGAGAATTAAGTGACGGCGCTATTGCAACATCTTCGACCTGTTTTGGGCGAAAAATACAGGGTCGGAAAAAATACTCACATTTAGTAGATCCAAAAACAGGAGAGCCGATTAATCAACAACTCAGTTATTCAGTCATTGCCCCGACTTGTTTAGTTGCTGACGCTTTAACTAAAGCATTAGCAGTTGATAAAAATATTCATGCGCAGTACTTTAATTGGTATGGTGCGCAGCCGATCATTGTCGAGTAGTGAAGGTGTGCGAGTGAATACAAGTGAAATTCGGATTGGAAAAATGCCAGTATGGCTAAAAAAATTGACCTATATTTTAGGTGGAGTATGTTTTTTATCTGGGTTAATTTGGGTTGTTTTAGATGATCTTTTAAATTATCCATTTCCTATGATTCGTCAGTGGATTAAGTTCCATGGGGTTGTTGGACAAATTTGCATATTACTGATTGGGATGGCCATGTATAAACACGTGCAGGTATGTTTGAGTGTCAAGCGAAATCAATGGTGTGGTGGGCTCTTTTTGGCGAGTACTTTAATAGTTGTGGTTTCGATCTTATTTTTGTTTTATGGTCAGGAGGCATTCCGCTTATATGTTCGTCTGATTCATATTGGAATGGGGATTTTATCTGGAGTACTTTTTGTAGTTCATATTTACATTGGAAGGAAATCTTCTTGGGTGCTACCAAAAATAAAATCTAAATTGACGTAGTTAAAAAATAGTCATTAGATCTAGGAAAAAAGAGTTGGCGTTTACGGCGCATTCATTGGGGTGGGTGCGCCGTCTTTTTTGGCATAAAATAGTGAAATAACTAACTCATAAAGGGATACCATGCCAGCAAATCGTACTTACTTGACCCAAGACGACGTCCAGAAAATATTAAACGCTTCCAACGCTCATGCTAAAGCTAACCAGTGGGCGGTAACGATTGCGGTTGTTGATGATGGTGGACATTTGCTGGGATTAATGAGACAAGATAATTGCGCCACAATTTCTACCTATATTTCACAAGAAAAAGCACGTGCTGCAGCTTTGGGTCGTCGTGAATCAAAGATTTATGAGGATCTCATTAAAGGTGGTAGAACAGCATTTCTTGGCGCAACACCAGTTTTACATGGTGTTTTGGAGGGTGGGGTTAATATTGTTATTGATGGCCACACGATTGGCGCTGTAGGTGTTTCCGGGGTTAAATCCGACCAAGATGCAGAGATTGCTAAGGTTGGAATAGCGGCTCTGTAGGCTTATTTATAAAAAAGCCTCATAATAGAGGGCTGTGAGCGATATAAATTTAACTTCTAGTCCCGATTTGGGTGTGGACACAGATTCATCTGAGTCTACCCCAATTACATTTGCACAATTTCAATTCTCGAGTTTGATACTGCGAGCCATTGAAGAGCAGGGGTATAAAAACCCAACACCAATTCAATTGGGTGCTATTCCACACGCTTTAGCTGGTAAAGATGTGATGGGCGCGGCTCAGACGGGTACCGGTAAAACAGCGGCATTTATACTGCCAATTATTGAACGCATTCTTCCTCTGGCTTCTAGTAGCTCTTCTCCTGCTAAGCACCCTATTAGGGCCTTAGTACTGACTCCAACCCGAGAACTAAGTGATCAAGTGGCTGAGAATGCCTTTAAATATTCTAAATATACCCCGATAAAGACAGCTGTAGTTTTTGGCGGCGTAGATATACACCCACAAATTCAGCAGTTGCGAGCTGGCGTGGAAATACTGATTGCCACACCGGGGCGCTTGCTTGACCACATTGGTCAAAAGACCGCCAATTTATCTCAGGTGCAAATTTTAGTATTGGACGAAGCGGATCGCATGCTTGATATGGGATTTTTGCCGGATTTACAAAGAATTATTTCATTAATCCCAGCGTCGAGACAAACCCTTCTATTTTCTGCAACTTTTTCGCCTGAAATTAGGAAGCTTGCACAGAGTTATCTCAGAGATCCGATTACAGTTGAAGTTGCTCGTCAAAATGCTGCTGCTGATTTAGTGCGACAAATTGTGCATATGGTGCCATCGAACCAAAAACAGCGCGCCATATTAAAAGTATTGTCCTCAAGAGCAAAAAACGGCAAAACGCCACAATGTATTATCTTTACAAATAGTCGTATTGGGTGTTCTAAATTGGCTCGCGCTCTTGAACAAGAGGGAATAAAGGCTGCTGCCATACATGGCGATAAAAGTCAGTTAGAGCGTATGAATATCCTTGATGGCTTCAAGAAAGGTGAAATTGATGCCCTGGTTGCTACTGACGTAGCTGCTCGTGGTTTGGATATTCCAAATATGCCTTGTGTGATTAATCATGAGTTGCCTTATAACGCAGAAGATTATGTCCACCGGATTGGTCGAACTGGACGAGCTGGAGCCACAGGAGATGCTATCGCCTTTGTGGATGATTCAGAGCTCAGATTACTCGCAGATATTGAAAAATTGATGAAGAGGACACTCATTAAATTGCCTGTTCCCGAGCTTGGAAATGATCCTGCCTCAGACCCATTCTTTTATTTACCTTATCAGGCTGGTTCTGATGGGCAAGTCGATAAAACAAAGCCAAGTATTGCCGCGTCATCATCAACACCCGTTAATACCGGGATTACTAAGCGCCCTGGACTGGGTGCTCTTTTGGGCGGCGCCAAGAAGAATTAGGTTATTGAGATTATCAAAAATTAGCTCATCGCTATTTAGCCCTCTATGAGGCTAGTTGACGTATATTTCCTCTGATATTTCAAACTTACTCACGTTAATATTAAAGGAGTCTAGCCTGAGAGCCAACATTTTATTGGCTTTTATTTTATCAATCCAATTACTTAAAGCAGTTAAGGCTGATTTGGGGTTTGGATGCCCTATAGAAAAGGGTGTAAAGCGACTTTCTTATTGCAGTCTGGACCTAGTTAAAATTGTGTCATGACTGCTCAACAATTTGTTCATTTACGTCTTCACTCTGAATTTTCTATCGTTGATGGAATTGTGCGACTGGACGACGGGATTGAGCATGCGGTTAACTATGAAATGGGCGCCTTAGCTCTTACGGATCTGAGTAATATTTTTGGCCTGATCAAGTTTTATACTGGAGCCAGAAAAGCTGGTGTTAAACCCATAATGGGGGTAGATATTTGGATTAGTAATCAAGAAAATCCTGAACAAGCCCACAGAGGCCTATTACTTGTTAAAAATAATCGTGGCTATTTGAACCTTTGTGAATTGATGACTCGGGCGACGCTAGATAACCAAAATTTAGAGCGATCAGAAATAGATTCAAGATGGTTTTTACAAAATAGTAGCTCAGCAGAGGCTCAAAAAAATCCTTTTAAATTAAATGAAGGTTTGATTTTTTTATCAGGAGCGATGGCTGGTGATGTAGGAGTTGCTCTAACTTCAAATAGAAGAGATTTAGCTGAAAAATTTGCGCAGCAGTGGGAATTGATTTTTCCAGGAAATTTTTATCTAGAGGTTCAACGAACTGGGGTATCAAACGAGGAATTTTACATACAGGAAGTAACAGAATTAGCAGCACGCTTACAAATCCCTATTGTTGCGACTCATCCAATTCAATTTATTTCAAAAGAAGACTTTAATGCCCATGAAATCAGGGTATGTATTGCTGACGGGCAACAACTTGGAAATCCAAAGAGGCTTGTACGATTTACACCTGAGCAGTACTTCAAATCACCCCAGGAAATGGTCGAACTCTTTAAGGATATTCCAAGCGCGATTGCAAACTCAATCGAAATTGCCAAGCGCTGTAACTTATCACTGCAATTAGGGATTCCTCGTCTTCCAGATTTTCCAATCCCCGAAGGAAAAACACTAGCCCAATTTTTAATGGAAGAAGCATTAGTTGGCTTAGAGAAGCGCTTAATACAGCTCTATTCAGATTTGACTCAACGGGAGTTAGAACGAAGTCGGTATGTTGAGCGCCTTCAATTCGAGGTCAACACAATTATTCAAATGGGTTTTCCAGGATATTTTCTTATTGTTGCCGACTTTATTCATTGGGCTAAAAACAATGGTGTACCAGTAGGCCCCGGGCGAGGATCAGGTGCCGGTTCCCTTGTAGCATATTCCTTAGGCATTACAGATTTGGATCCATTAAAATACAACTTACTCTTTGAGAGATTCTTAAATCCAGAGCGAGTTTCAATGCCTGACTTTGATATTGACTTTTGTCAGCAGGGTCGAGATAAAGTCATTCAATATGTAAAAGATAAATATGGTGAAGAGTCTGTTAGTCAAATAGCAACATTTGGTACGATGGCTGCCAAGGGTGCTATTCGAGATGTTGGTAGAGTCATCGAGCAACCCTATTCTTTTGTAGATTCCATATCAAAACTCATTGAAGCCAAACCAGGTCAGCAAATTACAATCTCTGAAGCAATATCTGAAAAAAAAGAGCTGGCTGAGCGAGTCGAGAATGAGGAAGATGTTCGTCAACTCATAGAACTTGCGCAGCAATTAGAGGGTATTACTCGAAATGTTGGGATGCATGCTGGAGGGGTACTCATTGCGCCTGGTAAATTAACAGACTTTTGTCCTTTGTATAAGCAGTCTGGCAAGGATCCTGATAGTACAGGTGTAATCAGTCAGTTCGATAAGTACGATGTGGAAGAAGTAGGATTGGTGAAGTTTGACTTTTTAGGTCTTACTACCTTGACCATTCTTGAGTTAGCTCAACAACATATTCGTAAACTATATTCTGAGATGAGTCAGTGGGACTTAACTCAAGTGCCGTTAGATGATGAAGCGACTTTTGATCTGCTTAAAAAGGCTAATACAGTTGCGGTGTTCCAACTTGAAAGCCGCGGAATGCAAAATATGTTGCACGAAGCTAAGCCAGATCGTTTTGAAGATATTATTGCGCTCGTTGCTCTTTTTAGACCAGGTCCGATGGATTTAATCCCAAGCTACATTAAACGTAAGCATGGTGAAGAAATTGTTATTTATCCAGATGAAAGAGTTAGACCAGTTTTAGAAGAAACCTATGGAATCATGGTCTATCAGGAGCAAGTCATGCAGATGGCTCAACTGGTAGGGGGGTACTCCTTAGGAAGTGCTGATTTACTCAGACGAGCCATGGGGAAAAAGAAGCCAGAAGAAATGGCTGAGCAAAGTAAAATATTTGTCGCAGGTGCTATGAAGAGTGGCTTAAGCGAAGTAAAGGCGGAAGAAATTTTCGAACAAATGGCAGCCTTTGCTGGGTATGGATTTAATAAGTCCCACGCTGCTGCTTATGCCTTGTTGGCTTATCATACAGCCTGGTTAAAGACACACTACATAGCTGAATTTATGGCTGCCAACTTATCACTTGCGATGGACGATATTGATAAAGTCAAGATTCTCTATGAAGATGCTCATTTAAATGGGGTTCAAATTACTCCACCAGATATCAATATTGGCGAATATAAATTCATCCCGGTAAGAGAAACGGTAGCATCACCCAAAATAGCTTCCCGAAAGATTCACTTTGGATTGGGGGCTATTCGAGGTACTGGAGAGAATGCCATCAATGAAATTGTTAGGGCACGTGGAGATCAACCCTTTAGTGATTTGTTCGATTTTTGTTTAAGAGTTAATCGTAAAATCACCAATCGCAGAGCAGTAGAAGCCCTAATTCGTGCTGGAGCATTTGATTCAATAGCCCCAGGTGGAGTCAAAGGTAGAGCAATTTTGATTGCTTCTTTACCTAATGCCATTCAAGCTGCAGATCAGGCCCAAGCAGATATTAATCAGTCAAACCTATTTAGTGTGGAAGGCGAGTCTTCTGATGAGGCACCTGAATATACTAAGGCAGCATTTTGGCTTGACAAAAAAAGATTACAAGAAGAAAAAGCAGCATTGGGATTTTGTATTTCTGGGCATTTGTTTGATGGTTATCGGGACGAACTAAAGCATTTTATTCATCAACCATTAAGTCAATTGAAACCGAGCTCTGGAGAAAAACTTCTAGCAGGAATTATTACAGCTCAGAGAACTATACGTTCTAGTAATGGAACATTTACCATTATTCAAATTGATGATGGCACAAATCAGGTAGAGCTTTCGTTAAGCGAAGATGTTTATACTCAATATCGTGAATGTTTTAGAGATGATGAGTTGCTCATTGCCAAAGTCATGACCAAGGTCAGACCTGCTAATGAAAATTTTGGTGGTAGTGTTCGGCATTTTATTCAAGCTGCTATGAATATTGCGACTGCACGCTTGAGGTATGCAAAGAGCATTCATTTTCAGCTCAAGCCTGATATTAATCTGCATGCATTCCAAGAAAAAACACAGGTATTTATGTTGGGGTATCAAGATCCACATGTTAAAAAAGCACCTGATAGAGCGCAGCATCAAGGTTTACCTTTAACGGCAGATTTGTTAGATCTTAATTCTGTTTGCCAAATTTCTTTTCCAGAGAACTTTAAAGTTTATCCAGATGACAATAATCTACAGGGATTTAATGCGGCATTAAATATCTTAGGTATTCACGAACAATTAGAAGTGCTTTATCACTAATCTGGATGACTTAAATCAGCATGAAGTGCCTTCATAACAGACTCTAATGTTAAGTGGTCTAAGCAATCACTTTTACTATCTGCCTTATCTTCACAACCGGCTTTGCGACACGGGACGCATGAGCCTGGCCCTTGCAATATAGTGATGTTGTCCACAGTTTGTTGCGTTGATTTTAATAAAAAAGGTTGCTTAGAATTGTGGCCATTAGGCCATGGCCCAAAGTTAGTCGGTGGGGTTGGCCCAAAAAGGACGACTGTTTTTATACCGCTTGCAGCTGCAAGGTGACTCACTGAGGTATCGATGCCCACATAAGCTTTTGCTAAAGTCAATATTTGACTCAGTTGACTAAAACTATATTTGCCAGAAAGGTCAGTGCATTTAGATTGAGCAAATGGTGATAACTTAGAGACGATGTTTTGGCCCAATTCTAGATCAATAGGTTGAGGTCCGCCACTAATTAAGACATGACAATTATTCTGAGTGATATGTTCAATTAATGCGATCCAATTGGAAAGAGGCCATCTTTTGTAGGAATTCAAAGGACATGGATGAATCACAATACTTGATCTTGCAAGAGTCGTCATGGATTCAGGTAAGTCGGATTCATTGTTTGAGATAGGGGGGGTAACATTGACTGCAAGTTGATCCATATCCACACGACTAAAGGGGCCGAGCAACTTTAATTTTTCAGTGATGACATGTTGATTGAAGTAATCAATGACAACTTGATGTGAAGTGATTAAACGCTTCCAAAAATTACCTTTTTCAGAAAGATGAATAACTCCTACGCGTTGCTTAGCAGAAAAAAATCCGAACAGGTAGGCGCGGTCACTTGGTTGCGTAATGATTGCGAGATCATATTTTCTAAATAGTCTCTTAAATAGTGCAAAATACTCATTTCGCTTGGGTTTGGGGCTCATCCCAATGACATCATTTAAAAAAGGATTACCTTCGAGAATGCCGATGGCATTATCAAATCCCAGAAAGTCTATCTTGGCATGAGGCCATATGTGACGGGCCCGTTCTATTAATGGCGTTGTGATTAAGGTGTCACCAATTTGTCGGGTCGCAATAATTAATACGGATGAAAATTTCTCAGACATTGAATTAGGTTGACTTTTTAGAGTCTTGACATAAATGCCATAATTTGACGTATTTGTAATAAGAAGTTTGGCCATTAGAAAAAGCTAACAGTAGGCCATGGTTACCATCAAGAAAACCAAGCCGCAAGAAATAGGTCCTTATAAATGCCCAAGAACCGTGAACGATTGCTGAAAATGCGGTGGCTTGTTTGCCTTGAGAAAAAGCCTGCTTGGCCCCAAGACTTGAATACGAATTTACTTTAGAGATGACTTGTTCAAAATTGCGATAACTGTAATGGAGCAGAGGATTTTTTAATTTAAGAGGTCTTCCTTCTGGTAAGAGTCTTTCATGAACCAGGTGGTCAGAAAATCGTGCATGTCCATTTAAAAAAAGACGATCTACATAATCTGGGTACCATCCGCCATGGCGCATAAATTTTCCGCAATATTGGCTAAGGCGTGGCAGGCTAAAACAAGTCGTTTGTCCAGGATGGGTCAAACACAGTTTTATTTCAGCGATGAGTTCTGGTGTCAATCTCTCATCTGCATCAATAGATAGAACCCATTCTTGAGAGGCTTGATCTAAAGCGCGATTTTTTTGTGGACCAAATCCTGGCCAATCAGTGGGTTGAAAAATCTTGGCACCAAACTTTTTTGCAACTTCCAACGTGCCATCTTCACTCTGACTGTCTACAATAATGATTTCATCAACTAAAGGTGTTAAAGAGCTTAAACAATCCTCTAGATTAAGTATTTCATTCTTCGTGATTAAGATGGCGGATAAGGTAGGCATAATTCATTATATGAATGTAGATAATAAACAAATATTTTTTCGGGTCATTAGCTATTTAAAGCCACATAAAGTAATGATTTTACTAGCTTTATTGGCAATGGCGGTAGTTGCGGCCACTGAAACTTCAATTCCCGCGTTGATGAAGCCGTTATTAGACCGAGGCTTTACAGGTCAATTAGACGAGAAGCTTTGGCAGATTCCTGCATTTTTAGTTGGGCTTGCATTTATTAGAGGTGCTGCTCAATTCTTATCTAATTATTGGCTAAATCGCGTGATTAATGAGGTTCTTCTCATACTTCGCGAACAAATGTTTACCCGTTTGTTAAAAGCGCCTACAGAGTATTTTCAGCGTAGTACGGTCGCAAATTTGATCAATACGGTTGTCTTTGAGGTCAATAACGTTCTAAGTATTTTAAGTAGTGTTGCTATTAATCTAGTTCGTGATTCTTTGACTGTCGTAGGATTACTAGGTTATTTGTTCTATTTAAACTGGCGCTTAACATTGGTGGTCATGGTGATATTTCCAGTGATTGGGTTAATTGTTAGCTCAATTAACCGTCGTTTAAGATCTCTTGGAAGAAAGCAGCAGCATTTTACGAGTCAGCTTGCGTATGTAGTAGAAGAATCTGCATCTGGCCATAAGGTTGTTAAATTAAACAATGGCTATGATTACGAAATGTATCGTTTTACGACGATGGCAAATCAGTTAAAAGGTTTTGCGATGAGAGCCTCAGTCGCAGGCGGATTAAATCAGCCGTTAACCCAACTCATCGCTTCAATGGCACTATCTTTGGTTCTCCTCATTGCCATTATGCAGTCAACATCTCAAGGAACAACGGTAGGAGAATTTGCGGCGTTTGTAACGGCTATGATGCTCATTATCTCCCCATTAAAACATCTTGCTGATGTGAATCAACCTTTACAGCGAGGACTCATTGCTGCAGAAATGATATTTGGATTAATTGATCAAGAAATTGAAGTAGAGCCTGAGGAAAATACGCGTCATATCGAAACAGTTAAGGGAAAAATTGAATTTAAGGACCTTGGATTTTCATATGTTCAAGAAGATCCAAACCCAGATAACGAGGTCAGAGAAATTCTTAGAGACATCAACCTCACAGTTCAACCGGGAGAGGTGGTTGCGTTTGTCGGTCCTTCTGGAAGTGGAAAAACAAGTTTGGTAAATCTTGTACCACGTTTTTACAATCCTTCGACAGGGATCATTTTATTAGATGATTATCCTATTCAAGAATACAAACTTTCCGAATTAAGAAAGCAAATTGGCTTTGTGAGTCAAGATGTCATCTTATTCAATGATACGATTGCAGCAAACATTGCTTATGGAGCGGTGCACTCTTCAGAGATAGATCGTACAAGGGTCATGGAAGCAATCCAAGCAGCAAATTTGGTGGAGATGGTTAAGGAATTACCTCAGGGGATTGACACAGAAATTGGTGACAATGGCAATCGACTCTCGGGTGGTCAACGTCAACGGATGGCGATTGCGCGCGCAGTGTATAAAAACGCACCCATACTCATTTTAGATGAAGCAACATCGGCATTGGATTCTGAATCAGAGCGTCAAGTTCAAGAAGCTCTAGAAAACTTAATGCAAGGTAGAACAACTTTGGTGATTGCTCATAGGCTCTCTACGATTGAGCATGCTGATCGAATCGCAGTTCTAGAGCATGGCCGAATTGTTGAGCTAGGCAGTCACTTGGAGCTGATTCAACAGGGGGGCTTGTATGCCAGCTTACACCGATTACAATTTTCTAGTAGAGCCTTATAGTAAAACAATATCGTAGTGTTCAGTAGAAAAACTACTTTCTGATTGAAGGCGAATGGGTTTTTTTATGAAGTCACTAAGCTCTGATAAATAGGGGTTTTGTTCTTCTAAAAATAGATCAATCACATCTGGAGCTGCAACAATCCTAAATTCTTTAGGGTTAAATTGGCGGTGCTCGCGTAGGACCTCTCGAAGAATCTCATAGCAAATCGTTTGTGGAGTTTTTAGTTGACCCTTACCAGAACAACAACTGCATACCGCACACAGGAGATGAGCGAGGGATTCGCGAGTTCGTTTACGCGTCATTTCGACTAATCCTAATGAAGAAAATGGGCTAACGGTTGTTTTTGAACGATCATGAATTAAACCTCGATTTAACTCTGCTAGCACAGCTTCCTGATGGCCTTCAAGATGCATATCAATAAAGTCAATGATGATAATGCCACCAAGATTTCTTAAACGTAGCTGCCTAGAAATTGCTTTTGCTGCCTCAAGATTGGTTTTATAGATGGTGTCATCAAATGTTTTTGCGCCTACATAACTACCTGTATTCACATCAATGGTTGTCATTGATTCTGTTTGATCGATCATTAAATAACCGCCAGACTTTAAATTAACTCTTCGGTCTAAGGCTAGATTAATTTCCTGTTCAGTTTCGAAGAGATCAAATAAAGGTCGTTCTCCACGATAAAGGACTAGCTTTCCTAAAAGATTCGGCATGTAGGCGGATATAAATTCTTGAAGCTTATTAAAATTCGCCAACGAATCAATTCTAATTTGAGTAGTGGAGTCATCTGCAATATCTCTTAAAACACGTTCTGTAAGAGTCAGCTCTTGATGAAGAATTATGGGTGCAGGAAGCGAAAGAGACTTTTGAGATACTTTTTGCCAAGTCAGCTCAAGATAGTTTAAGTCAGTTGCAATATCTTGATCGCTAGATTCTTCGGCACTAGTTCGAATAATTAAGTTGCCAAGGAACTTAGGCGATAACAAACACTCAACACGCTTTTTAATCAGTGTTCGACGTGTTTCATCAGTAATTTTCTGGGAGATACTAATTTGATTATTTTGTTTATCTTTGGGTAAATAGACAAGATTACGTCCTGCGATGCTGATATGCGTTGATAGCCTTGCACCTTTGGTACCTAAAGGATCTTTAAGAACTTGAACCATAATCGTTTGCCCATTGAAAAGGCATTTTTCAATGGGATGTTCATCTGTTTGAAGAACATCAGCAATATGAATGAATCCGGATTTATCAAGTCCGATGTCTATGAATGCGGATTGCATACCTGGCAATACCCGGATGACTTTGCCTAAATAAATATTACCGACATAACTATGATGCTGAGCTCTTTCGATGAGAAGCTCTTGAACCTCGGCTTGCCAAATGAGGGCAACTCGAGTTTCTTGTGGTGAACAGTTAATTAGAATTTCTTCATTCATAGATTTAAAGTATAAGAAATACCTGCTAGGTCTAATAATTGTGACGTTTCATAGAATGGTAACCCCATCACACCGCTATGACTACCATCCAAGTTTTTAATTAAAGCCGCACCTATTCCCTGGATACCATAGGCCCCAGCTTTTCCAAAAGGCTCTTTTGATTTAATATACGCCATAATCTTTTCTAAAGGATTATTTTCAAAAGTAACCCTTGATATTGACACAAGGTGTATTGGTGAAGATTCCCTGTGTACCAGTAGCGCAACGGCAGTATAGACTTCATGAGTTTTTCCGTTGAGTTCTTGAAGAATTTGTAAAGCATGCTTGTCGTCTGTGGGCTTACCAAAAATCAAATCCTCAGCTGAGTTGCGGATACAAACAGTCGTATCGGCACACAAAATAGGTGACCAGATTTTTTGCTGTCTGAGTAGGCGTTTTTTTGCAGCCTCTAGTTTTAATAGAGTAACTCGAGTGACATAATCTAAGCCAGATTCATGGGGAAGACGGATTTCAAGGCTTTCTGAATCCTCAAAAGATTCAGGGAGTAAAAGTTCAACCTGTACCCCCATTTCATTTAAAACACTCAGGCGTCGAGGGCTTTGAGATGCAAGATAAAGCATGTTATTTACTCTCGGTGATAGGGATGTCCTTGAAGTATAGTCCAGGCTCGGTAGAGTTGCTCAGTCAAAAGCACCCTAACCATTCCATGAGGAAGGGTTAAGCTTGATAAGCGCCATAACTCATTAGCGGCCTCTTTGATATCAGGGGCAAGTCCATCTGCGCCGCCAATGATTAAAGAAATATCTTTACCTAAATGGCACCAGTCGTCCATTTTTTTGGAGAGTTCAAGTGTGGTTTGATTGATGCCTTTTTCGTCAAGTGCGATAACGTAACTATTTTTAGGAATTGCTTCTTTAATCTTGGTCGCTTCTTTAGCAGGATTGATATCTGGTTTGAGTTCTTTAACCTCAACTGCGCATTCTTTGGGCATTCTTTTAAGATAATCTTGTGTGGCCAACTCTACCCATTGGGGCATTTTATGAGCAACACTAATGATCCAAATTTTCATTCATCATCTGGATCATCTTCTGTAGATGGGCCAGTGCTTCGATTGGATTTGATACCACCGTTGAGTTTGACTCGAACTGGTTTTCCACCCCACATCCCTTCGAGTTGATAATAAGAGCGAATTGCAGGTTGAAGTATGTGAACAATAATATCGCCACAATCGACTAAAACCCATTCTCCTGTATCCAGTCCTTCGATGGAGATGACGTCACCACCTTTTTCTTTAACCGTTGTGCTGACTGAGAAAGCTAATGATCTTGTCTGACGATTACTATTTCCTGTAGCGATAACAACGCGGTCAAAAAGGTCACTTAATTTAGTGGTATCAAAAACGCGAATATCTTGCGCTTTAACATCTTCTAGCGCGTCAATAATTGTTCGTTGTAATTTTCTTAAATCCATAGAGTAATAATAATCGTCCTTTAACGACAAATGCTAGTGAGGGTAATAAATTTGTAATCGATTAATGATCTCTAAAACGCGTGGAGACAGAGACTGTTTTAATTGAGCATTAGCAATACCTTGAGTTAATTGCTCACGGAGCTCAGTAGATGAAAGATCTACATGAAAGTTTTCATCAAAAAAAACTTTACCTTTGGCTAAATGGGCTAAATCAGCAGGGTCTTGCGTAATGCGCTTATCGAATAATGCCACCATTTCGGTCGCAGATTGCTTTTCATTAAAATTTAAATTCGACATATCTACTTTAGGCGAGACTTTTCGGCTTGCTACAGCAAGATGTAGATATTCCGGTAAAAGCTCCCAGTCGTTCCACGAGGGCAGGTTTTGATAGGAGTCGGCTCCCATCAGCCATATGAGTGGTGTTTCTCCGCCATGCAAAGATCTGAGTTTTTTTGCGGTGTCAATCGTATAGCTTGGCCCTTGGCGGTCCAATTCAAGGCGACTAACACTGACTTTAGTGCGTAGTGTGGAGGGAATAACGTCACTTAGGTCTTGCATTGCTGCCAGAGTCATTTGATACCTTGTTTCAGCGGGGGTGATTTTTGAGCTCTTTTGCCAGGGTTCCCCCGCAGGAAGCCAAATCAATTCATCTAGCTGAAATGCTTCAATAAAATTTTTAGCAAGCTTGACATGACCCCAATGAGGGGGATCGAAAGTGCCACCAAAGATACCAATCATTTGAGCCAATCCTGAGGTTGCAAGAAGTAATCGGTAAGCCTTTTTTCAGGCGAATGTTCAGCAGCTTCCCACTGATATTTCCATTGAGCGGTCGGCGGCATTGACATGAGTATGGATTCAGTTCTTCCTCCGGACTGCAAACCAAATAAAGTTCCTCTGTCGTAGACTAAATTAAATTCAACGTAACGCCCTCGGCGATATTCCTGAAAAGATTTTTCTGCTGGCGTGAAGGGCGCTTTTGCATGCTTTTTGGCAATAGGCAAATAAGCATCTAGAAAAGAGCTGCCCACAGATTGTGTTAAAGCAAAACTTTGTTCAAACCCTAATTCGGTAAAGTCATCAAAAAATATACCGCCGATACCACGGGCCTCATTGCGATGTTTTAAATAAAAATAATCATCACAGTTCTTTTTAAATTGAGGATATAAATGATCGCCGAAGCCTACTATAGCATTCTGGCAGGTGTGATGAAAATGAATACAGTCGCTTTCATCACCATAATAAGGGGTTAGATCCATTCCTCCACCAAACCACCATACGGGTTCCTCTTCTTCTTTTGTTGCCACAAAACATCGAACATTCATATGAACCGTTGGCACTTTAGGGTTGATAGGATGAAATACTAAAGACATTCCCATTGCCTCAAAACTTCTACCGGCTAATTCGGGGCGGATGGCTGTGGCTGATGGCGGTAATTTTTGACCACTAACTTCTGAAAAGGCAACCCCACCTCGTTCTAAAAAGTTACCATTTTCTAGAATCATAGATCGCCCACTTCCAAGAAGTGGGCTATTTGCTGGTTTTTCCCAGATATCTTCAATAAATGGATTGCCATCGAACGCACTGACAGCTTTGGTTATCTCATCTTGCAGACCCCAAAAGAAATTTTTGAGTTCTTGTTTGTTAATGGTCATTATTTTCTTTTAAGAGCGAGGTGCCCTATATCTTTTCTATACTGGGCGCCTGAAAATTTAATTTGGTCAACTGCAGCGTAAGCCCGTGATTGAGCCCCCTTTAGGTTGCCGTCAAGCCCAACTACACACAACACTCTACCACCACTTGTCAAGAGTTGATTATCCTTAAGTGTGGTGCCTGCGTGAAATACCACATGGTGTTCATCTTCAGCGGGGATCCCTGTAATTAGATCTCCGGTTTGAGGAGTTTGGGGGTAATTGTGAGCTGCCATCACTACTCCTAAGGCTACACGTGTATCCCACTCGGGTTCAATGTCATTCAGTCTTCCCTCAACACCATGGATCAAAATCTCTACAAAATCTGTTTTCAGTCTAGCCATAATCGGCTGAGTTTCAGGGTCGCCCATGCGGCAATTAAACTCAAGAGTTTTAACATCTCCAGATGGATGAATCATCAGTCCGGCATATAAAAATCCGGTAAAGGTAATCCCTTCTTTTTCCATGCCTTGGATAGTTGGTCTAATAATTTCTCTCAATACTTTGGCATGAATACCTGGAGTAACAATAGGCGCAGGAGAATACGCACCCATCCCGCCGGTATTTGGACCTTGATCGTGATCCAGAAGGCGTTTATGGTCTTGACTTGTGGCAAGTGGCAAAATATTTTTCCCATCCACCATAACGATGAAGCTTGCCTCTTCACCTGTTACAAACTCTTCAATAACAACACGAGATCCCGCTGATCCCAACGAGTTTCCCGAAAGCATTTCATCGACGGCAGTATGGGCTTCGATGAGGCTCATCGCAACAACTACCCCTTTGCCAGCGGCTAATCCATCGGCTTTGATGACGATGGGAGCACCTTCTTTATCGATATACTGATGAGCTAAATTGGCGTCAGTAAACGTTTCAAATTTGGCAGTAGGGATGTTATGGCGCTTCATAAACTGTTTGGCAAAATCTTTGGAGGACTCAAGTTGAGCTGCTTCTTGTGTTGGGCCAAAAATTTTAAGTCCCAGACTTCTGAAATGATTAACGATACCTGCGGCTAAAGGAACCTCTGAGCCAACAACCGTTAGTAAAATCTGTTCTTGAACTGCAAATTCGGCTAATTCTTTAATCCCTGAAATAGCAATATTAGTGATGCCATTTAAATGAGAACTGTTTTGGGCGGTACCTCCATTACCTGGCGCAATGTAAACCATTTGAACTTTAGGAGACTTTGCTATTTTCCAAGCAAGAGCATGTTCACGACCACCACCACCGACAACTAAAATCTTCATAATTTTTTACCTAGTCTGGAAAGGTTGCATTGGAGTAAACATTTTGGATATCATCTAAATTTTCTAGGGCGTCAAGGAGTTTTTGCATAACAATTGCATTATCGCCTGTGAGTTCGACCTCATTGTCTGCGCGCATTGTAATTTCGCCAAACTCTGGTGTCATCCCAGAGTTGATGAGGGCGGCTTTGACTGTGGAGAAGTCAGTAGGAGAAGTGATTACTTCTTTTGAGAGATCATCGTGGGTAATCACATCTTCTGCACCCGCCTCTAGAGAAGCATCCATGAGTGTATTTTCATCGATCGTTGGTGCAAACATGAGTTGACCGCAGTGCTTAAAAATATAAGCGACTGAGCCATCTGTTCCAAGGTTTCCGCCATTTTTAGAAAATGCGTGTCTTACTTCAGCAACTGTGCGAGTGCGGTTATCAGTTAAGCAGTCAACCATGATAGCCACTCCATTCGGACCATAACCTTCATAACGGATTTCTTCATAGTTAACACCTTCAAGTGATCCTGTTCCTTTGGCTATGGCGCGTTGGATGTTGTCACTGGGCATATTGACATCTTTTGCTTTGTCAATCGCCAGACGCAGTCGAGGGTTACTGGCAAGGTCGCCACCGCCCATTTTTGCTGCGACGGTGATTTCTCGGATGACTTTAGTCCATACTTTTCCGCGTTTCTCATCTTGGCGACCTTTACGATGCTGAATATTGGCCCATTTAGAATGTCCGGCCATAAAATAATTCCTTTCAATAAAAACAGATTACGATATGCAATATGTCTAATTTTAGGCAATTTCGTGAAGCAACCCCAAAAAGGAGATAAAAAATGGCAGGAATGACAGTAAAAGCAATCCGGATGCAAAAAAATGGTGGTCCAGAAGTATTGGAGTTAGTTGATGTGGAACTTGGCGAGCCAGGCCCCGGAGAGGTTTTAATTAGGCAGCATGCCATTGGAGTCAACTATCTAGACATTTACTTTAGAGAAGGGCTATATCCTCAACCGATGCCTTCTGGGATTGGTCAAGAGGGTGCAGGGGTCATTGAAAAAGTTGGGGCAGGGGTTACGCATGTCAAGGTGGGCGACCGTGTTGCTTATGCAGGACGTCCATCAGGATCTTATGCGCAAGCAAGGATTATGCCTGCTGACATTATTGTTAAATTACCCGATGCCATCAGTTTTGAGCAGGGAGCCTCGATGATGCTGCAAGGTTTAACGGTGTCGTATTTACTGAACGACACTTATAAAGTAAAGCAGGGTGAAACCGTGTTATTTCATGCAGCTGCTGGCGGCGTTGGTTTAATTGCCTGTCAATGGTTAAAGGCAATTGGCGCCACGATGATTGGCACTGTAGGAAGTCCAGAAAAGGCTGCTATTGCCAAAGCTCATGGCTGCGCACACACCATTTTGTATCGTGAGGAAGATTTTGCAAAAAAAGTGAGAGAGATCACTGGTGGTAAGGGGGTTCCAGTTGTGTATGACTCTATTGGTAAAGATACCTTTATGGGCTCTCTTGATAGTCTGTCTTCCAGAGGTCTGATGGTGACTTTTGGAAATGCTTCAGGCCCAGTTCCTCCTTTAGATGTGGGTATCCTTGCTGGTAAGGGGTCATTAAAACTCACTCGCCCAACTTTGACGACTTATGTTCTCAATAGAGAATTATTAGAGCCAATGGCTGCAGATTTATTTCAGCGAGTTATTTCTGGGCAAATTAAAATTGAAATCACGAAGAAATACCCATTGGCAGATGCAGCACAAGCCCAGCGTGATATGACTGATCGTAAAACAACGGGATCAGTTATCTTATTGCCATAGCTTAAGTTTTAATGATTAAGCAATGTGCATAGGCATTTGAATATTGAAGTGTGCTGCAATCTCTCCCAATTCCTGAAGTACTCCTTCTGGAATTGGGACACCCTCAATGAGTCTGCGATCCCTCATTCTGTTCCCTCTCTCACCAGGAGCTAATATCTCTCCTACTTCCATGTCTACGGGTAATGATTTAATGCCATTGATTGTGGCTAAAACATCTTTTTGAAATGTTTCTTTGTTACAAAAACGGTAAGTATCAATTCCCAGGAGCCAAGCATTTTGACTATGTCTTTTAGCATTTGGAGAGTTAGAAAAATATTCTGCAATCAGGGGGTTAGATACAGCTATGGCACTAATCAACTCGATCATGAGAGCAAGACCAGAGCCTTTTGGCCCTCCTAGAGGCATGGGAATTGTAGCTTTAGAGGGATCTGTCGTTGGGTTGCCAAAATCATCTTGGGCAAGACCAGAAGGAATGGGTTGATTGAGGCTCTTGTGCTGCAATAGCATTCCGTAAGAAATCGCACCAGTTGACATATCTAGGACAATCGGGTCATGTGCGGGGCCCGGAACTGCAATAGAGATAGGTGCGGTTGAGACACCTGCGCCCTTGGCTCCAAAGTAATTCATTAAAGGTTTTGAGGCTGTCATGGCAATGCTAATTAGCCCTTCTTGGGCTAATTGATTGGTGTAATAACCCAGAGCAGCCGTGTGGGTGGTTTGTCTAATCATGACAAGGCCAATTCCAGTTGCCTTAGCCTTTTCTAGGATGATTTTCTGAGCAACCTTCATAGCTACAGGACCTGAAGCGCGGTCCGCCTCGAGGACTGCGACAGCAGGAGAGTCGTTAATGATATGAATATGGGGATTAGGATTCATTGCCCCAGTTTTCAGGAATTTTAAGTACAAGGGGATACGGTTAACTCCGTGAGTATCAACGCCTCGAAGATTTGCCATGATGAGTGCTTGGGCTATGGTTGTAGCATCTTCAGAAGAAAAGCCAATTTTCGTGAAGATCGATTGAGCAAACTGTTGCAGATTTGATGATGTAAATTTTTTATCTTGAATCATACGTTCTTGGTTAGTGTTATTTTTCTTAAATAACACTTTACATGAAGAATCAGAAAATCCATTAGATCGTGATGTTTTAATAGAGCCTTTGTTACACTGAGGTAGTTCATAAAAATAATGTTGTAAAAATAATATACGGAGATCCCATGACATCTATTACCCATAAATTTATTTTATTAGTTCTGACTTCATTACTACTTAACAATGCTTCGGCTCAAGTTGAGCAGAAGCGTTTTAAAACAATCACCACATCAGAAATGACGCCTGAGCAAAAGGTGTATTTTGACGCAATGATGTCTGGGCCAGTATCTGGAACTGGGAGTGCGGCTGTGATTAAAGGAGCGACTAGTCTTGGCGCTCCCTTTAATGTATATTTGCGTAGTCCAGCTTTGGCAGAACAATTAAGACAACTGAGTGAGCAGATACGATTCAAAAGTTCGCTACCACCTAGGCTTAATGAGTTTGCAATTTTGATTATTGCAAGACATTGGGGTTCTCAGTATGAGTGGTACGCGCATCAAAGATTAGCTCTTAAAGCAGGACTAGATCAAAAAATAGCGGATCAGTTAGCTCAAGGGCAAAGGCCATTGGGTATGAGGGAAGATGAGGAGGTTATTTATAATTTTTCACAGGAGCTTCTTACGACTCATGAGGTGAGTGATGCAAATTATGATGCTGTCTTGAAGCATTTTGGTGAAAAAGGTGTTGTTGATCTCATTGGTGTTAGTGGCTATTACGTATTAGTATCTATGATTCTGAATGTGGATCGGTCGCCATTGCCCCCAGGAGCAACTTCGATGCCTAAGCTCAAAAACTAGTTCAATTCATGGCATAATGACAAGCTATGCCGCGGTGGTGAAATTGGTAGACACAGGAGACTCAAAATCTCCCGCCTAATAAGTGTGTCGGTTCGAGTCCGACCCGCGGCACCAGATCAACCTGTTTTTTGGCATGCTTTGTAATGTTTTACTAATTCTCGCAAACTGATTTCATGGTTAAGTTGATTATTAAAAAAAGATTATCGAATCTCAACGGTTCATTTCAAATATAACTGACCAAACAATTAATTGTTTGGTGAAACGATTCAAAGTTAATCGTATTTTCAATACCTAGACTAAAAATTGATACTTTTCCAGTCGGTAAGTAAAGCATAGCTAGTGGCTTTTTAAGGTTCAGTAGGTATTCATAGTGCATTTTTGTCAGATCTCTATTCTCTTTAATGCTAGAAATCAATTCACCATTAACAACCTTCACTGAATACTCTTGAAATAATTTTTCTTCATTTTCTAGGTATAGGCCATTAAGTAAATAAGCTTGCCCATTAGATGATTCCAGGCTTTGAAAGCCAGTAAGATTATTGAGAGACCAATATAGTTTATGGGGCCTTAAATTGTATTTGGCAACCAGTTTAGGGGCTACAGGCGCAAATTCTTCTGTAATGAAAAGGTCATGGTAAGTAATGCCTTTAACTAAATCCACAGATCTTGTTGAGTCCGGGATGAAAACAGTAAAGTCTTCAGGATTTTCCATATCAATGGTGATATCAATCAGGTGCCCTTCTGGACAAAGCCATACGGAATGAAATGAAAAGACCCAAATACCTTTTCTGAAGAGCTTTTTATTCCTAACAAGAGCCCAGCCGAAGATTTGTTTTCCGCTTTCAGTTTTCACTTGGGCTGATACATTGCCGTGGCACTCGAATTCGGTATTGAAAACACTTCTATCTAAATTTCTTGGAATTAAGAAACACTCATTAGATTGGGAAAATTCTAACAAAGGTTGAAGAATTTTTGGGGGCAACTTTGAATTGTAGATAAATGCAGACATGAAGAGTATTTAATAATCAATAGTTAAATACTAAGTGATTTTTAGTGACTATGTTGCTTATAAAGTATGAAGATTGCTTCTAGATTCCATAACTGTGCGATTGTGCCCTAATTAGTGCAGGCTACAAAATTTTAGTTAATCATTCTAGTGATAATTAACTTATTAAATTGTTGTTTTGAGGGTATTTAAAATTGGCCAAAATAACTACACTTACGATTAGTAGCAAAAATTATTCCTCTTGGTCCTTGAGAGGCTGGTTAATGCTTAAGCTCAGCAAAATTCCATTCAAAGAGGTTTTGGTAGAAATTAACAATCAGGATAATCGAGCTGAGCTACTTCTGTTATCCCCATCCATTTTAGTACCTTGCCTAGAACACGCCGGATGTAAGGTCTGGGATACCTTAGCCATTGGCGAATATTTAAATGAAGTTGCTCCCGAAATTAAGTTACTTCCATCGGATACTAAGAAAAGGGCGCATTGCAGATCAATTTGCGGTGAGATGCATTCTGGTTTTTCTGCTTTAAGGGCATCTTTGCCGATGAACTTGAAAACACAATTTACTAGTTTTAAAGTTTGGTCTAAAGCGCAACTAGATATAGATCGGATATTGGTGATTTGGCGAGAATGTTTGACCGCTTACAAGGGGCCATATCTATTCGGAAAAACACCAACCCTCGCTGATGCCATGTTTGCGCCAGTGGTTACAAGATTCCTGACTTATAACGTTCCATTAGATGCGCAGAGCCAAAAGTATTGTGCGCTGATTATGGCAATGCCTGAAATGAAGGAATGGGTGATGGGCGCCCTACAAGAACCCGATGATATTGAAGAACTTGACGTGGAGTATTGAATATGGAAAATGCATTAACTTTAGAGAGTGATACCGATTTTGCACACATTAAGCCAACGGATACACAATATCTGCCAGGTGGATTGAGAGATTTTTTCCTTTATCGTGATTTGGGGGTAGCAAAAGCAACGCATGGCAAAGTTATCGCTCATCTTGTAAAAGCCAATTTGCCACCCGAGGATGGAACGGGTTGGCATTATCATGTCGCTGATTTTCAGATTGTCATCATGATGAAAGGCTGGGCTAAATTTATGTATGAGGACAAGGTTACCTTGGTAGCTGCTGGAGATTGTGTTCATCAACGCCCAGGAATGGTTCATTATTTATTCGACTACTCATCTGATATGGAGTATCTCGAGATTGTGGGACCTGCTGATTTTGGAAGTGTTGATGCACAAGGGTTTGGTAAAGTTCCTCCAGTCACACCTTGGGCTTAATAAAACTCAATTAATTTTAGTTGCAATTATAGGAATTTGAATGATGTATCAAGCGTTCCAATACTTTGCTGATATGACGCAGCCCATGCGAGCACTTGCAGGGTTTTCTGAGGGGGCAATTAAGCATTGGTTCCCAAATGACAGCATTCCTAGTGTTCAAAAATTAATTGCTATGTACGAGCAGGTTGAATTGATGGGGTTTACTCATCATAGAACCCCCTTCAATATTCAATCTATCAAATATAGTGATGGTTCTTTGATACCAATTGAAGAAGAAATTGTTAGTACTTCTGAGTTTTGTCATTTAGTTAGGTTTAAAAAAGTAGGTCACATAGCACAACCTAAAGTACTACTTGTAGCACCAATGTCTGGGCATTTTGCGACTCTTTTAGCAGGTACTGCTCGTACTCTATTAAAGGATCATGATGTCTATATTACAGACTGGATAAATATCCGCGATATCCCTCTGGGTGCTGGTGTGTTTGATTTTGATTCGTATGTTGAACACATTATTCATTTTTTAGAAATCTTAGGCCCTGATTCTCATCTGATGGGAGTGTGTCAACCGACGGTAGCGTGTTTGATTGCTACAGCAGTAATGTCAGAAGATCGCAGTCCCTATGTGCCGGCTAGTGTAACCTTGATGGCAGGTCCTATTGATGTCCGCTCTAATCCTACAAAGGTTAATGATTTGGCAAATGAAAAACCATTAGATTGGTTTTCGACACAATTGATTTCCTCGGTACCTACACAATTTAAGGGGGCTGGAAGAAAAGTTTATCCGGGGTTTATTCAAATTTCAGCCTTTATGAATATGAATGCCAAGAGACATCAAGAATCATTTCGAAAGTTATACGAGTATCGTGTGAAGGGAGAGAATGATAAAGCGAATGCTATTCGGAATTTTTATCAAGAATATTTTGCCATCATGGATTTATCAGCACCTTTCTATTTAGAAACAATTCAAAAGGTATTTCAGGACTGTGAGCTACCTCTTGGCAAGATGTGTTTTAGGGGGAGGCTGATTAATTTACGTGCGATTAGAAAACCTTTTCTCTTGACTGTTGAGGGGCAGAGGGATGATATTTGTGGTATCGGACAAACCTTAGCTGCTCAAGATCTTTGCGGTTTATTACCGAGTTATAAAAAGGCTCACCATTTGCAACCTGGCGTTGGGCACTATGGAGTTTTTAATGGATCCCGTTGGGAAAATCAAATTTATCCCGTAGTTAGAAATCTAATTCAATCCTCAATATAGATTTCAAGAGGACGTGAGGATTTGACTCCCCACTTTAATTTAAATCAATTGACTGATGTCATTATTGGTTTTCTGAAGTCGGTGCATCTGCTTTATCTTGTAACCTAGGAGGAAGTGGTGGGGTTGCTGGAACGGGAGTCCATCCCTCAGGACAGCTAGTCACATAGGGATAGTAGGTCGCTTTTGGTTCGCAGTAATACCACAGCGCTGATGTACTTTTAGGGATAACTCGAGGTGGTGGAGGTGAAGGCACACCAGGAGATTGTTGAAGGGGTTGGGAGGAAGGCATGGGAGCTGGAACATTGGGGGTGACTTGAGATCCCAATCCGGGAGGTGGGGTGTAGTTATAGATAGTTCCACCGTTATATGGGGTTCCGCCTTGGTTAGGATTTGGATTAACTGGAATGATCACATTAGGGGTATACATGCCTGGGTTAACTTGATTAGGTCTAGTTATGTTTCCGCCATAGTTTTGCGCCCATGTGATTGGACTAGAGACTAATAAAGTTAAACCCAATAATGAAACAAAATAGTTAATTGATCTCACAAGAACCCTTTATTAGTCAGTAAACAACATCACACCCACTATTACGGCACAATTTATCAATAAAGTAGTATTTGAGTATGTCTAGGAACCTATTTCTGGGTTTTTAGATCGAATTTGTTCTTTCATTAGATCTCATAATTAGTGTCGTGTTGATCCTCAGTTTGTTCAGAAAGTGCTTGATCGACCAATTTTTTGGTTAGTGTTGGCGCGAACAGCTCAATAAATGTATAGCTGTATCCTCTTAAGTAGGCATTTTTTTTAATACCGATACGAGTTGTATTCGTGCCAAACAGATGGCCTGCTGGCATCATTTCTAGGCCTTTATCTCGGTCAGCATCATAAGCACCACCTGCAACAATTCCTACACCAAGGCCTGTTTCAACATAAGTTTTGATGACATCAGCGTCAATAGCTTCTAAAACGACATCGGGTACCAGGTTTTTTTTAGCAAATGCAGCTGATATCTTTTTTCTCCCAGCAAATGCAGTGTCATAAGTGATAAGTGGATATTGAACTAAATCTTCGAGTGCAATAGGTTTTTTAGCGAGTAATGGATGTCCGTGAGGAACCACTACCACGTGTTGCCAATGGTAACCTGGCAAAGCAATGAGTCCTGGAACCCCTGTCATTCCCTCGGTAGCGATAGCCATATCGGCTAAATCATTCATCACCAAATCTGCGAGGTGTTCAGGACTTCCTTGCTGGATGCTGACTCTAACCTTGGGATATCGTTTGGTAAATTCAGTAATAACTTGAGGGAGTGCATATCTTGCCTGGGTATGGGTTGTTGCGATCACAAAATTACCTTGATCGTTAGCGGCATATTCGGCACCAATTTTCTTTAAATTCTCTACTTCGCTCAAAATACGATTAATTGAATCCAAAATCTTTTTACCAGGCTCAGTCAGGTTACGAATTCTTTTGCCATGCCGTCTAAAAATATCAACACCTAGCTCTCCTTCAAGTTCGAGAATAGCTTTAGAAACGCCGGGTTGAGATGTAAATAAGACTTTTGCAGCGTCGGTGAGGTTAAAGTTTTGTCTAACAGCTTCTCTGGCAAATCGAAATTGATGTAGGTTCATGCGATGATTTCCAATAGTCTATATATCTAAAAT
>Ga0194047_10000327_pt1 | contig 32184 bp, 31 predicted proteins | sample JunL225m_MetaG_2_FD_160070 | JGI IMG/M metagenome (GOLD analysis project Ga0194047, IMG submission 160070) | Anoxic zone freshwater microbial communities from boreal shield lake in IISD Experimental Lakes Area, Ontario, Canada - Jun2016-L221-5m | ecosystem: Environmental > Aquatic > Freshwater... | reverse complement strand
ATCGCCACGGTGACGGTGCGGGCGCATATCAAGAGCGGCGTGCTCGCGGCCACCTGGAACGTCTACGCCCGCCAGTGGGAGATCAGCGACGCCGAGGTCGCCCGCTACGCCGTCGAGCGGCGGGCGGCGCACCGGCCCAGGAGGGAGCAAGCCGATGCCCAACAGTGACCCGCTCGCCGCCGCCCGCGCCGCAGCGGGCTACCGCGCCGAGGACAGCGTCCTCGACGGGCTGCGCGCCGTCGCCGCCCGCATCGACCGCCTGGAGCGCGACAACGCCAGGCTGCGCGCGTCCATCGATCAGGCGAGGGCCGACATGGGCGGGATGCTCGCGTTCGGCAGCGACCCGCTCATGGCGGAGATGCTGCGTAACGCGCTGAGTGCGCTGGGGGCGGTATGATGATCCCGTATCACGAGGCCGACGACATAACCGTGTACTGCGCCGACAACCGGGAGGTCGATCTGCCGATGGCCGATCTGATCCTCACCGACCCGCCGTACAGCGAGACGACGCACGCCGGGGCGCGGACGAACCCAGTCGGCGGCCACGACGGCAGTAGCAACTGGAGAATGGGCGGCAATCCTGTGTTGCCGCTCGGCATCGACTTCGACAGCGTGACGCCTGACGACGTGCGGGCGATCTTCGCACGGCTCGCGCCGGTGGCGAAGCGGTGGGTCGTGTCCTTCCTCGACTGGCACCATGTGCTGCCAGTCGAGGAAGGAGCGGACGCGATGGGGCTGCGCTTCGTGCGCCATGCCATCTGGGTCAAGCCCAACGGCGCCCCGCAGTTCACCGGCGACCGGCCTGGCACCGGGTGGGAGAGCATCGCCGTGCTGCACAAGGCGGGCGGGCGGATGCGGTGGAATGGTGGCGGGCGCACCGGCGTGTACACGTACAACGTGGCGCACAAAGATCATCGCATCAGCGACCATCCCAACGCAAAGCCGTTCCAACTGATCGCCCAACTCATCCAGGACTTTAGCGACCCCGGCGATCTTGTCCTCGATCCCTTCGGCGGGTCGGGCGTCGTGGCCGCCGCCGCGCTCACCCTGGGCCGCCGCTGCGTCCTAATCGAGCGCACGGAGCGACACTGCGCCGATCTTGTGTTCTGGCTGCGCAACCGTCGCCCGATCCGCGTGGGCGGCGATGTTGGGCCGATGTTCGATCAGGATGAGGTAACCCTATGAGGATCACCATCCACCCCGACGGGCGAATCACGACCCACGGCGACGACCTGAGCCGCGCCGTGCTTGAGGCGCTGTGGCAGGGCGGCGGGGCCAGCAACGGCGCCGTGCGGGCCCGCCTGGAGGCCGTGGGGCGCGCCGTCGCGCCGACCACGGTCAGCACGACGCTCAGCCGGCTGTGCGCGGACGGCATCGTGATGCGCGACGCCCGCACGCGGACGTACACGGCGCGCTGGACGCGGGCGCAGTACCTCCTCGCGGTACTGCGGCGCGTGGCGGACGCGCTGCGGGGCGGGGGCGGGCTATGACCCTTCCCACCGACCCTACCCAGCTCGCGCGCCGCCTGGGGGCGCAGGAGTTCGGCGGGCCGCGCTGGTGGACGCTGCGCGAGTGCGCCGACCACCTCGGCTACGAGCCGGCGACGATCACCAACCTCGTGGCCGAAGGCCGCTACGCCGTCGGCGTGCCCCGGCGAAGGGGCGCCAAGGGGCGCTGGGAGCTGTGGTGCGCGCTGCCGCCGCCGATGCCGCCCGACCCGCGCAAGGGGCGACCACGCGACCCCGACGTGCGCGCCGCCGTGGTGGAGGCCGTGCGGGCTGCGGGAGGGCCGCCAGGATCGGGCAGGGGGCGCGGCGATGCGTTCTGGCCGCGCATCGCCGCGCAGTGTGGCGTGTCGTACGAGACGGCGAAGCATCACTGGGAAGCGAGGGAGCTATGATCGCCTACGCCGACGCCTACGAGGCCACGCGTCGCCGCGCCCTGACGTGGGCAGGGCGGGCGTTTGACGACGCCGAGGACGTGCTGCACGATGCGTGGACGGCGCTGCTGCGCACGGCCCCGGCGCTCGACAGCGAGGCCCACGCGGCGGCGTACCTGTACCGCTGCGTGACGACCGTGCGGCGCGGCCTGGCCCGCGAGCGGCTGCGCCAGCCGCTCGCGCCGCTCTATGACGCTGATGCGACCGCGCCCGAGTGGTCAGCGCCGATGGAGCGCGAGATCTGGCGCGAGGCGTCGGCGATGCCGGGCTGGGCCGCCTGCACCGACCGCGAGCGCCTGGCCCTCGTCCTGGCCGCCGCCGGGTGGCCCTACGCCGACATTGCGGCGTGTGCCCCCGCGCTGCTGCCCAACGTGGATGCGGTCAAACAGGCAACGGCGCGCGCACGACGCAAGATGCTACCGGCCTAGCCCATATCATCGCCCCACGGCCCGCGTATCTTGCGGCGCATCATCCTTGACGCCGCCGTCGCCCGTGCCGCCCGTGCCGCCTGCCTTATGCGCGGCGGGGTGGCGAACAAGGTTGAGATAAACGAGTGGATTAACGACCGGCTGCGATCAACGCTGCGTATCATTCCTGATGCGCCGAACACAAAGATCGGATCTGACGCCGAAGCCGTCTACGACGCAAAGTCGAACGACTAAAAATCACAGGAGGCCCGCGAGTGCCGTTAAACTCGCACAGCCTTTTCGCCAGGGATGGGCGCTGGCAGGAGAGAGAGAGGAGCGCATGATGATCATCAAGATTCGTCAGGGGGGGAATCATAGGTGGCTTGATATGGGAGATCGATACACAAAGATCGATCCTGAAAAGAGCAACGCCTGCAAAATTGGATCGTCCGAGCGCATATCTGTCGGAGATGCGCTACGTCTCTACGGAGCGACCTACGCCGCATACGTGGCGGCAGTACACTACATTTACGGCGCTAACGCGCCTGTATACCACGCATGGCGCGGCGTTCTGAACGCTCTCGGCCACACGGGCGAGCATATGCCTCCGTGCAAGATATTCCCCTCCGGTGAACCGTTCAACACCGGAAAATACATCTATAATCTGCCGGTGGTGGCAGAGATCGAGATATAAGCCTCGTGCGACGACGTTGACGTCGCACGAGGGGCGGCGGATAGTATAAAACACCACTGTTCACCCTATCACGCAAATGGTTCATGCCAGTGCGCTGCGGACGCCAAAGGGCAGCCCTGCAAGCACCGCCATTCAGGGCCGCAACGTGTACGCCCGTCGCCGCTCGGCCTAATCCACTAAAGCGACCGTGAACAAAACGCCCCTGGCTCAATCGAGCCAGGGGCGTTTGTCTGTCTACGAGGGCTGTCACTCTCCGCTGGGCAGCGCCTCGTCTTCTTGCTTAATCGGCTTCTCTTTTATTGCCTCAATACTGCGTCTTCATTGCTAAAGCCCGACCCGGCGGCGATCTCTGCCGATGCGAACGCGCTGCCGTTGGCAAAAAGAAGCAGGGACGTCTGCACCTGCTCTTTGGACATCAACGATCCGCCGATGAGTGCGCCGGGATCGGCGGCGGTCGTCTCGAAGGCGATCTGTGGGTTGGCGTTGAGGAAACGCTGGACGGCGTGCAGTTGGTCGAAGAGGCTCTGTGCCGTGCTGCGCAGGGCGTCGTACTTCGTGGCGAACGTGGTCATGGCTGTGGGCTGTGATGCCATAAGAGCCTCTTGTTCTGTATTGGAATAATGTTTCGTGCTGCCGTCGAACCATATCCAGCGCCCATCAGCGGATTGATAGATGCTCATGTCAGCGCCTTAATGACATACACGGTGCCGCTCGCGCCGATAACGCATAGCTCGGTGACGCCTGCATTGTCGCGTAGGAAGAGACGCCCGCCATTCGCCGCCGGGGCGGCGGGGGCCGTGATTTCGGACATCTCTAGGTATCCCGCCGTCACAACGACATGACGACCAATGATAGAGAGAGACGGAGCAGAGACTCCATTGCTCTGAGTCGAAATGTCGCATTGGCTTGTTCGCGTTCCTTCATTAATGTCGTTGAATCGCGCCACAATATTCGCCAATGACCTCGGAGATCCTGTCGTGTTGGCATACAACGACAGCGCAGCGGCATTTGTCGTTGCGGCTGGTGCCGTTAGCCCACTCCCAGGATCATTATTCGTGCATTCGCGGGTGCGCCTGAATTATTTTTATAGATCAGGTTGCCTGCCGATAGATACAGACAGTGTTTTAATGCCGTATCCGTCACGCTCCATGCGGTATCAGGGTTGCTCACAAGACTCACCGCTCCTGCGGAATACATCAGAAGAGCAAGGCGTTCATTGCCGTTTGTCGCCTCTGCGACAATGAGAAACGCCGCCGAGTTCGTGCCCGTTGCCCGCACCGTCCATGTCGAGCCATTCGCCACGCCGGTTGTTTCGTAGGTTCGGAGCCGCAACACCGTGCCGCCGGGATAGACGGAGCCGCTTGAGGAGATTTCCCCCGCCGCCGCGCCGGTCGCCGTGCCGACGTTGAGGCCCGCTGAGAACGTGTTCGTCGCAGAGAACGTCTGTGCTACGTTGAGCAGCGCCGCTGTCCCTGTGGCGGGGACGGTCAACGTATATCCCGCGAGTCCCAGCGTCCCGCCGCCGGTGATCGTCGTGTTACTGGCGTTGGTGATCGTCCCGGCGTTCGATACGCCCGTCCCGCCGCGTGCAGATGCCAGCGTGCCCGTGACCGCAGCCGTGTTGGCTAGATCAACCGCGCCGAACGCCGCCGACGTTGCGCCCGTGGCGCGCAGGACGGTGCCGGTGGTGAGGCCGGACACGGCGGGATACGTGCCTGCCGCAACCTCGGCGCTGCGCATCGTCTCGATGATCTTCTCTAGTTTCTCGATGCGCCGGTAGAGGTCAGGATCGGTGCTCATAGCGCCGCCCCGGTGCTGTCGTAGATAAAGCGGTTATCAAGTCGCACACCGTCACGTCCCCACGTCACATGCGCCGGGTCAACCCGGCAGTTAAAGATCTGATCGAAGTCGCTGATCGTCAGGAAGTCGCCCCAAGCATAATCGCGGTTGTAGATAAACGCGGGCGAGTCCTGGGCCTGCGCCTCGTAGCGGATCTGCGCCCGCTGCGCGTAGATCTGCTGTGCGGCGTCGTCATCAAGCGTGGCCGTGTCGGCGGTGCCGTTATCCTGGTAGGCGTCCTCAATCCGTCCGAGTGGACTGAGCGCCGTCGCGGTGGCATTGGTCGCCGTGCCAATGGCGCGGCTCACATCTGTCCCCTGCCCGACCGCGTAGATATAGGTCTTCTCATCTGTCCAGTTCTGATCGTAGGTGCTGCTGGCAATCGCGCCGGTCGAGGGCGACACGTAGAGGTAGCCCGCCGCGCCGCTGCGCCGGTCAATGCCGCGCTGCTGTGTGTAGGTGCCGAACGTCAACGCGCTGCCCACCGTGCGAACCTCAAAGCCGACGTAGGTGCCCTGCGCCGCGCTCAGGTCGGCCAGATCTTGCAGAACTTTCAGGACAGTCTGACGACTGAATGCCGTCGTCACCGTCGGCCCTGCGCCCGCATCGTCGTCAATGCTGCCGATACCATATGTCGCGCTCATCGTGCGCGTGGCGTCGGTCGGGGCGGTGAAGTTCTCGCGCACAATGGCCTTCATCAGGTCGTCGGCGTGGCCGGTCTTGCTCGCCTGCGCGCTGCCCGCCGCGTAGGCCACGATGCGGCGCGAGAGCAGGTGGTTCGCATGCACGCACGTCACGACCAATGACCGCTCGCGGTTGGCGAGCTTCTGCTGCACGCGCCGGATTAGCCACGTTCCGCCCTCGGCGATGCCGTTGTAGGACAGGACAACCCTGCCGTCCTTCTGAAACGTGCTGGCGCTGATCGTCGGCGGGTAGGTGAGCGTCAACGACCCTACGCCGCGCTCCTTCAGCGTGTAGTCCCCGCTGATCGGCTGTGGCGCGGCAAGCACCACGCCCGCGTTGCTCTGCACCTGTACGTTAATGCTTGTCATTTGCCGGTTAGCCCGTCGAGGTCATCAAAGAGCGGGGTGTACACAATATCTGATATAACACTGCTCGCGTTGCCTGTGACTAAAACGCTCACGATATTATTACCGGGCCGTATCAGCAGCGCACCAGGATCAGAGTAAGGCAATACCACGCCACTCAACACGCCGTTTATGCTGCTTATGACAAAGATTGCCCCGGATATATAGCGGATCGTGATAATTTCTTGTGCATTATATATGATGAACGGGGCAACATAAATTGCTTTATTCGTAGAATAATTGACAAAACCCACAACAACGGTCGGATTTCCAGTTGTACGTATAACGCACTCAACAGGAACAGGTACGCTCCCTCTATTTGTTATCGTTGCAGTACTATTATTATACCAACTAAATGATGACGAAGATCCAATAAAAAGACTATCCGCGTTTGTGATTGTATAAATAACTATGGATGTCCCAACAGGGAATAATGGCACGATTTTCCAGACCCCCCCATCCCACACTGCTAACGGTGTTTTTGAGACAAGCAATCCGAAAATAACATCTGATACATTAATATCGCCCCCCGCATAGACTTTGTTATAGACAGGATCATAAGCAAGTGCGCGAACTTGCGTGCCACTAGCAAACGGTCTTCCCATCGCTGACCATGTGTTTCCGTTCCACATCGCGACGAATCGCGCACTGACGCCGCCCGCCGTGGTAAATGTTCCGCCCGCATAGAGCGTATTATTTGTACTAACGACAATTGCATAGCATGGATTGTTTAGTCCGACCATCAGCGCATAAATTTGCTCAACCGCATTGATAAATGTATATTTTACGATATTGTTACACGAAACTCCACTCACCGTGGTAAATGCGCCACCGATGTAAAATACGTTCTGCTCATGAGTTGGGGTGATGCAATAGCATGTGCCGTTGAACGAAGTAGATCCATAAAACGCTGTACCCACGAATAGTGCAAAATACGCATGTGCGGCCCCTCCTGCTGTTGTAAACGCGCCAACAATAACAATATATTCACCTCCTCGTGCATAGGCAATTCCGTACACCGTGTTATTGGTTCCAACAGTTCCCGTGCCAAGCGCCGACCACGTGCCTTCGCTATATTTGGCGAAGTTATTGGCGGTCACGCCATTTGCCGTGGCGAAGGTTCCTCCGACGTACAGCGTGCCATCAGGCAAAAAACAGAGCGCGTACACCGTGCCGCTGGTGCCTGACCCGAGCGCATTCCACGCCGTGCCGTCCCACATCGCAATGTTGTTGACGGTGACGCCGCCCGCCGTGGTGAACGATCCTCCGATATACAAATTGCCGTTTGGCGCAATTGCTGAACAGTACACCGTACCGTTGGTGCCACCCGCCATTGTTGACCATGTGCCATCGTAAAACGAGAGTGCATAGTTCGTCGTAATGTACAAAGCCGACGGTGAAGATACCGACAGCGATGCGATTGACGCAATCCCTGGTTGCTGTTGCTCAAAGCTGATCGATGCGCGCTGGTTGGCGAGCTGTGTCACGTTGCCGTCAAGGCCGTCCGCGTAGGACGCGATGATCTGTCCCTTCGCCCCGAGCGCGGTTGTGCCGTCAAAACGCTGTGCGGTCAGGAGGAGCGGCTGCGCGTAGCCGGTGCTATCGTGTTGGATCGCCGCCCGTAGCGCCGCCTGGTTTTTGCTCAGCGTGTAGGGGTTGCTCGCCTCAAACGACCCCACCAGGCTGAACGTGCGCGCCTCGCGGATCGTCGTCTGGTAAAAACTCCCATCGATCAGGCCAAGCGGTGTGGCGATGTTGACGCGCTTCGACGCGCCCAATCCGATCATACTCAGCAGCGTAAATCCATAGCGGTCAAGTCGCATCTCGCGCCCGCCCGCCCGCGTCGCCGCGCTACGGGTGCTGGTCGATGCGTGTGATGCGCCTGTCCAGGCATACGGCGTAGGCTCTAGGCCAATTGGCAAAAGACCGAGTTGATCGCCGTCGCAGTAGGTTGTGACATAGCCCTTCGCCTCTAGCTGCGCGGCGTCAACGTAGAGCACATCAGACGCGAGCGCCGCCGTGAACTGGATGCCCGGCGCAGTCGTGGCCGTCGCCTGAAACGTCTTGATCGCCCGCCACCACCCATCTGCGATGTACTCTAGCGCATCGAACGCGATGGCCGCGCCGTTGACATAGGCGGCGATCTCCGTCGGCTTGATCGGTGCCCTGCCCGCGCGCCGAACGTGAAATGACATCGTGTAAAGCGTGCCCGATACGACCGCAGGGCCGACGATGCGCGCCGCCGTGTTGGCTGATGTGACGGTGATGTACGCACAGTACGCGCCTCGGCACTGATACGTTGCTGTGCGCGCATACGTCGCCGTACCTGTCAATGTCCACCCGGTTGTGTTTGTCTCCCACGAGGGATTTGTAAATAGGTTCATGGTCGCCTCGGGGATAACGACGCTAAACCACTCACGATCCGCATTGATCGGGTAGCCATCGGGGTTCGTTGGGACGGCGCGGTAGGTTCGGCGCATTGACATTTATCCTGCTCCTGCCAGCACACGCATGGCGGCGAAGTCTTGCGAGGGATTGGGCGGCGCGCTGTTGTACTGCGGCGCGTAGCTCCAGTTGTTCGACACGCTGCTATTGCTCACGCCACCACCCGACGGCGCGGCGGCGGGCGGGCGTACAAGCGATGATGTCATGCCCGCGCCATAGACATTCGATCCGCGCGGCACGTTGACCAGCTCAGGCCCGCGCTCGCCGACGAGTGATAGCCCGCCGGGCAGGTTGCGCCCGCCGCTGGCAAGGTGCGGTATCGCATTCCATGCGTCCACGGTGGCAGGCCACCCAGACTCACCAATGTGTGTCCCCATCCGTACCCATATATAGTGCGGGATCGGTGCGGCGGGCGGAGTGGCGGACGCGGCTGCGCTTCCTGTCAGTCCACTAACAAGGCCGCTAAATATATTCTGTACGCCGCTCCATGCGTCCTGTAATCCCCGTATAATCCCATCTGCAAGACCCTTCGCGATCCCGGTGCCAATCTGATTCGCCGCCTGCGCTGTGCCGCCAATGAGGTTTGCGAGCGCACGCACCACCGCCGCGCTAAACTGCGCGAACGCGGGGGCGATGCCTGGGATGAGCGAGTTCTGCACCCAGCCCAGTAACGCGGTCGCCGCCTGTACGCCCCACGATACGAGCTGAGGCACCGCCGTGCCGATCAGCCATTGCATCAGCGATCCGATGAACTTTCCCGCCTCAACCAACAGTGGTGGGATCGCCGTGCCGATCCACGTAACGGCGGCGGTGCCGAATCGCAGCAGCGTCGAGATCCACCCCGGCAACTGCTGTCCGATGTAGCTAATCAACTGGCCGCCGTACTGCGCGAGCGCCTGAAGTAGCGGCGGCGCGGCTGCCGCGACCCACTGCCATGCCGCCGTCGCAAAGTCTTTGAGCTTCGCGCCCCAGATGGGGAGTTGCTGTCCGATGTAGCTAATCAACTGGCCGCCGTACTGCGCGAGCGCCTGAAGTAGCGGCGGCGTCGCCTGCTGTACCCACTGCCATGCCGGAGTCGCGAAGTCTTTGAGCTTGGCTGTCCATTGTGTTGCAAGGTCGCCCGCCATGCCCTGCACCGCCTTCTGCGGCGCGTCTGCGGCGGCGTCAATGCCCTTGGCGATGCCCTGACTGATCGGCTCGCCAACCTGGAGCGCAAACACCACAGACGGCGACGCGATGCCAAGCACACGCTTGATCGCGTCGAGCGCCCCCAACGCGGCATGTCGGGCGGCGTCAGCGAGCCGCCCGACAAACCCGTTAATACCGTTCGCGATGCCTTGCGCGATCCCGGTGCCAACATTGGCCGCCGCCTGCGCTGTGCCGCCAATGAGGTTTGCGAGCGCACGCACCACCGCCGCGCTAAACTGCGCGAACGCGGGGGCGATGCCTGGGATGAGCGAGTTCTGCACCCAGCCCAGTAACGCGGTCGCCGCCTGTACGCCCCACGATACGAGCTGAGGCACCGCCGTGCCGATCAGCCATTGCATCAGCGATCCGATGAACTTTCCCGCCTCAACCAACAGTGGTGGGATCGCCGTGCCGATCCACGTAACGGCGGCGGTGCCGAATCGCAGCAGCGTCGAGATCCACCCCGGCAACTGCTGTCCGATGTAGCTAATCAACTGGCCGCCGTACTGCGCGAGCGCCTGAAGTAGCGGCGGCGCGGCTGCCGCGACCCACTGCCATGCCGCCGTCGCAAAGTCTTTGAGTTTGGATGTCCACGTAGGCAGTTGACGCTGCACCCAGGTGATCAGCTGCCCGCCGAGGTCGGCCAACTTCACAAGCAGCGGCGGGGTTGCATCCTGCACCCACTGCCATGCCGCCGTCGCAAAGTCTTTGAGCTTCGCGCCCCAGATGGGGAGTTGCTCCTGCGCCCACCCGAGCATCTTTGCGCCCATGTCGGTAATCTTGGACACAATGTCCGTAGATGCGCCGCTGAAGTCGCCCTGGACAATTTTCAGCACCGCGCCGATCACCGTCTGGATCATGTCGAGCCGGCCCGAGATGATGCCGCTGATCAGATCCCAGGCGAACCGCACAACCGACATGATCGTCTCGCCGTGCTGCTGAATGAAACCCGACACCCACCCGAACACGGTTGAGACGACCGTCATGACGAGGTTGACGGCGGTACTCACGACCGTCTGCACCTGCCTCCAAATGCGCTGTGCATCGGCCAAGATCGCCGCGCCGTTCTGCTGCCAGAACGCCGTCACCATGCCGACAACCTGCTGTATGACTGCCCACACCGCACTGAGTGCGGCCTGCGTCGTTTGCTGCACGCCGCCGATATTCTGTTGCCACGCCTGATACAGCGCCACCGACGCCGCGCCCGCGAGGCCCAGCACCGCGATCACCGGGGCGACGGCCACAACCGCCGCGCCGAACGCCACGGTGGCAGAGGCGAGCGCGGGCACCAGCAGCGCCGTCAGGATGCCGCCGACGCCCGCGAGCGTGGGCTTGATCATATCAAGTGCGCCGCTCAATCCGCCACTTGATACCACGGTCGTAATCTGTTGGAACGCCGCGTAGCCCTGCTGGAGCCACCCGATCAAGCCCTGCAATGGCGGCGCAAGGCTTGCAAACGCCTCTTGATTGCCCTGGAGCGCCTGCACAAACGAGAGCACGACGCCGATAGCGGGTGTCAATACGCCCTGGTACAACTTCTCTAAACCCGGCGTGAGCATCGTCCCCACGGCGATCTGTACGGCCTCAACGGTGCCCTGGAAGTTGGTCATCTCGAAGTTAAGGCCCTGGTTGACCGCCGCCGCCTGCGCCGTGACGCCATTGGCGCTCGCCATCTGCGCGGCGAACGTCTGGTACGCCTTGCTGCCGCCGTCCGCAAGCGCCGCCGCCGCGCCCATCGCGTCGTTGCCGAAGATCGCTTGTAGCGCCTGCACGCGCTGCGCATCGGATAGCCCGCTGAGGCTGTCCTGGAGCAACTGCGATGCTTTCTCCACACCGATAAATTTCCCCTGCGCGTCGTAGAACGCGCTGCCCGTCTCGGCGGTGTAGAGGCCCAGGCTTGCCATCGCTTCCGTGGCCGGTTTGGTCGTCGGCTGCAAGCGCACCAGAAAATTTTTGAAACTCGTGCCCGCCTCTGCCGCGCTGCCGAACGCGGGCGAGATCAGGCCCATGCTCGTCACGAAGTCCTGATAGTTTAGCCCGACGGCCCTGGCTTGGCCGCCCGCCGCGAGCATCGCGTCGCCCAGTTGCTCGACATTCAGCGTTGACGCATTCGCGGCCTTGACAAGCAGATCTTGTGCGCTGCCAAGAAACTTGGTCTTGGTCGCGGCGCTATCGGTGACGCTGGTGAACGTGCCGAGCATCTTCACGCCGAGCTCAGCGGCCTTCTCTAAATCCATGCCCGCGCCAGCGGCGAAGTTCAGGCTATCGCGCAGGCCGCCGCCCGCGATGACCGCCGGGTCAAGGCCGCCCTTCACAAGCGCGATGGCGGCCTTCTGGACTTCCGCCGTCGAGACCGGGAGATCCTTGCCGAGCTGGATGAACAGGTCGCTAAACTGCTGCGTGCTTAGCCCGGCGGCCTCCATGCTCCCGCCCGCCGCCGCCGTGAACTCGTTCATGCCGCCCTGGAAGTCACCCGCAGCCTTGATACTGTCCTGCGCAAAGCCGCCAATTGCCCCGGCGGCCTTCGTCGCCACGTCAACCGTCAGTGCGCCGATGTGCATCAGTGCGCCGGTGGCGATCTTATCAAACGACTCAAAGCCGCCGCCCGCGCTCTTCGTCGCGCCCGTGGTCTGGCTGCCGAAGTCGTCAAGCGCCTTATTGGCCTTGCCAAGCGAGGCGTAGAAGTTCGCCTCTTCCAGCACAAGTTTGACGGTGATAACTTCGGCGGCCATAGTTATTTCTTACTATAATGATCGAGGATCGCCCGCATCTGACCTTTGGCCCGGCTGACGGCGATGTGCCGCGCCTGGTACTCTGGCGTCATTCGATCCCAGGCGTCAAGCCGGATACCCCATTCCAGCGCCACCAAGTCCATCTCTAACGCCCCGCTGTACTCAAGGCCCGCGCTCGGGATCGTCCAGGTGAAGATGTTGCGTCCCTTATACGTCGGCCCACCCGCCTCGGGGCTATGGGGCGGGGCGAAACGTGGCCGTCACGTCGCTGATCGCCTCCTCGGTAACGGCAGATCGCTGCGTGATCGCCTCGTAGAACTCTTTCAGGTCTTCGGGGCTTGCGATGCAGACATGCTGCACCCAGACGACCCGATCTGCCTCCTCGGCGGTGTAGCCGGGCAGATCGTCAATGGCCGCCCCGGCACGCGCAAGGCTACGCCGCACGTGCGCAGCCTCATCGGCGATCTCATCAGGCGTGGCGTCGGGGATCACGGCGTCAGCGGCGGCGAGATGCAGCAGGCGCGTATTGATCTCGCCCATCGCCCACTGTCCCCAGCGATCAAGCCGAGCCTGATAGTCAGGGTCGTTGGGGTTGATCTCCTCGCTGCGCTCGCCGCCGATGTCCACGATCTGGATTGGCGGCTCAGGGAACTTATGCTCGTGGCCGACGGGGTACGCCTTCGCCTCCTTGCGGATGGCGTTGGCGACGCTCTGGAGCGTTGACGGGCCGATCTTGCGCAGCGAGACGGTGATCCCGCTATCTTGGAACGTGTGCCGTGCGTATGACGGCACGGCACGACCACGGGGGCGGTCTGAGGTCTGGACGCTTGTCATAGGTCGCTCTTTCTATCTATGGCTATAGCGTCGAAGTGACGCCGATCAGCAACTTGCCATCGGTCAATGCCGCCCCGAGTCGCCCGCCAATGGCGACGGTACCCACCGCGATGTTGGTCGGCGCGTTCGGCACGGCGATGCGGTTGGCTACCTGGAATGACGGCCACCCGCGCACGCGGCTCGTGATGGTGCCCGCGCCCACGTCCGACCAGATCGCGGCGCCAAACGTCGTGGCCTGGATCCTCGCCGCGCTGCCCGTGCTGTACAGCGTGTAGCCGACCTCGGGCGTCACAAACACGATGTCCTGAATGCTTGACGCGCCCGCAATCGTCTGCTGTGTCCAACTTACGCCGCCGTTGCGCGTGTAGTACCGCTGGGAGCCTCCGACGTACCAGAACGTATCCGACAACACCGCAACCGCCGTGAGCGCCCCGCTGCCAAGCGAGCCGGACGCGGTGCCCCAACTGTCGCCGCCGTTGGTGGACACGGCGACCGCGCTCGTCGCGCCGACCGCTACGAGCGTGCGGCCCTCGCCGTGGATGCGGGCGAGGTTCGCGGTCGTGGCGTTGCCCCCGTCAAGCACGGTGACGCCTGCCGTCACATCGCCCAGGCTGTAGATGTAGCCGCCATCGCCGACGATGTACGCCTGGAAGTTGTTGGCAACAAAGATGTCGTTGGGCGACTTCGCAGCTACAAAGCCTGAGGTGATGCCGGTGAAGGTGCCGACTGTACCCGTCAGCGGGTCAATCGGCGCGTAGCCGTAGCCGCCGTAGGCATTGCTCAGGATGACGATATAGTTCCCAATGATCGCCACCGCCGAGGGGTCTTGGGATGCGCTGAGAAAGCCCGTCAGCGGGTACTCATAGATCGTTGACGCGCCCGTGTCAGGGTTGTGATTGACATAGACAAGCTCAGCGGGGATGCCCGGCGATCCCGCGCCACTTGACTTGATCACTGCATAGATCCGCGTGGTGCCATCGTCCGATGGGCCACAGTTACCGCAGGAGAGGCCGCCGCCGAACACCACGTCTACGACTTCACGGTCAATCTGCGGCGCGGCGATCTCGCCAAAGGCGAGCTGCCCGACGCGGTAGGTCTCTGCGATCTTGAGGCTGTACTTGTCGATCCGGGCGTCATCCTTATCGACCGGGAACGGGTCATCGCCGTCGCGATCCTCGGCGATACACCCGGCGTAGACCTCGATGTAGTCCCAGCCGTTCGTCGGGTCGTCAAGCGCCTTGCAATTGCCGACCGGAAGATAGACGTTGAACTCACAGCCGCCCGTGCCAAGGTTGCGCGGCACGTAGCCAATGTTCTGCATCATCGTCAGGCTGGCGGTTGACAAATCAGGCACGGCCTTCTTGCGGCCCAGGATCGTCCACGAGTCCGTGTTCGATGGGTCGCGCATGTAGATCGGGTCAACGCTGCCGTAACTCTCCTTGACGCCTTCGAGGGCCGCATACTGGTTGTTCTGGCCGTAGAATGTTACGGGGTTGGTCGGTGCTGCGCCGCCCATCTGGAAAAACAGGCGGCTCATGCGCTGGGTATACACCACCGCGCGATTTAGTTTGGGCATTTGTCCGTCTCAGGAGAGCCGCGAGGGCGTTAGAACGTGTAGCCGATCAAGCGCCGCATCGTCTTGAGGCGCTTCCATGCGTGAATATGCCCGCGTCGGGTGCCCCCGAGCGGGTTGTCTAAGTCCTCGGCGCTGATCGCGTAGCTCTCATCGTTTGCGCCGCCCGTCCTGGCAAGGTCGAACTGCCAGTAGTGCAGCCGCGCTCGGACGCTCTCGCACGCGCAGATCGGGCCTTCTAGCTCAGCGAGCGCAAGATACGCCGTGATGTCCTGCCACGTCCGATCCATCTGGCCGTTGACGAGCGGCAAACCGGCAAGGTAGCGCACCTGCACGCGATCTGGCTCAAAGCCGGTTGACCAGTAGACGCGCTGCCACTCGCCAAGTTGCGCGTTGTAGATCGCTTGATCAGGTGTGATCAAACCGATCTCAGCGTCACGAATGCCAACACGCGCAACAGCCTTGCCAAGCGCCGCCGGGTCGCTGGCGTTTGGTGTGTATGGCGACACGCCGCCCGCGAAGTACCACAGCGGGTAGGGGTTGGTTTCCCAGATCAGCGTCGCCTGCGCGTCGTCAACGGTCTGCCCATTCGGATCGATGTACTCACGATAGATACTGATCGTCGTGACATACGTCGCCAGATCGTCGGGATCATAGGTTGTTCGCCCAACCTGATCAGCGTAGAGAATCGGGTTGACGACCTGCCAACACTTGCCGCGCACGGTGCAAACACCGCCTGCTATCGTATACGATAGCGGCGTGATCTTCCAATCCTCATCAGGCAACGTAAGATCCCAGCGATCTGCTGTGGCGTAGTAGGCTATGAGATCATCAGTGCTTGTCAGTGTTGTAGCGAATGTCGCCGTAAACGAGTCGATAACACCATCGTTGTTCTCATCGCTCAACACAACCGCTGGAGAGTCAAGCAGCGTTTGAACCTGCATGCCAATGCTGCGCACGTGACCAACAGGCAAGCGCACGCCGATACTCCGATCAATGGCGCTGACATCGTTCCACCGCCACTCCTGCTGGTTGACACGGCGCGGCCAGTCCACCGTATCCACGCGGTAGCGCGGCGCGATGTCATAGGATAGCCACTCGCGGATCTTACGCTCTGCCATGCTGATAGCTTCGCGAATACCCGTGCGACTCATGGCGTCGCTGTTCTGCCAGTCCTCCTCGAACAGCAGATCGTCGCACGGACGATCAATTGGCACGCTGCTATTGGCTAACTGCCAGAAGTGGTATGGGTGCATCTTTACGATGCGCCGGAATTGCTCCAGGCTGAGCAGATTCGCCATGCTACGCCCCTCCCAACTGATAGAGGAAGAGGCACAAACCGGCGATGGCGGGCCACAGCCCAAGCGCCGACACGTCAGGGGCGACGATCAGCGCGGCGGGGAGTGCGAGCCACCAGGAGATACACAGCGGACAGGAGATGCCACGCACGATCCAGTGTGGGCGTGTGCGGTTGCCCGTCGTCTCAGGCGGGTAGCGCGTGATCGCGAGGAGCCGTAGCCGCTCAAACACATCAAAGGGGCCATCCTCCCGCGCGATCATAAATGAGACGCGGTAGACGGCCAGCGCGGCGATGAGGGCGGGAACGGCGACGACCAACACGCAGTATCCGCAGTGCTGGCCGTTGTGGCGCTCAGTATAGTATCCTCGTCTCTCCGAGGTGTCACGCCTTGATCCAACCGGCGTCCATGTCCACTCTTTAGCCCTGTAGCCGGGTATCGTCGTGCCGATTTTTGAGCCGCTCGCAAGACCGAGTGCGACTAATGCGCTATCATCAATACCGGGATAATCGCTCACCAACTCAAAAAAAAGCCGCAAGCGTATCCGGCTGTGTATTATGTCGGACATGGAAAGAATCGTAGCTCATGATGTGGCTTCCCACGAACGATAGAAGCGCAGATAGCGTGGAGACACAGACTCAATTACGTCAAAGATATGTCGAGCACTCCACGTCTCGATAAACTCCACTGTATCCATGATACACGCCAGATTATGTAGAATTCGATGAAATCGGCTTGTCGAGAGGGTGACAAAATCTTCGCAGAAGGGACATGAATGTTCGGTGATGACTTTGTATCGCTCAAAGGTGTCGCGATCAAGAGATGAACGCGTCATAGCAGCAGCCGTCTGACTCACCATAAACCCTTGCATGAAGGGTAGAAACGCGTTACCGAAAGCACCGGCTCGTGCCCAAGCCATGCTATCGAAACTGGCAAATCCCATACGCTGAAATAAGTAGAGTATAGGAGGTGTACCAACACCGAAAAGGTGAACCTGGAGTTCATGATGAGCTGCAAGGTCCCGCACATATGTCAACATTTGATACGCATTATCCGTGACTGAATTAATGCTGTTGTTAGCGCCACTCGTTCCAAAGCTCCCGAATCCGACATGGGATACACCCAACTCTTGAAAGGTATCGACGCACATACGTACTTGTTGAGCAGTATGCCCTTGAATAACCGGTAATGCGCGAGACTGTATTGATGGTGGCATTTGATTCCAAAATTGTCGAGCAACTGCACATGTTTCGACGACTTTTCGTTCAACATCTCTTTCACTATCGACTGAGGTTGGTACGTGATCAGGAAGCACGTAATAATCTGCCCAGCGATTCGCAGGTTCCAGATAGTAATCATACAATCGATCACATAACAATGGGTAAGAAATACGTCCTTGCTGAACATAGAAGCCGCCACTATCAAAATAGACTGTGCTTCCCCACTGATCCTGTAGTTCGCGCACAGCCTGTAGCGTGCTTTGGTCAGCAAACAGCGGTGATACCAAGATATGGGCGAAAGGATTCCTTGGATCGCCGTGCTCAATCCAAAGCCGCGAAGCACGACGAATTTCGGCAGCATTCCAAGTGAGGGAGACCACAAACTGCATAGCTATCTCCCTACCCACTGCCACACGAACAACGGACGTCTCTTACCTGCCTCAGTGCCAACCTGTTCCATTCCTAATGCTGCATAGAATCGGTTTGCCTCATTGTCAGCAGGACACTTGAGTCGCAGTCCAGACCGCCCCTGCGCACAAGTAGAACCATATAGATCAGCAAGTAAAGTTCTGCCAACTCCTTGACGACGTGTTGAGGCATCTATGCAAATCTCATAGATAGTAGTCCATCCATCACGACGCGGACGGAAATGAACAAACCCTATCACGTCTTCGTTGCAGAGAGCAACGATTACCCATCCATTAGCAATTCCAGCGGCAAAAACCGATCGGGGAATAAAGCCTAACTGATCGCGATTCATATCGGCTAGGTATTTAATACCTTCTAGATCGCTATTGGTTGCTATCTGTAACGTCAACACAGATTGTGTCATGTCATTACCTTATCGGAATAAATCTGTTCCTAAACTCCGAACATCATCTAGGGTAGCTTGCTGCGCGCGATCACTGTCGGAACGGTACAATTCATCCTATCCGATGCTCTCGCCGGATAGCGGCCACTGTCGCCGCCTGCCGCCTCATACGCCCCTAGTATAGCATAGCGGTCAACCGTCGCGGCGTGGGAGGCCACGTCGCTTGACCGTCTCGGCGGCCTGCTGCGCCTTCGCCTCAGTCGCCGCCGCAATCGCCGCCGGGTCGAAGCCTGACAGATCAATCGCGGGCACGTCATCATCATCAGACGCGCCAGGAAGCGCCAGGAGCGGCGCGGACGGCGTAGGCGGCGCGACGGTCGCGATTGTCGGCGCAGCGCCACCCAGGGGCAGCGGGGCGGGCTGTGGCGCAGGCTGGAAGAACTCTTGGAAGATGCCGAGCGACAGCATGAACGTCAGATCCTCATCATAGACCGCAATCGTTCGATCTGCCGTGCCGCCGTAGGTGTAGCGGTGCGCCGGCTTGGCCCGGCTGCGCACGCTCTGCTGTCCCGCCGCGCCGCCGATGTACTCCAGCAACGTCTTACCGGCCTGTACCTCGACCGTAGACATATTGGCTTCGCCTGCCATCTCCTGACGAATGCGCAGCATCTCCGCGCCCGCCGGGCCACATGCACATGTCATCGCCGTCGCCCTCTCATAGCGCCCCCGGATGAGCGGCGCGAGTGTTTCGCGGTTATCATAGGAGCGGTTGCGGATCGTGCCGCTGTACTTGCGATAGCCAAGTAGCGCCCGGTCGAGCCGGTGCCCGCAGTAGCCCTTCGTGGCCGCATTGGCGAAGAAGTCCCAATCTTCCCAGCCCGCCAGCGCCTCATCGAAGCGCAGATCACACGCCCACTGCGTCGGCATCAGGACGGTGACGGCGTGCTGGCCTTTGACGAACCAGTCAGCGCCATTGTACTCCGGCGCGGCGTCCTGCCACACCTTGCCGTTCTCCAGGCAGATCCAATCCGTGTAGATATAGCGCCCGGTCTTCGCCTGCGCCGCGAGCATCGCGCCGAGCGCGTCCGGCTCCGTCAGCCAGTCATCGGCGTCTAAGAATAACACGAGCGGCGCGCGGGCCTGATCGATACCGATATTCCGCGCCGCCCCCGGCCCCTGTCGCCCGCGCGGCGTGGCGTAGCGGCGCACGAACGGGTACGGCGTCAGGACTGCGCCGATCTCGCCCGCGCCGCTGTCGTCAACGGCGATGACCTCCCACTGCCGATAGGACTGCATCAGCAGGCTATCGAGCGCCGCCGGTAGGTAGCGTGCATGCCCTGGCCCAACCGGGATGATCACACTGATCAGCGGGCGGTGATACGACCGCACCACCGGCGCTTTGTTCGCTGGCGCGGCGAAGGGATAGTGCTTATCCCGCATCCAGGGGTGATAGTGATCAATGGCCTTGTAGGTCTTAGTCTTGCTCGCGCCATTCGGGTGGTTGCGATACCAGATCAGCGGTTCCTCGTCAACCTTGCGGGCGTTGAAGCCCGCGCTCAGCCCGCGTGTGTAGAACTCTGCATCTTCGCCCGGCGCGTGTACTTGCTGGTAGCCGCCCGCGCGCGCCCACATGCTGCGCCGAAACATCGCCGCCGTTGGTATGGTGGTGTGGGGTGGGTTGCCGGGCGTCGCCTGTTTCTCCCAATCGAACGCGGGCGGGAACGGCGACGGATAGACCGCGCCATCGTCACCGAGCAGCCCAAGCCCGGTGTAGGCGATGCCTAGCCCTCGGTCGGCCTTGAGCGCGTCGCGACATACGCGGACATACTCTGGCCCCAACTGATCATCGGCGTCAAGACAGATGATATATTCGCAGTCGGTCGCCGCAATGCCGTTGTTGCGTGCAGCGGCGACGCCCTGATTATCCTGGGTGATCACCGTCACATCGTAAGTTTTGGCGATCTCTGCCGTGCCGTCCGTGCTACCGTCGTTGACGATAATCACCTGATCGGGCGTCACCGTTTGGCGCATCAGGCTTTGCATGGCATAAGGCAGGTACGCACCATAGTTAAAACTTGTCACCACCACGCACACGCGATGCCGCTCCCTGGCTTTCTCCTCTGCCACCTCGCGATACAGCGCCGCGTACTGCGCCATCGCACGATCCCAGGAGTAGGTCAAGCCGGTCTTACGCGCCGCCGCTCGATATCGTGCGTAGTCAGCCTGAATGTGCTGCCACCCGGCCATGAGGCCATCAACATCGCCCGGCTCTACCAGATACCCGTCAACGCCGTGCGTCACGATGTCCGCCGTGCCGCCCCATCGGTAGCCGAGGATCGGCACGCCCGCACACAGCGCCTCTATCGTCTGGATGCCGAACGTCTCAGGCACGTTGGCGAGGTACACGCCTGCGCCGCGCACCAGGGCGCGCATCTTGCCGAACGACTGCGCGCCGACAACATAGTAGTTATCGAGCGAACCGGCGTGACGCGGCGCGAACGTCGCTACGACCGGCACGCCGCGCCGCGCGAGTTCCCACGCCGGGCCAGGGTCGCACACGTCGCTGCTGCGGCCCTTCGCCCAGAGTAGATAGCCCTTGCCGTCCATCGGCTCCCACTCAGCCACGTCAATCCCGTGGCCGATCACCACGGGATCGATCCGCATGTCGCGACGAAATGTCTCGCCGACCCACGGCGATGGCACGGTGATGCGCCGGGCCTGCCGACACGTCGCGGCGATGCGGTGGTTGGCCTCGTGGTGCCAGGAGAGTAGCGGATCGTGCGGCAAGTCGCCGTAGTAGACACCGTGCAAGTGGGCGATGTCCACCTGACGGCCCTGCGCCTCGATGTGGCACGCGGTCACGTCGGCCTGCGCCGGGTCGTCTACGAACGTGATGCCGTGATCGGGGAGGTAGCGGTACTGCGCGTGGACAATGCGCCCGATGCCGTTGCTGTCGTCAACGCCAGCGGGGGAGGGGGTGAGGTAGAGGCGAAGGGTCATGATCGCACCTTAATCATGCGCTCCAGCGCGTCAAGCGGAATGCGCGGCGCATACAGGCTGCTATACGAGTGCCCTGTCTCGCCATCGGCGGCCAGGACAAAATGATCGTCGTAGGAGTACACGCGCTCATCCTCGTGGATCAGATCCTCGTGCAACTTCTCCAGGCTGCGCAGACCGACGAAGCGCACGTCATATCCCCGCTCGCTATAGAGCATATAGGCCATGACGCAGATGTTGAGCGCGCCCATCTTCGGCACGTAGATCTGTCCCGCGTCAAGCTTCGCCGCACACTCGATCACCCGCACGGCGTCGCGCTCGCTCATCCAGAAGCGCGTACATGCCTTATCGGTGATCGTCAGGGCTTCGCCGCGCGCCGCCTGCTGATCCCAGAGTTGCAGCACAGAGCCATTGCTGCCCAACACGTTGCCGTAGCGGCAGGCCGTAAAAATCGTCGGCTGCGCGGGCTGTGCGCGGATTAGGCCCTCAGCAATGAGTTTGCTTGCTCCGTATACAACGCTGGCTCTGCACGCCTTGTCGGTCGAGATAAATACGCACCGTGTGACGCCCGCCGCCTGACATGCCCTGACGACGTTCTGTGTGCCGTTAACGTTGATGGCGATGCACTCGCTCGGCTGTGCCTCGGCCTCGGGCAGGCGTTTCATCGCCGCGCAGTGCACAACCACATCATGGCCCGCGACAGCAGCAGCCACGCTCGCATAGTCGCGCACGTCGCCAAGTACATAGCGCAGCGTCGGGTACTGCGCCCGCATGAGCGCCTGACGGTACTCGGAGCGCGAGAAGATCGTGATCTGGCATGGCCATTGTTCAGATATCGCCGTGCGCACGATGGCATGGCCGAGCGTGCCCGTGCCGCCAGTTATGAGGATACTGTTACCGATCATAGCCCCTTATCCCTCCAACGCTCGCCCCAGCAGCGATGCTCAAAGTTTTTCTCGGTGTCCAGGCCGTGCGGCACCAGGACGAACGGCACATTGGCCGCGCTCTTGCACTGATGACAGAATGCCTCTTCTGTCTCTGCCGACTTGAGGCCCTCAGGGTAGTAGCCCGCCGCATCATGAAACGCTCGTGTCTTAAGATGCGGCCTATCCGAGGGGATGTACAGCTCATCGCTCTCCCACCGGACGCGCCAGTAACGCTCGTCAAGCGTCGCCGTGTACTTATGCCCGCAGACGCCCCACAATCTGATAAAGCCGTCCTGGGGGTGGCTTTGTAACCACTGGACATGCGGCGTCACGTCAAGCGTCGTGAGCAACTCCATATCGTCTTGGAGTTGCAACACGAAGTCGGCGTGTGCGAACGCCGCACGTAGGCCGTTGTTCGTGTTTGCCCCAAGCCCGCCCCGGTCGGTGATGACAAGATGCGTGTGCGAATGGAAGAGGTCGCGATGCGCGGCCACAACCGACGCCGTGTGATCCGTGCTGCCGTCGTCGGCCACGATGATTGTCACATCGCCGTTGTAGGCCAGATGATCGGCCAGGGCGCGCAGTGTATCGCGCAACACGTCGGCGCGCTGATACGTGATCACGAGGATAGCGAGGATAGCGAGGGCAGGGTTCGTCATCGCCGCCCCCGGTAGCGCGGCGCAAGCGCGTAAATGCAGTAGCGGATCGATTGCAGACACAGCCACGCGAACAGGCAGACAATGAACGTCTGCGCGTCGTCAAGGCCACGCGAGTAGGCGTAGAGCATCCCGAGGATGACGGCAACGATTAGGACAGGCATAGGCTCAGGGGATAGGGCGGGGCTGAGCGCCAGCCGCGCCGGGCGTTGTCTCTACGAGGATTATAGCACGCGGCGTCAAGACGCCTATTGACGAATGGTAGCGCGTATGCTACTATTACAGACATAGGGAAGCAAGCGAATGATAGGAGATTACGGCAATGGCAAGTTATAAGCGGGCAATCAAGACAGCGATTAAAACGGCGGGGCTAAACGCATCGGATTTTTACATCGGCTCTGAGCGGTTTGAAAGCACTTTGGTCAACGTGCGCAACAACAACGCGGCGATGAACAAGGTAGCAAAGGCACTGCGCGCTGCCGGGTATGCGGTGACAATCCTAACTGCAGGTTGGGGCGGCTACTTCGCCTATGTCAATGAGAGCAGTCAAGATATTTATCGCCGCGAATTGCGGATGAACAATTACGACTAGTCAAAAGAGCATCGGGCGGGCGTAGCGCCCGCCCCGTAACGCACAGGAGATTATGAAAATGGCACGCAAGATTAAGGCCGCCGTCAGTCACCTCGAAAGCCTATTCGACGGGCACGAGCCACACGAGACGACGCTCGCGCCGTTCAATATCCCGGTATCGGTCAAGGTCTACAGCGGCGAGTGGTGCCGCTCAGGAGCAGGCGTCATGACCGTCACCGAAGCCGCCGCCACGCTCGGGCTGAGGCCCGGCACCGTGCGGCGGCACATCGCCAAGGGGTTGATCGCCGCCGTCAAGGCGGGCCGGGATTGGAGCATCGAACGCAGCGAGGTTGGCAGGTTTCAACGGGAACGAAGGAAGGCAGGGAGGCCGAAACAATAATAAGACACCCAAGCAAACCAAAGGGCCAGCAGAATTGTTCTGCTGGCCCTTTGTCCGTCTGTCGTAAGACTAGGCAGTCGGTGAGTAATAGCTAGGCGCGCTAGAACTACCGCTCGTATTACCGCCGTTGGTAAAGTAGGGGTCGGTACCACCGCCAGCGGTCGTCGGGAAGCCCGACCGGATACCGTTGAGCCGGGAATAGCCCACTCTGTCGATCCTGGCCGCCAGATACGGCACGGTGAACTTGAGGCGCGGCTCGGTGTAGGCCAAAAGCTGCACACAGGTGTTGGTCGGCGGCTTGCGGGCCAGCAGGAAGCGCCCGTTGTCGGTCGTCTGGAAGTGACCCTCAGGCGCAAACTTGGCCGCGTCCTGGGGCACGCCGATGGCGTTGTAGTCCATGTACTCCAGCCACGTGACGGGCTGGCCGCCCAGCACCGTCAGCGGGATGAAGTAGATGCTACTGGACTGCACGCCGCCGCCGAGTCCGTTCTCCGTGATCGCGTCATCGACGATGACCGGCACGTCAACGCCGAACATCTTGAGGTGCTGCCCCACGCGGTTGCCCATGTCGCCGCGCATCTCATCGCGCATCCTGACTTGATCGCCCGCGTCTACGAACACTTGGGAGTTGGTGCCCGCCGCCGCGCTGCCGTCCGTCAGGTACGCCACCGGCCAGATGCGGGTCAACTCGTAGAACAAGCTCATCGGCATCGACAGCACCCAGCGCACCGGGGCCATGCCGGTGCGATTGGCGAGATCCATCAGTGTCCAGTACGTCTCTAGGATCTTGGTCACGATGGCGCTAGACGCCGTGCGCACGTTCTGGTTGAAGAAGTCCACCACGAGGCTATCCGCCGCCGGGCAGGCCGTGCCGGTAAGGGCGTCGCGGTAGCCAGTGTTGATCAGGCTGTTGAACCCATAGAACTCGGCGTAGCCGCCGCCCGCGCTGTTGTTCAGCGGCGTGCCGGTGTAGAGCAGCTTGGCGAAGTCGCGCGCCCAGGCGATCATCCAGGCCCAAATCACCTTGCCGCTGTTGGTGTTCGCCATGTCGTCGGCGCTGCTGCCCGGCACCGAGGGCATAAACGGCCCAGTGCCAAGTTTGCTAAACGGGTTGCCGACGACCTGGAAGTCGGTGTGTTCGCCACGCGACGCAAGGCGCGTGCCATAGCGCACGTTGTACACCGGCGTCTGCCGCGAGAGCAGGCCCAACGGGTAGGAGTGCATGCACAGTTTCACCAGGCCGGTCGTGGGCGGATCATCACACACGCCGCTGGCCTCGGTGCCACTCGTAGCCGTGACGCCGGTGATAATGCCGTCAAGCGGCGATGTCTCGGTCGTGCCACGAATAGGGAGCGCGAACTGCACGCCACTGAACGGGGTGGCGATCACCGCACTGTACAGGGGGCGATTCAGGGCCGGGTTGGAGAACAGGCCGCCGGGGCCGTGGCCGTAGGAGCCGCCCGGCGTGCTGCTCGGTACGGCCTTCTGTGCGATCTGCGTAAGCTGATCAGGCGAGAGGCGCATGAGGATCTGGTCAACTACCTTGGATGCCAGATCGTGATCGGACTGGTACATTGTCACTCTGAGGTAGGCCGCGCGGGCGCTGATCGGGCTATCCTAGCCGGTAAGACCCTCGATCCACGCGCCGATGCTGTCGGCGGGGTTGCGATAGGCGGGCTTGTCGTCGGGTGTCTTGACGGTCAGGGCATCGGGCACCGTCGCCCCGGTGGGCAGCGCCGTGCGCGGCGACTTCGACGCGGCCACCACAGCGGCGGGCTGATCGCCGCGTAGCTCTGCGATCTGCGCCTGGAGCTGCGCGATCTGATCAGCGCGGCTGGCGTCCTTCTTGGCCACACCGCCGAACAGCGCCTTCACCTCATCAATCGCGCTGCCGAGCTTCGAGGAGGCGTCAAGCCGCGTGTTCAGCGCCTTGATCTCGGTGCCCATGTCGCCCAGCGCAGCCTTGATGCACTCGCCCATCAGCGCCTTAAACTGCGAGACGGGCAGATCGCCGATGTAGTCCTCGGCGTCATCCTCATCCTCGTCAGGCTCTTCGTCGTCGGCCTCGTCACCCGGCTTCTCGCCGCCCTTCGCAAACGGCGCTTTCTCCTCCATCGCGTGCTTGAGCGTGGCGATCTGCGCCTCTAGATCGGCGAAGGCCTGCTGCTCGGGCGACAACGCTTTGTAGCGCAGTCCGGCGGCGGTCGCCGTCTTGGTGGCGCTTGTCGTGTACTTATCGATCAGGGCCTTGACCTCGACCTCGGGCACCGTGCCAAGAAGGTCGGTGAGGGCTTTCAACTGCGCCTCGTGCATGTTATCTACTCCTGGCACGTACAGTGCCGTAAGCGGGTTTGAGACCTTGCCAGCGGGCGCGAGCGACCGCTCAAACTGGCGAATATGATGAAACACCCCATCAGCATCAGGCTCGCCTCGGGGGTGGAAAAAGCCAATGCTCAGCGCGAGTTTGTCGGCCTTCGCCGCAATCACGTTGCCGATCTTGTCGTTGGCGAACGTTCCCGACTCAACGAGAAACGGCCCCGACATCGCGGAAAAATCACACGAGCCGAGGTCAATCCCCTGCCCCCACGGTGCTACGGCGTCAGTCGGGTCGGGTTCGCCAACGTGCCACCAGCGCAGCGGGCCATACTGCCCATCGGCTTTGCGCCGTAGCACGTCGGCCTCTAGCGCCTTCTGACTGACGATCTCCTTATCACGATCCTCGTAGTTGTTGCTGGAGAACGCGAGCCACCGCCGCCCCTTGGGCGTCTTGAAGGTGACGAACGTCCCGCCGGTGATGGCGGACGCGGTATCGGGCTGTGCAAATGGGTTGAATGAGTACATCGCCTAGCCCTCGTAGAGTTGCGCGTCAAGCAGGTCAATCGGCGCGCCGCGCGCGATGATCTTCAGGTAGTCGGCGATCTCCTTCTCGGAGGGGATCTGCTCTTGCTTGATCCACTCGTTCGCGAGTAGCACCGTTGCGCCGTCGTTGGCCGCGCCCGCCACATCGGCCACGAGAGTCAAGTGCTTCGTGACGGCCTGCTCTGCCTCAAGCGCGGCTTCAAGCGCCGCCTGATACGTCGCCCAATCCTGCGGCGGCGCAGCGATAGGCGTAAGCGTGACGCGCCCCCGGTCGTTGAGGTAGTCCGTAAACGCCTGCGCGTGCGTGCGCTCCTCCTGGCTTGCCGTGTCAGCCCACGCCTTCAGGCCGGGATAAGCGTTGAAGTCGGCCCAGTTCGCGAGCGCCGCGTAGAAATAGGCCGCGAACCATTCGACGTTGACTTGCTCGTTAAGGGCGGTCTCGACTTTGGGATTGAGGATCATATATTTATTTCCTGTTTGCCATACTCTGACGAAGTTGCGCTTTTTCATCAGCACTCATCGCATGGAAAATACTGTTCATCTGATCCAATGAACCGGCGATCACATCATGCGCCGCCTCTTCTCGTGCGCGCAACTTCTGATCAGCGATTTTCCATTCAGCATTAGGCAATGAGTCAATAGAACGATACTCACGCTGAATCTCATCGAGTTCAGCCTTGGCCGTGTCATGACGTGTCTTTGCATCATGATATACATCAACGGTCGTCATTTTTGGCTTCGCCGCCGTCACCCTCGGCCCGACCTTCTCGCCCCTAGCCCGCGCCTCTAGCCGATCCGCCTTCGCCAACAGTCGCGCCGACTGCGCAGGCGTCACCTCGCTACCCGCCGCTACCTGCCGCGCGTGCGCCGCCTGACTTGTAAGCCGGTCGGTGCGCTTCTGCGCCGCCTCTGCACGCATGGCGGCACGTTCGGTTGCCGTTGCCTGCTTTGCTATGCTACGGGCGTCCTGGTGGCTTGCGCCGCTCGCCCTGGCTGAGGCGTAGGCCGATGCACCGGCTTTGCCCGCGCGGCCCTTCCTGCCATGCGATGACTGATCGTGTTTGCCGTGCTTGTACACAAGCGCCGTCAGGTCGGCCCAAAACGCTTTGCCCCGCGTCAACCTTGCCCGCGCCGATTGCATTGACGCCTGCCAATTCCGCATATTGCCCGACTCGACTGCCGACAATGCCCGTCGCCCCTCGCTGGTGGATTCGTAGCCGCCATTGACCAACTGCGCTAGGCCCAACTCCGCAAGAGCATCGCCGTAACGAGGGTCAACGCTACCACCTTCTGCGACCGCTCGGAGGGCGTCAAGACCATCGGAGCCTAAGCCGACCTTGTCGGCGGTGTCGCGTGCGGTGCGTTCCTTGTCGTCAAGCTTCGCCCGTGCGGCGTCCTGCTTCGCCTGCTCCGACGCCTGCCGATTCGCATCGCTCGCGGCCTGACGCGCTGCGGCATCGGCGCGGCGCTGATCGAGCATCGCCTGACGGTCGGCGGTGCGCTGGCGCTTCGCCTGATCGGACGCCTGACGCTTGGCATTCGTGGCCTGCGCCCGCGCCATGTCCTTGTCAAACTTCTGGCGGGCCTGTCGCACCGCCTTGCGATAGCCGCGTGCGTCGCCGCGATCTAGGGCAGCCAGGGCGCGATCACCGGCGGGCGTGGTCGCGCCGTCGTCGCCGATCAGGCCCGCGTCATACAGCGCGCCGTCAGGCTTGCCCAATCCGTCAGCGGCGGCGCGCAGGTTGGCAACGTCGGCGCTAGACAACCCGAGGGCCGTAGCGGCGTCTGATGCCGCCTGCTGCTTGGCGGCGTCCTTCGCCTGTCGCTTCTTGTCGGCGGCCTCTTGCTTTTTCTGCGCATCACTCTTGCCGAACAACTTAGGGTTGCTCGTGGCGCTGCTATCGCCCGCACGCATAAAGTGCCCGTCAGGGCCGCGCACCAACGCACCACTGATGACCTCACCCGCACGGGCGTGGGGGTTGGCGTCGGCTTTGAGCTTTGCGAAGTCGGTATGCTTCGCGAACTCCTCGGCCCACGGCTGCCCGGTGCCGAAGGCGTAGCGTTGCTGCGCCCGGCTCACGAACGGCTTGGTGGTCATGCGCCGCTGCGCCGACTTGCTGCGCCGATTGGGCGGCATACGGCCATCGCCCAACGCGGGGTTGCTGAACAGCCCGCCAGGGCCGTGCGCGGGCGATGCGATTGGGCCTGAGACGATGCCGGGATCAGACATGCACGCAATGAGGTAGAGCCGCGAGGGCGTATCGCGATCATTGTAGCATAGGCGTCAACGCTTATTCACATCTTCCACTACGAGATCAACATTGAACACATTGTCAATCAAATCGTCAACGCTGATATAGGCAAAGTGCTGACTATTGTGCAGTTTCTTGCGGCGGCGGATCACCTTAATCGCGGGGTGATACTCCGCCCACAGCACGCCGTTGGGGTCGCGTAGCTCCTGCCAGCCGGTCTCAGGGTAGGTCATGGAAACCCCAACGGGTTGACGACGTACACCGGCATCGGGGCCGCATCGCCCTTGGTCGGCCTACCATCGGTCGGGATGATGATCGGCACGGGGATATTGCCCTGCACGCCGATGGTGGCGACTTCGCCCGCATTGATCACATAGATCGGCGTGGCCCAATCGCCGCCGATCACCTTGCCCGCCGCTGCGGCAAGCGCCGCCGTGCGATAGCCATAGACGCGCAGCGCACGCCCTGACGCGGGCAGGTCGGTGGACAGTGTGACCGGCAGACAGTCCGCGCCGGTCGGCAGATCGTCAACGCTCATTGGAGCGCCTCCTTGACGGCTTTGAGCATCCGCGCCGGGTAGTCCCGCTGCGCGATCTTCGCCGCCTGCTTGTCGTAGTCTCGCGCCTCGGTGCCGGGGTGCTGCACCTGCTTCACAAATGTGTCCACCGGGCCACGTGACCCCGATCCACTCGTGAGCGTGCCGGGGCGCGTCTTGGACGTGAATGCTGAGCCAAACGCAAGATACTTCGCGTTCTTGACGCGGATAATATGCGGTCGCGTGCCGCCTGAGACATAGCCGTAGATCGCGTTGTCAACCTCGATAGACCGGGTTGAGGCGATGCGCTTGATCGCCGCCTTCACCTTCGTCTGCCACGTTGACGTGGGCTTGAGCAGATCGGCGGCCACGGCATCGGCGGCATCATCGAGGGCCTTGGCGCAGGCGTCGCGTAGCTTCGGTAGATTGAGGAGAGATTTAGGCTTGGTGATGGTGAACATAGAACAAACCTTGCCGCGTCTGATACATCTGATGTTGGTGCCGTGTGTGGTTTATTTTGCAATCGCTAGGAGACATATGACCACCAAGGAAGCCGCTGAACTGCTGAACATCAAACCGCGATCAGTCGTCCAACGCATCCGACGCGGGACACTGATCGCGGTCAAACGCGGGCGCTACTATGAGATCACGCAAGAGGAGATTGAGCGTCAGACTGCTACTCATTTGCTTACCTTGCCCGACGCTTGATCGCATGGTCGCCTGCTAGTGGCGGGCATTCGCTACAACTATCCTCGGCATGCAGCACCCTGCGCCAGATGCCCGTGCCGTCGCCGTTGTCAATGACCGAGCCATCGCACTTACAGTTGCCTTTGCACGCCTGTTGACCGGGCAATAAATCCTTGGGAATATCCCAATCGCCCCATCGGGCTTGGCTGTAAAACGTCGTGACCGTGCCCGCGCTGTACTGATTTGCCCGCGCCGCGATCTGCGCATCACTCAGCTTACCCGCCTGGATGTCAGCGACGAAGCCTTTTAAATATTCGCGCTGCGCATTGATTACCGCGTTGATGTCGGCACGCTCTGCCTTGCTCAGGCGGCTCGCGCTGATCAGTTTATCCGCGCCGGGCTTGCTCAGGTCAATGCCGAGCCGCTGTGCGGTGGCGGCGATATACGCCGCCGCCGCCGCCGTGCAGATCGCCTTATCCATCGCCGTCGCGAACGCCTTGATCGTTCCGCCGTTGACGTAGGCCGTCGCCGCGCCGCTCGTGGCGACACGCGCAAGGTCGATCAGGTTACTCGATGTGCCCATGCCGCTCCCGCCAGATGCGCCAGGATACCCGAATCTCGTGCGCCGTCTCTGCCCAAAGGTGACGCACGGCGACAATCATGATGGCAATCAGGATGCACATCAGCGCGTCAGGCATCTCGCTCATCTCCCGCGAGCGCCGCACGCGCCCACGCGACGGCATCCGACCATACGGCGTCAATCGGGTCGGCGGCTTTCGTTGTTATCTTCAAAAGCGCCGCGCTATTGCCATCGACATACTCGATCATCTCATCGGCCTTGCTGCCGATGAGATCCTGAAATGTCTTTGGCTGTGCCGTCTGCCCTGTGACTGGCTGTGCGCCTTGCTCAGGCGCGACAGGTGCGGGGGCGGGGTTTCCCTCGGGTCGGCCCTGCTCTGGCTCCTCTGTGGGCTTCTGGTCATCACGTAGCGCGTCTTGGGGAACCTCGTCCTTGGGCAGCATCTCCTGGGGGATGTCCTCGTGATCAACGGCCAGTTGCAGCGCCTGCGGGGCCGTGATGATCGCGTTCTTGACGAGCAGTTCCCATGTCTGCGCCCGACTGTAGGCGATCTCCGCGCGCAACTTCTGATCGGCCAAATCATTGCCGCTCCAAGAGAACTGCGTAGACGCGGGCAGCACCCAGGCGTTGACCTTGTGCGTCCACGCCTTGCGCCATTGGGCCATCACGGTATCTTTGCTCGCGCCCTGCTCCGTCTCGGCGGTCTTGCCGCTGTTGAGGCCCGCTGGCGCACGTTCGAGATCGCCAGCGGGTAGGCCCAACGCCTTCGCGAACTTGTTATAACTGTTCGTGCGCTCAGTAACCGCATCGAAATTATCAGGCAGACCGGCGATCTGAATACGGTAGCCCGACACAGCCGCGTCGGGCTTGATGCCAGGGATGACGACCACGCCGCGATAGACCTGGCGGTTTTCGCTGCGGCTCTCGTCAAGGCTGGCCCGCGTCGCCTGTTCAAACTGCTGTTGCATGATGCCGGATACGAGATGGATCTCTTTCGGGCTATGCCCGACGATCTTCTCGGACACGTACCGCTCCATCTGCGCATCTTTGAAAATGGCGTGGTAGGCGCGTGACGCCGCGCACATGCCCGTGCCGCGCAACTCAATGCGCGGGCTTGGCATGTCTACAAAGTCAAGGCACTGCCAGCGCCAGAGCGTGTGGTAGCGCCCGGCCATATCCGCGTAGATCACCGGGAAATTTTCGCTATGCACCTCGTCGGGGCTGATACGCCAGTAGTCAGCCATCGCCTCACGATACGGGTACAGATCCATATCGTTGACGCGGGTACAGCGCACGCTGTCGAGATGCTGGATGCCGATCACGCGACCCGCCGGGATGATCTGGCCGTTTGGCGCGCGGCGGATCGCCTCGGTTGACCAGATAACCTCAACAAACGCGCCGTTATCGGTCAAAAAATAGTCTGACAAGTGCTGCGTTAGGAATGAAGTCCAACCCTGGCCCTTGTTGGCATTTAAGAGCAAGTACTGCGCCCGCTGCGCCTTGCGCTCCGACCCGCCCTTGTCGTCTACTGTCCAGTCGAGCGACGCCTGTTTGCTGATCGCCCACGCGACGGCATCAGCCCACATCGTGTTGTGGTCAATCGTGCTGGCGAGGGTGTAGTCGCGCCGCCGTGTCCAGCGCGGCGGGAGATCC
>Ga0194047_10000326_pt1 | contig 32198 bp, 25 predicted proteins | sample JunL225m_MetaG_2_FD_160070 | JGI IMG/M metagenome (GOLD analysis project Ga0194047, IMG submission 160070) | Anoxic zone freshwater microbial communities from boreal shield lake in IISD Experimental Lakes Area, Ontario, Canada - Jun2016-L221-5m | ecosystem: Environmental > Aquatic > Freshwater... | reverse complement strand
GTTCTTAACAGTATTGAATTGTGTTAAATAATAACCATCAGTTGTTTTAGTACTTGTTGTTTTTATACCAATAATAGATATTGAATTTTTCGTTCTCAATTTACACAAGCCCCCTTTCAAAGAAATAATTTTGGCAGTTGATAATTTATTTTCCTTCCATTGTATATCTACCTCAAAAGCACCCCTTGCACGCAAACCCTTGATATCACCCGATTTCCAAGCAGATGGCAGTGCAGGCAATAAATGAATTTCATTTAAATGACTCTGTAATAACATTTCTGTCATACCCGAAACAGCACCAAAATTTCCATCAATTTGAAATGGCGGATGTGCATCAAATAAATTTGCATAAGAGCCACCGCCTTTAGAATAATTAGTGCCAGAAGTACTTACATACCTTAAAATATTTCGTAGTAATGAATAGGCATGGTCTCCGTCTAATAACCTCGACCAAAAATTAATTTTCCAAGCCAAACTCCAACCCGTTCCTTCATCACCTCTTAGTTCTAAGGTTTTTTTTGCAGCAGCAGCTAATGCAGGCGTTGTAATGGGCGAAATTTGTTTACCAGGATGCAGGGCAAATAATTGCGATACGTGTCGGTGGTGAGGCTCAACATCTTCCCAGTCTTTATACCATTCTTGCAAATTACCTTTTGCACCAATCTGTAGCGGAAATAATTTAGCATAGCGTTCTGATACTAGTGTTTGAAATTTATTATCAATCCCCAACACCTTTGCCGCTGCGATAGTATTGCTAAATAAATCACGAATAATCGACATATCCATAGTGGTAGCTATAGACACTGTTCCTGTTTTTTTATCACCAAAAATAAATTCATTTTCAGGCGACATAGCAGGCATGGTTACCCATAATCCACTACTGTCTTTTACCAACCAGTCTAGTGTAAATTCAGTTGCACCTTTCATAACAGGATACCATTTTCTTAAAAAAGCTGTATCCATACTAAATAAATAATGCTCCCATAAGTCTTGGCTTAACCAGTTGGCACCCATACTCCAATTGGCCCATCTAGGGTCTCCTTTTCCCAAATCACCTACAGGATTAGACAAACCCCAGATATCACTATTGTGGTGCGCCACCCAGCCTTTCATATTATAAAACTCTTTGGCAGTAACAGCTCCCGTAACTGAAATATCTTTTATTAAATCAAATAGTGGCGCATGCATTTCAGATAAATTGGTCATCTCTGAAGGCCAATAATTCATTTCTGTATTGATATTGATGGTATAATTTGAACTCCAAGGAGCTTTAAATTCTTTGTTCCAAATACCTTGCAAATTTGCTGCAGTACCATCGGGCCTTGAACTAGAAATTAATAAGTACCTGCCAAATTGAAAATACAATGACTCTAACAAAGGATCATCCGCGCCTTTTGTATAACCAATTAATCTTTCATCTGTTGGCTTTAAAGAATTTTCTGTTTGTTGGTTATTATTTAATGAAAAAGATACCCGTTTAAAATAATGGTTAAAATCATTCAAATGAGCTGTTGTTAATTGTGCAAATGATTTTTTTGCTGCATTATTCAAATAAGTTGACACCAATTTCGATTCATCCTTCCCTTGACTATCCGGACATTTATCGAACCCATTAAAACTAGTGGCTGCACTCACCAATAAAATAAGTTCTGTTGCATGATTTATTTGAATACCTGTTGTATCGGTTATAATTTGTCCGTCTTTACTAATTGCCCTGATTCGATAATCGAATCGCATACCATTACAACCACTAGCATCTGTATAACTGACAGGATTTTTTTTGTCTCGAACATAACTTGGAAAATTAACGCTTGGCGCCCTACCCTTTATGCCATATTCATTATTCGATATAACAATTGGCTGATTTTGCAAAAGAGACTTGGCTAAAATATGGAGGTTCAATTGACCAGGTTTATCTGATTTAATTTTCACCACCATTACTTGGTCGGGAGCAGATACAAATATTTCTCTTGAATAATTAACACCCCCACTTGAAAACCGAGTGCTAGCAGTAGCTGTTGCTATATTTAAATCGCGGTAATAGTTGGTTGCATTGGTATCCACTAATTGTTGACGAATTACCAAATCACCCAAGGGCATATAACTCTCTGAATACACCCCTTGTAATTTTTTGGTTAACTGCTCGGCCAATTTATAGTTTTCTTTAAACAATGCTTCTCTAACCAACGGCAATATAGATGGAGCTTCAGGATTCACATTTGTTTTAACAGGGCCACCAGACCATAAACTTGATTCGTTCAATTGAATCAATTCTTGGTTTATACCACCAAACACCATCGCCCCTAATTTACCATTGCCAAGTGGTAAGGATTCTGTCCAAACTTTGGCGGGTTGCTTATACCATAACAAAGCAGACTGAGCAGAAATATTGGAACAAAATAATAGCAGCAAAAAACAAACAAGTAAAGCTTTACGCATAAAATGAGTTGTTGTTAAAATAAAAAATGCAACTATTGCTAGTAGCATTTGAAAGATATTAATATTTTTTTAAAAATGTAGTTGAAATAAATATAAGCAGTTTTAAAATCAAGTAGTAGATGAAAAATTGAATAATCCTTACTAATTACTATTACAAAATATATTCAGCATGTTTTTCAGGTATTTCAACCAATTGAAACCCTTTTCTTCTTAAGCGACTTGCAAAATCTTGTTGCACATCAAACTCTCCATGCACTAAAAACAAGGTTTTTATTAATGCAGGATCTTGGCAACTAATAAATTGACACAAGTCTTCGTAATCGCCATGCGCACTCATGCTGCGCATAGAACCAATTTCTGCTTTAACATCAAATTCTTCGCCAAAAATTCGCACTTCTTTATCGCCATTTAATAACCTGCCACCCAAAGAACGAGGCTCACAATAGCCTACCATTAAAATAGTGTTTTCTGCACCAGTAATATTGTTCATGATATGGTGCTTTACCCTTCCAGCATCAGCCATTCCACTTGCAGAAATAATAATACAAGGTTGCGGAAAAAAATTAAGCTGTTTGCTTTCCTCAACTGTTTTAACATAATTCAATCCTTCAAAATCAAATGGATCAGTATCTGTTTCCATTAATTTTTGAATCCTATTATTAAAATATTTTGCATTCTTTTTTATCACTTGAGTGGCTTCACTACTTAATGGACTATCTACAAAAACAGGAATTTTTGGAAGTCGATTTTCGTTAGAAAGTTGGTTTAAATCGTAGAGAATTTCCTGGGTTCTTCCAACACTAAAAGCGGGTATAATTAATTTGCCTTTTTTTACTATACAAGTATGTTGAATCCATTTCAATAAAGAATCAGGCGTGCTATACACTTCGTCGTGTAATGAATTACCGTAAGTGCTTTCTAATAGCAAATAATCAGCTTGTGGGAATACTGCTGGAGAACGCAAAATCACATCTCTATATCGGCCAACATCGCCACTAAAACTAATACGGGTAATTTTATTATTCTCTGTAATTTTTAAATGAACAGCCGCACTACCAATAATATGTCCTGCATCAGTAAACAATAATTCTACACCAGGATAAATGGTTTGCCAAGTATCATATTCAACTGCGGTTAATTTATTTATGGCATTTTTTGCATCATCAATTGAGTACAAAGGTTCATAGATAGGCAAGCCTTGCTTGGCCCTACGTTTGTTGATAAATTTGGTATCGGCTCTTTGAATTTCTGCAGAGTCTTCTAATAAAATAGACGCTAAGTCTTTCGTGGCAGGCGTGCAAAAAACGTTTCCTTCAAAACCATCATTTATTAATTTAGGAATCAAACCAGAATGGTCAATATGTGCGTGCGATAAAACCATCACCGATATCTCACTAGCCTCAAACCCAAATACCCGATTCATTCCATCAGTTTCTTTTCCCATCCCTTGAAACATGCCACAGTCCAACAAGATTTTTTTGCCACTGTTTAGTGTTATTACATGTTTTGACCCAGTAACTGTTCTTGCGGCACCATGAAAGGCAATATTCATTGAATAAATTTTATTTCTTTTTTGACTTGAAACTCCAAGTAAACCAAAACTCCGAAACGGTTTCGCCCGCTTGATTTTTTCCAACAGAATAGCAAACTAGGGTTTGACCTTCGCCAGTAATTACTGCCTGTTCTACCGCATTGGCTATTGCTGCGCCGTCATTACAAGTAAACACAGTTCTATCGGTTGCTTTTTTATGAAACTTTGCTTCCATGCCTACAACTAGCATACTCACAACAGGTTTGCGCTTGTAAATCTGACCTATTGCTAGTAAGCCTGTACTCATTTCGGCGGCCATGGATTGTGTAGCAAAATACATCGACTTAAAAGGATTTTTATTAAACCATTTAAACGGCACAGTAATCACAGACTTTTCAGTTACTAATTCTTTAATACTTAATCCCGAAAAGAGTGCTGCAGGAAGTTTCAGCAACATGAAAAACCGAAATTTCCATGAGTTGGCAATGGTCTTTTTAAAATCTATGAAATTAGGATTCACAAAAAGTCAATTTATTTTGTTGCATAATTTTTAGCATCTAAAGCACCCGGTCTCCAATCATTAAAAAAGTCAATTACTTTTCTTTTATTATAGCCTTTCCCTTCTTCTAAATAAGAAGAGTTTTGGGTATGTAATAATTTTCCGTTGCCGTCTAAAATTAAAAATACTGGAAAGCCAAAACGTTGTGCATAGCCGTAACTAGCAAATACCGCATCGTTTTTATTTTCTTGACTATAATTTAAATGATACACAATATAATTGGCATGAATAGCTGAATCCATTTGTTTGTCATTGGTAGTTGTTTTGTTAAAAAGCAAACACCAGCTGCACCAGTTTCCACCAGCCTGAATCAACACATGCTTATTGGCTTTTTTAGCTTCTTTAACTGCCTTTGCTATTTCTTTTACCGCATCGGCATTGGGTGTGTATAATTTAACGGTGTCAACAGGTTTAGTAACCAATGCAACTGCTTGTGCATTTGTAATAGATGAAACACCTATTGCCATTAATAAAACAAATAATCCTTTTTTCATGTGTTATAATTTGTAGGTAAAAAATGATTTATAAGAGTATGGCAGCTAGCGCATAGTCTGCCACTAGTATTAATATACAACTAACTACAACAGCACTAGTACTTGCTCTACCAATTTCTAAAGCACCCCCTTTAACATGGTATCCAAAATAGGCAGGTACTGTACTTAATATAAAAGCGAATGTATAAGCTTTGTACAATGCAAAATTGATATTGTATAAATTTAAACTTTGACGCAATCCCATATCAAAAATATCTGTTGCAATAATTCCAGACATAGCACCTGCAGTTCTACCTCCCCAAATACCCAATACAGCAGATATTACAATTAAGCAAGGAATCATTACCAAAGCCGCTAATATTTTTGGAAATATTAAATAACTTTTTGAATTAATGCCCATGATTTCTAGCGCATCAATTTGTTCGCTAATTCGCATATTGCCAAGTTCACTAGCAATTTTACTTCCTACTACTCCTGCCAATACAATACTTAAAACGGTAGGCGATAATTCAAGAATAATACTATCCCTAACAATTTGTGCAACTGTAGACATTGGCACCAATGGACTTACTAACTGATACGCTGTTTGCACCGTTGTTACCGCTCCCAAAAAAATAGAAATAATAACTACAATAGGCAATGCGCCAATACCAATTTCTACGCACTGGTGAATAAACTCCTTCCAATACATGCGCCAGTTTTCGGGCTTGGTAAACATGCCTTTTAGCATCAATAAATAAGATCCAAAATGGGTGAAAAATGTCATGCTATTTTTTTATTTCTTACGTTTTTTTAATCTTTTCCACCAACTGCTAGTTTGTATTTGCGCATCGGTATCACCCTTGCATTTCAACTGGGCATCAACCACTGCAACAATTGCCATGTTTATAATATTACGAACACTACTTCCTAATTGCAAAACATGTACTGGTTTTTTTAATCCTAATAAAATAGGACCAATAGCATCTGCACCACCAATTTCTTTTAATAAATTATAAGTAACATTACCAGAGGTTAAGTTTGGAAACATTAACACATTAACTTCTTCATTTACCAACTCACTAAACGGATAATTGTCGCGTAAAATTTCTTTATTAAAGGCCAAACTACCTTGCATTTCACCGTCAACAATTAAGGAAGGATTTCTTTGTTTTAAAATTCTAGTAGCTTCTGCTACAAGTTTTGCCTCAGGAGAATCGCTACTTCCAAAATTGCTATAACTCAACATAGCAATACGAGGTGTTAAATTAAAGTTCCTTACCTCTTTTGCAACCATCATTGTAATGTCTGCTAACTCAATTGCAGTAGGATTAAAATTCACTGTGGTATCGGCTAAAAACAAAGGTCCTTTTTTGGTTAATAGCAAATACATGCCTGCAATTTTTTTAACCCCTTCTTCTGTACCTATAATTTGAAGTGCAGGACGAATGGCTTCAGCATAGTTTTTTGTAAGACCCGATAACATGGCATCAGCATCACCTGTTTCCACCATCATGCAACCAAAATGGTTGCGATCTTTCATCATTTTAATACTCTCGTAATGATTTACACCACGTCTTTGTCTTTTCTTAAAAAACATTTCGGCATACAACTCTCGCTTCGCTTCATTTTCATCACTCCTAGGATCAATAATTGGCAAATCTGTTAAGTCGATATTATTTTGTTCTGCAATGGCACGAATTTTTATAGGATCACCTAATAAAATAGGATACGCAATACCCTCATCGTATACAATACTTGCCGCTTTTAATATTTTAATATTGTCTGCCTCTGCAAATACCAAGCGTTTTGGCCCCTTTCGCGCTTTGTTGCCAATCACACGCATCAATTGGTTATCTAATCCTAAGCGTTTATTTAATTCCAATGCATAGGCATCCCAATTGGTAATTGTTTTTTGAGCCACCCCCGATTGAATTGCTGCTTTTGCAACAGCTGGTGCAACTGTAGATAATAACCTAGGGTCTAAAGGTTTTGGAATAATATATTCAGGACCAAAAGACATGTTCTGTTGGTTATATGCCATGTTAACAATATCTGGTACTGCAGATTTTGCTAAATCGGCCAAAGCCCTCACTGCTGCGAGTTTCATGGCTTCGTTAATTTGTTTTGCGCGTACGTCTAAAGCACCCCTAAAAATATAAGGGAAGCCCAAAACATTGTTTACTTGATTAGGATAATCTGTTCTTCCGGTAGCCATAATCAAGTCTTTCCTAACAGCAGCTGCATCGGCATAACTAATTTCTGGATCAGGATTAGCCATTGCAAAAACAATCGGATTTTTTGCCATTGATTTTACCATCTCTGGTGTAATTACATTGCCTACGCTTAGTCCTAAAAACACATCTGCATCTTTCATGGCTTTGTCTAAATTCCAATCAGATTTTTTTACTGCAAATTTTTCTCTGATAGGTCCTAGATCTGTTCTTCCTTGGTGTAATACTCCGTCTTTGTCAAATACAATAAAGTTCTCGTAACGTGCACCTAGTGCTACATACAATTGAATACAAGCCATTGCTGCAGCGCCTGCTCCATTAACAACAAACCGAACTTTTTCAATTTTCTTTTTTTGTAATTCTAGTGCATTCAACATGGCCGCACTACTAATAATAGCTGTGCCATGCTGGTCGTCGTGCATGACGGGAATATTCATTTGTTCTTTGAGCTGTTGCTCTATATAAAAACATTCCGGCGCCTTAATATCTTCTAAATTAATACCTCCAAAAGTGGGCTCTAAGGCTTTAACTATTTGAACAAATTTTTCGGGATCTTTTTCATTGATTTCAATATCAAACACATCTATATCGGCAAATATTTTAAACAATACAGCCTTTCCCTCCATCACAGGTTTACTTGCATCAGGACCAATATCTCCAAGACCTAAAACAGCAGTCCCATTCGTAATTACACCTACCAAATTACCTTTAGCAGTATACTTGTAAACATCTTCTATATTATTGAAAATCTCTTTGCAGGGCTCTGCAACTCCAGGGCTATAGGCCAAACTCAAATCGCGTTGTGTTTTAGCCTCTTTGGTAGGAACTACTTCAATTTTACCCGGACGGCCATTTGCATGGTATTCTAGTGCTTGTTCTTTTCTTAAATCAGCTTGTTTAGACATAGTTTATTTTTAAGCTTTCCCATCAACACAGTTCACAAAATTACAATATAAAAAATAGCATTATAGAGTTGCTTTTGCACCCAACCAGGCCATCATGCCCATACCTGTTTCAATTGCTCTTTCGTCGATATTGAATGTAGGTGTATGCACATTAGAAACAATTCCAGCCATTTCGTTACGAACGCCTAGTCTAAAAAAGCAACCTGGAATTATTTGGGTATAATAACCAAAATCTTCTGCACCCATTCTCATTTCCGTTTCTGGCACATTGCCATTACCCATATAGGTTTCAGCTAACTGCCAATTAGTATCTGTAAAAGCCGGATCATTATCTACTGTTGGATAGCCTATATCAACCAATACATCTATTTCAGCGCCCATCGATTCGGCAATACCTGTTGCTAGTTTGCGAATTAAATCGTGTGCTTTATAACGCCAGGTTTCATCCATTGCACGAAATGTTCCTTTAAGTTTTACTTCGCTAGGAATAACATTTGTAGTGTATCCCCCTTGAATTGAACAGATCGATAAAACCGAAGGTGATGCAGGATTATTATTACGAGAAATAATTTGTTGTAAACTCACAATTAAATGAGAGGCAATTAAAATAGTATCTGCTGTTAAATGTGGCGCTGCGGCATGACCACCTTTGCCACGTATCGTAAAATACAATTCATCGGCGCTAGCCATTACCCTTCCTTTTCTAAAACTTAATTTTCCAAAATCTAAACCAGGATGTACGTGCAACGCAATGATACCAGCAGGTGCTGGGTTCTGCAATACCCCATCTCTAATCATATAACTAGCCCCACCAGGATTTTTTTCTTCGCCTGGTTGAAAAATTAATTTTATAGTTCCTTCCCACTCATTTTTTAAAGCGAATAAAATTTTTGCAGCACCCAATAAAATAGTGGTATGTACATCATGCCCACAAGCATGCATAATTCCTTCGTTTAATGACTTATAACTCAAGTCATTTTCTTCCTGAATTTGTAATGCATCCATATCTGCTCTAAGTGCTATTACGCGACTTTGTGGATTTTTTCCTTCAATGATTCCTACCACACCTGTTGTAGCAATCACTTCAAACGAAATACCCATTTCGCTTAGTTTCGATTGCACAAATTTGCTGGTTTCAAACTCTAAATAACTTAATTCTGGATGCGCATGTAAATGACGTCGCACCGCAATAAATTCTTCTGAATATGCTTTAGATAATGACTGTATATTTTCAAGTAATTCCATACCTTAATTGCTTATTGTTATTGGTTGTCTTCCGTTTCTTTAATAGGAGTGTAGTCGATGGTGTCCTCAACTATAAATACCCCGTCTGGAAATAATTTGTTAATACTCAAACGAAATTTTTCTGCCTCTGCTTTTGTTATAAAATTACCCATTCGCACTTTAAAATTAGGTGACTGAAACAAGGTAACTGTTTTTTGATCAGGAAAACGGGCCAATAAATCTGCTTTTGTTTTAAAAGCAAGGTCACGGCTTGCGGTACTTAGCACTTGAATGCGAAATCCTTTGTATTGGCCTGTACTCGTTAACTGAGCAGCGCGGTTATTAATTTGTAATTGTTTGGCTGTTAAAACATCTAGTCGGGCATCTTTGTGCACTATTACTGTATCATTCGCATACAAACTTATGTTTGAAGCGAAAATAAATACAAATAAAAAAATAGCAGTTTTCATACACAACTAAATAATAGGTAGCAGTTAAATAAATCTACTACAAGTTAAAATTAATAGTTTGAACTAGCAATAGGTGCTCCTGTTACAATGGCAACTCCAGCACTACATCCTAGCCTAGTAGCACCAGCATCCACCAATTCTTTTGCAAATGCATAATCCCTTATGCCACCTGAAGCCTTAATTTGAACATGCTCAGGCAAATGAAGTCTGAATAGTTTAACTGCTTCAACAGTAGCTCCTTTTTCGGCATAACCTGTTGAAGTTTTTAAATAATCAATGCCAGCTGCTCCATAAATATCACAACAGGCAATAATTTCTTCATTGGTTAGTACACCACTTTCAATAATTACTTTAATGATTTTATGCTTACTCTTTACTATTGGCATGATATGGTTGATTTCATTTGCCAAATAAGTAAAGTCTTTATTTTTTATAGCCGAAATATTACAAACCATATCTAATTCATCTGCGCCATCCACCATTGCCAACACAATCTCTGCAATCTTTGATTCTACTGCAGAATAACCAAATGGAAATCCAATAACGGTAGCCACTTTCACCTTACTTGACACCGTTAGTGATTTTGCCAACTTAACAAAATTTGGTGGCACGCAAACAGCCGCAAATTGATAGTCCATTGCTTCTTTGCATAATTTTTCAATGTCTGCTACCAATGTTGTTGGCTTAAGAATAGTATGGTCTATATAGCTGTTAAGTTGCATGATTAAAATTTTAAAACGTATTTGATTAAAACATACAATGGGCTTGTAATTCACTTACAAACCCATTGCTTTTTATCTTGCTATTTAATTGTAAGTATTACACTGCATCTCTTCCATGACATGCTTTAAATTTCTTTCCACTTCCACAAGGACAAGGATCGTTTCGGCCAATCTTTGGACCAACTTGAACTGGTTGTTGCTTTACAGGAGTTGGATCGTAATAATCATTCTCTGTTGGAGCAGCACCCATATCTTCTTTTTGTGTACGCATTTTGCTCAAGTCTGTTTTTTGTTGACGACCTTCTTTCACAACGTCTCCATCATTTAAGGGAATGGCTGAATGAGAAAGGAATTGAACAATATCTTTATTTACTTCACCGTCCATTTTTTTGAACAAATCAAATGCTTCCATCTTATAAATAACCAATGGATCTTTTTGTTCGTAGGTAGCAGTTTGTACACTTTGTTTTAAATCATCCATTGAACGCAAATGCTCTTTCCAAGCATCGTCAATAAATCCTAAGGTTACAGTTCTTTCTTGCGCATTCATTAATTCTACACCAGCCGATTGAATGGTTTTTTCCATAGGTGCTAATACCTGAATAATACGTTTACCATCAGTAAAAGGAACAATCACATTTTCAATATGTGCACCTTGTTGTAAACGAATATTTTTAAATACAGGAATAGATTGTGTAGAAAGATCTTTTCTTTTTCTTTCATAATTATCAATTGCTTCGCCGTATAATTTTTCGGTCAATTGTTGTTCCGATGATTTACTTAATTCTGCAGCTGTAATGCTTGAATCAATACCAAAATTCACAATTACTGCTAAGCGGAAACCTTCGTGGTCATTGATTTCTTTGAACGAACTAATTAATCCTTCTGCTACTGTATAAAACGCATTGTCTAAATCAAGTGCTAGTCTTTCGCCAAACAAAGCATGATTTCTTTTGCTATAAATAACGGTACGCTGTTTATTCATTACATCGTCGTATTCCAACAAACGCTTACGTATACCAAAGTTATTTTCTTCTACTTTTTTCTGTGCACGTTCAATAGATTTAGTAATCATGCTATGTTGAATTACTTCGCCTTCTTTATATCCAGCAAAGTCCATCACTTTGGCAATACGCTCACTGCCAAACATACGCATCAAATCATCTTCTAACGATACAAAGAACAAAGAAGACCCTGGATCTCCCTGACGTCCTGCACGACCTCTTAACTGCCTATCAACACGGCGAGATTCGTGGCGCTCTGTACCCAAAATAGCCAAACCACCTGCTTCTTTAACACCAGGCCCTAGCTTAATATCCGTTCCACGACCAGCCATATTTGTAGCAATCGTTACAGCCCCTGCAAATCCTGCTTCTGCAACAACCTGTGCTTCACGCGCATGTTGTTTGGCGTTTAATACATTGTGTGCAATTTGTTTTTGACGAAGCATTCTACTCAACAATTCACTCACTTCAACAGAGGTAGTACCCACCAATACTGGTCTGCCTGCTTGTGTTAATTTTACAATCTCGTCTATTACAGCACCAAACTTTTCGCGTTTGGTTTTAAACACTAAATCTTGGTCATCAATTCTAATGGCTTTAACATTTGTAGGAATGGTAACTACATCTAATTTATAAATATCCCATAACTCCGAAGCCTCAGTTTCTGCAGTACCGGTCATACCAGCTAATTTGTGGTACATCCTAAAATAGTTCTGTAAAGTAACCGTTGCATAAGTTTGTGTAGCAGCTTCGATTTTTACATTTTCTTTTGCTTCAATCGCTTGGTGTAAACCGTCCGAATACCTACGGCCGTCTAGGATACGTCCTGTTTGTTCGTCTACGATTTTTACTGATTCATCCATCACCACATACTCAATATCCTTGTCAAATAAAGTGTATGCTTTTAATAATTGTTGTACAGTATGAATGCGATCTGCTTTTACAGAATAGTCATTAATAATAGATTCTTTGTTGTGCAATTTTTCTTCAGCACTCAATGTGGTATTCTGTTCAATATTGGCTAAGGAAACACTAATATCAGGTAGTATAAAGAAATTAGGGTCTTCTCCAGAACGGGTAATCAATTGAATTCCTTTATCGGTTAATTCAACTGAATTATTTTTTTCGTCAATATAGAAATATAGTTCTTCATCGGCAGTAGGCATTTCTCTGCTCTGGTCTGCTAAATAAAAATTTTCTGCTTTTTGTAATTTCACACGAATACCAGGCTCACTTAAAAACTTAATCAAGGCATTGTTTTTTGGCAAACCTCTGTGTGCACGGAAAAGGGCTAATCCACCATCTTTAGGATCGTCGTTTCCTTCTGCTATTTTTTTCTTCGCTTCGTTTAAAAACTGGTTCGTGGCTCTTTTTTGCGCATCTACCAATTTTTCAATTCTTGGTTTTAGTTCAAAAAACTGTTGCTCATTGGTGCTATGACCAATTGGTCCAGAAATAATTAAAGGCGTACGCGCATCATCAATCAATACAGAATCGACCTCATCAACCATGGCAAAATGGTGTTTGCGTTGTACCATTTCTTCTGGTGTATGCACCATGTTATCACGCAAATAATCAAAGCCAAATTCGTTATTGGTTCCGTAAGTAATATCCGACAAATAAGCATTGCGCCTTGCTTCACTATTTGGTTCGTGTTTGTCAATACAATCAACAGTAATTCCCAACCACTCAAAAATGGTTCCGTTCCACTCACTATCACGTCGAGCCAAATAATCGTTTACCGTTACAATATGTACGCCTTCACCTGCTAATGCATTTAAATAAGCTGGCAAAGTAGACACCAAGGTTTTACCCTCTCCAGTAGCCATTTCAGAAATTTTACCTGAATGCAAAACGCTACCTCCAATCAACTGCACATCATAATGCACCATGTTCCAAGTAACGGTTCCACCACCAGCAGTCCAAGTATTTTTAAAAATAGCTTGATCGCCTTTAATGGTGATATAGTCTTTTTTTACACTTAAATTTCTGTCCAATTCAGTAGCTGTGCTTGCTATTTCTGTGTTTTCTTTAAAGCGTCGGGCTGTTTCCTTTACCACGGCAAATGCCTCTGGTTGAATAATAGCCAATACTTCTTCAATTTTTTTATTGCGCTCTTTTTTTAGGGTATCAATTTCTTGATAAATAGCATCGCGTTCGTGGATATTGGTAACGGGTAAGGCTTCTGCTGCCGCTTGTTTGCTTTCTACTAGTGCATCTATTTCTGTAAGATGTTCTTTTATACGTTGTTTGAATTCTTGTGTTTTGGCACGTAACGCATCATTTGAAAGTGATTGATATTCCTGAAAAAATACCGCAACTTTTTGAATGATTGGCATAATCTGCTGCACATCCTTTTCGCTTTTACTGCCTCCGAATAACTTAGAAATAAATTTCAACATATAATACTATTGGATAATACGATTTAATATAGATTCAAATTGCAATTCCTATTAATCAAAAACGGTGCTGACAGTTGGCTTTGGTCAAATTGGCAGCAGGCTTTTTTAAAAAGGAGCACAAAGGTAAAGATTTTAGTTCCAGTATATGGAATTACAACGCATAGATAACTGATATTTTGGGTGAATTGGGCAATTAGTAGGTCTAAAAATGTGTTAATACAAGGTATTTTTTATTCTAGCCACCATTTTTTGGCCAAAAGGATGGAATTTCATGCCGATTCTGCTACTTTTGCATCCCAAAACCAGTGGGTTCAATAGGTTCTGTAATTTGATAGAAATCATTGAACAACACTAAGTAAAAGCATCAACCGAAACTCGAAACTTACAATATGGCAGGTCAATTAAAAGAAGTACGTAATAGGATTAAGAGTGTTCAAAGCACCCAGCAAATTACAAAAGCCATGAAAATGGTGAGTGCTGCTAAATTACGTCGTGCACAAGATTCCATTACGCAAATGCGTCCTTACGCAAAAAAATTACAAGAAATGTTAAGCAATATCATCAGCAGTGCAGATGGTGGACTAACATTAAAACTTGCCGAGGTTCGTACTATTGAAAAAGTATTATTGATTGTTGTAACAAGTGATCGTGGATTATGCGGCGGATACAATGCTAATATTATTAAATTAGCCAAAGCAACTATTGCAGAAAAATACCAAGCCCAGTTTACAAAAGGCAATGTAAGTATCTGGAATATTGGTAAAAAAGGATTCGAAGGATTAACCAAGGCTGGCTATAATACCAATGACACGTTTAAAGATATTTTCTTAAACCTAAAATTCGAGACCGTTCAGGCAGCTGCAAAAGCCGCAATGAATGCTTTCGAAAACAAAGAGTTCGATGCCATTGAAATTATTTACAGTGAGTTTAAAAACGCAGCAACACAAGCTTATATAGCTGAACCGTTTTTACCAATCCCTAAAACAGTAAAAGCAGTTGGCAAAAAACAATCGGACTTTATTTTTGAACCAGCAGCAGAAACACTTATTGCTGAATTGATGCCAAAAATATTAAACACGCAATTGTATAAAGCAGTGTTAGACGGCAATGCAAGCGAACACGGTGCAAGAATGACGGCTATGGATAAAGCAAGTGAAAACGCCAATGAACTATTAAAATCATTAAAAATCAGTTATAACCGCGCAAGACAAGCGGCCATTACAACAGAGTTAACAGAAATTGTAAGTGGTGCAGCTGCTTTGCAAGGATAATACATACCTTCAAAAGAAATTATTTAACAAATTCAGAAATTTTACTTTGGAAATAAGCGCTATCATCCCACACATTGAAGTACTCATTTTTGCTAGTGATAAACCACTAACATCATTGGATATTGTAGAATTGATCAATAATACTTTTGGATTTTTAGAAGAAAGAATATTATTAGATCAGGTAGAGACTGCGCTTGATGGTATCAGAGAAAAATACAATTCAGAATTTTATCCATTTGAAGTAAAAGAAAGTGGTGGCGGATGGCAGTTTCTTACCAAAAAAAATTTCCATGCAACCATTGCACAACTTAATGGCGATAAATTTTTAAAGCGCCTATCTAATGCAGCTTTAGAAACACTTGCCATCATTGCTTACAAACAACCCATCACCAAAGGAGAAATTGAAGCGATCCGCGGAGTGAATAGCGATTATAGTATTCAAAAATTATTAGAAAAAGAATTGATTCTTATCAGTGGCCGTAACGAACATTCTCCAGGAAAACCATTGGTGTATGCAACTTCAAAGAGTTTCATGGATTATTTTGGCATCAACAATGCCGAAGACTTACCAAAAATTCGCGAAGTACTTGCAGAACAATTAATAGAAGGTACAATTATTCGCCCAGAAGATTTCACCGACCAACCAGTAGCCGAGAATATAGGATTCGAAACATTAACCGAAGATTTTATTGATGAGGATAATGAAATTGAAACTGAAGTTAAAGCTGAAGTTGAAGACGAACCAATAACTGCAACTGAAAATGAAACATCAGCTGATTTAGATGATGATGAATCAATCAATTCAGATAACCACGAATCTACAGAGTCAGATGATGATGAAGAAGATGAAGATGAAGATGCCACTCACCTAACAGCGCCTACCAAATAAATAAGTCGAGTTAAATTATTAATTGATTGTGTATTAAACATACGCAAGATTTATATCTTCGCAATATGTACAAAGAATTGTCTGCAGAAACTTTATCAAAAATTGCCAACACATACGGAACGCCAGTTTATGTGTATGATACAGATAAAATAAGCCATCAATTTGAGCAACTGAATAAAGCGTTTGCAAAAAAAAATACCCGTTTTTTTTATGCGAGTAAAGCATTAACTAATATTAATATTTTACAGCATATTTTAAACATTGGATGCAATATAGATTGTAGTTCTATTAATGAAGCCAAACTAGCCATTCATACAGGATTCGAACCAACTAATATTCTATACACTAGCAATGGCATAGATTTCAGCGAAATTGAAGAAGCCGCTGCACTTGGAGTACATATTAATATTGATAGTTTATCAAACTTAGAAAAATTCGGAAAAAAATTTGGACATAGTTACCCAGTTGGCATTAGACTAAGACCCAATATTATGGCAGGTGGAAATTTAAAAATTTCTACCGGTCACCAAAGTAGCAAGTTTGGTATTCCTATTGAGCAACTCAATGAAATCTTACAACTAGTAAAAAAATACAATTTATATATTCGAGGCTTACACATTCATACTGGAAGCGAAATTAAAGACGTAGCAGTGTTTATGAAAGTGGCCGATATTTTTGTAGACTTAATTCCCCATTTTCCAGAAGTAAATTTCTTAGACTTAGGTGGTGGATTTAAAGTAGCCTATAAAGAAAAAGATCCTACAACCGATATAGCAGAACTAGCGCATGAAATAAATATATTTTTAACCGGTTTAGAAAAAACACATCTTCGACAATTTGAGTGTTGGTTTGAACCAGGTAAATATTTAGTGAGTGAAGCTGGTTATTTGGTAACCAAAGTAAACGTACTCAAAGACTTCAATAATATTGCTTTTGCAGGTGTTGACTCTGGACTCAATCATTTAATACGCCCCATGATGTACGATGCCTATCACCGCATTGAAAATATCAGCAACACATCGGGCAACAAAAAAAACTACACCATTACTGGTAATATTTGCGAAACAGACACTTTTGGTTCAGACCGACTATTGCACGAAGTTAGAGAAGGCGATTTTTTAGCCATCTATAATGCAGGTGCCTATGGTTTTGAAATGTCAAGCAATTACAATGCGCGTTTTAAACCCGCAGAAGTAATGGTTAAAGAAGGTATTCCTCAATTAATTCGCAAAAGAGATGTTTTTGCAGATTTATTAAGAAACCAAACGCCACTCATTTAGAACAAAATTGTAGTTTGCATCCGGAATGATTGAAATACGTAATATATCTAAACAATTCGGCGGCCGCGTGATACTTGATGATATCAGTGCTACAATGGAATCTGGCAAATGCAACCTTATTATAGGCACAAGTGGGAGCGGCAAAACCGTATTAACCAAATGTATGGTGGGTTTATTTAAACCTGATACTGGTGGTATTTTATACAGCGGAGAAGATATGTTTTTAATGGAAAACGATACCCGCAAACAACTTCGTCAACAAATTGGCATGCTGTTTCAAGGCACCGCACTTTTCGACTCCATGACTGTTGAGCAAAATGTTTTATTTCCATTAGATATGTTTACGCGTTGGACTTTGGCAGAAAAAAAACGCAGGGTAGACGAAGTGTTAGACCGCGTAAACTTAAGTGATGCACACAAAAGATTTCCATCAGAAATTAGTGGAGGAATGAAAAAAAGAGTAGGTATTGCACGTGCTATTGTATTAAATCCAAAATACCTTTTTTGCGACGAACCAAATTCAGGACTCGACCCTCAAACATCTATGGTGATTGACAAACTCATCAAAGAAATAACTCTAGAGTTTAATATCACCACCATTGTTGTAACACATGATATGAATAGTGTGATGGAAATTGGTGACCATATTTTATACTTATACAATGGTAAAAAACAATGGGAAGGAACCAATAAAGACATTATTTTCAGTAAAGATGTTCTATTGAATAATTTTATTTTTGCTTCGGAGTTTTTACAAGATGCAAAAGAAATGCGCATGATGGAAGCCAAACAAAATCAGTCTTAACTATAGACCGAAAAAGCCTGTACTATGAAAAAATTACTCTTTTTTTTATTGCTAGTTTTATCCATTACTGCAGTAACCGCTCAAGACAGTATTGACACTATCCCACCCTATAAAAAAGACCCTAGTATTCCGGCATTTAAAATTGCCTTAACAGATGGCACTTGGTTTTCAAACGAACAATTACCCAAAAACAAGTATACCCTTATTGTATATTTCAGCCCAGACTGCGAGCATTGTAAGCATGAAATAAGAGAAGTTATTAAAAGCATGGATCAGTTAAAAGACGTAAACATGGTTTGGGCTAGTTATAAGTCATTATCAGAAATAAAAGAGTTTTATACCAAGTTTGAATTAAACAAGTATCCCAATATTTTTATAGGCAGAGACCCCGAATACAAATTACCTAGCTTTTATCGGGTAAAATTCACCCCATTTGTAGCGGTTTATGATAAACAAGGCCTTTTTGTACAAGCATTTGAGCAAGGGGCAGAGATGCCAATACTATTGCCACTATTAAAATAGAATTAATAGAATTTTATCGAAACACTGATTCCTTGAAGCCTTACCTTTGCAGCGTAAAAAATTTCTCATTCTAAATAGCAATTGTTTATGAAAGTTACTGTAGTAGGTGCTGGTGCCGTAGGAGCAACCTGTGCCGATAATATTGCCCGTGCTGCACTAGCACAAGAACTAGTACTGTTAGACATTAAAGAAGGCCTTGCAGAAGGTAAAGCACAAGACATGATGCAAACTGCTGCATTGCTTGGCTTCGACACACGCATTACTGGCAGCACCAACGATTATTCAAAAACTGCTGGATCAAGTGTAGTAGTAATTACTTCAGGTATTCCTCGTAAACCAGGAATGACTCGCGAAGACTTAATTGGCACCAATGCAGGTATTGTAAAAGGAGTTGCTGAAAACATTTTAAAATATTCTCCAGACGCTATAATCATTGTTATTAGTAACCCAATGGATACTATGACCTACTTGGCTTTACAGTCAACAGGTTTACCAAAACACCGTATCATTGGAATGGGCGGCACACTAGATAGCGCTCGTTTCAAATACCAATTAAGCCAACATTTAGGTTGCAGTCCTGCAGATTTAAATGCGGTTGTAGTTGGTGGACATGGAGATACTACCATGATTCCTTTAATTCGCCACGCCACTTGGAATAGCGCACCTGTTACCAATTTCTTAACCGTTGATCAACAAAATCAAATTGTTGCCGATACAATGGTTGGTGGTGCTACTTTAACCAAATTGATTGGCACTTCTGCTTGGTATGCACCAGGTGCAGCCGGAGCCGCTTTGGTTGAAAGCATTTTACGTGACGAGAAAAAATTGTTTACTTGCTGCGTTAGTTTAAACGGCGAATACGGTCAAAGCGATATTTGCCTAGGCGTTCCAGTTGTTATAGGAAAAGATGGTTGGGAGAAAATTTTAGACTTCCAATTGAATGACGAAGAACAAGCAGCATTTAACAAAAGTGCCGATGCAGTTAGAAATATGAATGAAGTTTTGAAAACTTTATAATATTTGTTGGAATAATTTTAAAAGCCGGTGAGCAATCACTGGCTTTTTTTATGCCAATTGCAAACCCCTCATCGCCGCTTTTGCAATCGCTCCAATATCTTGTTTTTCCATACAATTAAAATGCCCTTTAGGACATTTATTCGTTCCATAATTTGAGCAGGGTTGGCAACTTAGCGCAGGAACAATAAAATTTTCATACTTAGCCGCGCCATATTTTGCATAATAAGGTTCCACGTCTAATAGTGGAGATGTTGCGCCCCATATGGCTAATACTGGTTTATTAAAAGCACAGGCAATGTATTGCAAACCAGTATCGTGCGAAATAACCATCTTTGATTTTCTAACTAAATCTGCAGAGCCCGCTAAATTGTATTTTCCGCAAGCATTAAATATTCTGATAGGATCTATTTGCGCAATTGCATTTGCAGCAACAACATCTTCCTTACCGCCAATTAATATGATTGGATAGTCTATTTGCAAACAAAGTTCTTGTAGTTTTTTAACTGGTAATTTTTTCGTTTGATAAGACGCTCCTATTACAATAGCAATATAGCCCATCATTTGGGCCATGGGCAAATCTTTAATAGCAACTTCATCTTGTGCTGCAATAAAATAATCCAAACCCTTCCCATCATTAAAAACACCTAGTGGCGTAAGGGTATCAATACATCTATCCGAAATATGTCGACCCTGCATTTTATTGATATGCAGTTTAGTCAATAAAAATTTTGCTACTCGCTCCTTTTGGTAAGTAAGTACCTTTGTTTTTAAAGCCCAAGCAATTCTTTTGGTTCTAAAATTATCGTGTAGGTCAATAATATAATCGTATTGCTCTTGTTTTAGTTGCGCAATTAATTGCCTAAGATTATTATTGAAATAAAAATATTTGTCAATATATGGGTTGCCTTGTGTAACTGATTTAAAACTTTCTTTCGATAAAAAATGCACTTCAACATCTTGAACCTGTTGCTTTAAACAACGGATAGCTGGTGTAGCAAGTACAATATCACCTATTGAAGAAAATCGAATGACCAAGCATTTCATGTTGCAAAATTAATCAGTAATAGCCAACCTATGGAAGCATTTCGTCAGCTTCTAAATAGTTCAAATCTTTGTGAAATGTTTCTTCTGTAAATACAAACGCAACTAATGTAATACTCACTACAATAAGTCCTGTAACAATTCCGCTATTAATTAAATTCCAGCCCCAAGACTTTTGAAACAAGTCTAAGAATAACATATTCATTAATGGCAAAATACCACGCACCATATTAGGAATAGTTGTTGCAGCCGTAGCGCGCAAATTAGTACCAAATTGTTCTGCACCCATGGTTACAAAAATGGCCCAAAATCCAGCACTAAATCCAAGTGCTGTACAAATAGCATACATTCTATCGTTGGAGTTATTAATGGAACTAAAAAATGCTACTATTGATACAATGCACAAAACATAAAATAACAAAAGCGCTTTTTTACGACTTTTAAATAATTGGCTAATCAACCCAATAGAAATATCTCCGAGTGCAATACCAATATATCCAAACATAATTGACTTGCCTGAATCAATGGTAGTACTTGCAAACATGGCTTTACCAAATCGATCGCTTTGGTTAATTAAAATACCAATGACATACCAGGTAGGCAATCCAATTAAAATTGCCAGTGCATATTTTTTAAATCGTTTTGCATTATTAAAAAACAAAAAGAAATTTCCCCTACTAATATTTTGGTCTTGGGCTTGTTTAAATAAACCACTTTCTGCAACGCCAACACGCATTAATAAAAGACATACTCCTAACCCACCACCAATTTTATAACACAAGCGCCAATCACCCGTAAAATGATAGGTAAAATAAGCTAGCACCGCTCCAAACAAACCAATTCCCGCTACTAAAGAAGTGCCAATGCCTCTTTTATTTTTAGGCAACACTTCGCTCACCAAAGTAATTCCTGCACCAAGCTCTCCGGCTAGTCCTAAGCCAGCTAAAAAACGACATGCTGCATATTGGTCTACACTAGTAATATATCCGGTTATAAAATTGGCAGAAGAATATAAAATGATGGATCCAAACAGCACACTTAAACGACCTTTTTTATCTGCTAAAACACCCCAAAAAATTCCGCCAATTAATAAGCCCAACATTTGCCAGTTAATTACACGTGTACTATCATAAAGCAAACTTGCATCAGTTGATCCAACACCAAACATGCTTGGCTTTTTTACAATTGAAAAAAGCAATAAATCATAGATGTCTACAAAATAACCTAAAGCTGCTACAATCACTGGTAGCGAAAGAATGCCTATTTTTTTTTCTGACATATTATTTATTTAAACTAGCGTTATTATTCTTCTACAAAATTCAAATCACGTCCAAAAGTTTCTTTGGTATGATAAGCTGCAATTACTGCAATTAGCATTATGAAAATTCCTGTCATCCAACCTCCAGTAACATAGTTGCCTGTTAAACTTCGTAAGCCTTTGTGCAATAAAATAATTAATGGCAAAATACCACGCACCACATTCGGAATAGAAATAGCCGTTGACGCCCTTAAATTGGTGCCAAATTGTTCTGCCGACATGGTAATATATAATACAGAAAAGCCAGCCCCAAAACCAAGCCCAGCACAAATCATATACATACTTGTTGTGTTTCCCCAACCCGAACTCTGCGAAAAATATAGCACAATAAAAACAGCTAGTATGCTTAAAAATATAAATAATGTTTTCTTTCTACTTTTTAAATAATTACTCAGCAGCCCTGCACTTAAATCACCCAAACCAATGGCCACATATTGATACATAATTGCTTTACCAGGATTAACGCCTGCAATGCCAAATTCAGTTCCAAACTTATCAGAGAAAGTAATGAGGATCCCTATCACATACCAAACTGGCAAACCAATTACAACGCCTTTTACATAGCGCATCATTCTTTCTTTGTTATTAAAAAGCATTAAAAAGTTGCCGCGAACTACTGCTGTTTTTTTCACTACATCAAACATGCCACTCTCAATTACATTCGCACGTAGTAATAACAATAATAAGCCCATTCCTCCTCCTATATAATAACACAAACGCCAGTCTTGAAAAGCTTGGTACACAAAAAATGCCGATACTGCGCCAAATACACCAACGCTTGCAATAATGGTTGCGCCAATACCCCTTTTTTCTTTGGGTAACATTTCACTAACTAGTGTAATACTCGCTCCTAATTCTCCCGCCAAACCTACACCAGCAATAAAACGCATCAAAGTATATTGCCCAACAGTTTGTACCATGCCATTAGCAATATTGGCCAAAGAATATAAAAGTATAGATCCAAACAATACACTTAATCGACCTTTTTTATCGCCCATGATTCCCCAGAAAACGCCACCGACCATTAAGCCAATCATTTGCACGCTGATAATTAATTCGCCTTTAGAAAGTACTTGATCGGCACTTAAATGCAATGATTCTAAACTTGGTTTTCTAACAATACTAAATAGCAATAAATCATAGACATCAACAAAGAAGCCTAATGCACCAACAATTACTGGCAGCGAAAAAACGCCTAACTCTTTTTGTGTGTGGGTACGCATAAAGTGACTAGGCTTTTTTTCCTTTATTAAATACCAATTTCATAATTACAGGTGCAGTAGTAATAAGCACTATGCCTAACACAATAATTTCTAAATGGTGTTTTAAATCAAACCCAAATTGAGAGAGAATCCATTTTTGTAAAAAATGTCCGCCAACTAGCATGCTAAAAACCCATGCAATGGATCCTATAATATTATACAAAACAAATCTTGCTTTTTGCATTTGAACTATTCCCGCTACAATGGGTGCAAAGGTTCTAATAATAGGAATAAACCTTGCAACTATAATCGCTCCGCCGCCATGCTTCTCATAGAATTCATGTGCTTGTTCAAGATAGGTTCTTTTAAATAATAAATTTTCTTTCCAACCATACATTGCCGGACCAACTTTTCTGCCAAACCAATACCCTGTTGCATTTCCTGCAATTCCTGCTGCTGCAATTAATACCAATATCACTAATAAATCAATGTATTCATTACCTGTTGCAAGTACTTCATTTGCTAAATTGGTGCTATAAATTCCTGCAACAAATAACAAACTATCACCTGGTAAAAAAAATCCTGCAAACAATCCTGTTTCGGCAAATACAACAAACATAATTAACCACAAACCGCCGTGTTCAATATAAAATTGGGGTTGCAATAATTGACTCCAATGAAAAGCGGTTGAAATAAATGCGTCTAACATAATGCCTTATTAAATAGTGTTGATTGGATTGGTTAATTCGTTTTCCCATTTGCTAACCACAGTGGTTGCAAGTGCATTTCCTAAAACATTTGTAGCAGTTCTAAACATATCGCAAAAATGATCAATTGGTAAAATCAAAGCAATGCCTTCTGGTGGAATATGAAACATAGCACAAGTAGCAGTCACTACTACTAATGAAGCCCTTGGCACACCCGCAATTCCTTTACTAGTAAGCATCAATACAATTAACATGGTAAACTGCGTACCTAAATCTAAATGAATATTATAAGCTTGTGCAATAGCAATGCTTGCAAAAGTCATATACATCATACTACCATCAAGATTAAAAGAGTAACCCAGAGGCAAAATGAAAGACACAATTTTATCTTTACAACCAAACCTTTCTAATTCTTCTGTTAACTTAGGAAATACCGCTTCACTACTAGTAGTACTAAATGCAATAATTAATGGCGGGAAAATAGCTTTGAGTAGTTGCGGCATTCTTTTTCCAAGAATAATAAAACCTACCGTAATTAATATCAACCATAGAATTGAAATACCTGTTAAAAAATAGAGCAGGTATTTTCCATAAAAAATAAATACTTCCATACCCTTGGTAGCAATCACTGCGGCAATAGCACCAAATACGCCCAATGGCGCAAAACTCATTACATAGCCTACCATCTTTAATATCACATGGGCTAGCGCATCTAAGCCTTTTACAATAATTTTTCCTTTATCGCCCAAAGCAGCAGTAGCTATCCCGAAAAAAATACTAAAAATCACCAACTGCAAAATTTCATTGTTGGCCATTGCTTCAAACACACTTTTAGGAAACACGTGCTCCACAAATTTTATCAAACTAAATTCTTGTGTTTTGCCTACCAAATCTTTAGCGCCTGAAATATCTGCATTACTCAAATCCATTCCAGCGCCCGGTTGTAAAAGATTTACCAATAACATTCCCAAACACAAACTAGCAAATGAGGCAGATACAAACCAGAGCAAGGCTTTGCCTCCCACCCTGCCTACCGCCTGCAAGTCGCCAAGTTTTGCAATACCTACCACTAAGGTTGAAAACACCAATGGCGCAATGATCATTTGTACCAAACGGAGGAATATGGTAGTTAGTAACTTGATGTTTTTAGAAAAAGACTCAATAAAAACTGGCGTAGACTGGGTATGAATGACATAACCGAGTATCATACCAGCAATCATTGCAATGACAATATACAGGGTAAGCTTATTTGATTTTTGCATAGAAACCTTCAATTATAGCTGCAATATATGATTTATAGATAAATGGCTAAAAATCGCTTAATCTAGCCATTTGTAAAAGTTTTCGATCAATAAAGAAGAAATGATTATTTTGCCTAATCTTTAGTTACATTCAAAGAAATTAACCAACTGTACTATGAGTTTATTTAGAAAAAAATCTTTAGATGGCTTGATGGCCCAGGCTGCTGATTCCGAAAAGGGATTGAAGCGTACCCTAGGAGCTGGAAGCTTGATAGCACTAGGTATTGGCGCCATCATTGGTGCCGGCTTATTTGTTAGAACAGCTGCTGCTGCCGGTCAACACGCCGGACCCGCTGTAACACTTTCTTTTGTGGTTGCTGCCATAGGTTGTGCTTTTGCAGGCTTATGTTACGCAGAGTTCGCTTCCATGATTCCTATTGCAGGTAGTGCATACACGTATGCATATGCTACCATGGGTGAATTGGTTGCCTGGATTATTGGCTGGGCATTGATTTTAGAATATGCTTTAGGTGCTGCTACCGTAAGTATTGCCTGGAGTGAGTTTTTAAACAAACTGGTTGGAGGCAGTATTCCCTACGAATGGTGCCATTCGCCGTTCGAAAAAGCCCTCGACGCAGCCAATGTAATGCACCATGGTATTGTAAACTTACCTGCTTTGCTGATTTTGTTTATGATTTCAGCCCTGCTGATCAAAGGCACACAAGAATCGGCGTTTATCAATGCCATTATTGTATTTATTAAAGTAGCTATCGTATTGGTATTTATAGTGGTAGGCTGGCAGTTTATCAACCCTGCTAACCACACACCGTACTTAATTCCTGCTGATGCGAAACCTGCATTACTTCCCGATGGAACGATGTACGACTACACCAATTTCTTCCGTCATGGTTGGGGTGGTGTATTAAGAGGTGCCGCTATTGTATTTTTTGCTTTCATTGGTTTTGATGCCGTTTCTACAGCAGCCCAAGAAGCAAAAAATCCTAAAAGAGATATGCCCATTGGTATATTAGGCTCATTGGTTATCTGCACTATTTTATATGTACTTTTCTCGCACGTTCTAACTGGTGTAGCGCCTTACCAAGATTTTGTAAAATCAGGTAAAGAAGCTTCTGTTGCTTATGCTATACAGACCTATATGGCTGGTTATGGCTGGCTGGCAAAATCAGTAACCATCGCTATTTTAGCCGGTTTCTCTTCGGTGATTTTGGTGATGCTAATGGGACAAAGCCGCGTATTCTACACCATGTCTACCGACGGTTTGTTACCAAAAGTTTTCTCTGATTTACACCCTAAATTCAGAACACCATACAAATCAAATATCATTTTATTTATATTTGTAGGCGCCTTCGCCGGATTTATTCCTGGTGATGTAGCAGGAGATCTTACCAGTATCGGAACTTTATTGGCCTTTATCTTGGTATGTATCGGTATTGTTATCATGCGCAAAAACGATCCAGATCGTGTACGTCCTTTCAGAACACCATTGGTTCCATTGGTTCCAATTTTAGGTGTTTTGGTTTGTTCTGCCATGATTATTTCTTTGGATAATAGAACCTTACTTACCGCCTTTGGTTGGATGATTGTTGGATTAGTTGTTTATTTTGGCTACAGTAAAGCCAACAGTAAACTGAAATCTTTGTAATTAGTTTCCACCCTATATTGAAACAGTCAGCGCGAAAGCCTGACTGTTTTTTTTTGTTGCTTGGCAGCTTACATTAGTTGTACTAATTTTGCGAACCTTTAAACAACACATCTTTAATATAATACTATGGGTAGGATTTTTGAAGTAAGAAAAGCAACCATGTTTGCCCGTTGGGATAGGATGGCAAAACAATTTACCCGAATCGGTAAGGAAATTGTTATTGCAGTAAAAGCAAGTGGTCCGGATATCGCTACAAACCCCGCGCTACGTAGGTGTTTTCAAAATGCCAAGAGTGTAGGTATGCCCAAAGACCGCGTTGAAGCGGCCATCAAGCGTGCCATGGGTAAAGACACCAGTAATTACGAAGAAATTCTTTACGAAGGATATGCACCCCATGGTGTAGCGCTTTTAGTAGAATCGGCTACCGATAACCATGTTAGAACCGTTGCGAATGTAAAAAGTCATTTCAACAAAGGACATGGTGCCCTAGGTAATAGCGGCAGCGTGAGCTTTCAGTTTAAAAAAATGGGTGTGTTTAAATTGAAACTTGAAGGCCTTGATATGGACGAATTAGAATTGGAATTAATAGACCATGGCTTAGACGAATTAGGAGAAAGCACCGACGAAAATGATTTACCTATTTTAGTGTTGCGTTGTGCGTTTGCAGATTTTGGAAATTTACAAAAAGCAATGGAAGACAAGGGCCTTAGTCCTTTGAGTGCCGAGTTAGAATGGATTCCAACAACAACGGTTCCAGTAACTGACGAACAAGCCGAAGATATCAGTAAATTAATTGATCGTTTAGAACAAGACGAAGACGTTAATAAAGTATTCCATAATATGGGTTAGTCACATACTATTATTATATTCCACCCATTAATTTTTTTAATAAAAGTTAATGGGTGTTTTTTTTATTCTTGCATCATCTCTTTTATCACCGAAATAATTTCTTCGGCATTTGGCTTGCTAAAATAATCGCCATCACTACCATATCCTGGACGATTCGCTTTTCCTGTAATGGTTCTAGGATTTACATCTAACCACTGATAGCCAGCTTGTTTTTCCATCACCTGTGTATACATATATGCCGATGCCCCACCTGGAACATCTTCATCAATAAATACAATGCGATTGGTTTTCTTTAATGAGGCAACAATGCTATGATTAATATCAAAAGGCAAAAGTGTTTGCACATCCACAATCTCACAAGTAATACCAAATTTTTCTAAACGATCTGCCGCTTCTTGAATAATGCGTAAAACAGAACCGTAGGAAACAATGGTAATATCATCACCCGTTCTAATAATTTCTGGCTCACCTAATGGAACTGTATATTCTAATAAATTGGCCGGCATTTTTTCTTTTAGTCGATAGCCATTCAAGCACTCAATCACCACTGCCGGATCATTGCTTTGCAATAAGGTATTATACATTCCAACTGCTTGCGCCATATTTCTTGGCACACAAACGTACAAACCTCTGAGCGCATTAATTATCATACCCAATGGCGATCCACTATGCCAAATTCCTTCTAAACGATGCCCCCTTGTTCTAATAATTAAAGGAATACTTTGTTGCCCTTTAGTTCTAAAATGTGTAGTAGCAACATCATCACTTAATGGCTGTAAACCGTATAATAAATAGTCGAGGTATTGTATTTCTGCAATAGGCCTTAATCCGCGCAAAGACAATCCTATGGCTTGTCCTATAATGGTTAATTCTCTAATGCCCGTATCTAAAATTCTATCTCCACCGTGCTTGTCTTGTAATCCTGCAAAACCTTGGTTCACATCTCCAATATGTCCTACGTCTTCGCCAAAAGCAAATACGGTAGGATTGGCTGTAAAGAGTGCATCGAAATATTTATTTAAAATTTCATACCCGTTTACAAGTGGCGCATCGAAAGCAATTAATGGATTAACCTGTGGCACTTTTAATGCAGACTTAGGACCTTCATTGTATAAATGGCTATTATAATTTTGTAAGTTCTCGGCCAATAAATAATCGTAATAAGCTTTTATTTCATTAACCGATGGCGAGTGTGGTGCCAACTCAAGTGTTAATGCCAATGAGCGCATTATATCTCTATTAAGCGGCTCTTTGTTGGCCAATAAATCTTCGGATAGTTTTCTGATTTGGTTGTAAACATCCATATCATTTACTATGGTTGTTTGCATGAGTGAAGCCGTATGCGCAACCGTTTCTTTAATAGGATGAATATATTTTTCCCAAGCAAGATTTTTTTGTGCTTTTACATGTTCTTTAGCTTCCGATTCAATAAGTAATAATTCATCGGCAGAACCCAATGCATTTTCTATCACCCATTCGCGCATTTTTTTCAAACAATCCCAATCCCGCTCCCAGTCTAAACGCTCTTGACTTTTGTATCGCTCGTGACTTCCACTTGTTGAATGACCTTGCGGTTGTGTTACTTCTTCTACATGAAAGAGCACGGGAACATGGGTTTCGCGTACACGTTGCAAAGCAGATTCAAATACTTCACACATGCCTGCATAATCCCAAGCTTTTACTTTATAAATATGAATACCATTGGTGAATTCTGTTTTTTCAAAACCCTTTAATGCATCTGAAATAGAACCCTTGGTTGTTTGAAAGTTTTTTGGAACTGAAATGCCATATCCATCGTCCCATACAAACACGGCTAATGGAACTTGCAAAACGCCTGCAGCATTAATGGTTTCCCAAAAATGACCTTCTGTAGTAGCCGCATCGCCAATGGTACAAAAACAAATTTCATTTCCGTTATGACTTAGGGTATCTAATTTTTGTAATTCTTTTGATTGTCTAAAACATTTTGAAGCAAAAGCTAATCCTAAAGCTCTGGGCATTTGACCTGCTGTTGGCGCTATATCAGACGATACATTTTTTCTATTGGCCAAATCTAACCAGTTGCCATTATCATCTACAAAACGTGTAGCAAAATGCGAACTCATTTGTCGACCAAAACTAAAAGGATCATTTTTTGTATCTGCAAATAATTGCGAAAAATATTGTTGCACACTAGCAAGCCCTGTTGCAAACATGAAAGTTTGGTCTCTATAATAGCCACTCCTAAAATCACCGGGTTGAAAAAACTTAGCCATCGCCACTTGTGCCACTTCTTTTCCATCGCCAAAAATGCCAAATTTGGCTTTTCCAGACAATACCTCTCTTCTACCCAATAAGCTAGTTTCTCTGCTGATAACCGCAAAGCGATAATCGTCAAGCACTGCCTTGCGAAAGCCTTCAAAAGAAAGCATGTCGGCTGTTTGTTCTAAAGGAGTGGATGTATCCATACAACAAAATTAACACTACCAACTGAATTGAAATACAGAAATCAATATCGGTTTAGCACTTATTTTTAACAAAATAACACAAAAACCCTTTTTTCTGGTGTTTTAACCTATAATATGTACAAAGTCTTAAAAAAAACTTAATGTCATGCTTATAAAAAATTAGTTTTGGTAACTTCACCTTTAAATATTTAGAAATGAAAAAAATATTGGCCTTTTCATTGGCTTTTTTTGCAGTATTAAATGTGTTTAGTCAAACCAGCTTAACACCTACCGTAAAAGATATTAATACCCAATTGGATATTAAAAATGCAACCTACGATTTTGGGAAAATTAGTTTTGGCAAGCCAGTAGAATATATAGTAGAAATGAAAAATATTGGCAAAGACAGTTTAACCATACTATCTGCGCAACCTGGTTGTGGATGCACTACACCTAGTTTTGTACCCAACGAAAAATTCGGACCTAACCAATCTGTAAAAATGACCATCCGCTTCAACGGCAGTGCTGTTGGAACTTTCACTAGATATGTAGATGTAAATTTTTCTGGAGGACTAACTAAAAAATTAACTTTTAACGGAGAAGGCATTCAAGAAACGGCTCCTGCTGCCACCACCACCACTCCAAGCACTACTCAAAAAAGTCAAAACAAATAACCCATGAAAAATTTATTATTTATAGCAGCTCTTTTTGTAGCACAATGCTGTTTTGCACAAACTCCCGCAGCAGATGTTCAATTTGCTACCCAAAACCACCAATTTGGAAAAGTTAAAAAGGGCGTGCCTGTAACTTTTGTTTTTAGTTTTAAAAACGTTTCTGAAAAACCAGTCGTGATAGAATTTGCAAATGCCGAGTGTGGTTGTACAACTCCGGAGTACCCTAAAACACCTGTAACAAAAGGACAGAGCGCCAACATTAAGGTAACCTATAACGCAGCAGTTGAAGGCATTTTTAAGAAAAATGTGAATGTAAAATTTGCCAATTCTACCCTTCCATATGTACTTACCATTGAAGGAGAAGTATTGGCCGAAAAACCAGCCGCAACTCCTCCAAAATAAAACCAAACAAATAAATATATTCAAAGAGGTTGTTTCTTTTAGTAGAAACAACCTCTTTTTTGTTGATATGGGTTGATGGAAAATAAGTGTACCAATTTATTCAACCATTTTCTTTTTAATACCTGCTAGGCAATACTATCTTTGCAATATGCTAACGATAAGTCAACGAGGCCAAGAAATGCCAGCCTCCCCAATCAGAAAACTGGTACCTTATGCAGAAGCCGCAAAAGCTAGGGGCACCAAAGTATACCATTTAAATATTGGTCAGCCCGATATTGAAACACCAAAAATGGTGCTAGATGCTGTACGAAACAGTGATTTTAAAGTGCTAGAATACAGCCATAGTGCGGGAAACGAATCGTATCGACGAAAGCTAGTTAGCTACTATGCCTCAGTAGGCATACAGGTAAACCAACAACAAATTATTATAACTACTGGCGGTAGTGAAGCTATTCAGTTTGGATTTTTAGCTTGCTTAGACGCAGGAGACGAAGTAATTATTCCTGAACCATTTTATGCCAACTACAACGGATTTGCTGTTGCTGCAGGTGTAACAGTGGTTCCTATAACATCTACAATTGAAACAGGGTTTGCACTTCCTCCCATTGCAGATTTTGAAGCCAAAATCACCCCACGTACAAAAGCAATTGTGATATGCAATCCTAATAATCCAACGGGTTATTTATATAGCAAAGAAGAAATGGAGCAATTGAAAGAGATTGTTTTAAAACACAAGCTCTTTTTATTTTCAGACGAAGCTTATCGTGAATTTTGTTACGAAGGAACACAAACTAGTGCTATGCACCTTACTGGTATTGACGACCATGTAATTATCATGGACACAATAAGTAAAAGATATAGCGCATGCGGCGGGAGAATTGGTGCATTTGTTTGCAAGAATCAAAAAGTACTAGACGCGGTAATGAAA
>Ga0194047_10000325_pt1 | contig 32226 bp, 24 predicted proteins | sample JunL225m_MetaG_2_FD_160070 | JGI IMG/M metagenome (GOLD analysis project Ga0194047, IMG submission 160070) | Anoxic zone freshwater microbial communities from boreal shield lake in IISD Experimental Lakes Area, Ontario, Canada - Jun2016-L221-5m | ecosystem: Environmental > Aquatic > Freshwater... | reverse complement strand
TGCGGCTAAAGATGGGAATCTAACAGTCAATATAAATGATGATATGGTATTTCTGGAACATTCCGGCAAAGTTTTACCTGGTTCTAGCGCCGGCACTAACCCCAGTCCGGTACAATGCGGGGCGCGTCCTACCTCCCTATCACCAAATACCGCTTTCCCGAATGATTGGTTCCAGAACTTCTGGAAACGCTACGATTTTTATGCGGTTGGGGCGCGTAGTTATGTTTGGGGCGATAAACCCTTCGCCAGCGGCAGCGAGTATTATTATCAGGCGTTGGACGGAAACGCCCAGAACACCAAACAACGCCAAGTTGTCTATTTTGACAAGAGCCGCATGGAAATTACACGAGCCAGCAGCAACCCGCTTGCGACAGGCTATGTGACCAATGGACTCTTAACCGTAGAACTCATAACCGGGAAGATGCAATTGGGTGACAACCTCGATGACCCGCTTCAATTTTCGCAATGCTCCCCAGCCAGCGTACCGATTGCGGGCGACCCAGACGATACATTTGGACCAAAGTATGCCAGCCTGAATGGGCGACGCGCCGATGCTGCCAAACCAGTGGGCTCAGCAGTGAGCGAAACTATCGACTCCAGCGGCAATCTTGGGCAAGGCGACTCACGCGGGGTAGTGGGCGGGTATTACGAACCGATTACCAAACACACTATTGCAAAGCCCTTCTGGGATTTCCTAAATGACCCAACCCAACGTATTTGGGTAAACGGCAATCCAGTAATCGGAAGGTTGTTTGACCCTTATTATGAAGCGCCGGGCTTGCCTATAACCGAAGCCTATTGGGCAAAGGTAAAAGTGGCGGGGCAAGTCAAGGATGTGTTGGTGCAAGCCTTTGAAAGGCGCGTGCTAACTTACACCCCCACTAACTCAGCAGCGTTCAAGGTGGAATGGGGCAATATCGGAAGGCATTACTTCTTCTGGAGATACGGTATTAGCTACTAGAGAGCCTCTATTGTCTTATCACCATAAACACATGGATGCCACTCTTAGCTAGGGTGGCATCCATTAATCTAAGCGGTTTAGCCTAAACATCCCCGCTAACAACCGTGTTACGTAGAATCCCTAATCTTTCAACTTCAAGCTCAACCACATCGCCCGGTTGCAACCAGCGCTCTCGTTCGTCGCCTTGCTCCAGCAAACAACCTGTACCAACTGTGCCGCTGCCCAAAACATCGCCGGGTTCAATCCAAGCATTTAGAGAAGCTCGCTCTATCATTTGCGAGAAAGTGTAATGTATATCCTTAAAATTACCGAGAGAAACTTCGCGCCCGTTCAAACGCGCTTTCATTACCAAATCAAAGCGTTCTTGCTCGCCCATCCCAACCCGTTTATCTTCAAGCTCATCAGGAGTGACAAGACAAGGACCGAGTGAGGTTGCAAAGTCTTTCCCCTTAGCAGGTCCTAAGCCAACTTTAATTTCTTCAATTTGCAGGTCACGTGCGCTCCAATCGTTCATAATTAAATACCCGCCGATATAACTACCAGCCTGTGAGGCTAGAACATCGCGTCCGGGCTTACCGATAACACAGGCTAATTCTAGCTCAAAATCCAAAGCAGAAGATTCGCGTGGATAAGGCAAGTATTCGTCATGCCCATAAATAGCGCGGTGATTTGAAAAATAGAAAGCAGGAATTTTATACCATTCCGGTATCATTTCCAATCCCCGATTTGCCCGCGCGGTTTTGACGTGATGCTCAAAGGAATAAAAATCCCGCAGGCTTGGCGGTACTTCTAACGGGGCGCGTAGCCTAATTTTTTCCAAATCCAAGCTGTGCATATCAGCTACAGGCAACTCGCGGCAAATTTGGCTGAGAGTACGCTGCTGCTGTATCGGCAGATGCAAAAATTCCAGCACAGTGGTTGCCCGTCTTACCAACTCCATATCCTTGCGGGCTTCAGCCCACGCACAAACTTGGCTGAGGTCATATACGCGATTACCCACTAGCACCCCACCTAACGCTTTTGCTTGACGATGGGCGTACATTTCAACTCTATGATTTATGCCTTCAGTATGAAGCACGTAACTGACAAGTTTCATATTTTTTCCGTTGCCTTTTTACAATTGCTAGTTGACAGACAGCACGAATATTATAGCACGGCTCAAATTGACCGCTATATTAAATCGCCTTATTCAACAGGGATTATGCGTTTAGCTCAAACTTTTCATGAAGACTAAAGCAGCCGTAACTAGGTAGCAAGAGAGACAAGCTCAAAGCAAACGTCTCAAAGCTGGTATCTATTTCCAAACGCATAATCCCTGGAGCTATAGAGAATGAAGTTTGACAAATGAGGTAGAATTAAGGACAATGAATGCTCCATTTGTGCGTATATATTGTTACCTCCGTGAGGTAATTAGCCAATGAGTGCGAGAATGAACCAACCCGATTTTCTAGGCAATTCATACGAAAATCTGTCCGAACCTTTTAGTTCTGAAGCAGATGACGATTTGCTGGATGAGGGTATAGAGCCTCTGCCCGGTATGTTGGATTTTGAGACTTGGGCAGATGCGCGTATAAATGTGTTCGCTTCGCTTGATGCGAAAATGACTCAGCACATTATGGAAGCGGTTTCTGCCCTCAGTGAATTGCGCGTCCGCTCCGAAGAGGATGCACGTCGAGTTGCAATGCAACTTGAGCAACAGCGCTTGTTATTGCACAATGAAGTAAATACTTTGAAGCAAGAGCGTACCCGTTTACAAGCTGAATTAAGGCTTGCCCGGCGGGAGGTTGAAGAAGAACGCGCCCGGAAATACGCCCTTGAAAAAGAAGCTTCGCTTATGCATGGTAGCGTTGAAAGTTCGCCCGGTTTAGCGCGTGAAGTAATTGCACTTACTCGTCGTGTTCAAGAATTGAGCGAGCAATTGCAAGCTTTTATTCAAGGAAAAACTGTTCCTGCCGTGGCAAATCGGCAAAGTTATAACCCAGTTCCATCTACACTATCACTTGAGTTAAATTTTGAATCGGAAACTATTCCGAATGAACTGGACAAGATGATGCATTTGCCCCTTCAAGAGTTCTCGGATGCACCAACACCACAGCTAAAACCGCATGGTCGCATAAAAAGGCTACCACTTGAAGAATCGTCTCTGCCCCTTACCTTGACTGAAACTCCAGAACCGCAAGCGGAAGTTCCAATTCCAACGATAACCTCAAAAATTCCCGCACAAATTCCCTTCGAGCTACCTTTGGTTGAAACTCAAGAAAAGGTTCCAAGCAAGCAATCAAGGGCAGTTGACCAACGCCTGCACCATTTATTGGGACGGGGTTTCTCCCAACCCCGCATTGAAGCATCCGCAGATGCCGGCGAAATGCCTGTTAAGGTCGTTTCTTCTAATAAAAATATTGAGGTAATGGAAACTCGCGCGAAAAGCGACAAAGCTGCGCTGGCGGATTTAGGCTCTAAGCTTGGTGTTCAAGAGGTACAAACCCCTCCTCCTGTAAACTCTATAAAGCTTGGTCCGGGATTTAATTCATCGAGTTATACTTCTGGCAGTAATTTAAGGGACGCGTCCGACTCAGCTTCGAGTTCAGAAATTAAACGCTCCAGTGAATCGATTTCGCCCACTATAGTTAATCCCCGGCAGGGAGAAACCGTTATGGATTTAACGGTGGAATCTGAAAGACCTGTAATACCTGCCCATTTGCTGCCGCGTACCAATCCGGCAGCGGAGACTATAGTGCCTCCGGCGCGTCTCAGACCACCGCCCGGCGCTACTACTGGCAACGAAAACTTCAACCCCACCGACATCGAAACCAAGTTAATCATCTCGAATTTGCAGGGGCTTTCGTTGTTGGTTATGGAAAAAGTGATTCGCAGTTTGCCCGGTGTGCATCAGGTTACTGTAACTGATTTTCGCAAGGGCGAACTGGTTATGGATGTGCGCCACCACCTTTCTTTGGCATTGGATAGAGTGTTACCTCAATTGCCCGACCTGAATTTAAAACTCATCTCACGGGATGACGGGCTAATGTTTGTGCAGGAGCGATAACCGGGATGAGTAGGGTTACACCACTTTTTGAACTTCAACAGATAGATACGAATATTGATCGCCATCATATCAATATTGCGAATATTGAAACGACCTTGTTAGATAAATCAATGCTTGAGGCTGCTCGTCAAGCGGTTTCTGACTCAGATAACGCGCTACGTAAAGAGCGCATAAAGTTAAAAGACCTAGAATTTGAAACACAAACAGCCGAGAAACATGCTACCGATTTAGAAAAAAAATTGTACGATGGTCAGATCAAAGGCGCTAAGGAAATGAAATCGGCTCAGAATGAAATAGATACCTTCCGTAAGCGGCGAGCCGAACTTGAGGATAGCAGCGTTGAAGTGATGCTAGAAGTAGAGGAAGCTGAAAAAACGCTGGAAGTTGTGAGACAAAAGCTTGCGACAGTAGAATCTGAACGTGAAAAGTCGCTAATTCCTTTAACGCAAGAATTGACTAAGCTTAAAAAAGAACTGAGCGTGTTGCAACCTGAACGAGAAAAACAGGTCAAAAAAATAGCGCCCTCCGATCTACCATTATATGAAAAGCTACGCGCTCAGAAACAAGGTGTGGCAGTTGCCGAACTACTGATGGGCAAAATTTGCGGTAAATGCCGGGTTGATATACCACTTTCTAAGCAGCGAGATTTGAAAAGCCCGATTGTTATTATAACCTGCCCAAGCTGCGGGCGGATTCTATATTTGTCGTAAAGGTAATCTGAGATGGTAACTAAAGATAGCTCCGCCAACCTTGAAAAATTAATCTCTCAACTTTCGAGTGAAGCTGATGTGGCGGATGCGTTTGAGCGGTTGGTGCATTTGGGCGACTCGGCTATTCCAGCGCTTGTTAAAGCATTGCGTAACGCCGAACAAGACCGAGAGGTGCTGTATTCAGCGTTAAGCTCAATTGAAACCGATGCCGCTTATGCTGTATTAACCGAGCAACTTTTCAAATCTACCGATAAACAGGAACAAACCACCCTTGCTCTTTTGCTGGCTCAGGATGGGCGCGGCGAAATTTCGTCTTGGCTTATTAAACAACTTCCCGCGCACTGGCAAGAGGGCAAGTGGTGGCAGCAAGCCGGGCATGCACAGTCTGAGTATATTGCCACAATGTTGGCGAGTCTAATTTCACTGGATGTTGACCCGGCATATTTGGACTGGTACGAAAAGATTCTAGATGGTGAAGATGAGAAAAAACAGGATATTGCTATTTTCATTGGTGAGTTGCTGGGCGAAGTAGATATTATCGAGTACGACGAGGACATCTGATTTTGCGGCAAATCCTAGCAATCACAGGTGGCAAAACCATCCTCGAAGTTTTGCGGCTTGCTCGGCGTGGCGGTACGGCACTCCCCGGTCTTGTAGCACACCGCCTTGACCCTCATATCCTGACCGGAATGACGGCGCGATTCCCCGGAGGCTCTGCGCTGGTAACAGGCACAAATGGTAAGACCACTACTACCCGCCTTTTTTCTTCGATTCTATCCAGCGCCGGATTAAAAACTGTCAATAACCGTAGCGGCTCAAACCTGATTCGCGGTTTGACTAGCACGCTTCTTTCCCAAGCCTCCTTCACTGGAAAGCTCGAAGCCGATATGGGTCTTTTCGAGGTAGATGAAGCCGTTTTCCCACAGGCAACTACCGAAATTATGCCGCGTTTGGTGTTGATGAACAATCTCTTCCGTGACCAATTGGATCGGTATGGGGAAATCGAGACTATCAGGCAACGCTGGGTTGCAGCGATAAAAAAATTACAGCCGGGAACTTTTTTAGTACTCAATGCAGATGACCCCTCAGTGGCATATCTTGGCAAGTTTGCGCCTGAAGGCGTGCGCGTTCTTTACTATGGTTTAGATGCACCCGAACAAAGTCGAGAACATTTACAGCATGCGGTAGATGCCTCCAAATGTATTGTGTGCGCTACCCCTCTCCAATATTCGGCAATCTATATTTCACATATGGGGCATTATCGCTGTCCAAACTGCGATTTTGCCCGACCTGTGCCGCATTTTACAGCGCGTGAAGTGCGTTTGGAAGGTACGGATGGCTCGGCTTTCGTGCTGGAATTTGAGGAGCAACGTCTCGATTTGCGGGTGGGCGTTCCGGGCTTGTACAATGTTTATAATGCTATTGGAGCAGCCACCGCTTGTATTGCTCTCGGCATTGCGCCTGAAAATATCCGCCGAGGTTTGGAAAGCTTCAAAGCCGCTTTCGGGCGAATCGAGCGTATTTCACTAACGCAAGGGCGCACGCTGCTGTTGGCGTTGGTCAAGAATCCGGTAGGCTTTAACGAAGTTTTGCGGATGTTGCTCCAGTCTCCCGGCAAATTGCGGCTTATGGCGTTGTTAAATGACTTGATAGCCGATGGTCGCGATGTAAGTTGGATTTGGGATGTGGACTTCGAGATATTGCAAGACCGGGTGGAATGGCTATATACCGGCGGCATCCGCGCCTATGATATGGCGTTGCGCCTGAAATACGCCGGAGTTACGCCTGCTCTAATTTGCGCGGAAGAAGATATTAGCAGGGCGTTGGATGAAGCAATTGACCGTCTCAAACCCAATGAAACACTTTACATAACTCCTACCTATACCGCGATGTTACAACTTCGCGAGATTTTGCAAAAGAAAGGGCTGGTTGTGCCTTTCTGGGAGGAGTAAAAACGGGGTAGCGTTAGTTTCACCCCTAATTGTCAGGAGAAGTAAGTATGTCACAAGAAAATAAACCTGAAGATATAGATTATCCCTTTCCAATAGCCGTTGAGGATACGCCGTATGACCCTCCGACAACTTACACTTATCAGCCGCAACCTGCTGCTCAACCGGTTTATAGCTACCAGCCTCCGCCTGTAACTGCCCCTCAACCCGCTTATTCTTACCAGCCCACGCCCATTGGGGCAGTGGACGCTGCTAATAAGCCTATGCCACCTGTACGTACTGGCGCAAATACCACCGCAGTTGAAGTAACGGTTGGGATTATTACTTTCTTGGTATTATTGGCAATAATTGCTTTGATGATATATCTGGTATGGTGGAAATGAAACTCGAAATCGCTTTTTTGTATCATGATCTGATGAATATTTACGGGGATCGGGGAAATATCATTACGCTGGTACAGCGTTGCCAGATGCGAGGTATTGAAGCGGCGGTTTCTTCTCTAACCATCGGTGATTCGATTGACCCTGAGAAATATGATTTGTACTTTTTCGGGGGCGGGCAAGACCGCGAGCAATATGCTGTAGCTGATGATTTGCAGGGCAAAAAAGGCGAAATGCTGCTAAAAGCCATCGAGTATGGCGCGGTTTCGCTCAATATCTGTGGCGGCTATCAATTGATGGGGCATTATTACCAACCGGACGATGGTCCAAAACTGCCCGGTATCGGTGCGCTCGATGTGCATACTGTTGCAGGAAATCGGCGGTTTATCGGCAATGTGGTAGTGGCTACAGAATGGGGTGAGCTGGTAGGTTTTGAGAATCACAGCGGTTTATCCTATATCGGCGCAAAGGCACGTCCGCTTGGTAAGAGCGTGGTAGGCTATGGCAATAACGGGCAGGATGGCTTTGAAGGGGCGGTGCAGGGTAAAGTGTATGGCTGTTACCTACACGGTTCGTTATTGCCAAAGAACCCCCGCTTTGCTGATTTGTTGATTACTCAGGCGTTGGAACGGCGCTATGGAAAGGTAGAGCTTCCACCGCTGGATGATAAAATAGAGTTGCAGGCACATACAGCCGCTATAAAACGCGCAAAAGAGACTCATTAGAAACTATGGCAGACTCAATTCTTGAAGCGTTTCTGAATAATTGCGAAAAATCCCCCAATAAATTATGCCTTAGTTTTGAAAATCAATCCCTCAGCTATACCGATTTGGCAAATCGCGCCCACCGCTTTGGTGCTGCCTTGCAGGAATGGGGCTTGGAAGAAGGCGAGCGGGTTGCGCTATTTCTCGAAAATAGCCCGGATTTTCTGGCGGCATATCTGGGTATTTTTATGGTAGGTGGCGTGGTAGCGCTGGTAAACACTGCTTACAAACAGGTAGAATTGCGCCATATTCTGAGAGATAGCGGTGCGCGTCTGTGTTTTACCGAGCAAGAGCGGTTGTCCGAACTCGAAAGAGTACAGCCTGATTTGCCAGAACTGGAAAAGATAATAACGCTTGGTTCCGCTCTTGAGGAATTTCTTACCAACGAAGGTAGTTTTACTCCACGCTTACGGCAAGGTGAGGAACTGGCGGTACTTGCCTATACCTCCGGCACAACCGGGCGTAGCAAAGGCGCAATGCTGCTACACCGCAACCTGATTTCCAATATTGAGTCTTTGCGACAGACATGGGGCTGGACTGAAAATGACCATCTTTTGCTAACGCTGCCTCTTTTTCACGCGCATGGTTTGATGGTTGGCGCACACGGCACGCTCACTTCGGGAGCGAGCGCAGAGCTAAAACGTCATTTCAATGCTACTGAAGTTTATGATAGCTTGCTGACCGGGCAATTTTCTATGTTTTTTGGTGTACCAACAATGTACACGCGCTTGCTTTTGGAATCGGTACAACGCGCTGAAAAGCCCTTACCCTTGCGCTTATATGTATCGGGGAGCGCACCGCTGAGCGCACAGACTTTTGAGGAATTTAAACAGGTCTTTGGGCAAGCAATTCTGGAACGCTACGGTATGACCGAAACTATCATGAATATGACCAACCCTTATGAGGGAGAACGTCGCCCCGGTACGGTGGGCTTGCCATTTCCCGGTCAAGAAGCGCGGGTGGTAGATGTGAAAACTCGCCAGCCGCTACTGCCCGGTACGGATGGCGAAATCGAGGTACGCGGTTCGCATGTATTCAAGGGCTATTGGAATCTGCCTGAAGCTACCGCCGAAAGCTTTAGCGCGGATGGCTGGTTTCGCACCGGAGATTTAGGGCAAATGAGTGAAGACGGATATTACACCATCAACGGACGCGCTAAAGAATTGATTATCACGGGGGGCTACAATGTGTATCCGCGTGAAGTGGAAGAGGTTTTGCACAACTGCCCCGGTGTCGCGGAAGTAGCCGTTTATGGCTTACCGGATGCAGATATGGGCGAGAAGGTAGCGGCAGCAATCGTACGAAATGATGTTTCTCTGAGTGAAGAAATAGTGATTGCCTTTTGCAAGGATAACCTTGCCTCATATAAAAAGCCGCGTCAGATTGCCTTTGTGGAAGCCTTGCCACGCAACGCAATGGGCAAAATTCAGAAACATTTGTTGCGCTGACTTTGGTGGTAAAGCACTCGCTGAATAGTGAAAAACCTAAGAATAATTTTACAAAACGGGCTGGAATATAAGTGTGCAGAGTTAGGATAATCGGTTATAAAAATCAGAAAAAAAATTAGACCGAGTGAACAGGAATGTCAAAGCCTTTAGCAGGCGTTGGAGTTGTGTGGGCTAAATTCGCTCAAAGCCAGATGGTTTTCAACCTTCTTTACCCTAAATCTGAACACTTACATTTATTGTTTCTGTTTTGGCTTGATTAAAGCCCTGAAATACTGTGTTTAGACGTTGACTTTACTTGACAATAACATGTATAATGGTGCAGAACTTGTCATAATAAAAATTAACTCCAGACTGTTTGTGCGTCTCTTCCTGTGGGGCGGTACATACCGCGTTGAATGCCAAAACCGGGAGTGGCTATGAAACCTGAAACACTTGCCTATCGCGTGCTGGTGGTTTTCACATTATTTGTCGTTTTGTTGAGCGCTGGCGCTTGTAGTGATACTACTCCTCCGAGTCAAACTCAAAATGACTCTGCTTATATACAGGCTCAAGTAACGCCTACAGGCGCAGTTAGGTTGATTGGTACTGCCGGTACAACCGGTACGGTGGCTCGTATCATCAATCCAACTCCAACTGAAATACCGTTAATATTGCCAACTCCAACCGAAGTAGGGGCGGGTACTCCTGTTCCAACCAAAGATTTGGTAGCACCTGCCACCAGCACTCCAATACCGCCTACGCCAACCAATACACCGCCTCCTGCGCCGCCTACCAATACGCCAATACCACCGACTCCTGCGCCACTAATAAATGTAGTAGGTGTGATTCAGCAAGACTTTCCCGGTTTTACCAGTGTGTATAACGGCTTTGAGTACCCTATAACCAACCAGTGCATCCGCAATGCTTTCCTTACTATGCCGACAGCAGGCATTACTAAAACTGCCGTGCCGTATGATTTTGCAGGTCAGGCAACACGCGCCGAAGAAAGAGCTTGGTTTGATGCAACAGTAAATCAATATATCCGAACCCCTGTTGGAACCCATACCCAATTGACGCTAGTAATAACAGACGCTACTTTTTTGGAAACCAGCATGGTGGATTTCCGACCAGATTTGGTGTTATTCTGGAACGTCTTAAATAACCTCACCATCCAAATGATTGACCCCGCTACCGACCCGGCGATTTACCAGCGTGCCTACGAAGAATCGCTCAATCTCTACGTGAACCGCATGCTGAAAGATACCAAAGCGAGGGTTATTATAGGTAATGCGCCGGATGTAACTTCGATGTGGTATTTCAAGCCCTGCTTCGCCCCTGAAGCATTACGCAAGGTGCAGCAAGACTACAATAATATTATTGCTAATGTGGCAAAGAAAAACCCTACCCGTGTATTTGTAGCTGACCTTACGGGAATAGAGTTAGGCAAATACGCATTCTATATTTCAATAGATGATGGTTTCTGGTTTACCGTATCAGGGCATCGGGAAATAGCCAAAGCCTTTGGCGATGTTATCAACAAAAAGTTGGGAATAACTACACCAGTTAAAGTGCCATCGCTCTATTATCCCGGTAGTCCGATAGCAGGTACAACCGCTGCGGGTGGCTCTACCACTGGTACAGTCGCGCCTATTACGGGCGCTGCTACTCCCGCTGCGCCTCGATAAAAGGCTAACACTGGTTTTGGAAATATTCTAACAAAGAACGGTGCGAGTGTAATTCTCTCATCGTTCTTTGTTTTTTAGCCAGAAACTGTAAAATTTCAGATGGGGTAGCAAGTTCAAATTGTTAAATACTGAAACGCCTTAGAAAGGCTAGAGTAATATTGCCCCTATAACTCCAACGTCATGCCATCTCTGGCAGCCACAATCTTAAGCTCATTAAACCCTATCATTTGCCTTCGATGATTAGCTAACTCTAGTAATAAGTCAATAGTATCATCGTCACTAGAGGGGTCATGATGGTATAAAACCAATGTTTTGACACCTGCTCTTGCTGCGGTATCAACTGCAACTTCGGGCGAACTATGACCCCATCCAACTTTATGCTCTAACTGTGCAGAAGTGTACTGGGCATCATGGACTAATATATCGGCGTTGTGGGCGAGTTCTAGCAAATTGACATCAATAACATCGTTGCCCAATAGTTCGTTTGGATTTGGTTGAGAAAAACTTAGTGGTTCATGATCGGTGGCGAAAACAATACTCCGACTATTGAGTTCAAGGCGATAAGCGGCGCTTGGGATAGGATGCTTTAGCAATGTTCCCGTCACTTTCGCGCCATCCAAAAAATAAGCCCCATTTTGCATGGAAAAAAAGTTAAGCTCTGATGGTAGAGAATGTAGGCTAACTGGAAAATAGATTTGCTCCATTTGGCGTGCCAATATGCTCCTTAGAGTTTGTGAACAACTGCTCCAGCCAAGCATATTAAAGCGATTTCCCGGTTTAAAGACCGGGCTAAAGAAAGGAAAGCCTTGAATGTGATCCCAATGAGTGTGGCTCAGAAAAATATAACCAGCAAGCTGTGAGCTTCCTGTTACCTCCAACCAATCATCCGAAATTAAATAATTTCCAAGTTCTCTCGCGCCAGAGCCACAATCAAAAATATACAAATGCCCTGTATCGCTTGTTACACTGATACAACTGGTATTACCGCCGTAACGCTGGTAATCTATTCCTGAAACCGGTATTGAACCTCGCGTACCCCAAAACCGCACTTGCAATTTGGTAGGTGTAGAAAGGGGCTTATCTCGCGGAATTTGCATGGCTTTACGCCTTTCGGCACGCCACTTCTCAATACCTTCGGTATAGCCGCTCCATTCTCGCACCAAATTTAAGGCATACTCAAACTCATCCATTGAGCGTGCATGATTAATTTCAGGCTCTATGCTCATCCACTGTACATAGCCTTCCAAATTAATTAATACTGTAGCTCTTTGATATTGATTATCGGCAGTTAACATACCGTAGGTAGCCGCCAAATTATTGTCAGGGTCACTGATTAAAACGATTTGTTCCAGTCCAACCTGATGTGCAAAAGCGGTATGTGAGGCTACGCTATCCTTACTTATACCAAATGTTTTAAGTTTTATATTCCCGCTGAGCTTAATCATTTCTTCCAATAAGGGCAATTCATCGCTGCAAACGTTACTCCAATCTGCTAGGTAGAAAATGAGTAAGATTGCGGTATTGTTTATATAATTGCCAAGATTGATTTCACCAGAGGTACTTTGCGCTAACCAGATTGGCGATTTTCCACCTATTTTTATTTGGTTTTTATTTGTATGTTTTGATTCCATCAATTAGTTTTCTATAAATGAATATACAATAAATTATTGGCATAAATCATTATACGGCAATATGCCCAATAATAGGCAAGGCTAACCCAGCAGGTTACTCCTATTCACAAGATTAATTAGGGGATTAAGAAATAACAAAACAGCCGGTTGTTCATAATACCGGCTGTAAATATTTATTTTCCCGACAATGCGCGTTCTTTTATACGCTGTTGTTGGTATTTTTTATGCTCACGTCTAATTTCTAGTTGCCACCACAGCGTTAGGAGATTAACTGCGGTTCGCCACAGGCGAGGGAAATTGAAAAATTGGCTTTTACCGTAGGCACGGTGGAAATGGTGAACCGGCACTTCGACAAAGTTAAATCCGGCATCTTGTAGCTTTTTAACTAATTCGAGCGCAATTGTACCGCTATTGCTGGTCAGTTCTATATCTTCAAAACAACTGCGCCGTATCAGGCGGAAATCGCAATCGGTATCGCTAATCTTCAGTCCAAAAAGAAACTTGACCGTCAAGTGATAAATCCGTCCGATAATAAGCCGATGCAAGGGGTCGCTACGAGAAATCTTGAAGCCGTTGACAATATCAACGCCCGGTGTCATCTTTTCAAGCAATAATTCCAGTTCGTGAGGGTCATACTGGGCATCGCCATCGGTATAAAAAACAAGGTCTTTGGTGGCAGAAGCAAAACCGCTCTTTAGAGCGCCGCCGTATCCTCGGTTTTTCTTATGATGAACAATACGCACATGCTCAGGATAAACCCTACCCAATTCATCCAGAATCTCAGGGGTATAATCCTTGCTACCGTCATTAATCACAATGACTTCATAATCATCTGTCAGCCGACGGCAAGTCAGCATCGCTGACAGAGCCATACTGGCAATAGTGCCACCATCATTATAAGCCGGGAAAAATACCGATATGCTGGGACGTTTTGTGGTAGATTCAGAAGACTTAATCTTTTCCATTGTTTCTGTCACGACTTCTCCAAATTCCTGCTAATGAGCAATAATCCTATATCAATTCCAAACTTTTGCACAAATCTTAGTATCTTTATTATAAAAATTTTAGCGCTAAATGGTCAAGTTTTGAAACTTAAGATTTGATGATAAATTTGACCGCAGGTACAGAATCCATCTTCAATAACTTCTGTGTAATTACACCTACTTGCTGAGAGTTTCCACTGGTAAAAATAGTAAGCGTGCCGGAGGTGGCTTTCAAATTGAGCAAACCATTATTTTCTAGTATCCGGCAAGTTTGGCGGGCTACTGCCTCGCCGCTGTCTATTACCAGAAGTTTATCACCATATATCGACTCAATCAGGGGACGCAAAAATGGAAAATGAGTGCAGCCAAGTACCAAAGCATCAACGCCTTGTGCTACAAGAGGGTCGAGATGGGTTTTAAGAATGGCGCATGTCTCGGCTGACTCCGTATTACCAGACTCTACTAGCTCAACCAAACCGGGAGGGGCGCTTATCAACACCTTTTTATCTCCGGCAAAGCGTTCAATCACATCCTGTAAAGCCGGGGCGCGACTGGTTGCTTCGGTGGCAAGCACACCGACAACACCATTGCGTGTATAACCTGCGGCAGGCTTTACAGCCGGAACCATCCCCACAATCGGTATTTGCAACCAAAGTTGCCGCAAGTACGCTACAGAATGGGTACTGGCAGTGTTACAGGCAATTACCAACGCTTTTGCGCCTCTTTCTAGCAGAATAGTTGCTACCCTTTGTGTTAATTTGCGAATCTCTTCTGGGGAGCGAATTCCATAGGGGCAATTGGCGCTATCGGCATAATAGAGGAAATCCTCGTAGGGTAGAAGCTTTCGGATTTCTCGTAGTACAGAAAGACCGCCTACGCCTGAATCCAGTATTCCTATTGGGTCATGCGCTTCCGCCATAGCTAAAAACCTGTTAAACTCCCTGCACGTTGTCGGGCAACGGCTACAAATTCACCTAGCAGTACCGAAGCCCACGCATGTTTTTCCCAGAGTTCTTCCGGGTGTGATTGAACTGAAAATATCCAGTGCGCTTCATTTTCGCTTTCCAATGCTTCCGCCACACCATCCCGCGCAAAACCGACCACTCGCAGCCCTTTACCGGGAGTTTTAACCGCTTGGTGATGTAGAGTATTTACTTCCAAATGGGTAGTTCCACACAATTTGGCAAGACGGCAGCCCTGCTCTAATACAACCGGATGGGCAATGTAATCGCGTTGTTGTTTATTAAAACTCAATCGATGGTCTAGCGGTTCGCCGGGAATTTGAGAGGATATATCCTGATAAAGCGTACCGCCCATAGCAACATTCAAAACCTGCTGCCCTCGGCAAATACCAAGTATCGGCAAACCATCTTCAACTGCGCGTTGGGTAATCCAAAGTTCCGTCTCATCACGCAAATCGTCCATTGCCTCGGTTCCATTTAATTCTTCGCCATAACGAACCGGATTTATATCATCTCCGCCTGATAGTAGCAAGCCATCGAGCTTTCGATAAATTGCATAAATCGCTTTGGTATCTGCGCTGGCAGGGATTAGAACGGGTGAACCGCCGGAGGCTATCACAGCCTCGATATAAGTGTTACTGATAGCATGCCGATATGTGCCGTTCGGTTGTAGCATACGACCGCATGGAATACCGATTAGCGGTGAAATTTCGGTGTTGTGGAAGAGCGACATTAAATCTCACACCTCTCTTTTTCAAAATAAAGTTTGTTTTTGAATAATGGGGCATTTGAGTAAAAGTTACAAACTGTCTTTATTTAATGTTAGGTTATAAACTCTTTTTGCTACCCTCTTCCATTAATTTTAACATGTTTCACAACCCTTTACTTTGCCCATAATACGACCGTAACTAACACAAATAGGCAATATGTCCCGCCAACCTGAAATGCAAAATAGTTTCGCTCTCCCTGAACAATTCGAGCATTTTCCGATTTGCAAAAATGGGCAAAGCCGAGCTTTGTTTAGGCTGAATTGCCGAGCGCGGCTTTGTAGTATAGAATGTGCTGAAACATTAACGTTTGGCATGTTGTTCTCCATATATGTAATGGCATGCTCATCACTGCTAGTTCAAACATTAATCCGACACCTATAGTAAATGAATAACTTCTGGCAAAACAAGCGCAGCGAAATATTGGTCTGGGGTCTCCTGCTTATAATCTTATTGGTGGCGGGCAGTTTCCGCTTTCAAAGTCTAGATTGGGATCAGGGACAGTATTTCCATCCCGATGAACGGGCAATAATTTGGCAATCGAACGGTCAGGGCGTTATGAACCTGATGACAGTTCAAACCAACGGCGGTTATGATAATTTGGGGCAGACCCGCGCTTCGGTGAGTTTCCCTCCCGGTGGGTTGCAGTTTTTTATACCCAATGATGCAGCAAACCTACGCCCCGCTACCGAGCAAGAAACAAAGCTTTATACCGCAGCCAAAATACAAGGCAAACAATACACGTTGCCCGCTAATGTAGTAGTGCCCGACCAACCCGTTCCCGACAAAGCAATTAATTTCTGGAACGCCGCTTTTAGCCCATTAAACCCGCGCTTTTTCGCCTATGGTTCGCTCCCGATGTACCTCATCAAGTTTTCAAGCTGGATAGCCGCTTCTGTTTTTGGTTCACAATGGAACAATTATGCCAACCTGTATTTGGTAGGGCGGTTTCTATCTGTTTTGTTCAGCTTGGGAACGGTGTTGCTGGCTTTTTTCTTAGGCAGACGCGCTTTTTCTCCTAGCTTGGGACGCAAAGCGGGAACAGCAATCGGCTTGAGCGCGTCCGCTTTTCTAGCGGTATCGGTGTTGGACATCCAGCTTGCTCATTACCTGACCTTCGATGTAGCCCTAACATTTTTTGTAACGCTGACTGTTTTCGTAGCTATCGGTCATATGCGTAGCGGTTCACGCTGGAGCGCAATAAGGATGGGGGCGGCTTTCGGGCTGGCTCTAGCATGCAAGGTTAGTGCGTTACCGTTAGGCTTAGCGTTGGTAGTAGCGGCATTGCTCTACGGGCTTTACGGAAAAGCGCAACACAGCGGCGAATTTGCCGGAAAACCAAAGTTAAGCGGTCAACCCGGAGAAGAACGTTTTGGTAGCATTGGCTTAGGTCCGCGCCTTATTCTCAGAACACTGGTAAACCTGATACTGAGCGGCTTAGTTACTCTGGTGGTTTGGTTTATCGCTATGCCCTACGCCTTCCTCGATTTCACCACTTGGTTTGACCGGGTAGTGGCAGAAAACGGGATGGCGCGTGGCATTTCAGACTATCCCTATACTCGCCAATATGTCGGCACTATACCCTTCCTATATCAGTTCGGAAATTGGGTGCAATGGGGCTTGAGTATCCCGCTAGGAGTGTTGGCGGCAGCGGCGTTGGCTTACGGGCTATATCATGCGGTATGGTTCAGGCTCAAAGCGGAAATCCTGCTTTATTGCTGGCTTGTACCCTATATGCTTGTTACCTTTACAGGTGAAGCCAAATTCAACCGTTATTTGCTACCGATTACACCCGTTGCGCTGGTATTGGCAGCGCGTCTGCTGGTTTCCCTATATCTATTGGCGCAGAATAGCAACACGGCTACGCTCTACAAGCTGCGGAAATTTTTGGTGGTTGGGCTTGGTGTATTTATAATAGGTTGGGGCTTGGTATGGGCTATTAGCTTCTCACAGATTTACGGGCAAGAGCATAGCCGGATAACTGCCAGCGAATGGATTTATCAGAATATACCAGAGGGGGCGAGGTTAAGCGGTGAAGCGTGGGACGAGTCGTTGCCGGTCTCACTGCCCAATCAGGCAAAATACCGGGAGCAATACCAATATACCGATTGGAATAGTTACGAAGACCGCCCCAACGATGAGATAGCGCAATACTGGGCAGACAAATTAAGCAACACCGATTATATAATCCTATCCAGCAACCGCCTGTATGCCACCATCCCAAAACTGCCATGGCGTTATCCCGTTACCACGCAGCTTTACGAAATGCTTTTCAACGGGGATTTGGGCTTTCAACTGGCAAAAGAGGTTTCAAATTATCCAACTGTTCCGTTGGTCGGCTGGCAAATTAACGATGATACCGCCGATGAGAGCTTTTCGGTCTATGACCATCCAAAAGTATATATTTTCAAGAAAAAGGTTCAGCTAACTGAAGTAGAGTATCGCAATCTTTTCGCCCCTTCGATTAATGCGCCATGGGTTCCCAAACGTTACCCCGGCAAAGATGACCTCCCTGTTATTCCGGCGCGACAAAACGATGGCGTTTTACAAAGTACGGGTGATGCTCAGCGAGTGGATAATGGCAAGAGCTTGTTGCTGGACAAGCCGGTAGATCGCCAGCCTGAAGTCAATGATAACGGCTGGAATCAGCTTGTCAACGAGCAGCAATGGTTAGCGGTAATTAGCTGGTTCGTAATGGCTCAAGTTTTAGGTTTAATCGGGTTGCCTTTGGCGTTGCGCTCTTTCCGCCGATTGCCCGACAAAGGTTACATTCTGGCAAAACCTATCGGGGCAGCGTTGGTAGCGTTAATTATTTTTTTGGTAGTGGCAACGCGCTTGTATCAATACACCATTTCCACCGTTTACATGTGTCTGGCGGTGTCAGGAGTAGTCAGTGGATGGCTATGGTGGCGTTATCGTAGCGATTTAGCATACTTCTGGAAACACAATCGCGCCCTGATAATAATAGAGGAAGGGGTCTTCCTACTTGGGTTCGTGGCATTTGTACTGATAAGGCTGGGTAATCCTGACCTGTGGCATCCCTACTTTGGCGGTGAGAAACCGATGGAATTCGCGCAACTCAACGCAATTGTTCGCAGCGCGTATCTGCCACCCTACGACCCGTGGTTTAGCGATGGTTATCTGAATTATTACTACTACGGGCAATATGTAGTTTCCACATGGGTTAAACTCACCGGAGTTCAAACCTCCATCGCCTTTAATCTGGCAATCCCCTTGTTATATGCTTTTGTATTATCGGGCGGTTTTTCCATTTCCTTTAATCTTGCGCGTATTTACCAACAATGGCGAGCGCGGAGAGCGAGGTATCTGGGCAATAACTGGGCAAATGCTTCAAAATTACGTGGAAAGCTTGAAATTCATCCGCATGAAATTTCACCGGATGATTTAAGCAAAGCGGGTCCGATGTGGACAGGTATATTTGGGGCATTTGCGTTGGCAATCGCGGCAAATATTGATGGATTGGTACAGCTTTTACAGCATAATCGCGCCTTCGCCGAACTAATCAATGCCCTTAATATCTACCCGGTACGGGCAGAGCAATTACGCGCTTATGATTATTTCCGTAGCACGCGAGTTATTCCCGATACCATCAACGAGTTCCCATATTTCAGCTTCCTGTATGCCGACCTACACGCACACCTGATTGCGCTACCCTTTACCCTTTTGTTGTTGGCATTGGCGTTGAACCTTATTTCGGCGAATTGGACGGGTTATGATGATACTGGCTATTCTCCGCCTATAAGGCTTATAAAACGCCTCTGGTATGCGCTGGACGGCACCCTGCTAATACCCTTACTGTTTGCGGTAGTAATCGGCTTGATTGGCGCTACCAATATTTGGGATTTGCCAACCTATATTATGGTTATCTTCATGTCGCTGGTCTTTGCTTTCTTCCGGCGACCTTACAAACCGACAGTAAGCGAGAATGAAGCGGATGAGCAAACCCCAAGATTCCGTCCTCTGAATCTGCTGGTAGAACTGGCAGCAGCGGGAGTAACCACTGGCTTAATTGTATATTCCGCCTTCCTGATGTATAGCAACTTCTTTAACAAATATCAGGCGTTGTACAGCGAAGTTAAACTAACCAGCCTCTATTCCGATTTCGGGCAAATAATCTTCTTCTGGTTAATGCCTCTCTTTTTCGTTATTTCCTACGCGGTATGGAGTTATTGGCGTTGGTTAAGTTGGAGAAAAGGTTGGAAAACTGCACCCACTAAAGACAGTAAAGCCAGTTATAAATTGGAAGAAGAACTGGACGACCCTTTTGTAGCACAGCCAGCAACGCTAAAACCGGCGCGAGCCGAACTAGCTTTTGCAATAGTAGGCACTGGAAGTAGCCTTGAAACAGAAATGGGCGAAAGTAGTTCCCCCGAAAGACAGCCCGAAACCAACCCAAGCAGTTATAACCGTTATAGCGTCCCATGGATAATTGCGTTGGGATTAGTGGGCGTGGTCATGGTTATCGCATGGTTTTTTCCTGTCACAATGGAATGTAAATTCGAGTCCGTTTTCTGCCAGAAAGCAGGACCCGGCATAACCCACACCGGACCTCGCTGGGCGAGCTTTGCTACTATGGGCTTTCTGGCATTGGCATTCTTATTCCTGATTTTCGGGCGAGCTTATGACCCCGACCCCGAACAGTCGGCGCATGCTCGCAATCCTGCCAACCTTTTCGCAAAGCTGATGATTCTAGCAGCGTTTTGTATAATTGCCGGATTGGAAGTAGTTTATCTGGCGGATGATTTTGCCACCAGTTATCGGGAACGCGCCAACTCAATTTTCAAGTTTTATTATCAAGCTTGGACAATGTTAGCGTTGGCTTCGGCTTTCGCTACATATGTATTATGGACGAACTGGATTGCGCCCCGCTGGTCGGATGTGGAACGCCGTGTTGGCAAGTTGCGCCTTGCAGTACGCTTCCTGTGGATAGGCGCAGCCACGATGCTGGCTATTGCCAGTTCATTGTATGCAATTCTAGTAACGCCGACTCGCATTGCCGAACGTATGGAAAACCCATTGCCTGCTACTACTCTGGACGGACGCGCTTATTTTGATACTTTGCGCCAAGTGATGGGTATGCCCAATATGCCTCTTGGCAAATCTTTTGATATGTTATATGAGGCACAATCCCTGCACGAATTCTACGATAAAATACAGGGTACGCCGGTAGTGCTACAGGCAAGCATTTGGCCCTATCGGGGAAATGGCAGTTGGATTGCTATAAATACGGGCTTGCCAATTGTGCTAGGATACGACCACCATGAATCCCAACAGCATTACGATTTGCAAGTCTGGAAACGTAGCGGCAACGGCGGCGGTTCTGGCGACATTCATGATATATACGATACGGCAGATATTGAATCAGCGCTTAGCTTAATAAATTATTACCACATCACCTATATTCATCTTGGTATTATCGAACGCGAGTCGGATGTATTTCGCTCCTGTTATCCGGGCGAATTGGGTGAGACAATCCGTTCAACCACCCCGACTTGTTACGACCCACTGGTAAGTGATGCAGGGCTTAACAAATTCGACAAGATGGTGAGCATGAGTTTGTTGGAAGTAGCGTACCAGAACCCCGGAGTTACAGTGCTGAAAGTAACGCCACGCGGGCGTTCTGGCATAGTTGACCCCGCCGCCGCTGCCGCTAATCCGGGTCAGACCATTACCACCGACCCAAAACTCGGTAGGCTGCTAGATGCGGTAAAACGCAACCCGCTGGATTATCAGTCCCACTATGATTTAGGCGTTTACTATTTCAAAAGAGGTGATTTACAGGAAGCAGCGCAACAACTGATAGAAGTAATAAGAATTGTACCGAATGAAGTCAATCCGTATCACGTGCTAGGTGATATTTTCTCGGCAATGGGCGAGAGTGAAAAAGCATTGTCTGCTTGGAAAGAACCAACAATACGCGCCCCCCAGAATGTTGCAGGACATAATAAATATGCGATGGGTCTAGCAGCAGCAGAACAAAACGACGAAGCAATAAAAGAATATAATATAGCCTTACAACTTAATCCGAAATTTGTTGAAGCGGCATATCATCTTGGCGAATTTTATGAGAAACTGAATAAACGCCAAGAGGCAATCAACGCTTATAATTACGTTATGCAAAATGCACCTAATACCAATGACTTTTGGGCAAATCGTTCCGCCGATCGCATCCGCGTTTTAAGCGGTCGCTAAAAAAAGAGGAGACAGAAGAATGCCGTTGGAGCCACAATCTAAAGCCTTGATGGACGAGTTACTCGCTTCAGGCGTAACACCGCGCTATCTTATGACCCCCGAAGAAGGTCGCAAATACGCGCTTAGAACCTTTGTTGAGTTGGCAGGACCCCCTGAACCGATTTACAAAACCGAGGATCGTACCATTACAACTCATAGCGGTAATGTAAAGATACGGATATATACCCCCTCCAACAAACCCAAAATGCCCGCGCTGGTTTATTTCCATGGTGGAGGCTGGCGTTTTGGCAGTATCGAGACTCACGAAGCCCCTTGCCGAACTTTGGCTAATTTGGCAGACTGCAAGGTCATTTCGGTGGAATATAGCTTGTCGCCAGAATATCCTTTCCCGGTAGCGATGGAGCAAAGCTATAATGCTACCAAATGGGTTTATGATAATGCTGCCAGTCTGGGAATAGACCCGGACAGGATTGCGGTAGGTGGCGATAGCTCGGGCGGAAACTTGGCAGCCTCTGCCTGTGTAGCAGCGCGTGACCGCGGAAATCTTCCTCCGATTTTTTACCAAGTGCTGATTTATCCGGTGGTAGATTTTTATTATCCCGGCACAAATTCATACAAAGAGCATGGTACAGGCTATTTTCTTACCGCCGAGGCAATGAAAATTTACTGGGATAGTTATCTAGGACGTACCGAAGACTCGCAGAATGCGTATGCCGCGCCTTTAACGGCTGCCGATTTTGAGGATATGCCTCCGGGACTAATAGTGTTGGCGCAATACGACCCGCTTTACGATGAAGGGGTCAAATACGCCGAGAAACTAAAAGTAGAAGGTATTCCCGCAAAAGTGCTGACCTATGAAGGTGTAATGCACGGTTTCTGGGGTATGGCTGCCAAAATTGATTTGGCGCGTAAAGCCCATGCCGATGTTGCAGCCGAGCTACGGAAGGCTTTCGCTCAGTAATAATAGGTACGGGGCAGGTGGCGCAGATGATTCCTATAATGCGCCGCTTGCTCCAAATGCCACAAGTACATAGCCACCAGCCGAAAATGGCTCGTTACCGCCCTTGAACACCCCCAACCCTTTTGGACAAACTGGCGGATGTTTCATATGATGATAAAGTAATTATTGTCAAAATTATGCGCTTTGTTAGAATCCATTTTGGCGAATCAAAGCTTTTGATTGTTTTTGTATTCTCTGAATTGCCCTGATATTTCTAAGCTTTGCTTGTAAGTGTAAGCCACATAGAATAGACTGATTATGCCTATTTCACTCGCATAATGAACTTCATCTCCTGCCAAAAAGATAACAAAGAGCAGCATCTGTAAGAGCATTAAGCCCATTGCTTTCACAGGTTTTTGTTCTAGCAGTCCGGCTAATAGCGCTACTAAACTTAGCATAAACCAAGCGAGCAGCCAGAAGAAATAAGCGTTGGAGTGCATTGGGATTATAAGAGATATGACGGGAACAAGGCTAAACCCACCGAACCTGCCGGGCATTTCAAGCCCTTCCGCTGCTCGTTGGGAGGCGGCGCTGAAAACTGAGCTATCAAGCTTGGCATCAACAGTATCCCATCTAAGGGTACCGCCCACAATGCTATAAACAAAAGTCTCGCCTTGCCATAATAAAAATGGAACAATTACGCCAGCCCCAACAACCCCAAAAATCAAAAAATTCAGTAAGGCTTGCTTCAGCCCTTTCTCGCGCCAGAGAATAAGAAAATAGAAAGGAATAATAGGAAGGCAGGTCTGGCGGGCGCAAATACATAGGGCGAAAAGAATAGTGGCCATAGTCCAACGTTTATTACCAAAGCAGAATAAAGCGGTAGCTAACAGAGCAGTGTAGGGCAATAAATATAAGTCGTGCCGCCAGATGTTATATAAATTTAGGGTAATGGCAAGCAGTATAAGACTCCACCAAATATTAAGCTTCCTTTTAACAAGTTCATAAGTTAAAGTTGAAAGCGCCAGCGTCGCCGGCAACTGCATCCAACGCGGGTCAATATGTACTAAAACTGACGGAACATATAGTAACCAAGTAACAGGCAGATAACCGACAGGTGATACATGGTCTATTACAGTTGGCAAGCGATACATTTGGTAGGGTGGCAAGCCCTTAATGAAAGAATCTGCCGCATTCTGTACCAGCGGTAGCATATCGGCACGACCCGGTAGCAAAGGATAAAAAATAGTTTGCAATACTAATATCAAGGTCAATAGCAAAAGGAATAAAATTATAAAGAAAGGCAACCGGAAGAAGAATAGAGACACCTCATAGCTATACCGATTCCGGTCAAGCCCTAGCTTAAGCATTAATAAGAAGATAAAAAAGCATAGCCCTAAAATCCCCGGCTCAAACCAAAAGAATTGATAGCCAATGTTGTTGAACAGCAATCCCTGAATGGAAAAAACGCCTATAACTGCAAAAAAATGGCACATGAATAAAAACAAAAGAAGCTTTTTATTAGGTTGCTGTGAATCAGGTTTTCCAGATTTAGCAGTTAGTATCCCTGCTATTATTATGAAAAGAAAAATAGTAGGAAAGACATTTAATAGTGGATTTGATTTTAGCCTAGTGTTATGTAATAAATCAGTTAGGAGGAATAAAGCAAATAAAGCTATTACGAAAAATTCCTTGACAAATAACGTTTTGAGGAGAATAACGAATCTATTTTCGAATGATTTATTACCGAACTTCAATTATTTTGCTCAGATATTAAGAGGGTTAAACCTGCTATTACAATAGAGCCAGCTACTAAGAGCCGGCTCTATTATAGAATGCAATTTTTACTACGGTTTTTTTAGCAGTTATGGCAACATATAAAGAACGATTCTACCCGTTATACCGCTGCGTCTTCCGTATCCCGCCACTACATAGGATTCGTCAGCCGTCAGAGGTTTGGTAGAGAAGTGGATAACTAGGGTTCCATCTCGATTAGCCGATTGAGAACCAAGCGATACACTTTGCCCGTTTTTGTCGGTGTACCACAAATCAACTACTTCTGACGGAGCGTAGAAATCGGATGAAATATCTAGGCTGTCACCGCTTTTAACTTGGCTGGTAGGAGGTGAAAATAGCAACACATTGCCATCAGTTTCATTCCTGTCGCCATTAGCAGAAAAGAAAACACGTGCGCCGTTGCTGATTGTATTAACGGGCTGTATTCCGTTGTTCCAGTCAAGGGTAAATCGAGCAAAGATACTGCTACCTATTGTAATATCAGCTTGCTTTACACGAAATACCAGTGTACCTCCTACAGTTGCGCCGGGTCCGAGGTCTGGTAATCCAATCAGAACATAGGGCGCAGGAACATCAAGAACAATCGCTTTTACCCAAGCGTTTGGATTGTTAAAGGTTGCATATCCTGTTTCCAAGGTAGGATCAATCGGAACTCTAACATTAATATGCCGCGCAGTTCCCGAATTACTGATGTTTTTAACCAGCATATTGTAGGTGACTGTGCTACCCAGTACATTGGAAACTTCACGATCAGGAGTGACTCTTAATTGGGCAACCAAATCCCCTGCTTCGGGATACCTGACAATAAGTGTTATAGTGACAAATTGATTGGCGTTCAATATAGGAGGAGTGGTAGGTTCAGAATCTACCGGAATAGTTACCTGATATATACCCGGACGACCAATTACAACGAGCGTGCAACTAACATCAACTGAATTTCCCGGAATTATACTTCCGCTTGTTGCAGCGCAGGATAACCAGTTGCTTAATTCGCCGCTATAAATAAAGGTACCCAGAGACCAATTAAGTGTTCCGGGAGATAGCGCGGTGTTTGCGACAGAAAAATTGACAGCTTTGCTCTGCAAATCAGTGGTTAATGTTTCAATAAGGAAATTTTTAGGCGTTACAATCATACCGGTTTGGTTGATAAAGATATTTCCTAAGGTATTGTCTTGATACTTGTAATGATTGTGGTCCTTAACGTATTGTAATTGCGTCCCAGAAAGGGAATTACCCAGTGCGCCCTCAAATGTAGTAGCGGTTGCATCAATATCATTGGGGTTAAGGACTAATTCCATATATAATTGGCTTCCGCTCTGTCCGCTAAAAGCAGCGTTATTAGGGACGAACACGGCATTGGGGTTTTCAATCCTTACACAATCAAGACCAAAATTGGTAATTGCTGTTGCATTAGTCAATACTAACTTGATAAAGTTAGCAGCAGTTAGGGTATTATCGGTATCACGAATCCAGATGCCATTGTCTCTAGAATTCAGAATTGTAACACCGCTGAGGGTTACTAATCCTCCAAAGGTAAAGACGTTGGGGGGGTTGCGAGTGTCTTGAACTCTACAAAGAGTAGAATTTTGACTACCCACACTATTATTCTCAAGCACTACTCCGGTTTCATTGTTATCTAAAGTACCGCCTGTAATGGTCAAACCTGCTGAACCACTCACACCGCAGATATAAGCCCCAATTAAAGCTCCATCTACATTATTGTTGCTTACACTCAGGCTTGTATTTCCATCTATATGGACAAAAAGCATACCCCTCTGCTTCTGGGTAGTCGCATCCGTTATGGCGGCGGTATGCATATTATTATTGCTAATAGTGTAAGGTACAGGGGTGTTTAATAATTCACGAAAATATATGCCAGTATCTCTTGAGGTTATGGTGTTTCCGGTAATCAACATTGGGGTAGTGCCGGTTCCGGCGGTAGCATATTCAGAGGAAATTCCGATATAAGAATCAGTAATGATATTGGTTTGAACCGTAGCGTAGAAATTATTATACATTTCAATCGCTCGACCCTGCCCATAAATACCGCTTATCGTGTTATTGCTTATGACATTACCGCCAGACTCAGTTGCATCATCCGGTCCTGTCAATACGATACCATGGAAGAAATTCTGGACAATATTATGCTGAATATTCAGGTTAGTGGAAGTTTTCGTCGTAAAAACGGCATTGTCTGTAGTAAATGCACCAGCGCCACTTATGGTAAAGCCGTCGATTGTCACGTTACTGGCATTAATGCTGATTAAAACAGCGGCAAATGGACTGACGGTAGCAGGGTCTTTGATTGTGGTAGTTGCAGCGCCAGCTCCCTGCAAAATAACCGGGTAGGTAATGGTAAGGACTTCACTGTAGGTGCCTGCTGCCACATTAATAGTGTCGCAAGTGCCAGCCCCAGCAGTCAGAGCGCTGCTTATAGTAGCGTAACTACCCGACGGTACTGCACAGGATGCGGCAAATAATGTCTTTTTAGGACTCTGTAATAGTACCAAAAGAGCTACGACTAAAAGCGCAAAAGCGAGCAAAATAATTCTTGATTTTCCCCGTACCCTGATAAAGGGAGTTGCCCCAAAGTTTTCTTTACCACTCATCAAATTGCTTTCCTTCCGTAATTCTAAATATGCGATAAATAACCCACATCAAATCGGGTTAAATCTGAAAAGGAACCATAAGTCTGACCATTTTCCGATTCCTTTTATTAATGATGCTTGTTAATTTGAAAATGCTAGAATTAGATTAGAGTTAGATTTTAGCGAAGTTGCATTACAATTGTACATTATATCACCATAGGCACCAATCTACAATATTCTAAATATTGAGTAGGGCGGTTGCAAGAAAGAAATTGTCCTTTATAAAACGGTTCTCAAAGGGATTTGGGCAAGGGCGCGAGGTGATTTTGTAAGGGCGTAGCTCGACACACTCCTTCTTTGGAAGGCACAAATCTCATGGGGTTGGGGCTAACGGGTTAATTTTCCAGGGCTGTTGCATAGGCAGTATTTATATTTTCAACGGTTCCCCAAACCACCAAGAAAATCGTTTTTGTAGGGGCGGTTCGTACCCACTACGGGACACAGGCGAACCGCCCTTCTTTTATTGCCATATCACCAACAAAAAACTCCACCAAACGAGGGCGCATCGCGATGCGCCCCTACCAATCCTGCGAAAACTTGAGGGCGCGGCTGCGAATCTCGTTCCAGCTAATAGGCATAGCGTTTTACCTGCAACAATATGATGAACTATGAGTAGTAGTTTTTTGTTATCTCTACTGCATACCTTACTAATATACAAAGCGGGGATATGTCGTTTATATCGTAAACCCGTACATCTCCCCGGTAGGTTCGCGCAACATCAGGTCGGTAATGGCGATGAGCGGATTCTTGCCCTCAAACATAACTTGGTATAACTGCTCGGTGATAGGCATTTCCACACCGTAACGGGCAGCCAATCGCCGCGCCGAAACGGTGGTATAGACCCCTTCTGCCACCTGCGTCATCCCTTTGAGAATCTCATCAAGGCTCTTGCCAGTCGCCAGTTCTTCCCCCACATGACGGTTGCGACTGTAGGGACTGAAACAGGTCGCTACCATATCGCCAAGCCCTGCCAAACCGAGGAATGTGAGCGGATTTGCGCCCGATGCCACCCCCAACCTGCCGATTTCCGCCATGCCACGAGTAAGGAACGCGCCCTTAGCATTGTCGCCCGAATGTAGCCCATCCGCCACCCCTGCGCCAAGCGCGATAATATTCTTGAGCGCACCCGCAAGCTCGACTCCTATTACATCGGGGTTGGTATAGACCCGGAAAGTAGCGGAAGTAATCAACTGCTGGGCGCGTGTGGTGGAAGCAGCGTTGCGTCCGGCAATAACGGTTGCGCCCGGTTTGCCCTCTGCCACTTCCCGCGCCAGATTCGGACCTGAAAGAGCGCAGATTTTACCCGCTTCTTCGCCTTCGGGCCACTCCTGCGCCATAACTTCGGTCATGCGGTAGAGATTATCTTTTTCCAAGCCTTTAGCCGCGCTAAGTACCACCGGCATTTCGGAGAGGCTGTCGAAATAGGGGCGGCACATCTGCATCTCGTTACGCATAAAGCCGGAAGGAGGCGCCATGATAACCATTTCACAACCGGGGGAAATTGCTTTTTCAAGGTCTGCGGTCATTTCAAGCGCGGGGGGAAATTTCGCGCCCGGTAAAAAGCGTTTGTTCTCGCCGTCAGCGCGTAGCAACTCCGCTTCCTCTTGGGTGCGCGTCCACAATACGGTGCGTCTGCCCTTACGCGCCACCAGCCATGCCAGAGTAGTACCCCAACTACCGCTGCCGATAACCGTTACAAAAGAACTATTAGCCATCCTCTTTCTCCTTTTCCCGATTTTACCACAATCAAAAGAAGGTCACTATGAGCAGGTGTTCATCAGGGATTTTCTGAAAGCCGGCATCATTACTAAGCAACGGACAATTGAGGTGACGTGCCGCGATATAGTGAAAAGCGTCGGTGGGGTCTAATTCATGCTCGGCAATCGCTTTCAGAGTTTTGCGATGAAAGGCGAGGTCGGGAGGCTCAAACAGGCGCAAGAGGGGCGAACGTAGCAAAATGTCGTCCAGCCACAGCGACAAATTAGGGACAGCTTCGGGCGAGTCGCTCTCCTTCTCACGCAAGCGCATTAGCTGATAAATCGCCTCGTTCAAAGCCAGCGACGAAAGCGTCAATCCGGTGTTGCGCTCGTTGAAATGCGCCAACAACGCCAGCGCATTGGCATGCCAAATGTGGGCAGGATGCGCCAGCGCGACGATGAAATTAGCGTCAAGGTACACTTTGGAAGCCTTCACCGCTAAGCCCTGTTTCCAGTAAACTAGCTTGGGTTTCTGTTGCGCCATCGTTTAATCCAAGCGAGCGCGTACCCGGCGCAAGCCCTCCGCGTATTTTAGCTGCCATTCCGGCAACTTACCGCGAATTTTGTCCAGCTTGCGGTCGTACACTTCTTCTAGTTCCAGATTGTACGCGCTACAAACCTCGAACAGACTAAACAGCACATCCGCCACTTCATCGCCCATTTTGTGGCGCAATTCGGGGTTATCCACTCCGTAAATCTCGCGCTCCATAACCTCTTTTACCAGTTCGCCCAATTCCTCGACCAGCCCAAGCACCGCTCCTACTCTGGGATGCTTTAAATCGTCGCCCAACAGTTGGGCTGCTTCGCGCTGTCGTTCCGCGATGGTTTTCATAGCGCCTCATCCTTCAAAGATTTCTTATTACAGCTTCAAAGCGCGGGGAAATCGCTTACCGCCCCCCACGCAGGGATATTATATAATACGCAAAGAATAAACCGTTATTCTGATTACCTTCATCAGGGAGAAAAATAGATGGGTTACGAATTGATAGTAGAACGCAAGCAGCATCAGAAATGCGATAACTGTATTTTTATCAAAAGCTGCTTCTTGCAAGAGGTGCAGCGTTTGCAGGAGAACAGCGGCATAGGCAACGATTGCCTGATTTATCAGGACGAGCGAGACTTACCCGAAGCGCAGCGCACCGAACGTTACAATGCGGTAGCAGGATTGCCAACCTACACGGTGCGGATGCGTAAACCGCTATAGGCTTTATAAACCCGCCACCAACGCCAGCGGCAAGCCAAAAAACAGAGCTTTGCCCGGTTTTATCTCCGCTCCGGTTTTGTGACGAGTTTCTTCATAAAGCTGTTGCAGGGCTTCGCGGCTCTCGACTACCGAGAACAGCAAACGCCGTTCGCTTCTTTCCAATTCGGTAAGCGCACTCAAACCGGGGAAAAGGGGCAAATCATCACGGGTGAAATTGCGCGGCATCAAAAACTGTTCGCAATCCAGCGCAGTTATCGCCCGCGCATTTTTTTCAGCCCACAGATTAATCACTTCTTCCTCGAAATCCTCATCGTCCAGCACCAGCACAGCCAGATAATAATTACTCATTTATAAATTCTCTCTTTTACGCTAGTTCGCGCCGCTAACTTCGACCTGTTCCGCCGATTTTATGCCCGCATCGGTTCTTTTCTCGCCCCGAAATGCCAGCTTCAAAGCAAAGGGCGTGAAAAGCGTAGTGACGAGAACCATCAAAACCGTCGCCGCATACACTTGCTGATTTAGGATTCCTTCAGAAATACCAACCGAAGCCACTATCAGCCCGACCTCCCCGCGTGATACCATGCCCACTCCCAACCGCAAGCTAGAAAGATTGTTAAAGCCCGTGAGACGCGCCCCCAGTCCACAACCGATTATTTTGCTGACAATAGCAGCCACACACACCAACCCGGCAAAGAACCATGCCTCGCCGTTTATACTGCCCAAATTTACCAACAGCCCTATACTGACGAAGAATACCGGAACGAGCAGCGCGTAAATTATTGTGCGAAATTTTTCTTCCAGTTCGTGCCGGAAACGGGTACGCGCCGCCAGTGCTCCCACCATAAACGCCCCTACAATCAGCGCCACGCCTCCCAAATATTCGGCAGCCCACGCCGTTAGCAGCACCAAAACTACCATTGTAGCTGTTATATTTTCGCTGATTGGCAGTTTTTTAACCCGCGACAACGCCCACGGTAAAACCTTTAAGCCGAGCAGCGCAGTAACAAGGAAGAAAGCCGCCATTTTCAGGATTACCACTATAATTTCAAGCGCCCCACCACCACTACCGCCACCCACCATTGCCAGATAAAAGGAGAGTACCAGCACCACCAGCACATCATCAAAAACCGCTGCGCCAAGCAGCGCAACCCCTTCGAGCTTGCGTAGTACGCCCAGTTCGAGCATTGTTTGCGCCGAAATACTCACACTGGTAGCCGCTAGTATGATGCCGATAAATAGGCTCTTTTCAAAAGTGTAACCAAACGGCATTGCCACCAAAATACCAAAGGCAATCGGGAAGATTACGCCGCTTACCCCAGAAAATACCGCAACCTTGCCCACCTTAAACATTTCGCTTAAGTTGGTTTCAAGACCCGCCATAAACATGAGGAAAATTACGCCCAATTCGGCAATTATCTTGAGGGTGTTCTCCAGATAAGGGCGATTTTCAGGCTGGATAAAGCCCAGATTGTACAGGTTTATCAGGCTGGGACCGAGAACAACACCCGCCAGCAATTCGCCCAACACCGCAGGTTGCCCCAGACGAGCGCTAAGGTAGCCCGCTGCTTTGGCGGCAAAAATAACCAGTGCCAGCACAAGCAGAAATTGTAAAACCGGACTCATGCCTTCGCTTGTAGCTGCCGCCGTTGGCGTGTATAGCAGTTTTCCTAAGGATGGGATAACGAGATTCATCGTGCCAGCCCTCACCTTCTCATCTATACTATGCCGTTATGCACCCGAAACCGCTGCTTTGTCGCCCTTTTTACGCACCGGCGCATCATCTGGATTATCCAGATGTTCGGCGTGGGTCGCTAGATTCTCGGCTTTAAGCGCCTTCACGGTAATGAGTGGTGAATCTTCATAGCCTATACCGAGCGGGAATTTCAAGACTTTTTCTTCGTTGACCCGGTAAAAGCAACGCCGCCCCAAACGGGTTTTCACCACGTAGCCTTCTTCGATTAGGTCGGTTATAGCTCGTGATACCGCACGTTCGGTAAGGTCAAGCGAGTAGCCAATCTCGCGAATGGTTTTACCCGGCGTATTCAACAACGAAATTAGCGCCAGCCCATGCGAGGTAAAAAGCTGCCACTTATTATCTTTAACAGGTTGCGAGGTCATAAATTTTCCTCATATAACTATTAATACCGGAAATATTATTCATGTAATGATATAACATGTTTATTTTTCTGTAAAATGAGATTGTGATTTCTGTCAGGGCTTTTGCAAAGTCAGCCAAAAGAAATAATATTTCATGAGAAGACAAGCCTCACAGCCTCGGCAGGTCGATAAGCTAACTCTCTTCTTCTTTCGGCTACATTAGAAACACCTTCCCTAGCCAATAATCCTAAACCTGCATTATTTAAAGCGACCCAAACCTGCGGTGCTTGCCCGGTGCGAACCTT
>Ga0194047_10000324_pt1 | contig 32240 bp, 29 predicted proteins | sample JunL225m_MetaG_2_FD_160070 | JGI IMG/M metagenome (GOLD analysis project Ga0194047, IMG submission 160070) | Anoxic zone freshwater microbial communities from boreal shield lake in IISD Experimental Lakes Area, Ontario, Canada - Jun2016-L221-5m | ecosystem: Environmental > Aquatic > Freshwater... | reverse complement strand
AAACAAGGACTCGACACAATTATTGGTGAAGGCGGAATGAAATTATCTGGTGGAGAAAAACAACGTCTCTCAATTGCACGATCACTTTTGCGTGAGCCAAATATTTTGGTATTTGATGAGGCGACAAGCTCACTCGATTCATTGACCGAAGAAGAGATAACCAAAACAATTCGTGATGTAACGCATGTGAGTTCACATATTACAATTCTCATTGCACATCGACTCTCGACGATTATGCACGCAGACACGATTCATGTATTAGAAAAAGGTAAAATTACAGAATCAGGAAAACATCAAGAGTTGCTCGACAAAAAAGGTTTGTATTTTGCCATGTGGCGTCAACAGATAGGCGAGCGCATGTAGTATCGCATCCTTGAATAAAAAATATTTTCCTATATATTACATATACTAATTATGAACAATCACTACGTACTATTATTTTATAAATTTATTACTATAGCTGACCCGAAAGCAGTAGCAGATGAAGAGCGTGCAATCTGTACAGAACTTGGCCTTATGGGTCGTGTGATTATTGCGCATGAGGGAATTAATGCCACACTTGAAGGCGTACGAGAGCAAGTGGATGCATACAAAGAGTTTCTAAAAAATGATTCATATTTTTTTGATATTCTGGTCAAAGAAAGTCCAAGTAACGGTAAATCGTTTCATCGATTATCCGTCAAAGTTCGTCCAGAAATTGTCACACTCGGTGCGGGTAGCTTTGATGTTAAAAATGAAACAGCAACAGAATTACCTGCGAGTGAGCTACAAAAATGGTATGAAAATAATGAAGATTTTGTGGTACTTGATTTGCGTAATGAATATGAAATCATAAGTGGAAAATTCGAAAAAACAATTGATCCAAAGCTCGCAAACTTTCGCGATTTGCCAGCAAAAATTTCTGAAATGGGTGATTTAAAAAACAAAAAAGTTGTTACGGTTTGTACTGGTGGTATTCGTTGCGAAAAGGCGACATGTCTTTTGAAAAAAGAAGGTTTCTCTGATGTGTATCAACTCAAAGATGGAATTCATACATATATGCAACAGTATCCGGGTGAACATTTCAAGGGTACACTTTTTGTATTTGATGATCGTATGACGACCGACGTAGTGCCGATTCCAAACAAAGAAATAATTGGTACATGTACGTTTTGTAATACGGCAACTGAAGCATACTGTTCCGATGATAGTGTACGCCCTTCGCGCAAGATTTTGTGTTGCGGTGATTGTTTTGCGAAAGAATCACACCATCTACGCTCAAGTTGTTAAATAGTCGAGATACGCTCTTTGAAGAGTATCCAGACGTTTACGGTTCATAAAAGGTTGAAAAATAAGGGTCAAATACGCTATTGACTTTTATTTTTATACGTGATACAATATGAATGATATAAAAACGTCCATGTATGTGGATGATCGTTCATTTTAAAACTAAAGCCGTATGGCAAAGAAACAAAAAATGCCTGCATTCGAAATGAGTATTATTGGTGGTCCTGGATACAAAGACTATCAAAATCTCAAAAAAGAATTTTTTCTTACTGTTCGTTATTTCGAGAACAGTAAAAAAATTGAGCAAAAAATTAAAGCTCGATTTGTATGGTTTTCTTGGCACGATAGTAATCGAACTCTGGTTGCCGAAAATCTACAAGAAAAAAATTTATTTCTTTGTGGGGAAATTGAAATCCTGCAAGAAGAAACAAGTGTTGTATTACGTAGATCTGTAGAATTCTACAGTCTAAAAAAAAGAACCGGTGAGGTTTTTGAGGAGGGTGCAACTCTCCAAATTAAACCAACAAGAAATTTTGATACTAAAAAATAATTGGTATCACACAAATAATAACCAGCTATTACATGTATATGTATAGCTGGTTTTTTTATTCCACGTGCACTTTGATATCAGTACGTTCGTTTTTGAGTTTGAGAAACAGTGTTGCGAATGCACCGACAAAGATGATGACTGCGGCGATGAGGAATACATAATCGTATGCATCAATTTGTGCCTTGAGTTCTACGAGTCCGATATATTTTTGCATCACGATGGGTGAGTGACTATTTAGTTTACTGAAACTATTTATTGAAAATATATTATTTTTCACACGATCGTTTAGAATTGTTGCAAAGATTGCAATTCCAAATGCTCCGGCAACGTTGCGTACGAGTGCGAGGATTGATGATGCAACTCCGATTTCACTTTGAGGAACTACAGATGCAATGATGTTTGTACGTTGTGCCATTCCAAATCCAAGTCCGAATGCCATGATTGAAAGAGGAATCATAATGTCGAGCGCTGTTGATTTGGGTTCGAGGTAAGAAAAGAAAAATATTCCAATTGATGCGACGATTGTACTCCAAAAAATAACGTACCGTGATTGAACTTTACCTGTGAGTGCTCCACCAATCGGTGCACCAATCATCATTGCGACCGCCATTGGCATAAACAAATATCCTGATTGTGTGGCATTGTATCCGAGAAATGTTTGAGCAAAAACTGGAATGAGAAAGATACCTCCCATAAGTCCCATAAATACAACAAAGTTATTTGCGAGCGCATTGAGAAATGCTGGAATTTTGAAAAATTTCAAATCCACGATTGGTTCTGGAACTTTGTTTTCGATTTTTATAAATAGAATAAATGTTACAACGATAAAGAAATAACAAATTAAACTTGGTGATGAGAGCCAACCCCAATCTGTTCCTTGATCAAGTACGAGCACGACAGCAGAAAGCATTCCGCCTAATGTAAATGCGCCCCACCAATCAAAAAATTTTGTTTTTATTTCTGAACGAGATTCGTTGATAAATTGTATTGCCATGTAAATTCCAATAAGTCCGATTGGTAGATTAATGAGAAATACTGACCGCCAGCCGAAATTATCAATGAGTGGTCCACCGAGAAGTGGTCCAAATACTGTTGCTGCGGCAAATGATGAAGACCAGATACCAAGTGCTTGCGCGCGTTCTTTACCTTCGCGAAATGTGATTGCGAGAATTGCCATTGCGGTAGGGTAATCAGCCGATCCAGCTATTGCTTGAATTACACGAAAGACAATCATTGATTGGAGGTTCCATGCAAATCCGGCGAGGACTGATCCGACGATAAAAATCGAAAATCCAATGATGTAAACTTTTTTGCGTCCGATTGTGTCACCAAGTTTGCCCCAAATCGGCACAAAGACTGCATTGGCGAGAATGTATGCAGTTGCAATCCATCCCGCAGCAGAAACACTGATACCAAAATCATTGATAATTTTGGGCAGTGCGAGATTGACGATGGTTTGATCGAGTCTACCTAGAAATGTTCCGACAATGACGGTGAGTAAAATCCACCAACGTAGATTATTTTTTTTAGATGGAATTGTTTCCATAAAAATTATTTTGTATATACCGTAATTTTTGCAGACATTCCGTTTTTGAGTTCAGGATAGTCGGCGACGTTGAAACGAACTTTGATATCAAATTTTTTTGTTGGACGTTTGTCAGAAATTGAAAACAAAACTCCTGTGTCGTCTGATGTTGAACTGATACTGTCGACAATTCCAACATATGTTTTACTGCCAAAGGTATCAACAGTGAATGTTGCTTTTTGCCCAACGTGTATATTTTCTAATCCTTTGTTTTCGTCGATTGTTCCCATGACACGCATGTCTTCTGTGTGAATCATTGAAACAATCGGTTCGCCTGGTGTAAAGTATTCTCCGATATTATTTTTGATCGTCAAAATAAGTCCACTTTGTTTGGAAGTTACGATATCTGTCCCTGTGAGCGCGACTGGTGTGTTTGCTTGGATTGATTGACCTTCAGTTACATAGAGAGCGTTGAGTGTTCCTGGTGTGTTTGAAGAGAGATTAATGACAGGTGCACTTAGGTATGAATTTTCAATAAAAATTGTATTTTTGTTTGATTGCCAAAAAATAAATCCAATAAGCATTGCTATTACGCCAACTATTCCAATGATACTTTGTACATTTGGTTTCTGTAAAATATTTTGTTTTTTTGTAGTTTGTTCTTCCATATATGTATATATTAATTATGTTTAATGAGATGAGATTAATTCAATAACTGGTGTATTTGGTGTTGCGATTTGTCCAGCAGTGATTGAAACATTTGCGATTGTTCCGTCGACAGGGGCAGTTATAACTGTGTTGTTGTAATTACCTTGTGCAATTTGAAGTGCACCTTTTGTGCTTTCAACTTGGGCTTGTGCAATTTGTAAATCTTCGGATCGTGTACCAGCAACTTTTTGATTTAGGTTTGCTTGTGCAGTATCAACTGTGCCTTGTGCAGTAGCGATTGTTTGAGCTTGTGTTTGTAATGCTGATTGATATGCATTGTATGACGCGAGATATGTAGATGACTGTGTGTTTGGAATCGTAATTGTCCATATTGAATTCGAGCCTAAATTAAAATTTTGTGGAAATTGTATATAGAGACCTCGTGTACCGAGTGGAATCGCGACTGTGCCGACCGTTGCTTTGCCTGTTTCTAATCCTGTGTATGTGAAATAGTATCCACTTTGTGTTGGATATACCGTGATTGTATATGTTCCTTCCTCGTTGTTTGCGTACGTTCCAGAAATCGTGGGCGATGATGGAATTACTACGTTTGTCATGGTAGGTAATGCAGTAAGTCCACTGTTGTGTAGATTTGAAAGTGCATTTGTGACCAATACTTTTTGGGATGATACTGTATTGTCGTAATTATTTTTTGCGTTTGTGAGTGCTACTTGTGCAATTTGAATGTCTGTTTCAGTTGACCCTGCAATTAATTTTGCATAATTGTTTTGTGCAGCAAGATATGCACCGTTTGCTTGACTGACTGCGCCGAGTGCGTTTTGACTATCGAGACTTGCGAGGGTTTGTCCTGCTTTGACTTTATCTCCAATTTTTACAGATACACTTTGAATTCTGCCACCGACTGGAAACGCAAGTGTGAGATCTTGTCCGGAAGTTATAGTCGTTGCAGAAGTTGTATTATTTGAAATATGTGCAAACATCGCTGTGCGATGTTTGTTTTGTATTACCAAAAACAATGCGCCTATAAGTATAGCAATAGCGAGAGTTACGCCGATTGCTTTTTTGGGTTTAGAAAGTATACGTGCACATGTATTTTTAAATTTTTGCATACCTCTTATTAACACATTTTTTGCAAAAAAGCAAGGTTTTGATTTTGTATTTTTGGACCCAAAAGTTTGAATTTATGGTATAGTGCGCCTGTATTACTAGTGTCTATATTGGGCATATCGTTTTGTCGTGATTTATTAATTATCTTTATTACATATGAAAAATATATTCTCAAAAATTATCTTCAGTGCTATGGTTCTCGTCACATCGTTTGTTTTTTCGGTGCATGTACACGCATACGTTACACCAACACTTTCTGTGTATGGTACAAGTGATGGAGATTCTGTGCAGGTCAATGCGTATGCCGATCCAAACGTAAGTATCACATTGTATTATCTCAAATCAGGTGCAGGTCAGCAGATTATTTCTCTCGGTAATACAAACTCAAGTGGTTTTCTTTCTACTACGGTAAGTAGTTCGCAATATGGTGTGATGTCAAATAGTCCAGTTCATATCACAGCAAACGGTATAAACGGAATATCATCATCGGTTGTAAATTGGCCGATTGTTACAACAAACATCACTAATGGAAATCTTTTGAGCCAGACAAGTGTGACAGTTTCTGTGGGGCAATCAGCAACAATAAATACAATCAACAATGTTGGTTCATTGTCTGTTTCAAGTAACTCAAATTCAAATGTCGCAAGTGTATATACAAATGGTAGTACAGTGACTGTCACTGGTAGTATGGTTGGTTCAACTACAATCAATATTTGTAATGCGTATTATAATCTCGTACCAAATTGTCAGAATTTATACGTTACTGTGCAAAATAGTAACAGTGGAAATCAAATAACATTTAGTCAAACAAATCCAACAATTTCTGTCGGACAAAATGTAAATATTTTTTTGTACGGAGGTTCTTCAAATTATTACAGTATTTCTTCTAATTCAAATATAAATATTGTACAAGCAAGTATTTCTGGAAATAGTTTGAATGTGTACGGATTGTCATACGGTTCTTCTGTTATAAATGTGTGTTCTTCAAATGGATATAGTTGTGGTCAAATTACAATAATGGTTTCTGGAAATAATCAGCCTGTATACAACACGAGCACAACTTTTTTGAATGTAACACAATCAAAAATAAATATACTTACTGGTCAAAATACAACACTCTCTGTTTCTGGAGGTTCAGGTAGTGGATACAATATGGCATATATTTCTGGCTCCGGAATTATTTCTGGAGGCATAGCAGGAAATATCGTTACCGTCAGAGGAATTAGAAATGGATATGCCGTTATGGTTATTTGTGACTCGCTTAGTAATTGTGTTCCTGTTTCTGTTGTTGTCGGAAATACAATAAACCCATTAGGTAATCAATATCGATTTACTCAATATCTTTCGTTTGGTTCAACAGGAGCAGAAGTTGTTGCCTTACAACAAAGACTTACACAAGAGGGTGTATATAGTGGCCCAATCATTGGTGTTTTTGGTCCAATGACACAAGCGTCTGTGCAGCGATATCAAAGTGCGCATGGAATTCCAGTAACGGGTGTACTCGATAGTCTCACTCAAAACATGTTGAATGCTCAATTAAACATCGTATATTAATTTTTTATTTCTCTCTGATATACTGTGTGTATGAAATCAATTACAAAAACTCTTCTCGAAATAGAAGACCGTGCGCGATTACATTTTGAAAAAACTCCTTTTTTGCAAGCATTGCTTGCAGGTATTGGTGTGATTATTTTTTGGCGTGGAATTTGGGAATGGCTCGATGTGCAAAAAATTTCTCCAGTTGTCTCAGTGATGATTGGAAGTTTGATACTTCTTTCTGTTGGAGTTTTTGTACAAACGTTTATTGGAAATACGATTATTATCAAAAACGTAAAACAAGAAGAACAGCTCGAGAAAAAAGCTATCAAAGAAATGGAGAGTGAAGTTGATACCGAAGAAGTAACACTTGCGAGTTTGTCTGCAAAGCTTGATTCGCTTTTGCAAAAGATTGACGATAAAAAATAAATGCAAAAAAAAAGAGATTCTAAAAAACAAAATATTCAAAAGACGCCACAGAATTCATGGGGTGGTGTAGCAGATTGGTACGATGAATATCTAGAGACAAACAAAGATAGCTATCAAGAAAAAGTTATCGCGCCAAACTTGCTTCGAATTTTGGACATAAAAAAAGGAATGAGAATTGCCGATGTTGCATGTGGGCAAGGATTCTTTGCTCGCAAATTCAAAACCGAGGGTGCCCATGTGATTGGTTCTGATATTTCTTTCGAGCTTGTTGCTTCTGCCAAAAAACATTCAAATGATATTGAGTATGTCGTTTCGCCTGCACACAAACTTCCGTTTCTAAAAGATGAATCAATTGATGTGGTGACAATCGTGCTCGCAATTCAAAATATCAAAGAAATGGATTTAGTTTTTAAAGAAGTATATCGTGTGCTTGCAAAAGGTGGACGATTAATTTTAGTCCTCAATCATCCAGCATTTCGAATTCCGAAACGTTCAAGTTGGGAGTTTGATGAAAAAAATAACAAACAATATCGTCGAATAGATGGATATTTAACCGAAAATAAAAATGTGATCGTCATGCATCCTGGACAAACGGGAAGTGAAGAAACGATTTCGTATCATCGCAGTCTACAGGATTTTTTCAAAACATTTTATAAAACAAATTTTGCTGTGACGCGACTTGAAGAATGGATTTCTCACAAAAAAAGTGAACGTGGTCTGCGACAAATCGCCGAGGATACAGCACGCAAAGAAATTCCAATGTTTATGATGATAGAGGCAAAAAAATAAAACCCTTAACGGGGTTTTATTTTTTGTAAAATTTAAACACCAAACTCTCCGGTAACACTTCCGCTTTGAAATAATGCCCATATTCTGGTGAGCGAACTTTTATTTTATTTAATTCGTTTATTCTGTTTTGTTCGGCTGTGTCGATTTCAAAAATTATTTCTGGGTGATCGGCTAATTCTCTCATGAGTCGCTCAAATGAATGAATTCCATATATTATTAGATCGGTGTAAATAATTATTTGTCCTCCTGGTTTGAGTAATCGAAGTGCTTCTTTGAGTACGGGAAGTCGTTCTCGATAAAACAAATCTATCTCTGATTCGTCTCCGGCAAGTGGTCGATCGATGACAACAGTGTTGCCACTTTCAATTTTTATATTGGTACCCGCCTTATTCCATGTTTCGTGAATGGGTGCGGTGAGAGTGTTGCATATAAATATCTTATCAAACGATGTATCTGGTAGATAAATATTGATTGCGTCTTCGATGAGTAATTTTGGATTCGTTGGATATGGTTCATCACTTTGAGCGAGTGCTTTAATATTTGCGCGAGCCTGTAGGAGTCTTTCCTGATCGATATCTATACCGGTATATTCGTCGTCAACGTTCCATGGAATTTGATAACGAATGAAATAGGGAATCGAGCCCGTACCGATTTCGAGAATTTTTTGCATGTTGTATGTATTGTATCAAAACTTTGATTTTGCGTATACGTAATTTGAAATATTGAGTATTTCATGAAAATATGTCATAGTGCAGATGTAATGATTAAACAAGATAAAAAATTCGTATCTGACAAAATATATATTTATGGCCATCATGCTGTCGAAGAAGCTCTTTTGAACTGCCCACAATCGATGGATTTGATTTTGGCTGCACACCCGATTTCTTCAGAATATCTACAAATCGCAAAAGACAATAAAATTCGTATCGAAAAATTAACCAAAGATTCTATTCCGCGCGGAGTAGACAATACACTCGTACACCAAGGATATATTGGTCGTATTTCAATCGAAAATCTCGTTCGTCCATATAATGAATTCATTGAAACACTCGAAGTTACACCAGACATATGTATCGTCGTGCTTGGCGAAGTACAAGATCCACAAAACGTTGGCGCAATTATTCGCTCGGCTGCTGCGTTTGGAATTGCGGCTGTGCTTATTCCAGAACACAAGCAGGCACAAGTAAATGGAACTGTCGTAAAAGTTTCTGCAGGTATGGCTTTTCGCGTGCCACTTGTAAAAATCGGAAATGTAAATACAACTATCAAAGATTTGAAAGAGAGAGGATTTTGGATTTACGGACTTGATGGTGGAGCCAAACAATCACTTTCATCTGAAAAATTTGAATCCGCTGCAGTAATCATTCTCGGCAATGAAGGCGAGGGTATTCGTGAAAAAACTCTCGAAGCATGTGATATTCCACTTGCAATTCCAATGAACAAAAACTGTGAATCACTCAACGTGGCAGCTTCGGGTGCAGTTGCATTGTATGCATGGAGTGCTAAACACCCCAAAGCACTAAAGCGAGGAGAATTCTAAAAACCTTTCATTTTGGACAAAAATACGGTATTGTCTATATGTATATGGCAAAAAACGAAGCAGTGCTCCGATTTGAAGGAGTGTCATTTGAATATGGTCCAAATAAACCTATTTTAGACGAGGTGACTTTTTCTTTGCGCGAGGGTAGTAAAGTTACAATCATGGGTCAAAACGGTGCTGGTAAAAGTACGATTTTTAAACTCATCACAAAGGATTTACTTCCAGAAAATGGAACAATAAATATTGTAAATGGTCTCTCAATTGCAATTTCTAAACAAGTCATTCCACGCGATGATTTGTCACTTACTGTGCGTGATTTTTTCCTTAAATGTTTCGATCAAAAAATTTATGATATCGATCCACGAATCGACGAAGTGCTTGAAGTTGTAAATTTGAAAGGCCACGAAAAAGTTCACGATCGAATAATAAAAACATTTTCCGGTGGGCAACAAGCACGACTTCTCCTCGCGTCAGCGCTCATCCAAAATCCTGATTTGCTTTTGCTTGATGAGCCGACAAATAATTTGGATCACGCGGGAATCAAACACCTCACTGATTTTCTCATTAAATATCAAAAAACTGTGATGGTCATTTCCCACGATGCAGAATTCCTCAATGCGTTTTCTGATGGTGTGCTTTATCTCGATATTCATACACGCAAAATTGAACAATATGCGGGTAACTACAACACCGTACTCAAAGATATTTCTGCACGTGTTGAAAAGGAAAACATGAAAAACGCTCAGCTTGCAAAACAAATTCAAGCCAAAAAAGACAAATCAAATGAATTTGCACACAAAGGAGGACGTCTTCGTCTCGTTGCAAAACGTATGAAAGAGCTCGCCGAAGAACTCGAAGACGAAATGGTGGATGTGCGTCGCGAAGACCGTACAATCAAAGCATTCACAATTCCGAACCAGCCCGATTTGATTGGAGAAATAATTTCAATTACTGCGTATACAATTGCACATCCGACCACGCACAAGATTGTCAAAAAGACTGCAAAAGTTTCTTTGAAAAAAAATCAGCATTTGCTACTTCGTGGTCCAAACGGAATTGGCAAAAGTACATTGCTCGAAAAGATTGCGAGTGGTGAATCGGAAGGATCAAAAATCGCACCAGGTGTACGTGTCGGATATTATCGCCAAGATTTTTCAACACTTAATTTCGAAGACACTGTCAAAGAATGTCTCTCGAACGCAATGCTCGAAGGCGGGGAGCGTCTCAATGAGGAACGTATGCGCTCTATTGCTGCGAGTTTCCTCATTACCGGAGAAATCATTAATACCAAAATTGGCGCATTGTCTGAAGGTCAAAAAGGTCTCGTTGCGTTTGCGCGACTCGTGCTCGTCCGTCCAGGTTTACTTATCCTCGATGAGCCAACCAACCATATCAATTTCCGTCACTTGCCAGTCATTGCCGAAGCCCTTTCTCAGTATCAAGGCGCAATGATTGTCGTATCTCACGTTCCAGAATTTGTATCAAAAATTCGTATCGATGAAATTCTCGATTTGGAGAAATAGAGATAAAAATATAAATATGCCAAAAAAACTTACCGACGAAGAATATCATAAATCGCTTCCAAAAAAACAAATTGGCACGGCTGTGTTATTTTTTAATTCAAAAAGAGAAATCCTTATTGTAAAACCAGATTATAAAGAATCGTGGCTTGTTGTTGGTGGTTCAAATGATGAAAATGAATCTCCGCTTCAGTGCGCAATCCGAGAAACAAAAGAAGAAATCGGTTTGGAGATTTCCCAAATGAAGTTGATTGGTGTGTATCATTCTCCAAAAAACGGAATTCATTCTGACGCTCTCAAATTTATTTTTGATGGAGGTGAATTGACTGACGAACAGATTTCGCAAATCAAATTACAGGCAGGTGAATTAACTGAATATAAATTTGAAAATCCGGAAAAAGCAATTCAATTGTTTTCAAACTCTCTCAAAAATTCTATTCCACAATGTTTGAATGCGATCAAAGAAAATACGTGTGTGTATATTGATGGCGTATAGAGTTTAAAATTGGAGAGATTGTGGTACACTAAGCATATGACATGGCTTATTTTGGCGATTCTTGCTCCATTTATCTGGAGTATTGCAAATTATGTAGATAAATTTATTCTCACCAAGGCTGGAGATTCAAATGGAGGAAGTGAAGGTTTGATTGTGTTGTCTTCGCTTATGAGTTTAATTTTTGCTTTGGGATTGTTTTTTGTAATAAAGAGTCAAGGTATTGTTCTCGATAAATATTCTATTTTTGTCTTGATACTTTCAGGTATCTTTGAGGCGTTGTATATTTATTTTTATTTTTTATCTCTCGAAATTGAATCTGCGAGTACTGTAATTGCGTTGTTTCAATTTGCGCCAGTGTTTGGAATATTATTTGGATATATATTTATTCATGAGATTCCAACTGGTATGCAATTGGTTGCCATGCTCGTTATATTTTTGGGTACGATTTGTCTCGTTGTAAAAAAAGGTGAGTTTCATTTTAATTGGAAAGTTATAAAATTAATGACTGTTTCAACGTTGTTTGTGGGACTTTTTAGTACCTTTTTTAAAATGGCAGGGGAATCCGTTCCACTTTGGACAGCAATATTTTGGCAATATATCGGTATTGGACTTGTAGGAATCGCATTCTTGTTTTCTACCAAAGCTCAAAAACAATTTACATCAATGCTTACTGGTAGTGCTGTTATTTTTTCTGGATTGGCTGAAATTTTAAACATCGGTGCAGTTTTGGCCCTCAACGCAGCTCTTGTACTCGCACCTGTTGGATTAGTGCTTTCAATAAGTTCAGTACAACCAGTATTTACCTTTGCAGAGGGGGTTCTTTTGGCTTTTTTGTTACCAAAAATATTCAAAAAAGATAAACCCAGATTTAATTTGCAGTATTTACTCGGCATATCATTGGTAGTAATTGGAGGATTTCTAATATATTAACGAGTGGTAAAAACCTTATTTTTGTGATAATCTGAAATATATAGAAGATTTTATGATTCCTCAATTTCCTGAATTTAAAAAACTCGAACTTTCTGACCGAGATGAAATTGAAAGTTTTACAAAGAAATTTCCACCATATTCTGATTTTAATTTTATTAGCATGTGGAGTTGGGATATTAAAGGTGAAATGAAGGTTGCCTGGTTTAATGGAAATTTAGTAGTTAAATTTACAGATTACCTCACGGGGGAGCCATTCTACTCATTTTTGGGTACAAATAAAGTAAATGAAACAGCAGCTGCTCTCATTGAAATATCAAAAATTCTTGGACAAAAGCATTCTATTTGTCTGATTCCAGAAACAATAGCTACATTATTGGACCCACGAGAGTTTATTATAAAAGAGGAACCCGATCATTTCGATTATATTTATGATTTAGCGGTTGTTTCAAAGATGGAAGAAGAAATTTTTGAACGAAAACGACGCTATATTAAAAGTTTTTTGGAAAATGATAGTTTCTATCGCACTCTTGATTTGTCTGATTCAGATGCACTGTCCATGATTGAAGAAGTTAATCAAACATGGATTAAAAATAAAGTTACAATAAATGCTAATTTTGAATATAAAAATGAATTTATCGCACTTGGGCGTTTTTTAAATTCTCGTTCGTTTAAAAATGTAGTTGCAACTTTTTTACTTATTGAAAACAAGCCGGTTGCATATGCTATATACGAAGAAGATTTAAATGGATATATAATTTCTCATTTTGAAAAGGCAGATTTTTCATACAAGGGTATTAATGATTATTTTTTACAACAAGACTGCGCGTTTTTTTTAGAGAAAGGCTTTCATTTGATGAATATTGAGCAAGATTTGGGTATTCCAGGGCTTAAACAAAGTAAGAAAAGTTTTTCAACAGGTATGTACCTTAAAAAATATTCTATTATGTTAAAATAAAATTATGTTGATGAATAAAAAGGCGCTCAATATAGTGACTATTTTGATAATTGTTTTAGCTATTGTTTTTACATATTTTTTTGTAAGTAATCTTTTTATTGTTCAACCAAACACAACTGACGTTGTAGGGGTGTTTACATGGGCTGACTTTTATCAAATTATTGCTCTTGTTGGAGGTGTAGCGGGTTTCTTTGTATCTCAAGCATGGGGCGGACTCAAGAGTATTTTAGGTAGAGCGATATTTTTTATTAGTCTAGGCTTATTTTTTCAGAATATAGGACAGACAATCTTTAGTTTTTATGCAATTTATTGGCCAAATACAACATTCTATCCATCTCTAGCCGACATTGGATTTTTTGGAAGTGTTCTATCTTATATTTATGGTGTTTATTTGATTTGCAAAATGTGCGGAGTTCATAGAGGTTTTATAAATAGTAACAAAATCAAATTGGTTGTTTTCCTTGTTCCAATTGTTATTCTAGGGGGTTCGTATTTTGTTTTTCTAAAGGATTATTTGTATGATCCGACAAGTCCCATAAAGGTTTTCTTGGATTTTGGATATCCATTGGGTCAGGCACTTTATATCGCACTTACAGTGCTTGCATATATTGTTTCCAAAAACACTCTCGGTGGAATGATGCGAAGCACGATACTTATTTTGTTTATTGCGTTGCTTTTACAGTATGCTGCTGATTTTAATTTCTTGTATCAATCGACAAGTGATTCATGGGTTCTCTCTGGAAGCTACGGGGACTTTTTGTATCTAATTTCGTATACATTTATGTCACTTACGTTGATTAAATTTGGCTATAAGAACCAAGAGTTTATGAAAAAAATATAACCTTACTAATAACACTCACTGATAATTATGGACACAACAATAAATGTATTTAATGAAATATCGATTCGAATCATCAAGGAGCAGGAGGCTATCATTGGCCCTTTGGCTTGGGCTGAGGCATCAAAGGTTTCTGGGTTTGAAGTTATTGATGCAGACAAAAAGATAGTAAACATCAAAGCTGAAGACCCAAGAGAAGTTGTAAATGCACTCGTTGCACGATACGAAAAACTTTTTGGAAGACTGTCTCGAGATGTAAGTAGACAAGCCGTTTCAGATTTAACCGCTGATATCCCAAACGAGGATATTCCTGCAAGTTTGAAATAAGTTAACGAGAGAACTGACTTTTTTGTTGGTTTATTTTTTTGTTTTTTATGCACCTAAAAGCGATTATCAGTCGTATTAATTATGTGGGTGCTATAATAAAAATACAAAAAATATGAATATAAATAATACATTAAAATTGTGGGCGGGGCCCGTGCTACGCTATGTCATGTCGGCGGTTATTTTGTGGTTTGGTATACAACAATTTCTACATACTGAAGCATGGACTGCATATATTCCGGATTCGATTGTTGCAATTACTGGCGTGAGCGCGACAGTGTTGGTGTATGTAAATGCAGTGTTTGAAGTTTTATTTGGATTTTTACTCCTTATCGGTTGGCAGACACGTATCGTCGCATTACTTCTTGGACTACATTTACTAGATATTATGTGGGTTGTAGGATACGGAGAAATTGGGGTGCGTGATTTCGGACTCGCTATGGCATTGCTTGTCGTGTGCATGAATGGAGCAGATTTTCTTTCTCTTGATTATAAAAATAATTAATAATTTAATTTATGGAACCAAATAATTCAAATAAAAATCTGGGTATAGGAATATCGATTGCAGTTGTAGCGCTTGTCGTGTTTGTGACTGCTTTTTTTGGTAAAAATTCATCTACTCAAACTGCTTCAAATACACAACCTGCTGATGTAAATAATACTTCAAGTAGTACAACAACAGGCAATACTAATACAAAAACATCGCCCGTAGTAAATACTACTACTGTTGCAAATCGTGATGATGAAAATGATTCTAATTCTGACGAGGATTCCGAAGGTTCTACAAATCCAGCCACACCAGTATCAAATCCGGTTCCAACACCAGTACCTATCGTTAACACAACCAAAAAAACAAGTGCAGGTTTGGTATACAAGGATGGGACATATACTGCAACCGGTTCATATGATTCACCAGGTGGATATGATCAGTTTAGTGTTACATTGACGGTAAAAAATGATATTGTAACTGCTGCTTCTATTGGTAATTTTCAAGGAGGTGGAACATCACAAAGATACTATAATTATTTCCAAAGTGGATACCAGCAATACGTAGTAGGAAAAAATCTTTCGACGCTTAATGTAGGAAAAGTTTCTCGTTCATCACTTACACCAATCGGTTTCAATGATGCTGTTGCGCAAATCCGTTCGCAAGCAAAAGCATAATCAATGACTACGTTTACTTTTGATGCAATTGGCACCTCGTGGCAGATTGATATTTATAAAACAATTCCTGATACAGAAAAATCAGAGTTATTTTTGGCAATACAAAAACGAATTACTGAGTTTGACAAAACATATTCACGCTTCCGGGATGACTCGCTCGTTATGAATATCGCGCGTGAGTCTGGGAAATTTATTTTTCCCGAAGATTCCAAAAAAATATTTGAACTGTATTATGATTTGTATAATCTGACTGATGGTTTTTTTACGCCATTTGTAGGGCAGATTTTGTCTGATGCGGGGTACGATGCACAGTATTCGTTGAAGCAAAAAAGAGAGCTCCAAAATCCGCCACTGTGGGAAAGTGTTATCGATTTTGACTATCCGACACTTGTCGCCAAAGAACCCGTCCTGCTTGATTTTGGGGCTGGTGGCAAGGGATATCTCGTCGATATAGTCGCAGAAGTCATTGAAAAATATGGGATTTTTGAGTATGTCATTGATGCGGGAGGTGATATAGTACACAAGGGTAGTGTACCGATTAATATCGGATTAGAACATCCACAAAATTTTGATCAAGCGATTGGAATATACAACCTTTCAAACGGAAGTCTCTGTGGCTCGGCAGGAAATAGAAGAGTGTGGGGAAACTTTACACATATCATAAATCCAGCAACGCTCGAGTCTCCAAAAAATATTTTGGGAGTATGGGTGTTTGCAAAAAACGCACTTCTCGCAGATTCGCTCGCAACATGTTTGTTTTTTGTTTCGGCGCATAAACTTTTAAAAAAATACGATTTTGAATATCTCGTTATGTATGATGATATGCATATTGAGAAATCACATAACTTTTCTGCAGAAATTTTTCATGAAACAAAATAAACACAATTTAACAGAAGTTTTACAACCGTATATTTTTTCGGTTGTTGTTTTGGTGGTGCTTACAATTATTGCCAATGGACTTTCGCTTGCAGTTCCAAAAATTATCGCGAGTTCTATCGACTCATATACTCTGGGAACTTTTGTTTTGAATACAACACTTATAAAATTTAGTGTCATTGCATTGCTTATTCTTGTTTTTACATATTTACAAAATATTTCTCAGGTGTATGTATCAGAAAAAGTTGCTCGTAATTTACGCAACAAACTATCAGAAAAAATCTCAACTCAAACATACGCATATATAGAAAAGATTACCCCCGAAAAATTGCTTACTAATTTGACAGCCGACATTGATGCGATTAAATCATTTGTTTCGCAAGCAATTGTTTCGATTATTTCATCAATCTTTTTGATTATTGGAGCATCGGTATTGCTACTACTTACAAATTGGAAACTAGCGATACCAGTACTTTGTATTATTCCAGGTATTGGAATTACATTTTATTTTGTACTCAAAAAAGTTCGTACATTGTTTCGGAAAACCCAGGAGGCGATTGATTGGCTCAACAAGGTCATCAATGAAAGTATTTTGGGTGCGGCGCTTATCCGAATTTTGAATTCACGTGATATTGAGAAGAAAAAATTTGTGGCAGCAAATACACAAGCGCGTGATATCAGTCTCAAAATATTGTCACTTTTTGCGGGTCTTATTCCGGCAATTAATTTCTTTATGAATTTGGCAACAATCGTGATCGTTGTACTCGGTGGTAAATATGTTATTGATGGCTCGATGACACTTGGAAGTTTTACTGCATTCAATAGTTACTTGGCGATACTTATTTTTCCAATTATGATTATTGGATTTATGAGTAATGTGATTGCCGCAGCGTCTGCTTCGTATGGACGTATTGTAAAAGTATTATACGCACCAAGCGAAAAGAAACACGGCAAGGAACAAATTCTTTTGACTGGCACAATCAATGTCGCAGATATTAATCTTTCGTATGGACAAAAGGATGTACTCAAGCATGTATCATTTTCGGTTTTGCCTGGAACAAAAACTGCAATTATTGGACCAACGGGTTCAGGTAAAACTCAATTATTGTATGTGATCACGGGTTTACTGGATTTAACATCTGGTTCTGTAATGTTTGATGGTATAAACGTACATGATTTTGATAAAGAAAATTTTCACAGTCAAATAGGATTTGTATTTCAAGACAGTTCAATTTTTAATGTAAGCTTGCGAGAGAATATTGCATTTGGTGATACCGTCACAGATGAATATCTGAAACGTGCGATTAGTTCGGCAGAGCTCGATGATTTCGTTGAGTCGCTTCCAAAAAAATTAGATACGATTGTTTCGGAGCGTGGATCAAGTCTCTCAGGTGGTCAGAAACAACGTATCATGCTTGCTCGTGCGCTTGCACTTAATCCAAAGATTTTATTACTTGATGATTTCACGGCACGCGTGGATACCAAAACCGAACGTGCGATTTTGAAAAATGTGGAAAATAATTATCCCGATATTACACTTATTTCTGTAACACAAAAAATTGCTTCTATTGAACACTATGATCAAATTATTTTGCTCGATGAAGGGGAAATTATTGCCACCGGTACACATGCAGAACTTCTCGAAAATTCTCCCGAGTACGTTCAAATTTATGAGTCGCAAAAAAGTACGGAGAATTATGAAGGATAAAAATATATGAATTACTCACTATACAAAACTGATATTGCAAAAGAAAAAGACAAAAAGGTTCTTTCGACTGCATGGATGAGACTTGTACCACTACTTAAAAGTGAGGGTCGCGAAATGACGCTTGCACTCGTTGCGATTGTGCTTAATTCACTCGCGATGCTCGTCTCTCCATTTTTGATTGGACGTATTGTTGATTTATATATTGCACAGCACGATTTCCATGGAGTGCTTGTATATTCTGGAATTTTGGCTCTTGTTGGAATTGCGGGATTGTTTACTGCGTATACGCAGGTCAAAAAAATGGGAGGTATTGGTCGTCGTGTGTTGTTTAATTTGAGAAATTCAATTTTCAAAAAACTCCAAGATTTGCCTGTTGCATTTTTTAATCAAAATAAAGCTGGTGATTTGATTTCACGTATCAATAATGACACCGACAAACTCAATCAATTTTTTTCTCAAGCGCTCGTGCAATTGATGGGGAACATTATTCTCATTATTGGTGCGGGGATATTTTTGTTGGTACTTAATCCACGGCTCGGATTTTTTGCGATGGTGCCAGCGTTTATTGCGCTCGTCATCACGAGTCTTATTTCGCCATGGATTAAAAAGACAAATGTGAAAAGTTTGAGAACTCTCGGAGGGCTTTCTGGTGAAATTCAGGAAAGTATCAACAATTTTAAAGTTGTTGCAGCATTTAATCGAATGGATTATTTCCGCAAAAAATTTAGTGAGGCAAACGATCTCAATTATAAATCATCTGTATCTGCTGGGGTCGCAAATAATATTTTTAATTCGCTCTATACGTTTGTCGCAACACTCGCGCAGATAATAGTATTGATGTATGGAATTTATCTTATTTCGATTGGTAATTTTACTGTAGGGCTTCTCATTGGATTTTTATTGTATGTAAACAATTTTTATACACCACTTCGCCAACTTGCTTCTGTGTGGTCGTCATTACAAATTGCGCTTGCGGGACTCGATCGAATTTCTGAAGTGCTTGCGCTTGAATCAAATATAACCACAATCGAAAGTAAAGAAAGAATTTCAGAAACTGCTCCAATTATTGAATTTAAAAATGTATCTTTTTCATATTCTAATGAAAAAGAAGTTCTCAAACATGCAACGTTCTCTTTGGAGCGTGGCAAAACGTATGCACTTGTGGGGCCAACAGGTGGAGGCAAAACAACGACAGCTCTTTTGATGGCGCGATTGTATGATCCAACCGAAGGACAAATTATGCTTTTGGGTAAGGATATAAAAAGCTTTTCAAACATAGATAGAACAAAACATATTGGATTTATTTTGCAAGAACCTTTTTTGTTTACTGGAACTGTGCGTGAAAATATTTTGTACGGTAATGATGCATATATTGATACATTAAAAGAGGATTTTGATATCGTTTTGAGTAATATGGGATTTACAGAATTACTCAAGCGATTTTCTGACGGACTTGATACTCAAATTTCTGGAAGTGGAGATTCAATAAGTTTGGGACAAAAACAACTTATTGCATTTATTCGTGCAGTGCTTCGCGATCCAGACATCCTCATTTTGGATGAAGCAACTGCAAATATTGATACCGTAACTGAACAGTTACTCGAGATTGTACTTCAAAAATTACCATCGCGAACAACACGTGTAATTATTGCACATCGTCTAAATACTATCGAAAACGCCGATGAAATATTTTTTGTAAATAATAAAGAAATTGTACGAGCGGGAAGTAAGGATGATGCGATTGAAATGCTCCTGCACGGCAAGCGCACAAGTTAGCTTGATATATAAGGTTTATTTTATCTACAGGTGTTCGTTTCGGTGGTTGTATATCTGTGCTAAAATTATATATGTCGATTCGTGTTAGTAGGTTTTATTTTTAATTAAATCAAAATTTTATGCAAAATTCATCTTCATCAAAAAAGTTTGCCATAGCGGCAATCATTATTGTCATCATCATTGTTATTTATATGGTGGTTAAAAAATCAGGTTCAAGTACTGTTTCTCAAACAGAAACAAATAATTCTCAGACAGAAACAACAAGTACTACAACACCAACTTCTTCGAATCCTGCTGTATCACAAGTTCAAACAAATGGTAATTCAGATGCCTCACTTGTCAAAGATTCTGTAGTTATTGATACTGAGCTTCAAGGATTTAATGTTGAGTCGAGTGCTGCAACTGCAACAACTACTCAATAATTATTAATATAATTTATTTATATATATGAAAAATAAAAAAATTGCTCTCGTTAGTTTGGGTACAGCAGCAGGAACATTGATGTTGTTTAGTTTTGCAACACTTGCATTTGCACAAGGTGGTACAGCAAGTACAAAATTAGCAACAAAAACAAAGGTTAATCAAAGTAGCCTTGTTGAAAAATCAAATAAAGAAATTGATAAAAGAGTATCTGATTTGACTGATCTCCAATCTAGAATTTCTGTAATGAAAAATATGAGTAGTTCTCAAGTTTCTACTCTCACTGCATCTTTGGAATCTCAAAAAACTGAACTTTCTAATTTGAAAAGTAAAATTGCTTCAGATACAGATATGAAAAGTTTAACAGCGGATGCAAAATCTATTACTGCAAATAATCGCACATATGCATTGGTTCTTCCAAAAGCTCGTATTCTCATTGCAGCTGATCGCGCAACTACGCTTACAGACATGCTCACATCTCTCGGTGTAAAGTTGCAAGCTCGTATTTCTGAGGTTCAAGCTACAGGTAAAGATGTAACTGCACTTACTGCAGCTCTCGTAGATTTCAATGCAAAACTTGCTGATGCTACAAGTTTGTCTGCAAGTATTCCAGCTGGAATTTCAAATCTCGTTCCTGATCAAGGAAACAAGACTGTAGCGGCTTCAAATGAAACAGCACTCAAAACAGCTCGTAAAAATTTAACACTCATCGATAAAGATTTGAAAGCAGCACGCGCTGATATGAAAATAATTATGGGTGGGGTAAAAGGTGTTGGACCAAGTGCTGGAGAAAACAAACAAGAATCAGAAACTGAAACTCACGCAACAACAACAGGTGAGGTAAATCAATAATTCAGAAAATATATTTCACAAAATTCCTCGCATTTCGTCAAACGACGAAGCGAGGAATTTTTGTGTTAGTATAGAAAGGTAGAATATTTTAATTATTATGAAATTTCAAACAACAACAATTTCTGGGGCAGGGCGAGGTAAAACGATGGGATATCCAACGGTTAATATGATTGTTCCAGATGATATACCTGTAGTTCTACGGCCTGGTGTATATGCAGCCAAAGCGATAATAAAAAACCAAATGTATAATGGTGCTCTTTATTATGGACCAATTCCAGTGTTTAATCAGACTGACTCAAGTCTCGAAATTTATCTTTTGGATACACTTAATTTGTATGTCCCCGAAGGTGAATTGATTGAAATCGAAACTGTAAAATTTATACGAGGTGTTATGGAATTTGATTTTCCTGAATTGCTGATTAGACAAATGGATACTGATGTTGCATTAATTCGTAAGGCACTCAAAATATAATTTTTTTAATTCAAATTTGCGTGTATGAAAAAAAGTAATAAAAAAATAAAAAAAACTTCTGTTAGATTGCCTACTATTGCAACACCAATTCATTATGCAATTACGCTCAAGCCAGATTTAGAATCGCGTACTTTTTTTGGACATGAAACAATTATGGTTTCTTTGGAAAAACAGACCAAAAAAATCACATTACATTCAACTGAGCTTTCAATCAAAACTGTCAATATTATTTTTGGTAAACACAATATTGAAGCATCAAAAATTACATATAATACAAATATCGAAACGGTAACATTTGAATTTAAACAAATGCTTCCAAAGGGTAAACTCAAATTATCCATCGTGTTTACTGGAATACTTGCCGAAAACATGCGGGGATTTTATACGAGTAAGTATGTTGTAGACGGTGTCGAGCATGTAATGGCGACAACGCAGTTTGAAGCTACGGATGCTCGACGTGCATTTCCATGTTTTGATGAACCGACACACAAGGCGGTGTTTGATGTAAATTTGATAATACCTGGAGATAAAATGGCAATTTCAAACACATTGCCAACATCAATTATAGAGCATGAAGCAGGATACAAAATTGTTTCATTTGCGTCGACGCCAAAGATGTCTACGTATTTACTCGCGTTTATCGTCGGAAATTTCGAGTGGCTCGAACAAAAAACAAAAAGTGGCGTGCTTGTGCGTGTACTCACGGTGCCTGGTAAATCGCATCAAGGAGCGTTTGCGCTTGATGTGACCGTACGATGTCTCGAATTTTACGAAGAATATTTTGGAATTTCATACCCACTCAACACGCTTGATATGATTGCGATTCCTGATTTTTCATCACTTGCGATGGAAAACTGGGGTGCGATTACATTTCGAGAAATTGGACTCTTGTTTGATGAAAAACATACTTCAATAGCGTACAAACAATTGGTCGCATTGGTGATTGCACATGAACTTGCACATCAGTGGTTTGGAAATTTGGTAACGATGGAATGGTGGACACATTTGTGGCTCAATGAAGGTTTTGCAACATACATCGAATTTTTTGCGATAGACAAATTGTTTCCTGAATATGACATTTGGAGTCAGTTTATCGTAGGAGCTACGGCAACAGGTGGACATGGTCTGGGTTCTGCGCTTCATCTCGATGCACTTTCTCATACGCATCCAATCGAAATCGAAGTACATGATCCAAATGAAATCGGGGAAATTTTTGATGCCGTGTCATACGACAAAGGCGCAGCTGTCATACGAATGCTTGCTGAATATTTAGGAGAAAAAGATTTCCAAAAAGGCTTGCAACAATATCTCAAAAAACATAGTTACAAAAATGCGAGCACGATTCATTTATGGGAAGCGTTCGAAAAAGTTTCCAAAAAGCCAGTCAAAAAAATGATGTCTGTGTGGACAAAAAAAGCAGGGTATCCAATTCTCGAAGCACACATTTCAAAAAACAACATATTACTTTCTCAAAAAAGATATTTTTCTAGTTCAACCAGCGCAAAGAAAATAAAAGACCATACATTGTGGCCAATCCCTATTTCGTGTGCCACAAAAGATGGTGAACATAAATTTCCACTGATGGCAAAAAAACAAATGATTATACCGCCCCCTGTTGATTCGTGGATTAAATTTAATTCACGAGAGACATCACTATATCGCACATTGTATGACAAGCAATTGATTACGTTGTTACAGAAACCACTTATTGAAAAAACACTTTCAGTTTCTGATCGAGTTGGAATTGTTCGTGATGCGTTTTCTTTTGCTGAATCAGGAGAAATGAATACAACTGATGTGCTTGAATTGGTACTTTTGTATAAAAATGAAACAGAATATATCGTATGGATTGAAATTGTTTCTGGTTTGTTGTTTATTGCAAATATATTGCATGACACAAAATCATATGTAAATTTCAAAAAATATACTCGAGATGTTTTGTCTGAAATTATTACTCATGTCGGATTCGACATGCAATCTGGTGAATCAGAAAACAATACACAGCTTCGATCGCTCATATTAAATACTGCATCGTATTTCGGGAATACTGATGTGATTGAATGGGCAAAAAAGGCGTTTATGTATCGAAATGAAAAAAATATTCATCCAGATTTACGTAAATGTGTATATGCAACTCTCATTCGAGAGGGTGGGGAAATTGAATACGAAATATTGCTTGTAATGTATCGAAATGAAACACTTCACGAAGAAAAAAATCGAATCCTTGCTGCACTAGGAAAGACACAAAATAAAAAATTACTTTTGCGGACACTCGATTTTGCCCTTCAAGATGAAGTGCGAATGCAGGATCGAAATGGTTTGTTTGCAAGTGTGCTTACTAATCCGTATGGTAAGGATCTCGGATGGTTGTATTTGAAAACAAATTGGCAAAAAATAGGTGAGGTGTATGGAGAGGGTAATCACTTGCTTTCGCGACTTATTTCGGCGCTTAATCTCAATACAACCAAACAGTCATATGATGATATAAAATCATTTTTCAAAACACACAGAGATTCATCTGCCGAGCGCACAATACAGCAAACGCTCGAACACATCGATTCAAACATCAAATGGCTAGCACGAGATGAAATTAAAATTTCAAAGTGGCTTAAAGGGTAGATTAAAATAAAAAACTCATTTTAAAAATGAGTTTTTTATTTTTTACTTATACTGCGAGAAGTACGGGGATGACGAGTGGGCGTTTTGCTGTTTTTTGGAAAAGGAATCGTGAGAGATTATCTCCGAGAACACTTCGTGTCGTGTCGAAGTTTACAATACCAAAGCCTTTGCTACTGTTTTCTTCGAGTGTTGTTTTTACAATTTGGCGAGCTTCATGGAGAAGATCTTGGGATTCTTTGAGATATACAAATCCGCGAGAAATAATATCAGGGGACTTTTTGAGTTTACCTGTCTTTTGGTCGATTGTGGCAACGATAACAAACATGCCGTCTTGAGAAAGCATTTGACGGTCACGGATTACAACATCCTGTTCGTCACCAATTGTAAATCCATCAACCATCATGATACCTGATGCAGCTTTTTCTTTGCGTAATGTCATCTTTTGTCCATCAGCAGAAATTTCAATGATCGAGCCATTGTCTGGAACTATGATGTGGTCTTCTGCCATGCCAATTTCCATTGCAAGTTCTTTGTGTGATTGAAGAAACGAATGATGTCCGTGAATTGGAATAAAGAACTTGGCATGAATTTTTTTGTGTAGCCAACGAACATCTTCTTTGTTGCCGTGTCCTGTAGCGTGCACGAAATCTTCACCAGGAGTTCTGTAACTAATTATTTTTACTCCTTGACGAGAAAGACCATCTTTCATTCTTTGAACTTGGCGTTCGTTGCCGGGAATAATCGAAGCCGAGAGAATAATCGTGTCGCCTTTTTTGAGCATGAATTTTTTGTGTGATTTATTTGCAGCACGATTGAGCGATGCAAACTCTTCTCCTTGCGCACCTGTCATCAAAATAATGATTCGATCGGGCGCGTAATTATCAACATCTTCAATTTGAATGATGGTGTCTTTTTTGACTTTGAGAAGTCCTGCTTCGATTGCAACTTCAATGTTGCTTTTCATTGAACGTCCATCGAGAACAACTTTTTTACCAAGTTCTTCTGCAATTTGGATAACTTTGATAAGACGTGTGATGTGTGAAGCAAAGGCTGCAATAATCAAACGACTTTTGATGCGTTTAATGAGACTTTCGAGACCTTGATGCACTTTTATTTCAGGAAGCGAGAATCCTTCGTTTTCTATGTTTGTCGAATCAGTCAACAAAAGCAAATTGTTTGCGTTATCAAAAATTGAATATTCTTTTTCTTCGGCATCACTTACAATTCCATCAACTTGGTCGAGCTTGTAATCTCCTGGTGTAATGATGTTTCCGTTTGGAGTTTCAATAATGATTCCCATTGAATCTGGAATTGTGTGAGTCACACCAAATGTACGGACACGCATCTTGCCCAAAAGAAGAACTTCGTTTTTTTCTACGACGATTGTGTTGAGTGCGGGAAGGTGAGGGAATTCTGCTTGACGCTTTTTCATCATGAGCACAGAAAGATTTCGAGAGTATACAGGAGGATTTCCGATACGTGAAAGTACGAGTGGAACTCCACCAATGTGATCTAAGTGTCCGTGTGTGATGATGAGTGCGCGAATTTTATCTTTGCGTTCCTCGAGGTATGTTGTGTTTGGAATAACATAATCGATACCAGGAGTTTCTTCTGTGGCAAAGTGCATACCAGCATCGATGACTATAATGTCATCTTTGGTTTCAATAGCGGTCATGTTTTTGCCGATTTCTTCGACACCTCCAAGTGGAATGATACGGTACACACCTTCCTCTGGTGGTGGAATAATTGCACCTTTTGGTTTTTTGTTTTCAGTTACAACTGTGCGTGAATGATTTGGATTTTGTGGTTTAGCACCTTTTCTTTTGTGTTCAAATTTTGGATATTGATATGAAGGGCGAGAAGGTCGGTCTTTGTTTGCACTTGCTGCAGCGGCATCGAGAACTTTGTTTGGATGATTTTGAGGTGTTCTGTTTTGTGTAAACGTAGGACGTGGTGCATGAGTGTGTGGTGTAGCTGTTTTGTTGTTTGGATGATGATACGGACGTCGTGGGCCGTTTGAAAACGGTCGAGGTGTTTGCGTACTTTGATTTCCGGTAGCGTTTGGCATATCGGATTTTAGTGATTGTAATATTGCTCCAAGTGGAGAACGGGGTTTTTGTGGTCGTGGCATGTAATTATTTTATAAGTTGATAAGGGCACAATTATTATTTTGCAAATATTTTCCACACATTGTCGGTAGCGAGATACCAATTATTTTCATTAAAAAATCTATCTTCCGGTCGATTGATGTGTGAGAGCGTAATGCCTTCACTAATGTCCGGACGAACGACATATATGTATGATGGGGAATAAATAAACACTGCAGGAATATCTGATGCAATTTCGTTTTCAAATTTTTGATACATTGTGTTTTGTTTGTCTGTATCGAGAATGCTTTTTCCTTGTTCAAGTAATTTGTCTACTGTTGCGTTTGCATATCCAGAAATATTTAATCCTGGGCTTGTGCGTTGTGATGAGTCCCAGAATGCAAATAGGTCAGCTTGGTTGGAGACCACTTGTCCAAAGAAAAGTGATTGAAATTTTCGTGGACGAATGATGTCTTGATTCAAACTTCCTGTTTCGTATACTTTTGGAATTGCTTCGATACCTACTTGTTTTAAATCAGCAACAATGTGGTCTATTGATTGCTTGAGTTCAGGTATGTTGTTTGTGTCAATTTCAAAAGAGAGTCTTGCTGTTTCTTTTTTTGAAATTACTTTTGTGTAAATTCCATCAGCTCCTAATTTCCATCCATCTTTTTCTAATATTTTTTTTGCTTGAGTAACGTCTCCTGTCTGGTGAGTATCTGATACATCGTCAGTTAAATGAATACTTTGTGGTATTGGGCTATCGATAGATTGTCCATATCCGAGTAATACATCTTTTACAATAGCATCTTTGTTGATTGCAATACTGATTGCTTGGCGTACTTTTATATCTGCAAAAAAGCTTGCTTGGCTTTGATTAAAAAATAGTCCAAAGATACGAGGTAGTGGTGTGGTTAAAACAATGGCACCTTTTTTGGCAAGCTGTGCTGCATCAACTGGATCGATACCACCCATAGTGTCGATATCTCCAGAGTTGTATGCGGCGATAAGTGTGTCTTCGCTTGTATAAAACTTCATTACAATTGTATCAATACGTGGAGCGCCATCGGAATTTTTGCGATACGCAGACAATGTGTAATCTTGTGGAATACCTGAAGATGTTTGTGAAATTTTTGATATTTTATACCATCCACTTCCGACAACGTTCGTTGTGTTGTTTGTGCTGTATGTCCAGTTATCATATGAAATATTTTGCCAGACATGTTTGGGTAAAATTCCAAGTGTAGTGTTTGCAAGAAAAGGTGCGTAAGGTTGTTTGAGTGTAAACGTGATGGTTGATGGATCGATAACTTTTGCACTCACACCCTCCCATGATACTTGTTCTGAACTATTTAGTGTTGGATTAACGGCTGAATTGATTGTAAACAATACATCGTCAGCGGTGATTTGTACGCCATCTTGGAAATATGCTTTCTTGAGAGTGAATGTATATGTGAGATTGTCACTTGAAACTGAATATGATTGTGCAAGATCTGGTACGAGATTTCCATCTGTGTCTTCTTTCATGAGACCTCGGTATACAAGTCTCGAAATGTCTTTGTCTGCATCTGTAACGGTGATAAGTGGATTCACATATCGTGGAGTCCCGATAATTCCTTCATGTAATGTGCCACCTTGCGTTGGGTAGGTAACGAGAAAATGATTATTGATTTTGTAAATTATTCTGCATATTGCTGTTACGCAAATAATAATTGCAATAATAAATACCACTCGTTCAATTAATGAAAAAGTTCCGAGTGCACGAGATATATACTGTCGCACCGATAGATGCTCTTTTTGATCCATAATGATTATGTATAAAAATGTTGTGTAAAGAAATATCTAAAAAGATATTTTAGTGAAATACGATTGCAAATACGCCAAGGGCGATAAACAAAATACCAAGTACGATTGTGGCAATAAAGAGTACTTTTTCAAATCCGCGTTTAGTTTTGAACGCATTCATTCCGCTTGAACCTCCAAAAGACCCACCAACACCGGCAGTAGAAGGCTGCAAAAGAATAGCGGCCACAAGGAGAACTGAGATTGTGATTTGCGCGATTGGCAAAAATTTTATAATTAACGTGTGGAACATTGCAAAGAAAGTATGCCATATCGGGGTCAAAAATGCAATATCCCCATGTTTTTATTTCCTGTCGGTTGATGTGAGTGTTATAATTTTTGTGTATGATTTCTCAAAAAAATACTATTGAAAATTTAGAAGATTCTTTTGTTGTCGAAGGCGCAGAAATTGAATCTGTGCCGACTGTTGAAATAAAAACCGGAGGACAGCTCTTTGTAAATGGAGTACCTTTTAGTGAATACGGTCGTGTGAGTTATGGCCACAAGCAACGAGATGGCGTGTTTGGTTTTCATGATGACTTTGATAACAAAAATTTTATTGATCCACGAAATCCCGCAAAGGTTTTCCCGTCAATCCGTGTAGATGCTAATCGAAATGTCTTTGTAAAAGATTTTCACTGGGATTCTTTGCTCGGCAAAAAGTTTATTGGAAATGGCTATTTGGCATTTGTTGATCCGATTACTGAAAGCATTGTGTTTAAAACATTTACGACAAACAACGAAAAAGACCAAAGTGAAGTTGTGGTCAATAATGTTTCTTGGAAAAACAAATTCGCAAATATCATTTCAGTTGAGAGTTACAAAAATGTTGTTCTCGCGCTTGCTGAAAAGGAGCTCGCAAAAGTTGGTTTGTTTGTAAACGACAAGGAATGGAGTTGGCCTGCATACCAAGATCTTGAAATTCGAAAAGCAGAACGATTTCGCGATGCTACGACAAACGGATCGGGAACAGTTGTAGCCATTGTTACGTCGCAGCGTTCAGGCAAAGTTGCCGAGCATGTGTTTGTGGGGGATTATCATTCTGCAAAAAAGGAATGGAGAACATCGTTTGATTTAGTTCGAGAAGAAAATCCACATCATGTTGCGGTTGATAAAAACTCTGACACAGTTGCTGTGGTGGGTACGATTGATGGATTTCCTACGCTCGTAGTAGATGACATTGTCTGCAAACTCAGTTCGCACCCGCATCGAGTTGAAAAACTTGCTGTCGAGAATGGTGTGGTATCGATACAATATATTGATGCAGTTGGAAAGCGTTTTGCAGAAAAAGTTTCTCTTGTTGAAAATGCGTATCAAATTCAAATGCATAAACAAGAGGCAGAACGCAATGAGGAGGCACTTCATTTACTTCGTCGATTATTGCACGAGGTCAATATTAAACCACATCAAGTTGTTGATATTTTGATTAAACACGACGATCTAAAAAATCAATTTGAAATTGTAAAACAAAAAGCCGAAGAAGTATGGCCAATAAAAAATACAAATAACGTATTGATTTCTGAAAAAGAATTTCTTGCGCGAAATCTCGAAAATGAGAGATCAAAGAATGCTGCACTTGAGCGCAAGATTTCTGACATGAATGAAATGATTGAAAAAGTAAAATCAGTGCTTGATGAAAACAAGCCAACAAAAGGTGTACTCAGCGATAAGTCAAAAATTAAAAAAGATGTATATGATGTTTTGTGTACAACTGTTGGATATAAACAAAAAGAACAAATGACTCAAAACAAAGAATCAAAGAAACAAAAACCCTCAAACGATATCGCATTACTTAGTTTTTAGAGTTGTAACAAAAACCCTTCAATTTGAAGGGTTTTTGTTTGGCCTGAAGGGGTTTTGATGCTTATATTTCTGGGGATTACTGTATCGCTTGACATTGGCTTCGCGTTCATATACTATGGTCTCCGGTAGCTCGTATGAGCGCCATTTTATATCAAAGAGCCGACACAGGGAGCGATACCGATATAAAATTTCCAAACATTGAAAAATTAATAGAGTATATAGAGTACTACGTTTTATTTTGTTCCGTTTATATTCCAGTTTTATGAAATTTTAATTTTGTAAATTTTTAAGTAGAGTTTGATCCTAGCTCAGGATGAACGCTGGCGGCGTGGATAAGGCATGCAAGTCGAACGGATTCTTTTTTGAAAGAGTTGAGATTACATCAAGATGATAGATAAAAAGAATTAGTGGCAGACGAGGTAGTAACACGTGGGTACGTCCCCTCTAGTCGCGAATAATCTATCGAAAGGTAGACTAATACGCGATGGTCTCGCGAGAGTAAAGATTTATCGCTAGAGGAACGGCCTGCGGAGTATCAGCTAGTTGGCGGTGTAATGGACCACCAAGGCTATGACGCTTAGGGGAGCTGAGAGGCTGACCCCCACCGATGGGACTGAGACACGGCCCATACACCTACGGGTGGCTGCAGTCGAGAATCTTCCACAATGGACGAAAGTCTGATGGAGCGACGCCGCGTGATTGATGAAGTCCTTCGGGACGTAAAGATCTTTTATGAGGGAAGAAGTTTATTGACGGTACCTCATGAATAAGGGGCTCCTAATCTCGTGCCAGCAGGAGCGGTAATACGAGAGCCCCGAGCGTTATCCGGAATTATTGGGCGTAAAGGGTGCGTAGGCGGTTGTGTTAGTCGAATGTTAAAGACCCGAGCTTAACTCGGGGAACGCGTTCGAAACGGCACGACTTAGAATGAAGGAGGGGTGTGTGGAACTCATGGTGTAGGGGTGAAATCCGTTGATATCATGGGGAACACCAAAAGCGAAAGCAGCACACTGGCCTTTTATTGACGCTGAGGCACGAAAGCGTGGGTAGCGAATGGGATTAGATACCCCAGTAGTCCACGCCCTAAACGATGTTCTCTTGTTTTCCGGAGTATCGACCCTCTGGGAGACGAAGCTAACGCGATAAGAGAACCGCCTGGGAAGTACGATCGCAAGATTAAAACTCAAAGGAATAGACGGGGACTCGCACAAGCAGTGGATTATGTGGTTTAATTCGATGGTAACCGAAGAACCTCACCAGGGTTAGAAATCCAGTTGAAGAATACAGAAATGTAAACGTCCGCAAGGACAATTGGACAGGTGATGCATGGCCGTCGTCAGCTCGTGGCTTGAGCTGTTCCCTTAAGTGGGGAAACGAGCGCAACCCTCGTCGTGTGTTACAAGTGTCACGCGAGACCGCCCAGTACTTTGCACATAAATGCAAAGTGACTGAGTGGAAGGTTACGAAGACGACAAACATGTTTTACAAAGTTTTTAGTAGAAGTAAGTATCGAAACTTTTCAAGTAAGTTATTCATTTGTGAATAAAGTACTGGGAGGAAGGAGAGGATGACGCCAGGTCAGCATGTCCCTTTGATACCCTGGGCTACACACATAATACAATCGCGACTACAATAGGCTGCAATACCGTAAGGTGGAGCCAATCCTAAAAAGTCGCGCCAGTTCGGATTGAGGTCTGCAACTCGACCTCATGAAGCCGGAATTGCTAGTAATCGCAGGTCAGCAAACTGCGGTGAATACGTTCTCGAGTCTTGTACTCACCGCCCGTCAACTCAAGGGAGCCGGTAATACCCGAAATCTCCACATTCGTGGGGCCTACGGTAAGATCGGTGACAGGGAGTAAGTCGTAACAAGGCACGGGTAGCGGAAGCTGCTCGTGGATTACTTCAAATTGAATTCTGTTTCATTTTCCTATTTATAGGGCTTTGAAATTTAGTGCGTCGATTTTTTGTGCCTCAATTGAGCACAAAAAGGTTTAGTAGGCACCTACAACTATTTGGCAGTTTGGAAAGACAAACAGGTAAGAATATTAAACGGAACAAAATATAGCGCATCACTCACATATACAAAAACAAAAAATAACATCCAAAACATTGGGTGATTTTTTGTATTTCATATAGCAAAAATA
>Ga0194047_10000323_pt1 | contig 32245 bp, 34 predicted proteins | sample JunL225m_MetaG_2_FD_160070 | JGI IMG/M metagenome (GOLD analysis project Ga0194047, IMG submission 160070) | Anoxic zone freshwater microbial communities from boreal shield lake in IISD Experimental Lakes Area, Ontario, Canada - Jun2016-L221-5m | ecosystem: Environmental > Aquatic > Freshwater... | reverse complement strand
GTCATTCACGGAAATACACCAGATCTCATCGACGCCTTTGGCCTTGAGCGTGGCCGCCGCCTCGATGTACCCTGGCAGGTGTTTTAAAGAGCAGGTCGGCGTAAAGGCGCCTGGAACGCCGAACATCACGATCTTGCGGCCTTTGGCGGCAGCCAAAACTTCGATCTTTTCAGGATTTATGGGGCAGCCATTGTCGGGATCGAATGCGCTGCATTCCATTACATGGCCGGCGGGTATGGTTTCGCCAATCTGGATCGTCATAAGGTTTCCTCCGAGGGTTTATGTGGCCGCGTGAGTGTGCCGAATCTCTTCCCAAAGGCCAAGAGGAACTTTTTTATCATCAATCCTCGCGGCGGAATTCCCCTTCAAGGACATCAGGCTCTTTGGTCCTTGATGTTGAACGCACCACAAAACCCGGACGTTCAAGGAGGAGCCGGGCGAGTCGCTGCTTGATCGGAGGCCATAAAAGCAGGAGACCGAGGGCATCGGTGAGAAGCCCCGGGATCACCAGGAGAATCCCTCCAAGAACGGCGATACCGCTGCTCGCGACCTCTTGGGCCGGGACTTCGCCGCGCTGCAGTGCCTGTTGGGTGTTCATCAGCGCCTTCATCCCCGTCTTTTTAATCAGGCTGACGCCCAGCATCGCCACCAGCAGCAGATAGACGAGTGAATTGATAAAGCCGATGCTGGCAACGAGCCTCGCGAGAAGGGCGACCTCCACAAAGGGGAGAAGAGCCAGAAGGGTCAAGATGCCGCGGCTCATGGTCAATGTGTCCTCCTAGGTTTAGAATCGGCCCTCTTTATGAAGGAGCGGGCAGGTTCATGTCATCAAGCGCGGTGGTCGTTCTTTCAAGTTGTCCGGATGTCGATACGGCTCGCCGCTTGGCCCGAGGGGTCATCGAAAATGGTTTGGCGGCCTGTGTCAGCATTGTTCCAGGCGTAGAATCGATCTATCGTTGGAAGGGGGAACTTGAATCCCAAGTGGAGCATCTTCTCCTGATCAAGACGGTTCTTGCAAGCTTAGAGTCGCTAACGGCCTGGCTTGATGAGAATCATCCTTATGAATTGCCTGAAATTATTGCCCTTCCCATCGCCGGTGGTTCGGAGCGCTATCTTCAGTGGTTAAGATCCGATTTGGACAGTATGGTGGTGTCTTAATGTGGCCGATACGTTCCCTTTTCTCCTTATTTTTCCTTGCCCTTGGGTTCTTGGGGCTGATAACGAGCCCTAAGGTTCTGTCACTGTCCGCCAGCGATCTCCTTCCTGCGGAGGAGGCTTTCAGGCTTTCTCATCACGAGGAACCCTCAAGTGTGGTGTTTCGATGGGATATTGCCGATGGCTACCATCTCTATCGGAAGCATTTGAAGTTTGCCTCACTGACCCCCGGGGTTGAGCTGGGGGCCCCAGATTATCCTCAAGGCCATCTTGAGCATGATGACAATATGGGGGATATGGAGGTTTACCGGGGCCACCTCGAGGTTCGGGTTCCCTTGAGTCAAAGGGGCAGCGTCCCAAAGGCTGTTCAATTAGAGGTCACGGCGCAGGGTTGTGCCGATGTTGGTGTGTGTTATCGGCCGCACCGGGAGCAGATTGCTTTTGCCTGGCCAGAAAACCCGGTCGTTTTAGCCGCCGCCGAAAACGGGGCTCAGGATCTTTTGAAGTCTTTGGGGATTCGCCCGACGGGCGGGAATCAGGAATTGCTCCCACCGGATCAGGCCTTTCGGTTTGAGGCAGAGGTGCTCTCGGTGGATCGGCTCAGGGTCACTTTTAGGGTTGCTAAGGGCTATTATCTCTACCGGCAAAAATTCGACTTTTCCATCCAAGGCCCCGCCGACACTGCTCTTGGACCGGTTGAGATCCCTCATGGGGAACCAAAAGAGGACCCTGAATTTGGCTCCGTGGAGGTATTTCATGAAGACATTACGTTTGAATTGCCTCTGTTAAATCCAGGGCGCCTTGAGGGTTCCTTGAGTCTCAAGGCTTCATTCCAAGGTTGCGCGGATCGGGGGGTCTGTTATCCGCCGATGACGAAGACGATCCCGCTGACCCTCGAGGCCTCGAGTGCCGGGGCGCAACCTGAGCAAGCCGTGCTGTCGGCGCCACTGGGTGAATGTGAGGTGGGCCCTGCGACGGGGTTCATCGAGACCGAAGGCCTTTCAGAGCAGTGTACGGTGGTCGATAGCTTGAAAAAGGGTTCTCTTTGGCTGACTATCGGAAGCTTTCTTGGGATGGGGCTTTTGTTAGCGTTTACCCCTTGTATCTTTCCGATGATTCCGATTCTTTCTGGCCTGATTGTTGGGCATGGCCACAAGATGACCGCGGGCCGGGGATTCATGTTGTCCTTGAGTTATGTGCTGGCCTCGGCGCTCGCTTATACGGTGTTTGGGGTTCTGGCCGCCCTTTTTGGCAAAAATCTTCAGGCCCTTTTTCAGGACCCAAAGATTATCGTGGCCTTTAGTCTGGTCTTCGTTGCCTTGGCCTTGTCCATGTTTGACGTCTTCACGCTCCAAGTGCCGGGGTTTCTTCAATCAAGATTAAGTCACTGGAGTGATCGGCAGAAACCGGGGACCCTCCTGGGGGCTGCGGCCATGGGTGGACTTTCAGCGCTGATTGTTGGGCCTTGTGTGGCGGCCCCGCTGGCGGGTACCCTGATTTATATCAGCCAAACCGGAGATGCCGTCCTAGGCGGGGTTGCGCTCTTTTCTCTGGGGCTCGGGATGGGGCTTCCACTGCTGGTGATTGGTGCCTCTGCGGGGCGACTGCTCCCGCGTGCCGGCAACTGGATGAATACGGTCAGGGCCGTGTTTGGTGTTGGCCTTTTGGCGATGGCCGTTTGGCTCTTGGATCGCATTCTGCCGCCGGCCGTCACCATGGTGTTATGGTCCTTGTTGCTGATGGTTCCGTCCATCTACATGGGTGCAATCGATGCCTTGCCGGCCAACGCTTCAGGTTGGCACAGACTCTTTAAGGGTCTTGGCGTCGCCATGCTCGCCTACGGCGTTCTTTTGTTAATCGGGGTCGCCGCCAACCAGACTGATCCGCTGCAGCCCCTTCGGGGATTAAGGGAGGTTCCTTTTGTTTCTCAAAGAGCCAAGCTGGATCAACCCGAGATGCTTTTGTTTAAGCCAGTGACGTCGCTCTCGGAGTTCAACGACGCCCTAAAGTCCGCCTCACGGCGGGGACAGTCGGTCATGCTGGACTTCTATGCGGACTGGTGTGTCTCATGCAAGGAAATGGAACGTTATACGTTTCGTGACCCCAGCGTCATGGACGCCCTTGGCTCCTTTGTCCTCTTAAAGGCCGATGTGACCGACAACAGTGAGGACAATCAGGCCTTGATGAAATACTTTAATCTGATCGGCCCTCCGGCGACCTTATTCTTTGGTGCTGATGGTGAGGAGCAACGAAGTCTCAGGGTCATTGGCTTCATGGAAGCCAATGACTTTGTGGTCCAGATCCAGAAAGTTCGCCACTAATGCGTTTCTGGCTGCTTCTGATCCTCGCCGGATCTCTGGCGCTCTCGGCGGGGGTCTTTACCAGGCAATGGCTGATGATGTCATCCGCCGCGTCCATCAAGGAGCCCCTCTTGGTCGATCTTGAGGGTAAGGCCCACACGTTAGCGGAATGGAAAGGACGCGTGGTGGTGCTTAACTTCTGGGCGACCTGGTGTCCCCCATGCCGCGAGGAAATGCCGGATTTCACCCAGATCCAAAGCGAATTCGACCGGCAGGGCGTGTCTTTCATCGGTATTGCCATTGATGATCCTTTAGTGGTTAAGGCTTATCTAGCCGAGCATCCCGTCAATTACCCTATTCTGGTGGGTGGTAGCGACGTGCCAGCTTGGGCGGATCGTCTCGGTAATGAGATTTCTGCGCTCCCCTTTTCGGTCGTTTTGGATCGAAAGGGTCAGCAGATTCATGCCCATATCGGGCGTTTTCATCATCAGCAGATTCTGGATCAGGTCAAGCCGCTGTTACTGCCTTAATACAGGCGGTGGAGAAGGCCGTATTTTGATTTAAAATCGACACGATCATGGACAGAATCTTCGATTTTGGGCAAAATAAGGGAGTTTTATGCGACTTTTCGGAGTACTAACGACCCTTCATGGCCAAACTTCTTGTCCTCAATGGTCCGAATCTAAACCTGCTCGGTCTTCGTGAGCCTTCGATCTATGGCCGCGAGCATCTTTCTGAGATCGAAGCACGCCTTGTGGAATCGGCCCAGCAGCGAGGCCATGATCTCGAATGCTTCCAAAGCAATGCGGAGTCTTCCTTGATTGACCGTATCCATCTTGCCTATCGGGAGGATGTGGATGTTGTTCTGATCAACCCTGGCGCCTTGACGCATACCAGCATCGCCCTCCGCGATGCCTTTCTCTCGACGAAAATTCCCTTCATCGAGATCCATTTATCGAATGTGCACGCCCGCGAGGCATTTCGCCACCACTCCTATCTCTCCGATATCGCCCTCGGGGTGATTTTGGGGCTCGGTCCGATCGGTTATTCACTCGCGCTGGAGGCCGCACTCCACATCATCCATTTACAGCAAGGTCAATAACATTATGGATATTCGAAAAATAAAAAAATTGATCGATATGATCGGTGAATCCGATGTTGCCGAAATCGAGATCCACGAAGGCGAGGAGTCGGTTAGGATTAGTCGTCAGAGCACGTTCGCCCCCCAACCCATAACCTATGCCCCGGCACCAGCCCTGGTCACGGTGCCTGTTATTGAAGCCAAGAAAGGCGAGGCGGATCCTTTGAGCGGCCATATCGTCCGTTCGCCGATGGTCGGGACCTTTTATCGCTCCTCGACCCCTGGTGCGAAGGTTTTTGTCGAACTGGGTCAGCGGGTCGAAGCGGGCGAGACGCTTTGCATCATTGAGGCTATGAAGATTCTGAATCCGATTGAGTCGGACTGCTCGGGGAAAATCACCAAGATTCTGGTCGAAAACGCTCAGCCCGTCGAATATAACCAGCCCTTATTTGTCATCGAGTAAGTCGACACGACACAAGGCCTCCCCCCAGCCTCGAGAGTTGATATCACATCATGATTGGTAAAATTTTGATCGCTAATCGGGGCGAAATCGCCCTTAGGATTTTGCGCGCCTGCCGTGAACTCGGTATCAAAGCGGTCGCTGTCCACTCCGAGGCCGACCGTGACCTGAAGCATGTTCGTCTGGCGGATGAGTCCGTTTGTATCGGGCCTGCCTCCTCCAAAGAGAGTTACCTTAATGTGCCGGCGATTATCAGTGCCGCTGAAGTGACGGATTCAGAGGCCATCCATCCAGGCTATGGCTTCCTCTCTGAAAACGCCGACTTCGCTGAGAAGGTCATCCAGAGCGGATTCATTTTCATTGGCCCTCGTCCCGAAACTATCCGCGTCATGGGGGATAAGGTGGCCGCGATCGCGGCGATGAAGAGCGCCGGTATTCCCTGCATCCCAGGTTCCGATGGACCCCTTGGGGATGATCCTGAGGAAAATATAGCGATTGCCCGCCGTATTGGCTTTCCGATCATCATCAAAGCGGCAGGCGGTGGCGGTGGTCGCGGCATGCGGGTAGTCCACAGCGAAGGCCATCTCATGGCAGCCATCACGCTGACTAAGGGTGAAGCGGGAGCCGCCTTTGGTAATGATATGGTCTACATGGAAAAATTTCTTGAAGACCCAAGACATGTTGAGTTTCAGGTGATTGCCGATAGTCACGGTCACTGTGTCCATCTGGGTGAGCGGGATTGCTCGATGCAGCGTCGCCACCAAAAGGTGGTGGAAGAAGCGCCGGCACCTGGGATCAGCGAAGAAAAACGTCAGGAAATGGGCGCGCGCTGCGTGAGGGCGTGCCTTGAGATCGGTTACCTTGGGGCCGGTACCTTCGAGTTCCTCTATCAGGACGGTGAGTTCTATTTCATTGAAATGAATACCCGGGTTCAAGTCGAGCATCCCGTCACGGAAATGGTGACAGGCTTTGATATCGTGAAGGAACAGCTGTTGGTGGCATCCGGTAAAAAGTTGTCCTTTGCTCAATCGGATGTTCGCCTTCGTGGTCATGCCGTCGAGTGCCGGATCAACGCTGAAGATGCCCGGACTTTCATTCCAAGTCCTGGTCTCATCGAGCAGTTTCATATGCCGGGTGGTCCGGGGGTTCGTGTTGAGACGCATATCTACAATGGTTATCGGGTCCCTCCCTATTACGATTCCATGATTGGCAAGCTGATCGCCCATGGTGAAGATCGTCAGAGTGCGATCGCTAGGATGCGGACGGCACTGAACGAGATGGTGATCGGCGGCATTAATTGTAATATCCCGCTGTTGCTCGACATCATCAATGATCCGGGCTTTGAAGCAGGTGGCCAGAACATCCATTACCTCGAAAAAAAGCTCGGTCTCAAGCATTGAGATGTGGCGCCAGCTGATCGCAACGGTTGAGAGGGCCCATGCCGAACCGGTCAGCGATTGGATGTTGGCGGAGGGGGCCCTGTCGGTGACCTTTGAGGATGGTCTCGACCAACCGCTTTTTGAGCCTCCTCTCGGTGAAACACCCCTTTGGGATCAGACGCGGGTCATCGCGCTGTTTGACGCGACACGCGATGATTCCCTTATCGCCATCAAGGCGCGTGCATTTTTTGGTGAGCAGCTCCTCAGCCTGACGTCTGAAAACCTTGAGGATCAGGTTTGGGAGAGGGCCTGGATGGCGCACTTCAAGCCGATGTGCTTTGGTCAGCGACTATGGATTTGTCCCACTGGATTTGAGCCGCCGGAGCCTCAGGCGGTCAATGTGATTCTGGATCCGGGGCTAGCCTTTGGAACAGGAACCCACCCGACGACGGCGCTTTGTCTTGCTTGGCTCGATGGCCTTGATCTTGAGGGACAACGCGTACTCGACTATGGTTGTGGCTCAGGAATCCTCGCGATTGCTGCCCTGAGGCTCGGCGCCTCATCGGCGATGGGGGTTGATATCGATCCGCAGGCGCTGACGGCCAGTCTTGATAATGCGGAGAAGAATGGGGTGGCCAACCGACTTCGCCTTGGGCTCCCAGATGCCCCAAGGGGTGCGCCCTCAGGGGTCGTTCTGGCCAATATTCTCGCCGGCCCTTTAGTGGCCCTTCGCGGCGATATTTTGGGTACCCTCAGGGTAGGCGGTCTCATGGCCCTGTCTGGAATTTTGAGGGAGCAGGCCGCCGAGATTTGTGCTGCCTATGACGCTTGGATCGACTTTGATCCCGCGAAATACCAGGAAGACTGGGTGCTTTTAACGGGTCGGAAGCGATCCCAGCCGCTAAAGCCTCAGGTTGATTGAAGCTGGTTCACAATCCAGCCCCTGATATCCTCTATTTCCTTTTGGCACATCGAATGCGGCATGCTGTAGGAGTGCCAGTCGACCCGATAGCCCTTGTCCACCAGATCTTCCTTTGCCTGAAGGCCCAGCGCGAAGGGGACGATGGGATCCTCGGTGCCATGGGCTATAAACACGGGCTTTGGATCATCAGCCTCTGGCAGGCCCTCTTCTCTTGCAAGATAGGCCGAGAGCGCGATCGCGCCGCCCAGCTTCTCCTGAAATCGGCTCATGGCCTCAAGCGCAATGACTCCGCCTTGGGAAAATCCTGCGATCAGAAGATTCCTCGGCAGGATCCCTTGAGCGAGTTCTTCATTGATCAGGACGTCCATCGCTAGAAGCGTTTCCTCAATCCCTGAGAGATCCGCTTTTCTGCCGAGAACATTGTGGCTGATGTCATACCAGGCCCTCATCACCGAGCCGCTATTGATGGTCACTGGGCGCCGCGGTGCATGGGGCAGGATAAAGCGAACGCCGAGGGTTTCTGGAAGCCCTAGTTCATCCATGATCGGCTCAACATCATGACCATCGGCACCGAGGCCATGGAGCATGAGGATCGTGGCCTGGTGGCGGCCTATCGGATCCTTCTGAATGGCGGGTAGTCGCTGAGTCATGGCGTGCGGGTTTTCAAAGACCTGATGGCTTCAAGAACGGCGAGGACGTGGCCCTTGACGCTCACTTTTCGCCATTCGGCAAGAAGTTTAAGGTCAGGACCGATCAAAAAGGTGCTGCGTTCGATGCCTTGAACTTGTTTGCCGTACATGTTTTTGATTTTGATGACATCAAAGAGTTGGCAGAGCGTTTCATCGGTATCAGCGATCAGGTCAAACGGGAATGACTGCTTCAGTTTGAAGTTCTCGTGCGACTTCAGCGAGTCGCGGGAGACGCCCAGAACTTCTGCACCGAGCGGGCTGAAATCAGCCAGGTGGTCCCTAAAGTCCTGACCTTCAAGGGTGCAGCCGGGTGTGCTGTCCTTTGGATAGAAATAAAGGACCGTAAAGTGACCCTTGAGACTTTCAAGGTCGATGGTTCGTTCGGAGGTGGCTTCAACACGGAATGTGGGAATAGTATCCCCAATGGCTGGCGTGCTCATGATCTTAAATTCCTGAAAGGGTGGGTTGAGATCGATCAAGAGGGAGAGTGGCGCCCCCTGAATCTGTGACCGCTTTAGCGCTTGACCGGTTCCAAGATGGCATCCAAATTCATTTGGTCGCAGAAATCGAGGAACTCATCACGAAGGGAGACAATGCGCGTACCGATTGGAATTCTCACAATCATGTGGGCGATAAATAAGGGGGACCCGGTAAAGGGGGCCGAATAGCGGCTGGTCGAAAGATCCATAATGATCACGCCGCGACTCGAGAGGAAATCGCTGAGGTCGTGAATGTTGTTGATTTGATCGGTCGCGAAGATATCAATGGCATAGGGTAGCCCGAGATCCTCCTCGATCGGGGGACTTTCAGGGTCCTGAGCTCTCAAAAGATGGACTTTGAGCTTGTAACGCTGACTGAGGGCCTCCATGGCATTTTCAAGGCGAGCGATGTGGTTCCAGTTACCTTCTACCAAGAGATGGCCCGCAAACAGGAGGCCAAGCTCACTCATGCGGCTTTCGATGATGGTGCATTTGGCGTCCTTGATGGCACGTGTCAATTCGATGATCAGGTCGGGTTGATTTTCGCCAAGAAGAGTGATCGCAAGCTGCATAATGGTCGAGAAGAGGGAAGATTGAGGGTCGAGTTTACCATTTTAACGGGCATGATGATGGCCTTCGCTGCGCTTCGATCATGCCGGTTCAGGTTGTCACAGTGCGCTACCGCACGTTACCATTGACCTCTTTTTAAGCTTGGAACGACAGGAATGATCAGGGGTAGTCTTGTAGCGCTAGTGACGCCAATGGGGCCGGATGGTTCGCTGGACCTTGAGGCTCTGCGTCGACTGATCGAATTCCACATCGAGGCAGCGACCGATGGCATCGTGGCGGTGGGGACCACCGGTGAATCGGCGACCTTGGATGAATTTGAACACTGTGAGGTCATTCGGCTGACCGTTGAGCAGGTGGCGGGCCGGGTTCCAGTGATTGCAGGGACCGGTGCCAATGCGACCTCAGAGGCCATCAGCCTAACCCGTCGCGCCAAAGAGCTTGGCGCCGACGCCTGCCTTTTGGTGACGCCCTACTATAATAAGCCAACCCAGGAAGGCCTCTACCGCCATTATAGGGCGGTCGCCGAGGCGGTTGATATCCCCCAAATTCTTTATAATGTTCCAGGGCGGACGGCCTGTGACCTCTTGCCGGAGACCATCCATCGTCTCGCAGGAATGAAGAACATCATTGGGGTCAAGGAAGCGACCGGTGATCTTGGGAGGGCTCGGGACATCCTGAGACTTTGTGGTCCCGAGTTTCTGCTCTACTCTGGTGATGATGCCACCGCCGCCGAATTCTGTCTTCTAGGGGGGCACGGGGTGATTTCGGTCACGGCTAATGTCGCGCCGCGTCAGCTGCACCAGTTGTGCGTCGCGGCCCGGGAGGGTGATCGTGACGCCGCTTTATCCATCGATGCCGGCTTGAGGGCCTTGCATCGTGACCTCTTCATTGAGTCTAATCCGATTCCTGTGAAATGGGCGCTGGCTGAAATGGGGCTGATCCAGCCAGGCATCAGGTTGCCGCTGACTTGGCTTTCAGCGCACTGCCACGACGCCGTGCGTTCCGCGCTGAAGGCCGCTGGCGTGTTGCAGGGGTTAGCCCATGCGTAAGCTGATCGCCCGGAGGGGGGTGGCCGCTTTCATGCTGCTCCTCCCCCTGGCACTTTCAGGCTGCACCATCGTGAGCGGCTGGTTCCCGGACAAACAAAAACAATACCTCTACAGCACGGATATTGCAGCGCTTGAAATCCCGCCGGATCTGACCTCTTCGACGATCGAAGGCGCCAGTGGTGGTCGCCGCGAGGCTTGGGAATCTCCGGCGGTAGAGGAGCCGGCGCCTCAAAGCTCAGGGCGAGAGGCGACTCCGGCCCCAGACGCTGAAATGACCAAGGAGGACTACAGCGCACACCAGAGCGACAGTCAACATCCGGCGCCTACGCTCGCCGAGAGCACACAGGATGTCCCGCTGATCGAGATTCAGGCACCGTTTGAGACCTCCTGGTCTGAAGTCAATAAGGCCCTTGGCCGGATGAAGCTCGAAATTGTCGATCAGAATCGCTCCGATGGTCTTTACTTTGTGCACTATGCGAAGGACCAGAAGCCCTATGAAGACCGAGGGTTCTTTGGCGAAGTTTCCGACATGTTTGCCAATGGTTCTGGTGGGACGAAGGAGTACCGAATCAAACTGGATACTCGCAGCAACGTGACCTCCGTTTTCGTTCAAGATATGGACGGTCAGCCGCTTCGTGAAGGCCCAGGAATTGATCTCCTGAAGGAATTGAATGCCACGCTGCAAGAGATCACCCAAAGCGGCAAACGCGATAAGTCGGCGTCCTAAAGCAGCCAGTCTTTGCCCCTAAACTGACCCAGGGGCTCCACCCTCTCATCATCTGGATAGACCGATGTCGATGATCCTCACTTTCAAGGGCGCGGCGGCGCTATCTGATTTCCGCCGGCGGCGCCTGCTTAAAGCGCTCCAGGCGATTGAACCTTCCGTGACCTCCGTTTTTTCTGAAATCCTTCATCTGGTAGAGGTCCTCGAGGCTCTCCCAGCCGATGAGACGGCGCGTCTTCAATGGGTTCTCGAGGAGGAGTCTTATCCGAGCAGCACCCTTGAAGGGCTTGAGATCCTGGTGGTTCCAAGGCTCGGGACGGTATCCCCATGGTCCAGTAAGGCGACCGATATTATAAGGCTTTGTCGGTTGGAGCGAGTCGTTCGGATCGAACGCGGTCGGCGCTATGTGATTGCCCATGACGGTCTTCTGTCTCCTTTGGGAAGACAAGGGCTGGAGGCATTGCTGTATGACCGAATGACTGAAACCGTATTGTCGCCAGGCGCCCTTCACAAGGTCTTCTCGCATCACGAACCTGAGCCGGTGGTGAGAATCCCTGTCATCAAGGAGGGAAGGGACGCGCTCGTCTTGGCCAATGGATCTTTAGGTCTCGCCCTGTCCGATGAGGAGCTTGATTATTTAAACGACAGTTTTATAGCCTTAGGACGGGACCCGTCCGATGTTGAACTCATGATGTTTGCCCAAGCCAACTCCGAGCATTGCCGGCACAAGATCTTCAATGCCCGCTGGCAGATGGATGGGGAGCGAGCAGCGGATACCCTCTTTGACATGATTCGTCATACCAGCAAGGTCACTCCCGACGGCATTTTGTCGGCCTACAGTGACAACGCGGCGGTCATCGCGGGGCCTCTCGCCGAGGTCTTCCTGCGCCATCCAGAACATCAGGAGTATCACTATCTTCAGGAGCCGGTTCATCTCTTGATGAAGGTCGAGACCCATAATCATCCGACGGCCATCTCCCCGTTTCCGGGGGCGGCGACAGGATCGGGTGGAGAAATTCGGGATGAGGCGGCCACCGGAAGGGGGTCTCATACGAAGGCAGGATTGACCGGATTTTCGGTATCGCACCTTCATATTCCAGATTTTGAGCAGCCTTGGGAAATCCACCATGGGAAGCCATCGCGCATCGCCTCTGCCCTTGATATTATGCTCGAGGGGCCTTTGGGTGGGGCCGCATTCAATAACGAGTTCGGTCGCCCCAATATCTGCGGGTACTTCAGAACTTTTGAGCAGGGAGATCCCGATGGCCTGGGGCTTCGCGGCTACCATAAGCCGATCATGCTGGCGGGCGGTATGGGCAATATCCGCCCCTCGCAATTGGGTAAGCGTCCGATCCTAGAAGGGGCTCCCATTGTGGTCTTGGGAGGACCCGCCATGCTCATCGGCCTTGGCGGCGGTGCGGCCTCATCGGTCGCCTCGGGGGAGAGTTCGGAAGCACTTGATTTTGCCTCCGTCCAGCGCGGCAATCCTGAAATGCAGCGACGTTGCCAGGAAGTGATCAATCGCTGCAATGCCCTGGGTGATGAAACGCCGATTCTTTCGATTCATGATGTGGGAGCGGGAGGCCTTTCCAATGCGGTTCCTGAAATCATTCATGATGCTGATCGAGGGGGTCTCTTTGAACTTCGGGCGATCCTGAGTGATGAGCCTGGGATGTCGCCGATGCAGATCTGGTGCAATGAATCCCAGGAGCGTTATGTGCTTGCCCTAAAACCAGAATCACTGGCGGCCTTTCGGGGTTTTTGTGAGCGGGAGCGCTGCCCATATGCCGTGATTGGCAGCGCAACCCTTGATGAGCAACTGATTCTTAAAGACCTCCTGCTCAAAGAGGATGCCGTCCATATTCCGATGTCCCTCTTATTTGGAAAGCCTCCAAAGATGGAGCGGGAAGCCGTTCATGAGGTTTCAGGTTTAGTGTCTCTTGAGCTGGGTGACGTCGATTTAGCTGACGTTGTTTCACGCGTGCTTCGCTATCCTGCCGTCGCGGATAAGAGCTTCCTTATTCATATTGGTGATCGTTCCGTTGGGGGCCTCGTGGCACGTGACCAGATGGTTGGGCGCTGGCAGGTTCCTGTCGCCGATGTTGGGGTCACGGCCACCGGTTTTAAGGCCCAAACAGGGGAAGCGATGGCCCTGGGGGAAAGAAGCCCCTTGGCGCTGATTAACGCGGCCGCCTCGGGTCGCATGGCAGTCGGTGAAGCGCTCACCAATCTGCGTGCTGCCAAGGTGATGCGACTCCATGATGTGAAGCTCTCCGCTAACTGGATGGCTGCGGCGGGTTCCAAGGAAGAAGATGCCCGACTTTTTGATACGGTGAAGGCCATTGGGCTCGAACTTTGTCCGAGCCTTGGCATAGCGATTCCCGTCGGTAAGGATTCGTTGTCGATGAAGACCGTTTGGCGTCAGGGCGATAAGGAGGTGACGATGCGTGCCCCGCTGTCGCTGATTGTCACGGCGTTCGCGCCGGTGAGCGATGTTTCATCGACTCTGACGCCTGAACTTTCAAGAGATCTTGAAACGACACTCCTTATGATCGATCTCGGTCAAGGCAGGAATCGCCTGGGTGCTTCCGTTTTAGCGCAGGTGTATGGCCAGTTGGGTGATGAGGCCCCAGATCTTGATGATCCCCAAGCATTCAAGGCGTTTTTTGATCTGATCGGTGGTCTCCTTGAGGGCGGCCAGATTCTGGCCTATCACGACCGTTCTGATGGCGGTCTTTTAACAACCCTGGCCGAAATGATGTTTGCGAGCCGCCTGGGTCTTTCAATCGATCTTCAGGGGCTGTCGGGCACCCCTCTTGAGATCTTGTTTAACGAGGAGCTTGGCGCGGTCATTCAGGTTAGAGATAGTCTCCTCGAGTCTATTTTTGACCAATTTCAAGCGGCGGGGCTTCAAGGTCAGGTGCATGTTCTCGGTAAACCGACCCTCGACCCGCGTCTTTGGATCCAGCGTGACGGGGTTACCCTCTTGAAGGAGAGTCGGGCACAGCTCCAGTCGATTTGGTCTGAGACGAGTTACCGAATGCAGGCTCTCAGAGACCATCCCGAGTGCGCCCGGCAGGAATTCATCGCCATCGCCGATGATGAGGATCCTGGCCTCAGTGTTCACCTGACCTATGATCCCGCAGAGTCATGGGGGTCCCTTGTCGATGAAGGACGTCGTCCGAGGGTCGCGATCCTTCGTGAGCAGGGGGTTAATGGTCATGTCGAGATGGCGGCTGCCTTTGAGCGTGCCGGTTTCACGGCGGTTGATGTCCATATGAGCGATCTGTTCGAGGAGCGGGTTGATCTTCAGAGTTTCAAAGGGTTGGTGGCTTGTGGTGGATTCTCTTATGGCGATGTCCTTGGGGCGGGGGGCGGCTGGGCCAAGTCCATTCTTCTCAATCCCAAGGTCAGAGCCGGCTTCGAGGCCTTTTTCAAGCGTGAAGACACCTTTACCCTTGGCGTGTGCAACGGTTGTCAGATGCTCTCGCAACTAAAAGATCTGATTCCAGGGGCCGACCACTGGCCCGTCTTTAGGCGCAATCTATCCGAGCAGTTTGAAGCGCGTGTGGTGATGGTTGAAGTCGAGGCGTCTCCCTCGATTTTCCTGGCCGACATGGCTGGTTCGAGAATGCCTGTGGTGATTGCACATGGCGAGGGCCGGGCGGTGTTCCCTGGTTCTAGAGGCTTAGCCGATGCCCTTGTTGCGCTTCGTTATGTCGATCACTCCGGTCGACCCACCGAGGTCTTCCCCACCAATCCGAATGGTTCACCCGAGGGCATCACAGGTCTCACCACAAAGGATGGTCGGGTCACCATCATGATGCCGCATCCGGAGCGCTGCTTTAGAGCGGTTCAACATTCATGGCGTCCTCCCGAATGGGGTCAGGAGGGTCCTTGGCTGCGGATGTTCCAGAATGCCCGTCGGTGGGTGGGTTAGGGCCGTGATGGGTCATCTCCAGCGGCAGACTCTATGGGCCCCGATCGTCTTGATGGCCGGGTTACTGATCGGTTGTGAGACGGCGCCCAAAGTCCAGCCGACGATTCCCTTTTATTCCGAACCGGCTCGCCGCCAACTGAGCCCGGGGGCTGAAGAGATCGCTGGCAGTGCGATCCTTTGGTTATCGAGTGGTGGCATTATTTCCTGTGCCGGGAGCGAAGTGACCCTTTATCCCCTGACGCCCTATGCCCGCGAGTGGTTTCACCTGACGTATGAGACGATGGAAAAATCGCGGCTGACACCGCCTGATTTTGCCTATCGATCGAATAGCGAGGAGCCGCTGTCTTTTCAGTCGGACCCTGCTTTTTTGAGGCAAAGCCGTTCGGTCCCTTGTAATGAGGATGGCCACTTTTTGATCGACCGGGTCGCTGAAGGGGACTATATCTTAGTGGCTAGGCTCCAATGGCAAAGTCACATCTGGGACGAACACCAATTCTTCAATGGCCATCGTTACCACAAGTACGAGGGCACGGCCGCTAAAAAAATTCGGGTTTTCCACGGCCGTAATCCGGTGGTCAGCCTTCGTTGGTCGGTCGCTAATTCACGATTTAACCTTTGGTAGGACACCTGATCTTGAACTGGCGGGATCAGGGCCTTAAAAACCTCAAGGTGCTGCAACCTTTTTTAAGAAGCCGGCTTTTAAGGGTTGGCTTGATAGCTTTTGTGTTTTGGATCCTTCTTCTGAGAATGGATCGGGACAGCCTCTTCAAGATACTTCAAAGCTTTGATCTTCGTTATGGTCTTGCTCTGTGTGTGGTCTTTGCACTTTTGCTGGTGCTTTTTGCCTTTCGATGGTGGCTGATAGGACAGAAGCTGGGGGTCCATGGGGAGTTTCGACGCTATTTTTTTGGGCTTTGGCTGAGCCAGGCCGCTGGCGAATTAGGCCCCCCCCTGGTGGTGGGAGAATGGGCTCGGTTCCATGCATTGAGGGGCTTGGCCGATGATCGACGGCTCGGCCTCAGCCAATTGATTGATCGTTGCGTTGGAACATTTGTGCTGTGGTTGATGGTGTTGGTTGCGACGCCTTATTACCAGACCACTTTCAAGGCCGCCATGACGCATCTTCAAGGTCAGCTCGCAGCGGGGTTTCTGATCCTAGCCAGTCTCGGTGTCCTGATTTTCTTCGTGTCCCGATTGAAGCATGGGGTCATGGACCTTAAGGAACGAGTGCTGGATTGCCTTAATCCCCTAAAAAATCCTCCGATCTATCTTCTGTCGCTGCTTATTCAGGGTCTCTTGGTCCTAAATCTGGTCCTCGCGGCGGCTGGTCTTGGGCTCAACGTGGAAGGTCTTCTTAAGGTCGCCTGGCTTGGCCCGCTCCTACTGTTTGCTGTCAGTTTTTTTCCCGGTTTGGTTTCAGACTGGGGGAAGCGTGAGGCCCTCGCCGTCTTTCTTCTGGCCCCTGCGGGGCTTTCCCCAGAGCAGGCCCTTGCGGTATCACTCCTTTATGGCGGCGGTCATGGATTGGTGGCGGTGCCGGGAATTTTCTGTCTAAGACGCTCTCAAGGACAGGAGAATCGGTCCGCTGAGTAGCCTCTAAAGGGCCCTCCGCGATAAGATACGTCTCCTGTCACTCTTTTTAGGAATCCTCAGAGGATCCCACTTTACTGGTGAAAATGAATCTATGAATCAGCCCGAGAACAGCGTTCCGGTCGCACACAATGCCTACAACACGGATGATCTTAGGATTATCGGTATCCGGGAGGTTATTGCACCGGTTCAGGCCCTTGAGGAACTGCCCATCACCGCCAGCGCGGCCGATACCGTGGTTCAAGCCCGGACCGAGATCCATCAAATTCTGGCGGGGCATGATGACCGTCTCTTGGTGATTATCGGCCCTTGTTCGATCCATGATCCTGAGGCCGCACTCGACTATGCTCAGCGCCTCCAGAGTGCAAAGCAACGATTTACCGATGATCTGGTCATTGTGATGCGCGTGTACTTTGAAAAGCCGAGGACGACGGTGGGTTGGAAAGGGCTCATCAATGATCCCGAGCTTGATGAGAGCTTCAATATCAATCAAGGTCTTAGAACGGCGCGCCGCCTGTTGAGAGATCTCAATGAGCTCGGCGTTCCGGCTGCGACGGAATACCTTGATGTCATTTCGCCACAATACGTGTCTGATCTGATCGCTTGGGGCGCCATCGGCGCCAGAACCACTGAAAGTCAGGTGCATCGGGAATTAGCCTCCGGACTCTCTTGCCCCGTAGGGTTCAAGAATGCGACAGATGGGGGGGTTCAGGTCGCCATTGATGCCATCCATGCGGCAGGCCGCCCGCACCATTTCCTCTCGCTGACCAAGTCGGGTCATTCGGCTATTTTCTCAACCACCGGCAATCTGGATTGTCATGTGATTCTAAGGGGCGGTAATGACCGTCCAAATTATGATGCGATCAGCGTGCAGCATGTTGCCGATGCCCTCGACAAGGCCGGGCTCCCCTCGCGGATCATGATCGATTTCAGTCATGCCAACAGCCTCAAACAATATCATCGCCAAATGCAGGTGAGCGAGGAGGTGGGTGATCAGATCGCTGGGGGTGATCGGCGTATCTTTGGGGTGATGGTGGAAAGCCATCTTCAGGCGGGTAACCAGAAACTCGAGGTCGGTAAAGCACTGACCTATGGCCAAAGCATCACCGACGCTTGTCTTGGTTGGGATGACAGCGAAGCCTTGCTCGAGCAACTCGCCGGAGCGGTTAGGGCTCGTCGTGGCGTTGCCTAAGCCTTTTGTGTGGACCGCACAATTTCCTACTGATCTACTGTACAATTTTTGAAGGATACCCTGGCCGTTAGGTCTCGAGAAAAAGACCCGGGCAGTCCCATTTTTAATTTTCATCGAACCGGAGAAAGTGAATGAGCGTACTGGTTGGAAAAAAAGCCCCTGATTTCAAAGCAGCCGCAGTACTAGGTTGTGGCAGTATCATTGATGATTATTCGTTCTCTGAGCGGACCCAAGGCAAGACCACCGCGGTCCTCTTTTACCCCTTGGATTTCACCTTCGTGTGTCCGACCGAACTGGTCGCGCTTGATCATCGCCTCGACGAATTGAAGAGCCGTGGTGTTGAGGTGATGGTGGTCTCGGTTGACTCTCAGTTTACCCATGCCGCATGGCGGAATACCCCCCTTGAAAAGGGCGGTATCGGTCCGGTTCGTTACACCATGATCGCTGATGTGAGCCATGCGATTACCAAGGCCTATGACGTTGAAGTCGAGGGTGCAGCGATTGCTTACCGGGGCACCTTCCTGATCGATAAAAATGGTGTGGTCCGTCATCAGGTGGTCAATGATCTCCCCCTGGGCCGGAATATGGACGAGCTGATCCGTATGGTAGATGCCCTCCAATTCTTCGAGGAACACGGTGAAGTGTGTCCTGCGGGCTGGAACAAGGGGAACAAGGGCATGAAGGCCGATGCTGCTGGCGTCGCCTCATACCTTCAGGAAAATGCGGCGGCTCTTTGATAGGAGTGACACAAAAAACGCCTGGGTCGCCCAGCCGTTGATCGACCAAAAGGCGAACTGCGGTTCGCCTTTTTTTGTGCGCCCGGCAGGGCGCAACAACTTGGAATAGAGTCGCTTTATATCTGGGGTGTTCTGGTCCGCCGAAGGACCCAGACATAGACCAGTCCGGCGACAGCTGCGCCCACGAACACCGATGAAAATCCGAGCAGCGAGGCCATGCCGGAGGCGTTTTTGGCGTGCAGTTGAGTCATCATGGGCTTTGCGATCAGCAAGCTCCAGATGACGTTCGGCACATAAAAAGCGATAGCTCCAGCGATCGCCCACTGGATACCAGGAAGGCCGCGGGATTCGGCCGAACGATAAAACCATATTGCGATCACGATCGCGGCAAGTCCACCGAACATCCGTTCACCTCTTTGTTGTTATTTTCAAGATTCAAAGATGCTCATCAGGGCATTTTCTTAAATGACCTTTATTTTTGATGAAAGTTGCGGGTTTGCTTTGGGCGTTGATCCTTTAAAGTAGAGGTAGAAAGGAATCCCGAGCAATAAGAGGGCGAGCCCTAGGAGACTTTCTTGTGGTCGCCTCAAGGCAATGCTGCAGCAGAAGAGGAGGGCCACCAGGCTAAAGATGATAGGGATATAGGGATACCCCACCGTCAGATAAGGTCTTCTAAGCTCCGGATGGCGGACCCGAAGGACAATGACGGCGATGGATGTGAGGCCATAGAACCCCCAGGTTCCAAGGAGTGCGTAGTCGAGGACCCGCTCAAAGGCCACTTTGTCGTGGCCTAAAATCAAGATCAAGAGAGTGGCGAGAAGGGCTTGCAGTAATAAGGCGCGGACAGGCGTTTTAAATCCCGGATGGAGTTGTTTAAGCCCCCTGAACAAAAGGCCATCATCGGCCATGGCATAGAAAATTCTGGCCCCCGCGAGAATGGCGCCATTCAATGCCGCGAGGGTTGAGACGATGGCGGCAATGGTCAGGGCTTTGCCGCCATTCTCTCCGAGGAGGCGGATGGCAACCTCTTGGGCCACGCCTTGGGTTTTTTGCACCTCTTCCAGAGGGAGGATCAGGAAATAGGCGAGGTTGGCGAGAATGTAGATGGTCGCGACCGAGAGAATCCCAATGATCAACACCCGAGGGATGGTCTTATGAGGCTCACGAATTTCACCGCTGACCATGGTGAGATTGTTCCAGCCGTCATAGGCCCAAAGGGCCGCCGCAAGAGCAGCGCCGTAACCCATGAAGGTCCCTCTGGTTGGCGATTCGGCGGTGGCCTTCGACACCGCCGTAAAATGATTCCAGGATCCCTCTCCGGAAGTGAAAGCGATTCCGATGAGGCCGAGGATGGCGCCCAGCTTCAAGGCGGTGAGGAGGGTCTGAAGGGCGCCCCCGCGGCCGACCCCAAAGACGTTAACGAAAGTCATCAGGGCAATCCAGCCAATGGCGACGACCTGCATTCCGGATAATTTAAAGCGATCGAGGGTCAGGATATCCTCGGTCAGGGGGGTGTAGAAATGACTGAGAAAGAGGCTCGCAGCGAGCCCGATAGCCGCAATCGACCCCGTCTTCCCGATAACAATCTGTTGCCAGCCAAAGAGGAAGCCCCAGAGGGGGCCATAGGCCTTCCTCAAAAAGACGTATTCACCGCCTGCGGCGGGGAGGCTAGATCCGAGTTCAGCGTAGGTAAAAGCGCCACAGAGAGATAGGAGGGCGCCGAATAGCCACACCAGAAAGACCCCCGTCACTGATCCGGTTTCTCTGGCCATTGTCGAAGGGACTAAAAAGATCCCGGTACCAATCACCGTTCCTGCCAGAAGAGCGCCGGCGGTCAGGGGACCAAGGGCTCTTTCGAGTTGCAGCGATTTTGGATGGGCGGCGTCTTGTTGTGGCGGCATCTTTTTTAAATGGGAAAGGGTAACTGTTACCAGAGTTTAAGTTTTCGTTGCCGGTAGTTTTCGGGCCACCGAGGCTCCTCGCCAGGATGCCCTTGAATCTCAATGCTTTCAAGGCGGAGTGATCCCGGTTTGGAGTCTGTTAGCGAGCGCATCGAAAGTGGGAGGCCGGCGAGGCGCTCGAGGTCCTTTTCGCTAAGGCTTGGAATGGCTTTTTCAGTAAGGCTTGGAAGACCTTTGGTGGCGAGAAGACCTTGAGCCGCCATGAGAATCCCCGTGGCCTCTTCTAGAAGCCTTTGAAGGATCGCCCTCTCAGCGGCTGGAAGATCGAGACTCGACAGCGGTGCAGGGCAAAAGGTCAGGCCCTCTCGTGATCCATGCCGGATCTCGAATGTTTGGCAGGTCAACCGGGCCAGGCGTTCTGTGGTTCCTTTGGCCTTCAAAGTCCAAGTGGATGCTTTGGGATTTGAGAATCCCTTGTCTTCAGGGCGGCTTTTTTTAAGGAGACCCCCTTGATCGCCTGGAAGCGTCTTGAGAGAGTCCTTGAGTCCCTCCAGTAGTGGACCTATCGCATTCATTTGACCCTCGATCTTCCTCAAGTCTTTCTGCCGAAAGGTGAGGGTTTCTTTTTGCTGATGATCAATGAGTGCCCAAGTGGTGCTGGTCGCATCAAAGATGAGATCCCAGCGATTGTGGCCGCCGAAACCTTTAATCCAAGCCCTCTGATCGTTGATGTGGATCACCTGAGTGGACGCTCGGCTGTCAAGGTCGAGATGGTAGGTCAGGGTCACTTCACCCTGAGCCGTGATTGGCAACAGAGCGGAAAGGAGGGTCACCCAGAATATGAAGCAAGGTGTCTTCAGCCAAAATATCATAAGGGGTCACTAGGGATAAACATGGAATGGTAGTATGCACTCATGAGGGGGTGGCTGGCGGCTGCTCCCTGGGCCCCTCGGGATTTCGGGGAGCACTCACCGGGCTTTGGGAGCGATCATCAGTGGGACACGGCCAAGAAGGACATCACCATCATCACCACGATCATGGGGTCGCTCCTCATGGTCGGATCCAGCGGCGCCTTTTGTTAGCCCTCGTGTTGACGCTGGGGTTCGTGGGATTCGAGGCCGCGGCGGGATTTCGTGCGCATAGCCTTGCTCTCTTGACGGACGCCGCTCATAACCTAACGGATGTGGCGGCGCTTGCCCTGTCTTTTTTTGCGGTTCATCTGGCCGGGCGACCGGCCCATGCCAATAAGACCTATGGCTATCATCGCATGGGTATCCTTGCCGCATTGATTAATGCCAGTACCCTTGGCTTCATTGCCGTTGGGATCTGTGTCGAAGCCGTCAAGCGTTTTGATGCCCCAGCGCCGGTTGAGGCAGATCTCATGATGACGGTCGGCGCTGCCGCTCTGATCGTCAATCTTGTCACGGCCTGGTTGGTGAGCCATGGCTCCGAGGAAGATCTTAACCTTCGCAGTGCCTTTCTTCATCTCCTTGGGGATGTCCTCTCTAATGTGGGGGCGATCGCCGCTGGGATCGGTATTCTCATGACCGGTTTCAATTGGCTAGATCCGTTGGTCAGTGTCTTGATGGCCGTTCTGATTCTGTTCAGTGTTATTCGGATGATCGGTGAGGCCTTCGATATCCTGATGGAGGCTACCCCTGCCGATATCGATGTTGATGACCTGATCCGCGATCTCATGCAGACGGAAGGAGTGATGGGGCTTCATGATCTTCACGTTTGGAGTCTTTCCCGTCAGCATCGCTTCTTTTCGGCCCATGTGATGGTGGAGGATATGCCGGTCAGTGATTCCGCTGGCCTTCGTGACCAACTGACGGCCATGATGGAAGACCATTATAGGATTACCCATACCACATTGCAGTTTGAAACCGAGGGCGTTTGTAGTCAAGGCCTTTACTGTGACATCGGGCTGCGTCCTCATGCGGGACGGGGAGCGGCAGTTATCTTGAACAAAATACCCATAATGGGCCAGGACGGCCCGGAGAGCCAGTAAGGTCAGCAGCCATCGGAAAAGGCCCTGAGGGTATGAAAAAAACCAGACTGGAAAAAGGGCTTTCTAGCATTGAAGACTGAAGCGCTGAGCCCTACCGCTGCCTCAGGTCGTGGCGGCCCCATTGGCGGATTTCAGATTCATAAAGTTCGTCGATGACCTCTAGCAGCGATTCCTCGGAGGCCTCCGGGAGGGCGGCCCGACACTGATCGAGCCAATCATAACTGGGATGGTTCCGCAAAATCCTCCCAACGACTTCCTTCAGCGAAAGTGTATCGCTCGATCTTGAACCGACGATGAGATTTTGATTCAAGGTGGACCTCCTGGCAGCGGGTCACACAAAAACCGCCACCAAGGCGGGAAAGTGAAAAGGGATCACGATTTAACGCGAAGACAGGTTAAGGTCCGCGGATGACTCTGGTGTGACGCTCAGGTTATGGTTCCTGGGTGGTCTCGTGATGTTTCTGTGACCATCTTTAGGTTCATCCTCCTTCAGAATCTAAGGCCCTCCATTCTTCAGCCAGCAGGATCTTGGCGCATGCGCTATGGATGGATTGACCCCGTATTAAGGACGCTTTTAGGTGCCTCAACGCCCCTCGTCCTCATCCAGGTAGATGCGCATACCGGCCCAAAAGGGGCGGCGGACGCTCCAAAAATTAGGTTTCTCCCTGGACTCCGTCATCGGTGTGAGGGGCTCGCGAAAAAAAGGCTTGCTGAAATTTTTGATGGTTTGAATTTACGACTTGGCTCTCGGATGAAAGACTTTGGTTGGCCGGAAGCTGAATTTCTTTACCGCCACGAGGGGGGGCGTCAAAGGGGTCCATAAAGGTTAATGGCGTGAATCTTGGTGCTGGCGCCCCGCCTCTAAAATCCTTCCCTTATCACCCTCGATGGCCCAACGGCCTCTCCTTTGGAACTAAAGAGGGCTTTCTAAGGGAAGGGGTTGATCTGAGGAATGGCGGAGGGAAGTTCCTTCGAGGCTAGCGTTCAGGGTTTTCAGCCAGTGGGCTGCACCTAAGCCTGCGGTGCGTCCGGTCGCAAGGCAGGCGGTCAGTAAATAGCCTCCGGTAGGGGCGTCCCAATCCAGCATTTCCCCACAGCAGAAAAGCCCCGGCTTCCTTTTTAGCATCAGGTCCTTAGAGAGTTCCTGAAGGTGGATGCCGCCAGCGGAACTGATGGCCCGCTCAATCCCCATCATAGCGGTGACCACGATGGGAAGAGCCTTAAGGTTTTGAGCGAGGGTTTCAGGGGTGCGCGGGAGTTCTTCTTTAAAGACCTCCCTCAGGAGGCCCCACTTGATATCAGAGAGCCTTAAGGTGCGGCGTAAAAAGTTTTTTTGTGAGAGTTTGCCCTGGGGGGTCGCGAGCTTTATCCGTATCTTTTCATGGCTCCAATCGGGTAAAAGATCCAGCGTCAAAACAGCATGGCCCTTCGCTTCAATGGCCTCCCTCAGCGGGCCGGCAAGGGCGTAGATAAGCCCGCCCTCAAGCCCCTCTTGGGAGATCACGCATTCGCTTCTTTGTTGAAACACTTCCCCTTGCCAGAGGGTTGATCCCGCGATGGACTTGAGCGGAGTCCCTTCGAAGCGATCGATGAAGTGGCGATCCCAGTTGACCTTGAAGCCACAATTGCTGGATCGAAGCGGGTGGACACTGATGCCTTGCTCGGTCAAAAGGGTTTGCCAGCTCCCATCGGATCCAAGATGGGGCCAACTGGCTCCTCCAAGGGCTAAAATAATGGCATCTGCGGTGACCTTCAAAGGTCCTTCGGGTGTACTGAAAAGGAGGTGATGGTGAGATTGATCAAAGCCGATCCAGCGGTGCCTTGCATGGATCCGGACCCCCTGTTCTCGAAGGCGTCGAAGCCAAGCCCTCAGGAGTGGGGCGGCCTTCATTTCTTCGGGGAAGATTCTCTGTGATGAGCCGACGAACGTGTTGATCCCGAGGCTCTCGGCCCAGGCTCTGATGCGGGTTGGTGAGAAGGCTCTGACAGGGTCGGCGATCAGATCCATTGTGGGCCGGTAGCGGCTGAGAAAAGTCTCAAGGGGTTCGGCGTGACTCAGATTGAGCCCCCCTCTTCCTGCGAGTAGGAATTTACGGCCAAGCGTGGGCATGGCATCGAACAGGTCGACACGGATGCCAGCCGCAGAGGCTGTTTCGGCGGCCATGAGCCCAGCGGGACCACCCCCGATAATGGCCAGAGACTGGGTCATCGGGGGTGGGTGTCGAAGGCCCTTCAAGGGGCGGTCGATGAGGCTCTTAAAGATAAGGGCCTCTAACCGCTTCTTTTTTAGTAGCGGCGATCGCCACCAAAGCCGCCGTCACGGCGGCCACCGCCGCCGCCACCGCTCTTGAAGCCGCCACGATCTTCGCGCGGACGGGCTTCATTGACAGTGAGGCTGCGACCACCAATATCCTTGCCGTGCAGGTCATTGATCGCTGCCTGCGCTTCTTGGTCTGAGCCCATTTCAACAAAACCAAAACCCTTTGAGCGACCGGTTTCTCGGTCAGTGATGATGCTGGCGGATTGAACCGTGCCAAATGGAGTGAACATCTGTTCGAGTTCGCTGTTATTGACGTCGTAGCTGAGATTTCCAACGTAAAGTTTCATGGCCATGGGGTCTCCTAATTAAAAAAGGGGAAAGAAAAAAAGGTTCGATTCAAGATATTCGATTAGCGACGGCCGCCTCGGCCCTTAGCGCGCGGGCGCTCCTCGTTGACGCGGATACTATTGCCGCGAACGGTTCGACCATTGAGGCCCGTAATGGCTGCGCGGGCCTCATGCCCTTCCATTTCAATGAAACCGAAACCACGGCAACGCCCGGTGAAAATATCACGAGAGAGTTCATAGCTAAAGATTTTGCCGAATTCGGAAAACAGTTCCTGGAACTCGTTTTCAGTGATATCGGAAGGCAGGTTGCCTGCGTAGAGTCGAATCATTGTGGTCCTCCATAGACACAGAATGGATAGGGTGATTGGCCTGGAGCAAAATGGCCTTCGTCAACGGCTCCAGTGGCAGTCGAACAGGATAAAATTGATGTGATCGCGTCAATCGACATCAGGATGTCCTGACTGCACCGCGTCGCTCGCCATGGGCGGGTTGCCGATGGTTGCGTTGGGGTTCGCGGCGCGAACCCGGGGCATCTCGGCGGGCTGTCGGCCTTTGAGGTGGTGCGGGTTCTTGGGTTCTCGCCAGGGGCTTAATGTCCTCCGGCATCGGATGCAGCGGCAGTTTTCGTCCTAAAAGACGTTCGATGTCCCTCAGTTGAACGGCTTCTTCGCGGGAGACCAAAGAAATGGCCACTCCGCCGGCACCGGCTCGGCCGGTTCGCCCGATGCGGTGGACGTAATCTGCGGGGACGTCAGGAAGCTCGTAGTTGACGACATGGGGCAGCTCGGGAATATCGAGTCCACGGGCCGCGATATCGGTCGCCACCAGGACCTGAATCCGTTCCTCCTTGAAGTCATTGAGGGCTTTGGTTCTCGCCGACTGGCTTTTGTTTCCATGAATCACGCCGACCAGAAAACCATCCCTTTCCAATTGGAGGCAAAGCCGATTGGCGCCGTGTTTGGTGCGGGTAAAAATCAAGGTTTGGCCCCACAGGCCAGAGGTCATCAAGTGGACCAAGAGGGGCTGCTTGTAATCCTTCTGCGCTTGATAGGCATGCTGTTCGACCCGATCGGCGGTGGCGTTTCTGGCAGCAACCTCGATGCTTTGGGGCTTATAGAGGAGGCCTGAAGCAAGCTCCCGGATCTCTTTGGAGAACGTCGCGGAAAATAAGAGGTTCTGACGAACCTTCGGGACCATCGTCACAATTTTCTTGATGTCGCGAATGAAGCCCATGTCGAGCATCCGGTCGGCCTCATCGAGGACGAGTACTTCGATTCGGTTGAGCTTGGCATGGCCTTGGGCGACAAGGTCCAGGAGTCGGCCTGGGGTCGCAATCAGGAAATCGACGCCACTTCGAAGAGCGTTGATTTGAGGTTGCATGCCGACACCGCCAAAAATGACGGCCTGACGAAGCGGCGTTTTTTTGCCATAGTTCGCGACGCTTTCACTGACTTGGGCCGCCAGTTCTCGGGTCGGAACCAGAATCAAGATGCGCGGGCTCCGGCCTGGAGGCAATGATTTTTGATGGGCGCCTTGATCGATAAGCCGCTGCAGGAGCGGCAGGGTGAATGCTGCGGTTTTGCCGGTGCCCGTCTGGGCTGCGGCCAATAAATCCCGTCCTTCCAGAACCGCAGGAATAGCCTGGGCCTGAATCGGGGTGGGTGTTGTGTAGCCTTGATCGGCAATAGCCTCTAAAAGGCTCTGGTCAAGACCCAGAGAAGAAAAATCCATAGAAATAAGGTTCCTGTGCGCCAGTCCGTCGAATCGTCAAAATGACGATCTGGGCGCCTTGAAAAGAGGTGCATAGAGCAGGCGAATCCGGGAAACGGACTTCCGAAGAATCGCGGGAGGTTTGCGGGAGAAATCCGGGCAGAAGAAGCCTTGGGGCGCCCGCTTGGTTTGAAGAGGGCCTGATTGATCCTAGCGGTCATAACATAAAACCGCTGCAAACATCCACTAGTGTACGCTATTTGCTATTCATTAGCTAATACTATTTTTCAAAAGGGGATGATCAACGATGGAGAAGGCCCATCCAGAGCTGCGGCTGGACGCTCGGCTTAGGGTGCGGGAAGTTTAGGGAAACAGGTCTGGCTTTCTTCCTTGGCGGCCTTCAGACGATCCCTCAGGATCTTTGATTGGGGTGGGTCGCGAAATTCACCACCTTTGTCGCCAGGCGTATCAAACATATAGGTGAAGGTGAGGGACTCCGAATAATCCTTAAAGCTCATGCGGTTCGCAATCTTGTCGATAGCGCATACGCAGTGATACATGTTGTCAAGGTTAGACCCACCGTGTTCAGCCATGCACTGCATCACCGATTCAACCCGGGCCTGGGTCGGGAAGTCATTGACCAAGGGCAAAGCCTTCGAAGATTCAGGTCCCTTTTGAGCCGATGCTGCTTTAGGTTTTGCGGCCACCGGCCCAGCCATCAAAAGGCCTCCTAAGAGGATGAAGTGAACAGCACGCATAGCGGTAGAAGGTCGTGTAAAGGGCATGGTGAGAAATCCTGAGTAGTCTGAAGCCGTCATCATAGAGGGCCTTCTTAGGACGGGCAATCGATCAGTGTTCGAGCGCAAATTCGACAATGGCTTTGAGTTCTTCGTTCATTCGCCGGGCAAAGTCGTTCAGTGCCGGATCTTCAGAATCCGTGGGGAGTAGATGGGTGGTCACAATGACCTGGTCCCCTTGGGCGCGTACCGAGACATTGCAGGGCATCCAAGCGACCATTTTTGGAGAGAGTTCCAACATGATGCGGGCTTCACTCAAATTGCAGAACTGGATGGTGTCATAATCAGGAAAGGCTATGCCCTCCCGTTCACGGATGACACCACCAATGTTGTTGTGCCCGGTAATCCTGAAGTTGCGCTGGGTGATGGCGATCTTTAGTTCCGCCAGCACATCCTGATAGGCCTTCTGAGTTGTTGCAGCTTCAAAAAAGAGAGGGTCAGGAGCCTTTTGAGGGCAACCCAGTAAGCAAGCGAGACAGAGGGTGATCAGAAGACGCGGTGACATGGGATCTGAGCGGACGGTCGAAAGAGATCAGAATCAGCATGCAGATTAACACTCAAGATTCAATCAGGGCAGTCTCTCCCACCGGTCTGATTCTCGCTGGAGGGCGAGGACGCCGCATGGGAGGGCTCGATAAGGGACTAGAGATCTATCTTGGACGTCCCTTGATCACCCATGTCCTTGATGTCATGAGACCGGTAGTGTCGGATATCCTGATCAGTGCCAATCGCCATCTTGGGGACTACCAGCGGCTGGGTTACAGGGTTGTGGAGGACCTTCATGCGGAGTTTGAAGGTCCTCTGGCCGGCCTTTTGAGCGCCATGGAGGCCTCGAAAGGCCGCAGTATGCTCAGTGCGCCCTGCGATACCCCAAGGCTCTCCGAGGAGGCCTTTATTCGCTTGATGGCCGTCTATCAAACGGGTCAATATGATCTTGTGATGGCGCATGATGGAGAGCGGTTGCAGCCGTTGGTGATGGTGGTGGGTACCCATTTAAAGAAGAGCCTCGCCGATTACCTTCATGAGGGGGGGCGACGGGTTGATGCGTGGGCCCATCGGCATGCCTTGGGGATTGAAGATTTTAGTGATTGCCCGGAAATTTTTTTTAACATCAACACGATCGCGGAGCTCAACGGCAGCTAAGGCAGTCGCTCTCGATGAGACGATTCCAGGGAGATACCCATGTCGATAGGACGCCCACCTCACCCCCCTTTTGTTGATGAAGCTTCAGCCAGGATTAAAGTTCAGATGGCTGAGGATGCCTGGAATGGCCGCAACCCTGAGCGGGTTGTGCTGGCCTACAGTGAAGATAGCCGATGGCGAAATCGTCACGAATTTCTCGAGGGGAGACCCCAAATTCTGGGATTCCTCAAGAGAAAATGGGAGAAGGAGCTGGACTATCGGCTGATCAAGGACTTGTGGGCATTTGGGGGGAATCGGATCGCGGTCCGCTTTGCCTATGAGTGGCGCAATAGTGAAGGGCATTGGTTTCGTTCCTACGGTAACGAGAACTGGGCTTTTGATGACTTAGGACTCATGAGGTGGCGCCATGCCAGCATCAATGACCTTCCCATCGCGGCGTCAGAGCGCCTCTTTCACTGGCCACTGGGGCCGCGGCCTAAGGACCATCCCGGGCTGGATGAGCTTGAACTTTAAGTTGTTTTGTCTTTTTCTCTGAGCTTGATAGGGCACTATCGTTTGGTTTGATCCACTGGTTCTGAACGCGTCATGGCGCTCTTTTAGGGATGGTCAGCTGGTGACTTTTGGTGTTCATGGTGAACGTTATCTGTCGGGACCTGAAGGCTTTTTACCGCGACACCATGTTGATACACCATCTGACCCCCAAGGTCGGCGCCAATCAACAAGAGTCCACCCATCAAAAAAGAGAGTAGAAGATGCAGCGTGATGGGCATCGCGGATTGAGGGATGCCGCCGAAGGCTCTCCAAAGGATCAGACTCAAGGCAATCAGCGTGACCGTGATGCCGGCGCGTTGATGCCATTCCATGATTTCATGGACGACCGCACTATGAGGCGCCAGTCCGCCGGCGATCAGGCCAGAGATCACGGTCACCAACGCAGACAGTCCGCCAAGATTTAAAAGTCCGGTGGCAAATCGGCGGCTAGCGGGTTTTTGAAACAGCAATCCATAAGTCTCCATCACGAGATAAGCCAGCAGAAAGGCGATTGGAAAATGGAGGAGTACGGGGTGAATATTGGCCCCGAGTGCTTCGAGCCCCCCTAGAAGATGAAAGCTACTGGGTTTTTCTTCATTGAAGGCGGTCAGCAGGTTATCGACCAGATGGACGAGCCCCTGATCATCCCCGTGTCCGCCATGAACCGCAGGGACGAGATTTTCAAGGCCGACAATGTCATAACTGAGGTGAGGGATGGCCATAGGTGAGATGCCTTTCTTGTTCTTAGGGGAAAACGATCAATTCATTAATCGGTTAGTCCACCGAATGGTGGCGGAGTTTCAGTAACCCTCATTATTTTCCATCATCGTCTCTGGCCTTGCCGGTAAAAAGCCAGGGATGGTCCGAACGCTGTGTCAGAACACTCGGTGACGATCCTTGAAGCAGGGCCAAGCCGGATTTAATCACCTCAAGGATGCCTTCAACCAGAGGATAATCACCCAGCGAGGTCACATCGACCCAGCGGGCCTCCAAAGCATCCGAGGAGGCAACCGGCTCACGGGCGTCTCCCTCGGCGAGGGTGATCAGAAAGTCGATGATGACATAATGAAATCCTTCTATCATTCGATCGGCGACCGCGATGATGGGTCCAGGGATGGTGTTAATCCCCGTCTCCTCCAGAATCTCTCGTTGACAGCAGGCGATCAGTGTCTCATGGGGCTCAAGGCGTCCGCCGGGGATATGCCACATTCCGGCCTGTGGCGGATAGCGCCGCTGAACCAGCAGTACTTGACCCTTCGTGTTGAAGGCGAGTCCGCCGACGCCAATGGCGGGCAGTAGGGTTTGATGGGCTGCGGGCCTTTGTGATTCCATCATGGGTCCTTAGGGCGTGTAAAATGGAGAAGCGGGATGGGGTTTTGTACCCGATCCCCTCAAGGGTGGTGGACATCCTTCCTCAATGTTCCCAACGTGTTGGAGTCGTGACGATTTTATGCCTATTTACGAATATCACTGCAAATCCTGCGGTCATGACATGGAGGCCATCCAGAAGCTTTCAGATGACTCCTTGAAGGTTTGTCCTGCTTGTCATAAGGAGACCTTGAGCAAGTTAATCTCCGCTGCTGGCTTTCGCCTCAAAGGCGGCGGTTGGTATGAAACCGATTTCAAAGGTGCCAAGGACAAAAAAAGGAATCTTGCGGGTGGCGAGGCTAAGCCGGACACCACAACCGTAGCGCCAACGCCTGAGGTCAGCAAGCCGCCGGCGACCTCCAGCGGCGACTAGAGACTAAGCGAGTCTGAATCGCTTGTTCTGCTGGGCCAGGTAGAGGTCTTCTTTGATCAACGACTGAAAAGGGTGCTATGAGTCTTCGAAACCGTCTCCTTGTCGTTGTGGTCTCGCTGCTCGCTGCCGCTGTTTTGACCGTCGGTATTGGTTTGAGTGTCTACTCGCGGGATACGGTTCTGCGTCAGGCTGAGAATGATGGGCAGTTACTGGCGAATGTTCTTAGCCGAAGCATTGTCGTCAGTCAGAATGTTGAATATGGTGCAGAAGATATTATCGCTCAAGATCTGGTGACTTCTGCGCAAATTGTGGCGCAATTCGTGGCCGTGGCCGAAAGGTATCGGATGTCTAAGGAGGCGATCACGGAACGCCTTCGCGCGATGACAGGGTCAAGCAATCTCGCGGAGATTTGGGTCACCGATTCGCTTGGGAAAGCCTATCTCCACACCGTATCTGGGGAAGATTTTCAGTTCTCAGCTGACGCCAAACGACAACCGCAGGCCTCTCAATTCTGGCCATTGCTCGACCCCCATGGACCTAAGGCCGTCATTCAGGATCTGATGCCGAGGGAGGTTGATGGGCGTATTTTCAAGTACGTTGGGGTGGCAGGGGTGGATCGGCCTCGAATCGTTCAGGTCGGTATGGACGGGGGGACCCTGCAGAAGCTTCGGGAATCCATTGGCGTTCAGGAGGTCCTCGAACACATTGTGGAGGAAGCCTCGATTTTGGGGGTCTTGGTCCTCGATCCTGCACTGAAGGTCATCCATCACATGGAAAAGGCGGGCTCTGGCACGGGTCCCTTGATGGATCCTGATGATGCCGCTCTTGCTAAAAAAGCCTTGGATTTGCAGCAGGCTGTCAGCCATCTTCAGGAGGGCCATATCACCGTGGCGACGCCCTTGGTCGTGACCGAAAAAGAAGAGACCTCGGCGCTTTCTGGGATCTCTTTTTCGAAGGAATCCAAAGAGCAGGCGATGGCTTCACCCCGCCCGATGGGGCGCGGGGTCATTCTGCTTCACATGTCGACTACGCTGGTGGTTCAACTGGTTTATCGCCAACTGATTTTCGCGCTGGCGTCTTCTGCGCTGGCTTTACTGTTGGCCATTCTCTCGGTGCTCTGGTTCGCGAGGCGTTTCGTGAAGCCCATCGAGAGCGCGGTGGAGGCCGCCGAACGGGTCGCTTCAGGAGATCTCTCCGGCGATCTCTCCGCGGTGGGCCATGATGAAACCAGTAAGCTCATCAATGCCCTCGGCCAGATGGTGAGCTATCTTAATAACTTGATTGGTCAGGTTCAGCGTTCCACCATTGAACTGGTCTTGACAGTCAACAGTCTTGGTGCGATGACCCAAACTCAAAGCGATGAGGTCAAGAAACTTGGTTCGACGACGACTGAGATTGCGGCGGCCACAGAGGAAATTTCGGCCACCGCCGAAGAATTGCTCCAAACCATGGCCGGCATCAATCAGGTGACCGATCACACCACCGACCTTGCCAATGAAGGTCAGGCTTCCCTCGAAGATCTCGAGGCGACCATGAC
>Ga0194047_10000322_pt1 | contig 32272 bp, 33 predicted proteins | sample JunL225m_MetaG_2_FD_160070 | JGI IMG/M metagenome (GOLD analysis project Ga0194047, IMG submission 160070) | Anoxic zone freshwater microbial communities from boreal shield lake in IISD Experimental Lakes Area, Ontario, Canada - Jun2016-L221-5m | ecosystem: Environmental > Aquatic > Freshwater... | reverse complement strand
GCACATAGCACTAAAGTAATGCTTTCCCTCGTTTGTTTTTTTAATAAAATATCTTTTGAGGGTTGGATTATGGAGTCTTGCAATCAAAGCGGCGCTGAAAAGAATGTGCCTCAAATAAGAATTGCCTCTTTTTGAAATATACCCCTTGCCTTTAACTGAAGTACCACTCTGATAAACACGGCAATCAAGACCTATGTAGGCTACAAGTTTCTCTGGGCTAGAGAAACGTTTAATATCACCAATAAATGCAACGAGTGCAGCTGCTGTGACCTTACCGACTCCGGGAATTGTTTTGAGTAGGCTTTGAGTTTCAATTGAGTATGTCTGCATTCTTTTTTCAATGTTCTGAATTTCCTGTTTAAGCACGACTATTAAATTGTAGAAGCTATCATAGATAGGCATATCTATGGAATTTTCCCGTATTGAATGCACATGCTTTCTTTGCTTAGTCATCGTTTGCAGTTGCACTAGAGCTTCACGTTCAGAAACAAGCGCTTTGAGCGCAAGCACAGATGGCGTGTCCGTAAATAGATATCCAGATCCGAGTAAAACCATTTTTCTAATAGCCAAAGCGTCATGACGATCAGTTTTCACTGCCCTAAGTGTGCTAGTTATCATACGATGACTCTCAAGAGGATTGATAACTACTACACCTAGTTTAATTTTAGAAAGTTGCGTGCAAAAAAGCAGATGATAGATTCCAGTTGCCTCAACTCCGATTGTGCAATCTTTGAGTTTAATATTTTTAGTTTTCAGTTTTTCTAAAAATTCATTAATTCCTTCTTTTGAGTTAACAAATTTTAAAACTTCTTGCTCATCAAAAGCAGCATGGAAGCTGTTTTTGCTCATGTCGATACCAATTGCGTTCATATTTGTTTTTGTTAAAGGAAAAAAACCAAGAGAGAAAAAGAAAGAAAAAGAGAGAAGTGAGATTGCCAATTGGTCTCATGGTGGTATCCTTAATATGCAGGTTCCTGATGAATACGTGGCTTATTCCACAACTAGGTAATCCGCATCAATAAAGGATTAATGTGAGACCATATGTTTTTTGCGAGACCGCTACGTCTAACGCCCCATGATGATGGCCACTCACAATAAAAGCGTATCATTTCTGATACGCTTTTAGTATAGGAACATCCCCAGGGATGTTTTTAGCTGTTGTAATCATTCTAAGTGTTCTAATTATTGCAGATGTGCCAAATATTACAAAATTTCGTAGATTCGTATCGGCTAATTTATTTTTCCAAATCCAAAATTTCATCAATCCTGATTTGCTCGACGAAATCAGCCACATGGCTAACTAGCACCATTGCGCCTTCATATTCGCTCAAGGCCTTAGCGATAATAGGCAAATGACGAAAGTTGATGTGATTGGTTGGTTCGTCCAAGATTAAAAGTCCAGGCTGCTCCAACACCAAGCGTGCAAACGCCACCAAACCTTTCTGTCCTTCTGAAAGCGTGCCGATTTTGGAATTGATCAATTTTCCATCAATCAAAAATCCTGAAGCAACTGAGCGAAGCTTTTCTTCATCAGTTGTTTGCATGGCACCAGCCAAAGATTGATAAACCGTATCTTCAAAATTCAAAGTTGAAAAATCCTGTCGATAATAGCCAATTCTAACCCCCTCGGCATATTTTGCACCCTTTGCGGTGCCAGCCGCCAAAGATTCCAACAGTGTGCTCTTTCCAATTCCGTTTGGTCCTGCCAAAAGCAAATGATTGTCCTTTTTGAGCGAAACGCTGACTTGCTTAACCTGCGGCTCGTGATTTTTGATCACAGTCAGCGATGAAATTTTCAAAATCTCACCAGCTAAATTCTCTTGAGTAGGAATGAAAAAACCTCGGATTGCCTTGTCTTCTTTGCGCACATCAACTTTGGCTTCTTCCATCTCTGCAGCTTTATCGCGCATCCTACGCGCTACTAACCTCATTTTTCCTCCCTTATTGGCGAAGAAATTCGCTTTCTCTTTGTTGGCGATAATTTCTTTTTCATATTGAGCATTTCTCATTTTTTCCTTTTCAATCCGAGCCGCAATTTCAGCCACCACTACATAGTAGTCGCCTAGATATTGATCAACCTTATGAGTGAAAACATCCAAATATAGCACGCCGTCTGTAAAAGAATTTAAAAAATCTGCATCATGAGAAATCACAATGCAGGTTTTGTGATAATTCATCAGGAAGGCCGTCAAGTGAGCAATCCCAGCTTTGTCCAGGTTATTGGTCGGCTCGTCCAAAATCAAGAGCTCGGCGTCCTGAATCAAGGCTGAAGCCATCAGGAGCCTAGCTTGTTGTCCCCCAGAAAAAGCCTTGATAATCTTATCTTTCGGGGCGTGCAAATTCACTGCGTCCAAAACGGCATCAATCTTCGGATCAATATTATAAATCTTTTCATCAAAACATTTTTCAAAAAATTCTTTCACTGTCAATTCAAGTTGCTCGCGGGGAATAACTTGCTTGGCATAGGCGATACTAAGGCCACTGTCAACATAAATTGAACCGTCTTCCGGCTTGAGCGCACCCGTGATTAAATTCAAAATCGTGCTTTTGCCTGCCCCATTTTGCCCCATCAAAGTCATTTTCGTGCCGCGACGCAGCGCAAAAGAAGCCTCATCCAAAATGGGCTTGTCGTGGCCATATTCAAAAGTCACTTTGTTAAATCTGATTGCTACGTCATCTTTCGCCATATTTTCTAATTTTAACTAAATTCAATTATACACACTGAATTGTTATCGTACAACACTTATCCCAATTTGAAAAGGGGTAAAAACCAAACCAAGCTAAGTTTGGTTGACTTATCCCAGTTTACGTGCTAAACTTGCAATGTGAAAATATTGTTGGAAAAATCGTCGAGCCCTACAAACTTTCAAATTTACAAATCTAAAAATCACTTCAAAACTATGAATGGTGTAATCAAAAAGAAAACTGACAAAGGCTTCGGCTTTATCACCTCTCCAGAATTGGGAAAAGACCTATTTTTCCACAGCAATTCTTTGGTTGGTGTTTCATTTGATCAACTGCAAGAAGGAGACAATGTTTCTTTCGAATCAGAAGAATCTCCAAAAGGCTTGAATGCTGTTAATGTTACCCTAGCGTAATCTTAGCGCATTCACTTTTCAAAAAACTCTCCGGCTTTCGCTGGGGAGTTTTTTGTTTTGGTAAAATTAAAAGCGCCTTCTCTAATACTAAAGAGCTGGCGCTTCGGGTTAAACAAAAAACATTTTTTACAAAAGATACTTTTTTTGATAATCAGTAAGTTTCATTCCAGTTATCATTTCAAATATCATTAAATACTTTTCTATTAACTACTCCGAGAGTCATTCTGGAAAATCATATCCCGCAACAAACTTACAATGTTCAATATTTGTTGGATCAAGATCATCCAAGCCTACGAATGGTGAAACTTTACGACTTGTTTGATAGATTTAAATAATTTCAACAAAAATTTACAGATTTTCCAGCATCATTTCCTCTCTTAATGTTAAAAGAAAGTTACCCCCATAAAAGCAAGAAAAAGAGCTAGTGTCAACTCTTTTTCGCAAATCCTATCTTAAGAAAATTGTTTTATTTAATCTTATTTCTCCAGTGCTTGCGCTCAACGTAGACAATCCGCCACCAAGTCAGACCTAGGAAAAAGCCTCCCACGGCGCCGAAGAAGATCAGGGTCCAAAAAAGATAGGCCGGCAGCGGACTCCAAACCAGTCCGAAAATTTGCTCATATTCAACCACCAGACCGCTTTTTTCCAACATTCCAACCACATTCATCGAAATTAACTCAAAAGCAATAAATCCGAGCAATTTTCCAAGAAAAATTGTCAGCATAATATAAACTATTTTTTTCAGACTCATATTTTCTGCCTGCTTAAGTGAGCTTACATTTTTTTTATTTGTTTTTTTCTTTGTCATAAGAAAAGATTATTAATTTGTTAAATTTAACCAAATTTGATCAGTCATAGTGAGCTTATTAAAACTATTCAAATGGAAAACAGCGTACAAAAAAGTTTGCGCAGATAATCAGAAGTGAAATTGAGATAATTAAGTAAGCCAAAAACAATTTTTTCTTTTCAACAAAATAAACGGCTGGACCCATCAAGACCGGAAACCCCAGCAGCATATAGCGCCCCCAGCTCGTCAAAGTGCCTGTCAAAAGCGCCGAAAGCAGTAGCAGTCCAGCATAAAGCAAGTATGTTTTTCTCACTCTTTTCCAAGCAAGCCAAAAAGCCCAAATGGAAAAAATAAAGCTTCCCAAGTAAATAACATAGGGAAAGTTAGTGCCAGTAAAAATATCTCCACCCAACAGATAGTGCCTTGCTTCTTCAAATAGTGCCGCGGCAGGATTTGAAAGTGTTCGCCCCCAAGTTTGTTGAGCGTCAAGAAAGGCAAATGGATTTTGAAATTTAAAATAATTAAAAAGCACGAATCCTCCAAAAGAAAAAATCGGTAAGAGTAGTGGCAGCCAATCAATTTTTTTTAATAATATTTTCAGGCTCCAGTCATGACTCCAGAGATATTCCAAGCCGAGCGCTGGCAGCATCAAAATTCCATATGGCTTAGTGATTGCCAATAATCCTGCAGCGATTCCCGCCCTGCCCCACTGCTTTTTTCTGCCAAGATACAAACTCATGATTGCCAATAATGAAAAAAGAATATCCGGGTAACCTGAAAGAAAAAAATAGGCGGCTGGGAAAAATAAAAACACGGCTACTATAGCTAAGCTCCTTCTTTCGCCATAATCAAGCTTTGCCAAGCGATACAAATATAGCATTGCCAAAAAAGAAAAAAACACATTCAGGCCGAAACTCAACCGATCTTCATGGATACCACTGACAAAGTGCGCCGCCCTAATTACTATTGGATATAAAGGAAAAAAAGCGATGCTGGAATTTTTTGAATCTGAAAAAGTATATCCGTGTCGTGAAATAGATGTGTACCAAAAAGAATCCCAGCGATAATATGGCAATTGATGCTTCACATCGCATTTGCCACCCTTATAGAGAGAAAGATGCGTGGCAAAAAAACCAACTGCTAGCAGAAGTGTCAACCAAATTATGAATATTTTTATAATTTCTTTGTTCATACCAGCAAACGAACACCTTGAGATAGTACTTGAAGCGCCAATTACCTCTCTAGCCTAGCATTAAAACATTCGCTTTTCAAGAAAGCTACTGCGTTTACAATAACTATTTCAGCGTTCTTCTTTCTTTTTCAAAAACATCCACACCACAGCCGGAATCAACATCATTTGAATCACGGGTGCTAAGCCAACCTTCAGCCAAGGAATCACAGGCATCCAAGAATTATAGGCCCACATTCCAGTTGTCAGCGCATATTTTTCAATCGCCACTGCCAAAAGAAAGCCAAGAAAAATCACGGAAAATAATCCTACTTTTTTGTTTTCATTTTTCAAAAAACGTTCAAAAATAATCTCACTTGCCAACAAAATGACACTCACTATCATCACGTCACTGGCACTTGCCCAAAGATGGACACTGATCAACTGTTCAAAACCTTTGTAATGCGGCGCATACAAAAATGATTGGGAGATTTCCCAAAAAAAGTTCAGAACAAAAGCAATAATAATTGCAAAAAATATTTTTTTCATTTTACACTATTTTTCACAGATTTTCTTTTTTTCGCTGGATTCATCATGGCATTTTTCGACTTTCCTTCAAGTCTTGGCGGACGCGTAAGCTGGAAATGTTGCTGAGCTTCCCTTTCTTTGTCGATGACCCTACTAACTGCTTTTTTCATATGTTTAGCACTTAAGATATTATACCATTGAATATTACAGAGCATGAGTAATTTATATTGCAAACTTTTTCTATTGATTTTTCAAAATCTCAAAAAGTTTCGGGTCGGTCAGGCCATCAAGTTTAAACAAGTTAATGCCCTTGAGTTGAAATTTTTTAGCAAGCTTGATTTTATCTTTAACTGATTCAGCATCATCAAAGGTTACCAAATGTTGTCCGTCAACAGCGTTATAGGAAAATGCCAGTTCCCCGCCAAGTGTCCGAGTTGGAACTACGTCAACCGAATTTGCCAAAGCCAAGGCATCTGGATAACTAATGCTTCTAACTTTAGTGTACCGATAGCCATCTGTAATTTTCTGCAAGCTAAATTCCCAACCATAAGTCGAAACGCCCAGGATTAATTTTTCTGGTTCGATAAATTTCAGTGAATATTCGATATTCTCTTGTGCCCAAGCATTGTCGGCATTGGGCGCAGAGGGTGCAAAACCACTAGCCTCAAAAACTTTGGCCCGGTGAATTTGAAAAACTTGATCATAGGCCATGATTGTCACAGTGTCGCAATAATGATTAAGCTCCGAAAAATCATTAGCCCAGCTCATAGCCCTGACCCCCGTCAGATCAGCCGGCGGATTGTCCTGAGCGCGGGCTTCAACGGTGCAATTGAGCGTCTTACCTTGCAATTTTTCATGCAACGTTTCCAGAAACAAAGAAAAATTGTCGCGATCAGCCACATCCTTGCCTTCGTAATCAATATCGACGCCTGCAAAATCATTTTGCGCCAGCATCGTCACGATGTTATCAACATGCTTGCCACGTAGCACTGGGTCTGCAAAAATTTTGTGCATGACTGCGGCATCACCCCACAAAATTGTGGGGACAATTTTGACATTTTGTTTTTTGGCATCCGCTATAAATTGTGGCCATGGCGCAATTTTGCTTTTGGCCGTGTCAACAAGCTTTCCATCAGCCGAAACTCCAAAAGCAAAAAGATTAAACTGTGAGAAAAGCCCAATTTTTTCTTGCAAAGAAGCAGCTCCCCCGCTTTTGGCCCAATATGGAATCCAGCCGGCCACGAAGAAATTTTGTGCGGAATTACTTTGAACTATTGCAGAATTTTCTTTGCTAGGACTAACTATTAAACTATTAGCAATTTCTTTTTTAATCACTAGGTTAATTTTATTTTTCTGCACCAACCAAAAAAATCCACATGCAAGCAGTGCTAGAATTATGAAGAAAAAAATAATTTTCAAACTTTTAGCCATATCTAAATTTTAGCACAGGTTTGATTCTTTTTCATAAATACCAAAAGAATATGACCCCATACTAAATAGCCTCATTGGCACGCCATACGATGATTATTCATGTCACGAAAAATGACCTTCTGGAATTTACAAAAAAATATGGGCGTTTTAATGTGGATTTTGTTTGGAGCAATCGTCGGTTGGCTGGCTTCAATGTTTATGGGCACCAGCGAAGGTTTGCTGATGGATATCGTTTTGGGAATTGTGGGTGCAATTCTTGGCGGTTGGGTGATGAGTTTTTTCGGCGAAGGCGGCGTCACTGGGTTCAATCTTTACAGTTTTATTGTGGCTGTTCTGGGAGCTGTCATTTTAATTGGAATCGTCAGAGCGGTACACTAAAACTTTGCAAATTACTATTTCGGCTTTTCGTTCGGACAACAAACAACGTAAATCAAAAAAGACTATCATAAAGATAAGTCTTTTTTGAATTTTTCTGGGCTCCGCGACTAGGATTCGAACCTAGAACCTGAGGATTAACAGTCCTTCGCTCTACCATTGAGCTATCGCGGAATAAAAATTGCTTTTTGAAGCAATGAAGCCATTATAGCAAAACAAACTAGTTTGGCAAGGGTAACTTTCTAAAAGTTGCTAAAGGACGATTCTCGTTTGGGTTTTTTGCTTTTCATTGTGATATACTTACCCTTGACTAATTGTATCACAAATGATACAATTAGAGCATAATAAACCCTATAAATGATACAATTATGCCAATCTACCCTTCATTAAGTGATCGTCAAAAATTCATCCTTGATGTTGCCAAAAAAGAAAAAACCCTTCAAACAAAGGATATTTTTGCCATTATTGGAGAAAAGTTTAGCATTTCGCGCCTAACTGTTGTTCGCGAGCTGTCATTTTTGGAAAAAAACGGCATTCTGGAAAAAAGTGGCCGAGGAAGATCAGTTGCCTATGAAATATCCAAGCGATACTTAATGCTGGAAAAAGTTGATATAAAAGAATATTTTTCTCTTCCCCTTTCAGAAAGAAAAGCCAACCCAATTTTTAATAACGACATTTTTTCTTTTTTAAGTGAACCTATCTTCAGTGCAGAAGAAATAATTGACTTTAAAAAAACTAACGCAAACTACACTAAAACAAAAAACAAACTAACCAAGGAAAGCCCAACTATTCTAAAAAGAGAATGGGAACGTTTAATCATAGAACTAGCTTGGAAATCTTCAGAAATTGAAGGCAACACCTACACTCTCTTAGAAACGGAAGCCCTCCTTAAGGAAATGCAATTTGCTCAAGGGAAAGAAAAAGCAGAAGCCCAAATGATTTTAAATCACAAAAAGACGCTTGATTTTATTTTGGCCGATAAAAGTTTTTTTGAGAATATTAGCCTTGAAAAAATCAAAAAAATTCATGAGTTGCTAACGGAGAAAATAGATATTCAAAAAGATTTCAGAAATCATCCAGTCGGAATTACTGGTACAATTTATCGTCCGCTGCCAAAAAGAAATGAGCTTGAAATTGCGATGAAAAAATTGGTAAAGCTCCTGTCGACACTGCAAGACCCGTTCATGCAGGCTTTTATTGTTTTGATTATGATTGCCTACATCCAGCCTTTTGAGGATGGCAACAAGCGCACTGCCCGCATTCTTGCTAACGCCATTTTGCATGCGCATGGCAAGGCTATGTTGTCTTATCGCAACATTAATGCGCTTGAATACAAGAAAGCGATGGTGCTTTTTTATGAACAAAATAATCTTTCCTACATAAAAGAAATTTTTATTCAGCAATTCAAATTCTCCGTCGAAAATTATTTCGGTTAAAATAAACAGAAGTGAGCCAAGGACGGTCCTCGGCTTAATTATGTTATGCTAAAAATATGAAAGTGCTATTAATACATGGAAAAGACACGAACCCGAGGGACAAATGGTATCCTTGGTTCAAAGAGCAAATGGAATTGAAAAACATTAAACTTCACATTCCAGAACTTCCGAATCCCGAAGATCCTCAATTAGAAGAATGGCTAACTGTACTTGAAAAGTTACAGCCCGATGAAAACACCATTTTAATTGGCCATTCCAGAGGTGGCGTCTCAGTTCTAAGATTTTTAGAAAAGCTTCCCAAAAATTCAAAAGTCAAGAAAGTCATTCTTGTCGCCACGAACTCTGGTCTGCTCGAAGATAAAGCGATTCCCGCTGAAAGCAATCAGGGATTTTACACCGAGCAAGGTTTTGATTTTGCGGAAATAAAATCGCATTGCTCAGACTTCGCAGTTTTTCATTCCAAAGATGATCAATGGGTGCCATTTGCCCACGGAGAAAAGAACGCAAAGAATCTCAACGCCAAGTTCATCACCTTCGAAAACAAAGGTCATTTTGGAAAAAATAATGGGATAGTCGATGGCTTGATTGAGGAAATTAAATAAAACAGTCACCTGTTGTTTCTTAGCCGACTTTGTTATTTTTGAAAAAGGAACACTGCTGGAAAAAATTGAAGGATATTATGACAATGAGAAAAAAGATATGCTGGCTGAAAAAATAAATGAGATGATTGGATAGGCAGGAGTTAGTTGTGGGATGCTCCTCGACTAGGTTTCCTGTCTGAATTTTGTAATCCCTTTATGGTCTTGACAACAAAAATGTTTTTTATAAAATGGAAATTAGTAATCTTGCAATATAGCTACTAGCTAGCCACGCTAGGTAAATTTTGAAAAAAAAATATTCCCAATGAGTACTACTAATATAAAAAAAATAGCCTATATTAGTTAATGTACGTAATTTTATAAATTAATTAAAAAAAACAAAACTATGCAACTAAAACCTAACTACCACCTTTCCTTAAAAACCCTCGCTAGTCTTATCCTCTTCGCTGCCTTTTTAGGCGGAGGTCTTATCTATTTTAGCGTAAAGTCAGTAACCTTGGGCCTAGAACAATACCAACAATGGAGAACGGAAAAACATGCCAATCCACTTGCGGCCGTAACTGATTTTTTTAAAAAAGAAGTTCCGCAAAATGTGCAGCCCATCAAAGTCGTAGACGAACAATCTCAAGTTATTGAAGTCGTCAAAAAAGCTTCCCCGGCGGTTGTCAGCATCGTGGCTTCAGCGCAAGTTCCAACTTTTGAAACCTATTCCACTCTTCCACCTGGCATCCCTCAAGAATTCGGACAATTTTTTAGCGTACCACAACAACGTCAAAATGGAACCCAAGAACAAAAAATCGCTGCCGGCACTGGCTTTTTGGTTTCCTCAGATGGCTACATCGTGACCAACAAGCACGTTGTCAGTGAAAAAGGCGCCGATTACACGGTCTATTTGAATAACGAAGAAAATCGCGGAGAAAAAATCAAAGCCCGTGTAGTAGCCCTGGATCCCAATAATGATTTAGCGATTTTAAAAATCAACAAAACTAATTTACCATTTTTAACTTTCTCTGATTCCAGCAAATTGCAAGTCGGCCAAACTGTCATCACTATCGGCTATGCCTTGGGAGAATTTGACAACACCGTGAGCAAAGGAGTTATTTCCGGGCTAGCCAGAACCATTACTGCTGGAAGTGGCTTTTCTGCACCGACCGAAAGTTTGAAAAATTTGATCCAGAGCGATGCCGCAGTTAATCCGGGAAATTCCGGCGGACCGATGCTCGATATTGATGGTAATGTGATTGGAATCAACGTTGCCATGGCCAGCGCTGAAAGTATTAGTTTTGCCTTACTTGGAAATGAGGCTAAAGATGTTTTTCAGCAAGTCAAGGACACTGGTAGCATCAAACAAAAAGAAATTACCTTTTTAGGCGTGCGCTATCTGCCAATAACCGATGCCCTAAGGAGTAATAACAACCTGCCCTACAACTATGGCGCGCTGATTAGTCGTGGCCAAAGCACGTCTGATTTGGCTGTGACCCCAGGTTCTCCAGCCGATAAAGCTGGGCTAATGGAAAATGACATCATTTTGGAAATCAACGGAGAAAAAATAACTGAAAAAAATCAATTGACTGATATCATCGCTAAATATAATCCCGGTCAAACAGTGACTTTGAAAATCTATCACAAAGGTGAAGAAAAGCAGTTGCAAGTGACCCTAGGAAAAAACTAAACTGAATACGTTATTAAAATTACAAAATATTTTTACTATCGACAAACGCCCAAAAACATGCTACAATTAAAAGGTTGTAACAGACGAGCCTGCCTCGTTGAAAACAAACGAGACGGGTGTATCCCGTCTTTTTTTATTTTAATTTAATTAAATTAAAATAATCTTTCTCAAGCGGTGCACTTAGTACAATTTGAAAAGAACAAAACAAAAAATGAAACAAAAAGAAAAAGTGGCCATCGTCACTGGCGCTGGCATGGGAATTGGAAAAGGCATTGCCTTGGCTTTGGCTCAAGAAGGTTATGCTATTGTCGTGACCGACATCAACCAAGAAAATGCTGAGCAAGTTGCAGCGGAAGTTACGCGGCTCGGAGCAAAATCCTTGTCAGTCAAATGTGACGTTTCAAATTCAGCCGAAGTGACTGAACTTTTCAGTCAAACCGTGGCCCAATTTGGCAAAGTTGATGTGCTGGTTAATAATGCCGGAATTTATCCTTTCATTTCTTTTGAAAGTATACAAGAAACTGATTGGGACAAAGTGATGAACGTGAACCTCAAGAGCATTTTCCTAACTTCCAAAGAAGCTTTAAAAACCATGCCTGAAGGCGGCAGAATCATTGATATTTCTTCCATCGCTTCCATCCAAGGTTTCGCCGGTTTGGTTCATTACTGCACCACCAAAGGCGGAGTAAACGGCATGGTCAGAGCCCTGGCTTTGGAAACTGCCGCAAAGAATATCACCGTCAACGCGGTTGCCCCAGGCGCCATCCAAACCCCGGGAGCCCAGATGCCAGATGAGCAAATCAAAGGAATGCTGACCGGAATTCCAATCCAAAGAATGGGACAACCTGAAGATATCGCCAACGCTGTAGTCTTCCTAGCTTCAGAAAAATCAAGCTATATCACCGGACAAGTCATTGTCGTCGACGGTGGTTGGACAATCAAATAGTTTCTCAAAAAAATTAATACGAGATAAAAAAATAACCTTCACGCCGAAGGTTATTTTTATTGCCTATTGTGTTTTGTATCTTAATTGCTGCCTCCCCATCATCAGACCTTGGACATTGGGATTTGGGATTTTATTGGGCCTCAGACATTAGGCTTTAGTTATTTCCTCCAGCATCCCAACAATTTAACAATATGACAATATAACAATTTCCTTAGTAGTCTTTCAATTTCTCAATACTCTTGTGTTGACGAATCTTGTCGAGTGCTTTGGCTTCGATTTGACGGATGCGTTCGCGGGTCACACCAAATTCTTTGCCGACTTCTTCCAAGGTGTGAGTCACGCCGTCTTCCAAGCCAAAACGAATTTTCAAAATCTTTTGTTCGCGCGGCGTGAGTTCCCTCAAGACCTCACCAACATGATTTTTGAGCAATTTTCTTGAAGCAACTTGATGCGGCATCACTGTTTCTGTGTCTTCAATGAAATCACCCAACACACTATCATCATCACTATCCCCAACTGAAGTTTCCAAAGAAACTGTTTCTTGAGAAATTTTTTGGATGTGGCGAATCTTGTCCACTTCCATGTTCATCTCAGCTGCTATTTCTTCTGGCAACGGCTCACGTCCAAGTTCCTGAACCAAACGACGCATTATTTGCGTATATTTGTTGATAGTTTCAACCATGTGAACCGGAATGCGAATAGTTCGTGATTGATCAGCTAAGGCCCTTGTGATTGCCTGACGAATCCACCAGGTTGCATAAGTTGAGAACTTATATCCCTTGCGATAATCAAATTTCTCCACCGCTCGAAAAAGTCCAATGTTTCCCTCCTGAATCAAATCCAACAAAGAAAGGTTGTGACTTCGGCCAACATATTTTTTAGCAATACTAACAACCAAACGAAGATTAGCTTCAGTCAATTTTTGCTTAGCTGCCAAATCACCCTTTTCATTAGCCTTGGCAAGCTTCACTTCTTCTTCAAATTTCAGCAATGGGACTCTTCCAATTTCGCGCAAATACATTTGAACCAAATCTGAAGAACTATCTTCAATCGATTCGCTTAAATTGATATCGGCATTTTTGTCTTTCTTGCTTTTTTCATAAGCTTCTGATTCCTTGTCGCTATCAATCTTAAGCATATCATCAGAAATAACCACTTTGATTCCGGAAGTTTCCAATTTTTCATAAAGATTTTCTAGCTCCTCAATATCCTCTTCAGCATCTGGCATCAAATGAATAATTTCATCTTCTGTCACAAATCCTCGCACTTTTCCTCGTGAAATCAGTTCATCCAGAATGTTCATTTTTTCAGGCTCTTGCACATCAATTTTTTTTTGTTTTTCATTTTTTACTTTCGGAGAAATTTTTTTCGGTGCAACTTTTTCAATCGGTCTTTTCACAACTGGCTTATTTTTGATAGCAGCTTTTTTAGCGACAATTTTCTTTGATGTTTTTTTGATCATTTTCATTTTTAAATTTTTTTTCTGAGCTGCTTTATTAATTTTCAAAACTTTAATCCCAACTTTCTTTTTTGGCTTGATTATTACAGCCTTTTTTGTCGCTTTAATCTTCTTGCTAGAAGAAACCGAGGATAATTTTTTTGAAACTATTTTTTTCACTTTTTGCTTAGAAGTATTTTTCTTAACCCTAACTTCTCGCTTCAAAATTTTAACTTTTTTAAGATTTTTTTTCATAATAATAAATAAATTATTATTCAAACTCTTTTAGAAAATTACCCACCGAGCAAAATGTAGATTCATTCTTAATTAAATAATGTTCTCTTTATAATTTTGAAGCACCAAGAATCAAGGGAAAATTTCACAAATATCCTGAAGAAAAATACGTATGAGCTTGATTTAATTCAACAAAAAAGTATGTGGAAATGTCCGCAAACACCAAAAACCGGCAACTCTGCCAGCATTTGCTTTACTTTGCTTCCTGAGAAAGTGTTACAAACTCACTCATTAATTTTTTCAGCACCTCTTTATCACCCCTCTCTTCAGCACTTTTAATCTCTTTCATAATACTATGGAGTTTGTTTTTATGCAATTGTTTCTCATATTGATCCACGTGCACCTCAACTAATCGACGAATCTCATCACTTGCATATTCAACAACCTCATCCTGAGAAAACCGGTACTTAGCTGAAAAATATAGCTGTGACAAGCGTTTTTTTGTTTTTTCATCCCCCACCGACTCAATCAATTTTTCATAAGAAAAATCAATTTTAGGACCATTTTCAAACAAAAACATTAGCAGCTTATCTGTTTGTGCCCACAGCATACTACCTTTTTGTTCAATAGTTTCTTTCCAAACTTTTGGATCACTGATGATAAGTCCTGCCAACAAATCTCTGACAATCTCCGCTCTGTCTTGAAATAAAACTTTTTCTTTTTCTGAGTCTTTCGTTTGAGCAACATTTATATAGCTGCTCGGGGTTAATGCTTTTAATACATCACTAATAATTTTTTCTTCTACGTCTAAGTGATGTGCCAATTTTTTAATCCAATAATTTTTTTCAATTTGACTGGTTGTATTTGCTACATGTCCAAGCACTGAAGTTGCAATAGCCCTTTTGCCATCCGCTGTATTTTTGTCAAAAGTCTGCAGGGCATTAGCAAAAAAATATTCAATCGCAGAAACCCCCTTGGCAACTGCTGAAAGTAAAAAGGCTGGATCCTTGGCAGCCACTTCGGCCGCATCCTTGCCCTGTGAAAGTGTCACCATTTTCACTTGCACATCTTGCCCCAAACACAAGTCTACGCTTTTTTGCGCTGCTTGTTGACCGGCGCTATCCATATCAAAAAGCATAGCGATGTTGCTGCTATAACGCTTCAAAATGGTCACTTGGTCAATTGTAAGGGCCGTGCCTGAAACTGCAACTGTATTTTCAAGACCTGCTTGGTGTGCAGCAATCACATCCAAATTTCCTTCAACCAGCAGGGTAAAGTTTTTTTGTTTGATATTTTGTTTGGCGTGCGAAAGACCATACAGAGCCTTGCTTTTGTGATAAACCAAAGTTTCCGGCGTATTGATATATTTGGCTTGCGATTCATCCTGACCAGGCGCAACCCGCGCAGAGTAACCGATTACCATGCCCATCGCATCTTGAATTGGAAACATAACTCGATCTCTGAATCGATCATAGAAACTAGCTTTTAGCTTATAGCTGTTAGCTCTTAGAGGATCTGGATTCTTTTGCACTAGTAGTCCGGTTTTGGAAATTTCCTCTAATGAAAAACCGCGCGCTTGCAAAAATTTCAGAATGTTATCCCAGCCAGCGGGCGCATAGCCAAGTCGAAAATTTCGAATACTTTCATCATTAATAGCCCGCTCATTCAAATAATTCAAAATTTTATCTTTACCTGTACCCTTCCAAAGCTGGGTCTCATAAAATTTCGTAGCAAGCTCCAAAGCCTCCAATATTCTTTTCTTGTTATCCACAGGTTGTCCACCCCCCTTATATTCCTCTAATTGCACCCCTGCTTTTTCCGCCAATAGCTTCAAAACTTCTCGAAACTCCATGCTTTCAATCTCCTGCACAAAAGTAAAAACATCGCCGCCTTTGCTGCAGCCAAAACAATGAAAAATTTGCTTTTCTTCATTGACCATAAAGGATGGGCTTTTTTCACTATGAAAAGGACAAAGCCCTTTCCAATTTGCCCCGCCCTTAGTCAGCCTCACGTATTCGCCAACCACATCGACGATATTGAGCCGCGCTTTGATTTCTTCAACGTTATTAACCATAATTTAAGACTAAAGAACTTTGGCCAAAAAGGCAAGAAACTAGGAATTTTTAAAAATCCTAAACTCTAATTTCTATTGACTAATGAAATCTAAAATTCAAATGTCAAAAATTAGGATTTAGAGCTTGGAGCTTTATTGGAAATTAGGATTTAGAAATTATTTTCTTAACTTTAATTACTGAGTTCTGTCTCTTGAAATTTTAGCCTCTGTTGAGCCAAGTTACTGTCAGTTGCAAAATAGTCGCAAAGCAGACCCAAAGCAGATATGGGATTTGAATATAGGTTATCCAAGGAGCATAAGGATAAATTGCGATCATTGCCCAAATCAAAGTTCCCAAAATCAACAGGATATCAATAGCTGCCAAATAATTATTTTTAAGTCCAAATTGAAGCGAGGTGAAAGCAAAATTGAAAATCAAATTTAGCACAAACGGCAAAGCTACCATCAGTCCAATCCCTACCTCACCGGTAGGTAAATCTTTTTTCCAGGTCATCAAGAAAACTTTACCAAAAGAAATAAAAATCAGAATATACAAAAAAGTCCACACTGGACCAAATAGCCAACCCGGCGGCGACCAAGATGGTTTTTTGAGTTGCGAGTACCAAGCGTAACCATTCATATTTTTTATTTTTTGAAAAATTATACCACAACCCAACCTCAGAATTTAAAGAGTTGAAAAAAGTCCTTATGTGGCTCCCATGGAAGGATTTTGATTCTCGCAGTAAGCATTTATAATACGCCACTAGCCTAGCTTTCTTCCTCCATCCCCTTGGCCGCGATCCACGCCAATTCAAAAATCTTTTTCATCGCGTCGGCAAATTGCTAAGAAAATTTATCAAGAGTTGAAAAAAATTGCGGTCGCAAAAAAATTCAACTCTTACTTATTTAAATAAATCCTCATATAGCTCCCATGGAAATCTCAATTGCAAAAATAGCAGAAGCAAAAAAAAGTCTTGCAAATTCTGGCATATGCGACTTTTTGCAATATCCGTTAGAAAATCTTTGCCAAAAATTATAACTCCAAAGATTTAATAATCTGCTTCAAATATTTTGGCACATCTTTCAGGCAAGTACCAATGGTAGCGAAAACTTTCTTTTCATCAATTTCATCGTATTCATGTGCCAGACGATTTCGCAGGCCAGCTGAGTTGGCAAGCGTTTCGGCAAGAAGCTTTGACAAATATTTCTTCTTCCCAAGTTCAACAAAAGAGCTGAAATAATCAGTTGGGATTTGATTTTCCAATTCTGACAAAATATGATAATTGATATCAATCATCCTCCCAATAATTCGCTCCAAATATCTTTCCGCCATCGCCTCATAATCAGTTTGGCTCAAATAAGTTTTAAGCGACAACTGACTTAACTTTTTCAGCGCTAACAGGTCTTTGTTAATGAAAGTTATTTTTCGGCTAATAAGTTTTTTGTCAATTGACATATGATTGGACAATTCTCTTGTTTAATTTTCTTTCCATTTCAAAATAGGGGGCATAATCATTGAAAGCGTGAAAAGCTTGCAATTTGAAATTGAAAAAATCTGCTTGCTTGCCCGCAAGAAGCAAGGAATTTTTGCTGATTTGAAAACCCAACAATGGATTAGCATTATTAAGTACCGTTAAATCAACTTCTTGACTGAAAATCTGAGCAAACTCGTTGATTAGTGCAATTTGATTTTCAAAAGAAACTTGTTCCAAGCCAAGCACGGCAAGATCAATGTCACTGTCTTTGTGATTTTTACCACTAGCAAAAGAACCGAAAAGAATAATCAACTTCAGGCGATATTTTTTCAAAACCTTATTCAGTTTTACTTGTTGGTTACTATTTATCTTCATACATTTCAATTTATCAACTATCCTAATTGTACAAAATTTGCCAAATAACACAAGCTACTGATTGTTTTCCATCCCCTTGGCTGCAATCCACGCCAATTCAAAAATCTTTTTCATCGCATCGGCAATTTCACCAGATTCAATAATAATGCCCAATTTTTCTCGCCAAGAGGCAATCATGATTTTGTTGTCATAGATATTTATTTCAGGATGAAAACCATATTGCTGTGCTGGCACGAAAGCAGATTGACGGATTTCTTCGGCGTCGTGCTTGGCTCGTTCCCTACCTTCGGGAGTATCAGTAAGAATGGCCCGAATAGGAATATTTTTCTGCGTACGTCGCTCATAATACACTGGAAAATAGCCAGGTAGCCCATTATGCATATCATCCACGCTAGCATAACCCCTAATGGGTTCATGAGAGGTCAATGTATCTTCATAAACTTGCCTCAAGCCCTCTGTGCCTTCATAGAATCTGATTTGGGGACGTCCTGCCACGTTGTGCATGGATTTTAGTTGCGGAATTGTCTTGCGCGCATTTTCAAGCTGATTTTGTTTTTCTTCCAACTCATCCAGAAGTAAGTTCTCAATTCGGTCTGGCGACTCTGCCAAATATTCCTGTTTCGGCTCTTTGCCTGAAATGCTCACCAACCTTTTTGCCACCAAACGATCCAAAATGTCATAGCCAGTCGTGCGATTAAGCCCAGCCTTGCGAGAAATTTGCGAAACTGCACCCTTGCCCAAATCAAGCAACGCCAAATAGGCCGAAATTTCATTGTTCGACAGCCCCGTGGCCTGTAATTGTTTTTCCAAGATTGATTGTTTTTTCATACTACAATTTTATCAAAAAAGCTCCTTTGTGTCAAATCAATCCCACATTATCTTTTTTCTAGGCTTTAAAAAGCAACTATTTCGACTTTAACGCTTGACATTATGCCAAAAGTTTGCTATCATAGTCTGTTACGATAAATTGTCGTTAACAAAAAATTGATCTTTTACAACAATTAAATACTACAGCCATGAAAAGCTCTAAATCATTTCTCACCCAAAATATTTCTGCAATATTTCAGAATGAATTCCCTATTGGATACCAAAATAATGTCAAATATTGGGGAAATATTCCAAAGGAAGAGTTGCATTCTCTACTCCCAGATGGAACGGCGAAACTGTTGACGATGGATGTCGATTTTGGAAATCACTGCAGTTTAAGGTGCCCACATTGTTTCAGAAGAGATGATCGATTCGACAAAATCGATTCGACTCATCAGGCACTTAGTCCCGAAGAGATTCTTGGCTACATCAAAGAAGCCAAGAAGCTTGGTTTAAAAGAAATCAAGATTCTTGGAAGGGGTGAACCCTTTGAAAATCATGATTTTCTAGGTTTTCTCAGGGAAATGTCCAAAATGGACATCGGGGTTGGGATTTTCACCAAGGGTCATGTTTTGGGCAGTGATGCCCTTGCGAGGAAATACAACTCGCAATATGGGATCCACACGAGCGAGGAGCTTATTGCCGAATTATATCGCTTGAAAGTGAGCATCTTTTTGGGCTTTAACTCTTTTGATAAAAAGATGCAAAAGGCTTTCGTGGGCGCCATGAATTCGCCGATAAAGGAATATGTTAAATTCAGAGACGATGCTTTAATAGCATTAGTAAAGGCTGGTTTTAACAAATATGTTCCGGGTGAAGCTACCCGTCTGGCAATGATAGCGGCTCCGATTAAGCCAGAGAATGTCGAGGAGGTTTTCGATATTTTCACTTGGGCACGAGTCAGAAACATTTATATGTTGTCCTGTCCAACGGTGATGAGTGGCAAGGGCTCAGATGAGCTCAAGAGAGGATACGGAGAATATTCCGGAAGTACTTCAAACCAATGTAAACTATACATCGCTGATTTAGAGAAGCTCTATGTAAAAATTTACAGATGGTCAATAAGCACCAAGCTAATTTCAGCAGCCAAGCTGAAAGAAGACGGGATATCCATGTATCCAGGCTGTCATGTTTGCAATCAGACAGCTGCTGGTTTCTATCTTAATCTTTCGGGGCAGATCAACTTATGCGCTGGAAGATGCGACGAATCCACAATTTTTTCAAGTGATATCCGCAAGGAAAAATCCTTGAAAGATGTTTGGATGCGTTGTCCAAACTACAAAAGGGCAATGAACAAAAATGTTTTCAATTGTCATTGCCCCGCAAGAGACAACGTCAGCATTCCACCGGACTTCTACGAAAGCATAGGAGCCGAAATTTAAAAAGGAGGTAAACGGTTTGAGGCAGAACATCAGTTCTGCCTCTTTTTTTATTCCCAAAAACATTTTCACCCATTAATTATGCATTCAAAATGAACATATATAAAAAAAGTCCTTATGTGGTTGAATGGACACATTAAATTAAAACGCTTCCTACACAAAAGAAAAAATATTGCAAATTCTGGCATATGCGATTTTTTGCAATATCTTTTTCTAAAAAATTTAGCGTTTCATTTTTTACTTTTCTTTTTCGGCAGCGGCAGTTCACTGGCAGTAATCGAAATCAGCTCGCAAAGCCAATGGTGATCCTCAAGCAGGTCGCCGGAAATTTCCATCGAAGCTTTGGCGCCGGGATAGGCAAAACCTTCTTGATAGTTGCCACCAATAAATTCCTTGCCCGCCTCGGTGATTTTGACAAAAAGGGTGTCATTGCAAATCAGCCCCACCACTTTCCCGTCGAAGTAAAGCGCATATTCGCCAAACATTTTCCGAGCGCTAGCACCGTTTAAGGATGCTAATTGGTCCAAAATATAATCGACAATCGTTTGTTTGGTTGCCATATGATTGTCTTAATTAAATCTTGCAAAACTTTCTCCAAAAGAAATTTTCTGATCAATCTTAATTTTGGAAAGAAATTCCAAACTTCCACTTTCAAATAGTATTACCACTGATGAACCCATTTCAAACAAGCCTAGATCCTCACCTTTTTCAATCCCTACTGGCTTGGTATAGTTATGAACAACGTGGCCCTGCTGCCCAGCAGAATTTGTTTGCAAGCGTGGTTCTTTGAAAATCCTTATTTTGCCAACATTAAGTGCTCCAATAGCGACAAAATAAAACAAAAATCCCTGCACGGTCAGACATTCCAAAATAACTCTTTCATTTTTCACGAAAAGGTTTTTATTTTTTTCCAGAGAAGATTTTTTAACTGGAAAAAGTGTGCCGGGAACATGGATAATTTTTTGAATTTTAAAATCAGTTGGTGCATGAAAATGATGATAATCACTAGGCGAGAGATAAAAATTGATGAACTTTCCATTTTCAATTTTTTTGAGCTCTCCCTCCTCTGTCGCATCCGTCAAAAAATCTTTCAATTCATAGGTCAGACCTTTAACCTGCAAAATTGTGCTATTCTCTAGCGCGCCGAACTGTGCGATTTTTGAATCTGTCGGGGAGATTAAATCACCTGCCTTAGCTGAAAAAATCCGAGGCTTTTTAAGTGACCGCGTGAAAAGTTTTTGAATCGAAGGATATTTTTCTGCCGACTCAAACTCCGTCAAGTCCAAACCAAAAAATCCCACAAAGCATGCATTAATCCGTCGTTGAATGAAGGCTGGAAATTGCACCTCAACAAACCTTCCAGTTATTCTCGAGATAATGTTTATAAGTATTCTTTGATTCATTTCAATACTACAAAAAAGCTGACCTATGCGGAAATAATTACTTAAGCGCTATAACACCTTTCAGCTTCGCTGAATGTGAAAATTTGCGGAGGAGAGAGGATTCGAACCTCCGATACCATTTCTAGTATGCCACCTTTCAGTTTCAAAGCGGAGAGAACAGGATTCGAACCTGCGTAGAGTTACCCCTAACACGCTTTCCAAGCGTGCGCCTTCAACCACTCGGCCATCTCTCCATATTTATTTACTTCGTAAACACAAAAAATTGTTTGCCTTCGTGCTTCCTGGGTTTCTTTTGAAACCCTTCGGATGCTTGCACCTGCTCGCATCCGAACCACTCGGCCATCTCTCCGCTTCAAAACTGAATTTGCATGGTGCACTCAAAAATTCAATACTTCATATGTCGGCAAAGCCTTCACAAAAAATGGTTATAAATTTTTGCCTGGGTCACTTTTGTGACCCGTCGGATGCTCGCGCTTGCTCGCATCCGACCCACACTGCGACCCCTCCAAATCCGCCGGAAGGCAGATAAAAAATTCAAAACTTTAAAAACTTTACGAACCTTAAGAACTTTATAAACTATTTTATATCGTTTTCACTCCCACCAACTGCATCTTTTCTTTGTTGTCATGGGCGCTGCCGAAAATGGCAATGACCTTGTCACCATCTTGAAGTTCTCCGGTGCTCTTGCGATAAGCAATCATTTCTTCCAAAACTTTTGACAATTCTTTTTCCTGAGTGAAATATGGTTGAGCTCCCCAAACCAGTGCCAATTGGTGATAAGTCTTTTCATTATTCGTTGCCACGAAAAGTGGTTTTTCAGATCTAAAGTGTGACATCATTCTGGCCGTAAAGCCTGAAACACTAGCCAACACAATAGCTTTTGACTCACTATCTCTTGCCAAACTGAAAGCACTTTTGACTAGATTTTTAAAATCATCACTACTATCAAGCTCCAGCAAATGCGTCACATCATCAAATGGTGAAGCTTCAGTGTGTTGAATGATATCTCGCATGGTGCGTACACTCTCCACTGGATATTTTCCGCCAGCGCTTTCTCCGGAAAGCATCACAGCATCAGCATGATCAACCACTGCATTAGTCACATCAGAAATTTCTGCGCGAGTTGGGCGCGGATTGACAATCATTGAATCCAGCATTTGAGTAGCTACAATGACCGGTTTCATGTGCTGCAAACTTTTTTTGACAATTTCTTTTTGCAAAACAGCAACTCTGGTGCCTTCAATTTCAACGCCAAGATCTCCACGAGCCACCATGACTGCATCAGTTTTAGAAATAATATCATCCAAATTCTTGATTGCTTCTTTGCGTTCAATTTTGACGATGATCTGCGGTAAATTGTCTTCTCGTCCCAAAAATTCTTTCATTTTTCCTCGCAAATATTCAACGTCGCTGCCAGAACCAACAAAAGAAAGACCAATAAAATCAACTTCATTTTCCATCAAAAATTTCAAATCTTGCTCATCTTTTTCAGTCACGGCACTGATTTTGAGTTGCGAATCTGGAATATTAACCCCTTTGCGATTTTTCACGGTGCCGCCATCAATCACCTCACTCAACATCACGCCGCCGTCTTTTTCTCGCACCACTAATTTCATCAAACCATCTTCAATCAAAATCTCATGGCCAACCTCGATATCATCAACAATATTGCCCGCATCTAAAGTTAGCTTTTTATCATTGGAAATTTGATTATTTGAAATTGTTTGGAAATTGGAAATTGGAAATTGGAAATTTGGAGCCTTAACAACATCACTGATTAAAATAAATTCACCAGTCTTAATTTCAATCGGAGCCTCAACCATAGTCCGTATACGAGGACCTTTGAGGTCTCCCAAGATTCCAATTGGCATATTCATCTCTTTTGATAGTTCGCGAACAATCCTGATTGCTTTGCCATGCCACTCGTGATCGCCATGCGAAAAATTCAAGCGTGCCACATTCATACCGTTTTCAATCATCGCTCGCAAAGTTTCTTTAGTGTCCGAAACCAACCCCAGGGTTGCCACAATTTTTGTTTTCTTTGTCATACTTTTTTAACTTAAAACCACAAAAGGTCACCTAAAGTGTCCATTTGAGTCTCTTAAATCATTAATTACACTTTATGTTCTCATATTAAAACAAAAAAATCAACACCACCAGATAAAATGCTTTCTAGGAATTTGATAACAAGCGCATAAGTGGAATTAAGTGCAATTTTTAGCTCTAATTTTTACGAGCTTGTTTGCTTTTTAGACCACTGCGAGTGACAGCGAACTGCGAGCGATTGGTCATAGTTCCCGAACAAAAGCGTGTCCTAAAAAGTAAACAAGCGAAGTAAAAATTTCTATCTTAGTTTCTCAAAACATATACACAATAAGTCCTAAATTATTTTTAAAAAAACAAAAACAGGATTCTTGATTCCTGTTTTTGAAAAAAATAAATATTGTCTGTCTAGTTCTTGTAAAGTTCTTTCACTTGGAACAAAATATACCAACCAATAATGGCGCCAACAATTGCGCCAACAATTCCACTAATAGAAAGAATCCCGCCAATCAAACTGACAACACTGGCATAAAAAAGCAATCGCCATGATCCTTTAGTGCGTTTGAAAAGCCCCGGCAAAGCAATGACTTCAATAAGAACCGTGATAATTGAAACGGCCAGCGCAATAATTGCACCAAATCCCCAACCGAAACCAAGTCCGTAACCATAACCTCCCATCATTGCAAATGGAGAAAGAACTGCAGTCAGTCCTAGCGCTGCGAAAATAAGCGGCAGAGCCATAATCGCAAAAACGATTATCAAATATGGCGAGACCTTGACGATAAACTCCTTAGCATCTTTCGGCAAAGTGAATGGGGCTTTTTTCACCATATATTCATCTAGCATTGTCTCAAGTTGAGACAAGAGACCCTTAACATCTGAACCTCCTTGCGCTTTGTGATGCGAATCCTTTTTTTCCTCATGTGTTGCTTCTGACATAAGTTTGTTGTTAAGTTTAAATTAAATTATTAAAAACTAATTAATTTACTGTTTAATACTACAATTTTCATTGTATATATATTTTACCACTTTCTCAAAAATTAGCCACTATGCGTGAATGATTCTAGATTTTAGATTCTAGAGTCTAGAGTCTTAGCTGATTACTAGTTACTGATTACTGGTTACTAAGCTCTTCCAATTCCCTGAAAATTTCCTCCGGAATCGGATTATTTTTCGGGCTGACTCCCGGATACCGCCAAGCAGAGATAATGCAAATCTTTGGCTTTGCGGAATTTGAAATTTGAAATTTTAAATTTGAAATGATGGACTCTTTATCTTTTACTTTACTTTTTATCTTGTCGACTCCCCTTTGTTGATCATTGTTCATTGTTTTTTGTCTGTTGATTTCACGAAGTTGATACATCACCCAAATTTCTTGATTCCAGTTTTCCTTTTCATTTTTTTCTTCAAAATTTTCTTGCTCATTATTAAAGTCGCCAAAAGCAGGTCTGCCCCACTTTGGTTTAGCGTTTCCTTTTTTAATTGAGCCCACCGGCAACATTACCGCCACCGTGCTTGGCGCAATGCCAGTCTCGATTCTTTTGGGATTTCTGATGACGCCCAAAACTTTCTGCTCCGAGAGACCATAATAATGCATCTTCTCAGCCACATGCGCCGTCCAATGATATTTATCCGTGTTTTTGGGAGTTTTCCATTGCATTATAAAAATGGAAAATGTAAATCTCAAAATGAAAAATTTAGGAATTTCGTCCTGCCTTGCAGGACTCCATAATTTTTATTTTTGATTTTTAAATTTTGATTTATTTTATTTCTTGCCAAATTTTCTTAAACACTTCTCGCATGTTGTGAGCCATGACCGCATCATGGATTTCAACCAAATAAAAAGGATGCTGACGAGTGACAATCATGACCAAATAATCCCCCATAACCCAAGTTGAGGCGCTAAAATCAATATCTCCACCCCAAAAACCAATCTTTCTCTCCTTGAACTTACCAGACAATTCTTTTTCAACCTGAGATTGGTTGCTGATCAATTTAACCTTGATATCGTAATGTTTCCAAACCCAATTTATCCAATCCATATAATGTTCAACCAAGCTGTCATCCTGGAATCCCCAAAAAGTCTTATCCTCCTTTCGCAAACTCTCATCCCACCTATCCATCCTCTTGTATAAGTATTCTTCCAGATCTCCCTCTTCGATAAATCGTATTTTTGGAACCGAATACGTGCGGCTCTGCGGAAGTTTTTCCAACTCCACAGCTAATTTCTCTGCAATTTTCTTTCTTTCCTTGAGATCTTCCTGCTGACGATAAAACATTTCTTGCACCTGCTCAGAAGAAGCTGGAGAGAAATATAAAACTTTAGCACCAATATCCTCAACAACCAAACCCCTTTCTTTCAATTTGCTCAAAATAGCATAAACGGTTGATCTATTGACATTGGTAATCTTGGAAAGACGCGCCGGGGTTGTTTTTCCCTGCTCAAAAAGTGCCAAAAATATCTCTATCTCCTTTGTTGAAAGACCTAATTGTTGTAATAATTCCTGTATCATATTGCTTAATCTTAGCATTTTGTCACAAAATTGTCAACAGTTTATTATCCCTATCCTAAAGCAATTTTATCCTATTTATAAGAAAAACAGTTTACAAGTTATTGACAATCCTCTAAAATTGATATACAATATATTGTTAATAAAAAAATAATTGTAAAAATTTATTATGTAAATATTAAATTATGGTATAAAATATCAATAAGATTCAAGTATTTAAATATTAATCTTAAAAAATCTTGGAGTGAAAAATTGTTTTTCACTTTTTGATAATCAATTGAATGAAAAAAACAACTATCGCCGGGCTAATCATCGCTATTATCGCGCTACTAATAAGTTTCTTCGCTCTAAATTCGAAAAACTATGTTCCAAATACTGACAATACAGCAAGCAAAACAACCACTTATGACAAGGTAATGAAAAGTGGTGAGATTAAAGTGGGCTATGTAGTCTACCCTCCTGGGTTGATAAAAGATCCGAATACAGGAAAACTATCAGGAATCTTTTATGACACACTTGAAGAAGCTGGAAAAAACCTGGGTCTGAAGATAAACTGGTCAGAAGAAACCACTTGGGGAACTATGATAGAAGGCCTCAACTCTGGAAAATACGACCTAATAGGTTCACCTGTTTGGGCAACGACCAGTCGCGGTGCCAAAGCTGATTTCACTGTTCCTTTGGCATATAGCGCAGTAGGTGTCTATGTTAGATCAAATGACAATAGGTTTGATAACAATTTGGAAGCTTTAAATTCTACAAATATTAAATTTTCAACTATCGACGGAGAGATGGGAGAGTCGATTGCAAAACAAGATTTTCCGCTAGCCCAAAGAGTTGGACTCCCTCAGGCAGCTCCAGTTTCTGATATGCTATTGAATGTTGCCCAAGGAAAGGCAGATGTCACTTTTGTGGAAAATATTATCGCAAGTGAATACACGCAAAAAAATCCTGGCCAAATAAAAAATCTCACTTCGAAATCACCAATCAGACTTTGGAAAAATTCAATGATGTATAAAAAAGGTGAAAGCAACTTTGGGTCGACACTCGATGTAGCCCTGCAGGAATTAATTGATAACGGCTTCGTAAACAAGCTACTTATAAAATACACCGGTGGACTTGATTCACTATATCCAGTTGCTAAACCATTTGATCATCAACAATAAATATAATGTCAGTTATCGAAATAATCATAAAATATCACGAAGGACTCCTAGGTGGCCTGCTGGTAACCTTAAAGTTATGCGCCATTATCTGGACCTTTGGCATAGTTGCCGGAATTTCACTTGGCTATCTGGGATTCAGACATAAGCTGTGGATTGGAAATATTCTAAGTTCCTTCTCATTCCTGCTTTCAGGTGTGCCAGTGCTAGTGCTTCTGTTTTGGCTACACTATCCCCTCCAGGAAATTTTGCAAATCAATATCAATCCATTCTTCACGGCAGCTGTGGCTCTGGCTATAATAAACATCCTAGCTGTTTCGGATATTGTCAGAGACGCCCTGGTTGAATTTCCTAATGAATATATAATCGCCGGTCAGGTATGTGGATTAAAGAAACGCCAAATATATCTACAGATTCAGTTTCCGATCATACTTAGGAAAATTATTCCTAGTTTGCTCACAACCCAAGTAAGCATGCTGCAACTGACCTTGTTTGCCAGCATGATTTCAGTCGAAGAAATCTTCAAGGTAGCCCAAAGAATAAATGCCAGTATCTATCGGCCAATTGAAATATATTCAGCTTTGGCTATATTTTTCCTGCTTATTTGTTTACCTCTAAATGGACTTGCTATCTGGCTAAAACATAACTATACCCGTAACCTATCAGAAAAATAATGTTGCAAATAGAAAAAATATGCAAAAAATTCGCAGGTAGTCCTGTGCTGAAAAATATCAGTTTAGATATTAAGCCCGGCACTATTACCTGCGTCATAGGACCTAGTGGCGCAGGCAAAACAACCCTACTAAGGATAATAGGGATGCTAGAACTTCCGGAAAGTGGCCGCATTACCATTGATGATGAAAAGTATGATTTCCCGCTTAAATCAATCGCTGGTCGTGAGCCTTGGCCAAAAACTACCATAGTTTTTCAACAGCTTTTCATTTGGCCGCACCTGACAATTAGAGAAAACATTTTGCTGCCCATCGGAAAAAATATTTCTTCCGAGAAATATAAACAATTCGAAAAACTGGTGGCAACCTTCAAAATGAATTCCTTTCTTGACCGCTACCCCAATCAGGCTTCACTTGGTCAAAAGCAACGAGCAGCTATCGTACGTGCTTTAATGCTAAATCCAAAATATCTCCTGCTGGATGAGATTACAGCTTCTCTGGACGTCCAACAAGCAACTAAAATCCTTTCGCATCTTTCATTGATTAAAGAGCAAGGAGTGGGAATTTTGATGGTTGCGCACGACATTGATTTTGCTCTTTCAATTGCCGACAAAGTAATCTTCATGGACAAAGGCGTCATCATCAAAGAAGGCAAACCCTACGAATTTTTGATGGAAAGTGAAAATTCCAGAATTTCCAAATTTATCAAAGATGCTTTTCTGGGCTCACCAGATATCCGAATTTATACTGGGGTCGAGGAATTTCAAGCCTATCATCTGAACTTAATAAAGCAACTGCCAGCTGGAAGCACAGCTCACATTATAGGTGCAGTCGGAGACACTTGGTACACGCCCATGGGTGAAAAATATCAAGAATATGTTAAGTTGCGCATAAAGAAAAAAATTGTCTGGAAAATGTTAATGTACGAGCACGGTGTAGAAGAAGCACAACTTGTAAAGAACAATCCAGAGCTGAATATTTTTCATGTCCTTTCTAGAGATATCAAAAATATGGCAAATATTAACATAATGAGCAACGGCATAATGATTTTGCAAATATTTAATCCAATTCCAACCATTATTGAAATTAAAAATCCAATCATTGCTAAATCATATCTGAACTACTACGATGATCTTCTAAAATCCAGCAAACCGTTTGAAGTTAAGTAACTAATTAATTTAATAACTAATAATTTTAAAGTAAACATATGTTCAAAGAAAAACCAGTAGCGCCATTAGACAAAAAAACAAAAGAAGAAATGACCCCCCCCCTCAGAATATGACGCTCGCTTTTCCGAGGTGCTGGGCGGCGGCGAATATGATGAATTACTCCTCGCATTGGAATATTACGATGAATTCCAAGCAGAAACAGGGCAGGCTTTGCATGAATACCTCAGTCACAATTGCGAAAATCAAGAAATTGTTCAAGTTCTGGAAGCCGGCCCAGGAACAGGCATAACGACAATTCAACTTATCAAAGCGGACCCTCGAGTGAGGATAATTTCAGTAGACAACGAACTCAAAATGCTCGAAGCGGTAAAAACCAAGTTTTCCAACATTGAAGAATTGCAAGAACGAGTCAAGTTTGTTTTTTCTGACATTTTAGCCTATCTAGAATCTTGCGAGGATGCAAGTCTTGACGCTTTTGCGTCTGTTTATACCTTGCACAATTTCAAGCCTGATTTTCGTCGCCAAGTTCTTGGTGAAATTTCAAAAAAGCTAAAACCAGGAGGAATCTTCATAAACGGTGACAAATATGCGCGCGAAGACGAGGTGCACCAAGTTGATTTTAACAATGAAATTGATAACTATAAAAAATTCGCTGCTCATGCAGATGAATTGGAAAAAGCTGGCGATCACAAAGGGGCTAGCCATTTCAGAGAAGTACAGCAAGCGTGGGTAAAACACGCTGATGAAGATGAAACCAACAAGATAACAGTTGATGAGCAAAATGATATCTTTGAAGAATTAGGTTTTGAAGATATTAAATGGGGAAAAAGATTTGATTTGGTCACGACAGTAAGCGCGATAAAAAAATAAACAAAAAAATTATTAATGTTTGCAATCAAAAAGCCATTTCCGAAGGAATGGCTTTTTATGATTTCTCGTAGGAGGTCATGTTTTATATTTTAGAATACTATACTAAACTGTACAGTAAAAAGAAACATCATTTTTTACCAATTTACTCTCGTAATTTCCTAAAAAGCTAAAACCTAAGAAGCTAAAGGCTAGCCTATATTCATTCCTCTTAATGCTGCCACGCGGTCTTCAATGGGCGGATGGGCCTGCCCTCCAGCCTGTTCGAAATTTTCAAGAAAAACTTAACTTTACACTAGCTTGGCATATTCCGAAGAGCACTTATTCTTTCCTCTACTGGCGGATGGGTCATGAAAAGCTTGGAGATTTTTTTGCCCTTAAAAGGATTGACGATAAAAAGATGCGCCGTGGCACGGTTGGCTGATTCAAGTGGTTCTTGATCGGCTGAAATTTTTTCAAGTGCGCGGGCCAAACCTTCCGGATAACGTGTTAGCAAGGCTCCATCCGCATCAGCCAAAAATTCGCGCTTGCGAGAAATTGCCAACTGCATGAGCATCGCCGCAATCGGCGCCAAAATCGAAAGCACAATGGCCACAATCATCAAAATCATTTGCAGTTGTCCACCTTCACGATCATTGTCTCTGTCGCGTCCGCCAAAAATCGTCCAATTACGAAACCAATCAGCCATCAAAGTTATAAAGCCCACCAAAACGACCACAATAGTTGAAAGCAAAATGTCGCGATTGCCAATGTGCGAAAGTTCATGAGCCAACACGCCTTCCAATTCAGTTTTCTCTAATTTATCAATAATTCCCGTAGTCAAACAAATCACCCCATGCTCTTTATCACGTCCCGTCGCAAAAGCGTTCGGGGCGCTATCTTCAATGATATAAATTTTCGGAGTTGGCAAGCCAGCGGTGATGCAAAGATTTTCCACCAAGTGATAAATTTCTCTGCCGTCTTCGTGCGTCACCTCTTTGGCCTTGCTCATTGCCAGCACAATCTTGTCACTCCACCAATAGGAACCGACACTCATCAAGGTTGAGAAAATGACCGCGCCATACAAAATTGCGCTGTTGCCTATCGCACCTGCAAAAACATAGCCAACCCCAATCACAAAAACCAAAAAACCTGTGATATATATCCAGGTTAATCGGGTGTTTTTATCAGCTTGATCGTAAATAGTCATGGAAAATATAATAGAAATATAATAGAAATATAATAGAAATATAATAGAAATATAATAGAAATATGGCAAAAATGTGTTAGAACTATTTTATTCTTTACTTGGAATTGCGTGTTGTTGTGATAAAATTATTTAATTTTATCGAAAGTGTTTTAGTTATACTTTTAACTTCAATAAATTTTTCCTCTTTAATTAAATTTCTTTCTTTTAATAATTCTGTCCAATGCTCACAAGCCTCAGCCAATGAAGCTCTGGCAATATAATAAAATCTGACCTTATCGAGATAATGGAACCTGAAATATCCCTCTGTAATATTCGCACCAACAGAATCAATTGCTCTTACAAATTGGTCACCTACAACCTTTTTATCTTGCCAACCCATACCGCAATAAACATCCCAGGCAATTGCTGACAATCTTCGTGCCAACTTATAAACCTCTAATTCACTAAGTGGAATAAAAGATTTTTTATTTTCCATCTCTTTTGTCTATTTTATTTCTATCATATTTCAACTTATTTCCACTGTGTTTCCATCATATTTCCACCTTATTTCTACTGCATTTCAATGTATTTCTTTTTTCTAAAATTTCACTTCCACATTCTCCTTCTCAGCTCCCTGCGCTTCGAAGAACTCTCGTTTCACAAAGCCCAAAAATCCGGCAATCAAATTGGTTGGAAAAACTTGAATCTTAGTGTTGAAATCGCGCACATTGCCATTGTAAAATCTGCGTGAAGCTTGAATCTTATCTTCTGTGTCAGTCAATTCCCTTTGAAGCTCCAAAAAGTTTTGATTGGCTTTCAAATCAGGATAATTTTCCGAAACTGCAAACAAAGTTTTCAAAGTTCCAGAAAGGGCATTTTCAGCCGCTTCTTTTTCAGCTGGGCCTGTTGCTCCCATCGCGGCGGTTCTCGCTTGAGTCACCTTCTCAAACAATTCTTTCTCGTGAGTTGCATAACCTTTCACAGTGTTAACCAGGTTTGGAATCAAATCATATCTACGCTTAAGTTGCACGTCAATGTCGCTCCAAGCCTCATCAACTCGAATTTTGAGCGTGATTAAACCATTATACATCCCCACCAATGCTAGGGCCAAAACCACCAAAACAATCACAATAATTAGTCCGCTTGTCATAACAATTTTATACCAACCAACCTTGTAGCACTTGCTACCCTGTCAGAGGCAAAATTAATTTATTTTATACATTAAGTTATATTACGTTTTCACACTACTTTCTATTTCATTCATTATACACCTTTTTTCGCTACGTCAACAGAGATCGCATCAAATCATCTAAAATGACACCAAGAGCCTTCCTGATACATCATCTAAAATGACACCCAAATTCATGGTAAAGTACGGAGTTAACTTTTAACCCCAAAACAAGCCATGAATAAAGAAGCT